>JAESGR010000961.1_pt1 | contig 12398 bp, 16 predicted proteins | sample 9269771 | NCBI WGS metagenome assembly JAESGR01 (sample SAMN15739572, study PRJNA653492) | algae metagenome | isolation source: Chroococcus sp. CMT-3BRIN-NPC107 and co-occurring heterotrophs from well... | place: USA: Clark Mountains Wilderness, California | collected 2010-04-18
AGGCCCTGTGACTCCGCCCACTCGCGCAGCGCGGCTATGCAAGCCTCCTGCTCGTAGCTGTACCAAGCCTCCAGCAGCCCGCGGCGGTCCAGGAGGTCCTTGAAGCGGCCATAGGCACCACGTCTGGAGAAGTAGCCCCGCACGTGGGCGTAGGCCTCCGGAACGTGGGTCTCGATGAAGCGGAACACCAGCCTTTGGCCGAGGTCCAGGTCGTTCTTGTGCGGCACGCAGGCATAAAGCGTCGCGTCGTCGACATCGTCCGGAAGCTCCTCGTCGCCGGCATCCCCGACGTCCCAGTAGATCCGGCCGGATTCCCGGCTCACGTAAGCCGTGGCCTCGGACAGGCTGTCCGCGCTCACCCACTCGAACGCGTCGAGCAATTCGAGCAGGTAGACCTTTGCGCGCGTACTTCCCGAGCCGTCCACGTGGGATTGACCGAGCGTAGCAGTCCCTTGCGGATTCGCGCTGCCGGTGAACACCGCCAGCTGCGCGGCAAAGGCGCGCTGGAAAGCAGGGCGTGCCTCGCCCCGGGCGACGTAGGCGGCGAGGTTCGGGTACGCGTCCACGATGCCTGAATCCTTCCCCCTGAACAGCACGCCGATCATCAAGAGGTCACCCGCGGTGAATGCGCCATCCAGCCATTCGTCGTCGCCAAGCCGGCGGGACAGTTCGCCCAGGGGTTTGTGCGCGCGCTCCTCGATCACCGGCAGCCGTTGCTCGTACCAGGGCTCGTCACGCTCCAGGAGCATGGCCGCTTCGAGCGCCACGAGCGGCGGCTCCACGGTGTTGAGCGCGGCGAACATCCAGGTGATTGCGCGAGCGCGGGCGTTCGGATCCTCCGGAAGGAGACCCTTGTGTGTCTCGGCGATGTGCAAGACGATCGCGCCCGATTCGAAGAGAGCGAGGTCGCCCTCTTCATAGGTCGGGATCTGACCGAACGGATGCAGCGCCAGGTGCGCCGGCTCCTTCATCTCGCGGAAGGAGACAAGCCTCACGTTGTAGGGCTGCCCGACTTCTTCGAGGGCCCAGCGCACGCGCATGTCACGCGCCTGGCCTTTGCCTTCGTTGGGGGATTGGGCGAAGGCGGTGATGGTGGGGATCATCGGGGATGCTCCTTCTGCGCGTCCCGCAGGCGAGCCTCGTTGGCTTCGAGCGCGAGCACGACCGCGGGAACTTCGGGCGACCGGATGCCTGCGTGGCCCGACATCCGGAGCAGTTCTCCGGTAGCGACCACTCCCGTCTTCGTCCGCATCTCCGCCTTGCAATACGCAAGGCCGATGCTTCTGCCGGCCATGAAGAACTCCTGCTCGAACCATGCCGCCTCGTCGCTCCAGCACACCACCCGCGTCCTGAGTTCCAGCTGCTGGAACAGGCGTGCAGGCTTGCGAAAGCGGATCGTCACGATGCGAACCACCGGATAGGCTCCCATCCGGCGTACCGATGCCAGCAGGCCCATCCTGACGGAAAGATCGTTGCGGCCCAGGTCCATGTACGCCAGGTAGCGGTCGTTCGTGACATGCAGGATGTCGACGTCGTTCGGCAAGACCCGAAGGCGCAGCGAAGACGCTTCCGTGGGGGAGATGCGTGGGCGCAGCAGCGCGAGGAGCAGCGTCAGGAGGAGGCGAAGGCGCAGGCGCATGTCCAGCGATGCCTAGGTCGGATGGTGAGGTGCGTGGCAGGCCACGCACAGCTTGTTGCCCTCGGTGTCGCGGAAGTAAGCGCCGTAGTAGTGCGCGTGGTACTCGGGCCTCAGCCCTGGCGCACCCTCGGAGGTGCCGCCATTGGAGAGCGCGGCCTGGTACACACGGTCGACCATTGCGCGGTCGGCGGCGCCGAATGCGACCATCTGCCCATTGCCTGACTGGTGCACCTGGCCGTCATACGGAGTGCCGATCAGGAACAGGGGCCTGACCGATCCGGGTGTCTGCCACCCTGCCCAGGGGCGCTCCGGATCACAGAAACGTTGCTCGGTGCCCAGGGCGGCCATGACCGGCTGGTAGAAGCCGAGGGCCCGCTCGAAGTTGCTCACGCCGACGAAGATGTGGGAGAACATGTGTGCTGGGCCTTCTGATGCTATTCGTACCGTTTGAGGAAGCGACGTTCATCCAGGGCATAGCCGTTCGCCTGGTAGAACGCATGCGCATCGGGGCGATGGTCGCCACTGGTCACTTCGGCCCGGATGCAGCCCACGCTGCGGAAGAATTCATCGGCAGCGGCCACGAGCAGCTTCCCGACACCGCCTCCGCGTACCGAGGCATCCACCACGAAGGAGGTGATGCGACCAATACGACCAGACTGGTGAAAGAGGTCGAACGTATGGAGGCTCGCGACACCCATCACGCGGTCCTCGACTTCCGCCACCAGGACTGCGTCGCCTGTACTTTCCGCGCCCGCAGTCAGGCGCTGTTGCACGTGGCCCAGATCAGCGGGATAGCCGAGCTGTCCCAGCAACTCACCGATGCGCGGGGCATCGTCGAGCCGAGCTCGTCGCACGGTGTGCTGCATGTTTTTGTGGGCTGAGCTGTCAGACGGCGGACAAGCGCTTCGCGACGACCCTGTTCCCATACTCCCTCCCCTCCAGAGCGTATGTGCTTGCACCGACGTCAGCGTAGCCCATTGCCGAATAGAAGGACAGGGCACGGGCGTTGTCTTCCCAGACCGAAAGCCACAGGTTTGGCGCACCACCCTGCAACGCGATCGTCTCCGCCCTGCGCAGGAGGAGGGTGCCCAGGCCCGACCGCTGCGCTTGCGGTTGAACGTAGAGGCGAACCAGCTCCCAGCCAGGCAGATTCTCGATGGGAGCTTGCCGCGAGCGGTGGATTTCGGCGAAGCCGACCAAGGCGCTCTGCGCCGAGGCCAGGACGAACGTGCAGTTCGGATCGGACAGGCGGGCGAGGAAAGCCTGCTCGGAGTATTCGCGGAAGGCCTCTCGTTCCAGGTCCGGTCGCACACCCTCGGTGGCGTAGGTGTCAAGGAACACCTGCACAGAGAGCGCAGCGATGGAGACCGCGTCGCTTCGATCACCCGTAACGTGCGTGTCGAACGACCTCTTAGGTCGCACGTGCACACCCGCCAGGTTTGAACACGCGCTCCGTTGACGCCGGGAACTTGAGCAGCTTCCCCGGTGGCCGTCTCGGACGCCCGACCAACTCACCACCACAATTGGGGCACTTGCCCTCCAGTACAGCGCTCGCGCAGTCGCGGCAGAAGGTGCATTCGAATGAACAGATCAGGGCCTCTTGCGATTCCGGCGGCAGGTCTCGGTTGCAGCACTCGCAATTGGGGCGAAGTTGGAGCATGGATTCCTCTGGTGTGCGTGTGGAACGACCTCTCAGCCCGCACCGCGGCGCCGAGCTCGATACTCTTCGATCCGAGGGAGCAGGCTTTCCCAGCGCGCGAGACTCTCTGGGATCCAGAGCTCCGTGCGCTCGTAGAACTCATCGAAAACCGGTGTGCCTTCTGCAAGAACAACCCACGGCTGCTTGGCAGCGGCGAAGATGTGCACGTCTGGCGGCAGAGCGTCGGGCATGTCCAGTGAACCGACGCGAACGAACTTCGTGATCGGGCCCGAACCAGCGTAGTGGCTCCAGACAGCGATCCTGCAGTTGGCACATCGCGCGATCTTCTGTCCCATGCCGCTCGCCGACGGGGTATCCACAAGTTCAGGTTCAACGCCCAGGTTCTCCACGCGATCCGCTTCGATCATTGCGTTCAGGGCAAAGGCTGATCCCGATTCTCGTTGGCACCAGCGGCAGTGACAACAGTGGACGATGAGCGGGGGAGACGTCATGCGGTAGCGGACTGCCTTGCAGTTGCATCCGCCCTCGATGGGGTAAATGACGGGATCGCGCATGTGGGGAGTGGTGCAGGCTAACGTTGGAGTTGACCGGCGCGCAGCGGCGAGGCGGCGCAAGGCGTACGCTGAGGCGCCCTGCCGGTGCGTGTCGGAGTCGAACCACCTGTTAGGCGGCACTCCCGCTCACCTTTGCGCGCCCTGCGAGGCGGGCTCCAGCGCCTGACATCACTGCAAATGCCACCACCAAAGGCGCCCCGGCCAGCGCGAAGCCGTAGGTTACGACAACCACGGGCATCGACAACAGGGCGCCAGCCACAAACGTGCCCCAGCCCACAGCTGCTGCGCATCCGCGTCCGAAGATCAGCCCGAGGACGCAGCCGATCACAGCGGCAGCTGCGTAATAGGCTGCACCGGTTAAGAGCCATCCCGCACTGGCAGGGACTTGCATCAAGAGAAGCACGGTAACGCAGATCGTGAAGAAGCTGGCAGTTCCCGCGCGCATTCAACGCTCATCTTGTGCCGTGTAACGTAGAAGTGACCGGCGGCCAGTAGGCGGGCGAAAGCCCGCCGATAGGACGTCCGTGTCGACTGCCCATCTTAGGCCGCATCGCCCGTCCCTTCAGGTGGGGGCGGCGTCTCCGCTGTTTCCGCAGCCTCAGTTTGCTTCTCGGTTACCTTCAGCCGTTTGAACCTGCCAGCGCTTATCTCGGCCAAACCATACTTGGGTGAAAGAAAAATCTTCCGTGCTCCACTGAATTCGTCGTAGCCGGAAACATAAATTTGCAGGCTTGCAGATTTCCCGACTGAGAGAACGTCCTCTAGCGTCACGGCGTTCTGCTGCGCCTTCTCACGGAACTCTGGCGGATAGCGCGTATTGGTCCTAAAGCTGGGCACCTTGCCCAAGCGCAACGAGAGGATTCTGTCCTTGTCCGGGCCGAGCCGCGGTATTTCGTGCTTTGCTGCGCCATCATTAGAAAGCGGAACATAAAGACCGGTTATGTTTTTGGTGTCAGTCCACGTGAAAGTCAGGCGTGCATACACCTCCACACCTATGACCCCTCTCCGGCCAGTATTGAGGAACTTGATCCGGTATAGGTGGCCTTTACCGCTACGCCTTGGAATCTTGCTTATCGCGTCCGAGAACTCCACCTTGGGCACAATGAAATGAAACAGTACCCACCAAGAGAAGAAGGAGGTGGCAAGCCCAATCACCAAGCGAAGAAGATTGGAGAGGACCAGCTCTGGGAGGTTGATGTCCATGAGCCTAACTCGTTAGTCCCGCATCCGTGCGGCATAACACCGATGGCGCGCGCCGAATAACAAGTTGAAGTTCACCATCTGCCACACTCCTCGACCGTCGCAAGTTGGTGCTTTATATCGACATTCTCTGCACCTCACCATCCTCCAGCTTGATCAATCCAGGCCAAAGCTCGCATTGGCCCGCCATAACACTTTGCGCAACCCCGCATCGACCGCCGCAGCGCAGGAGCCTCATCGAAACCCCCGATTGCCCCTGCCACCTCACACCCGTGTAATCCCCCATCCCTCCCGAAAGCCCACCATGCGCCGCCGTCTCCTGCTCGCCCTCCTCACCCTCGCAACCGCGGGCTGGACTCACGCCCAAGGCACCTTCCCCGCCTCGCCGCTGAAAGTCCTCGTCGGCTTCCCGCCAGGGACCGCTGCCGACCTCGCCACGCGCGCCGTCGCCGAGCAGATGTCCAAGCAACTCGGCCAGCCCGTCGTCGTTGAGAACCGGGCCGGCGCCGGCAGCAACATCGCGGCAAAGGCCGTGGCGACAGCCAACCCGGACGGCTACAACCTCTTCGCCGTCACGATCGCCAACACGATCAACGCGTCCTTCCCGAACTCCACGTCCGTCGACCCGCTCAAGGAGTTTGCGCCCGTCACCCTCATCGGCAACGTGCCCAACGTGCTGGTGGTGCATCCCTCGCTGAACATCAACTCGCTGCAGGACCTGGTGCAGGCCGCGAAGACGCGCAACCTCAGTTACGGCTCCTCGGGCATCGGCACGGCGCCCCATCTGTCGGGCGAGCTGTTCACGATCATGACGGGCGCGAAGCTGCAGCACGTTCCCTACAAGGGCAGCACCCCCGCGGTCACCGATCTCCTGGGCGGACAGGTCCAGCTGATGTTCGCGCCCGCTTCGTCGGTCATGCAGCACGTGCGCGCGGGCAAGCTCAAGGCGCTCGCCGTGACCAGCCCCAGGCGCACGAGCGCCGCGCCGGACCTGCCGACGCTGGACGAACTCGGGCTCAAGGGCTTCGAGACGTCCGTGTGGACCGGCCTCGTCGCGCCCGCCGGCACGCCGCCCGCGGTGCTGGCCCGCCTGCGCACGGCAGCGCATGCAGCCCTGGACTCGGCGGAGGTGCAGGCCGTCTACAAGGCCCAGGGCATGGACGTGCTGCGGACCAGCCCGGAGGAGTTCACCGCTCACCTGCGCAACGAGTCGGCGCGCTGGACCAAGGTGATCCAGGCCGCCAACATCAAGCCCGAATAGGAAGGCAAGGAACCAGCATGGCCAAGCTCACGGCAAGGGAGTGCCGCGCCTTCGTGGACGCCGTCCACGAGAAGGCGCTCGCAATGGGCGTGCCCGTCACCACCGCGATCGTCGGGCCCGAAGGGCACCTGATCCTGCTGGAGCGGATGGACGATGCCGGCTTCATCACGCCCGACACCGCGCGTGCCAAGGCGTTCACGATGGCCGCCTTCCGCTCGATGAGCCCGCGCTTCACGGACGGCCTGGTCATCCAGCACTGGTTCAAGGAGCGCAATCCGCAGATGCTGGCCAACGCCTCCGCCTTCACCAACGGCCAGATCGTCGCCAGCGGCGGCTGCGCGCCCATCTTCAAGGGCGACGAGATGGTGGGTTGCTACGGCATCAGCGGCGGCACCAGCGGCCAGGACGAGGAGATGGGCATCTACGCGCGCGCCAAGGTCGGCTGGCCGCACCAGCCCGCCAACGACACCACGCCCGACAGCGTGAAGCAGCAGGTCAACGAGATCTACCAGCAGGTGGGTCTGGCCGAGCGCAAGCTGTGAACACGCGCGGGAAGCACCTGCGTGTAGAACCCGGCATCGCAGGGATGCGCCTCTAGCGCATCCCGCTTGCGGCCTTCACAAGGCGGGCTTCACCACGACGGGGAGCGCTCCCTCCTCCGCGCGGAAGATCGCGTGCGCCGCGCGAAAGGCGTCGACCAGTTGCGTCCGCTCGGTATCGGGCACCTCTGGCAGGTAGAGCTCCACGCGGTCGCTTTCGTTGCTGCGCTGGACGCACTCCCAGGCGAGATGGTGACGCCCGTCGTAGAAAAAGTCGAGGCCACGATCCGGCCAATCTGAATGGTGGAAACGGTGCGGCACCAGCGCGCTGCGGCTCTCCAGGTCGAAGACGAGCAGCGTGCCGATCGGATTCTTCTCCGGATCCTCGCGCAGCGACGCGGGCAGCCCCAGCTGCTCGAAGATCGCTTCAGTACATAGCTCGGTCGTGAACATCGCTGGCCGGCCCTACTTGCGCGGCTTGGCCGCCTTGTCGAACTTTCGCCAGTACTGGAAGCCGTCTTCGTGGATTTCGATGTCCAGCTCCGAGATGCGCGCCTGCAGCTTCTCCTGCACGTCGGCCACGGCCTGGTTGTAGACGCTCGGGCCGATCTCCTCCAGGAAGAAACCGAGCAGCCCGCCGGCAGCGACGTTGCCGATCGGCTCTTCCATGTTCTCGCGAAAGTAGCGCTCGATCGAGGCGATCGCCAGCTTGCGTTCTTCGGGCGACAGGGCAACCGGCATGTCGGCTTTTCCAGGTTGGGGTCACGCGTGGCCGTCACTGCCACCGGCAGGCGCGCTGCTTCGGCGCGCGTCCGGCGCCTGCTCGTCGAGCGAGCGGCGATAGCGAACGCAGCCTTCCATGAACACCGGCCACTCCGGCACCACGATCCCCGGCTGCACCTTCTCGGGCAGCAAGTCCCACAAGGCGGGGTGGTGCCAGCAGAGCTCATGGCCACTGGCATCGCGATGCTTGCGGATGGCGCCGCGCAGGCGCTGCACTTCGGCCAGCAACTGGTCGCGGGAGAGCGCTTCGAGATCTTCGTCCATGGGTGATCTCCTCCGATCTTCGGGAATCAGAGCAGCCCCGGATTCGCCAGCCACACCCACCAGGTGAGCACGGACGCGAAGGCCACCCACAGGATGTACGGCACGAACAGGCCCGCTGCCAGCCGGCTGTGCCTCCAGAACGCCACCGCCGTGGCGATGATCAGCGCCAGCAGCACCAGCACCTCCCACGCGGCAGCCGCCCCGAGGTGCCAGCGAAAGAACAACCACGACCAGAGCACATTGGCCGCCAGTTGGGTCCCGTACAAGGCCAGCGCACCTTTCGCGGGCCGCGGCGAGCGCCACACCAGCCAGGCAGCGATGCCCATCAGCGCATAGAGCGTGGACCACACGGGGCCGAACACGCCCGCGCCGGGCGCCCACGCGGGTTTCTTCAATTGGGCGTAGAAGGTCGCCGCGTCGACAGAAGCGATGGCCCCCAGTGCGGCGGCGGCGAAGGCGAGCAGCAGCCAGCCCAAGAGGCCCAGCACCTGGGAGGAGACGGAACGATCTGTCATGGCTGCTCGGACGATATCCGAAGCACCGGGCGTCCGGGCGCCTGGCAGAGCAATCCCCCTTGCATGCGCCGCGCCGGCGATCTCCAATGCAGCCAGACCTTCGCGAGAGCCGCCCATGCAAACCCTCCAGTTCTGGTTCGAGTTCGGCAGCACCTACACCTACCTCACCGTCGCGCGCATCCGCCGCGTCGCGCAGGAGGCCGGCGTGCAGGTCCAGTGGAAGCCCTTCCTGCTGATGCCGCTGATGATCGCGCAGGGCATGACGCAGGGGCCTTTCCTGCCGTATCCGCGCAAGCTGGATTACATGTGGCGCGACCTCGAGCGCCGCGCGGCGGAGCACGACATCCCGTACCGCAAGCCCTCGAAGTACCCGCCGGAGGAGACGCTCACGTCCGCTCGGCTCGCCCTGGTGGGCGCGATGCAAGGCTGGGGCCCGGAATTCGTCGAGGAAGCCTTCCGCCTGCACTGGACCGAGGACTGCCTGATCGGCACGCCGGACAACATCCGCGCCGCATTGCGCAAGGCGGGGCGGGACCCGGAAGACGCGCTCGCCATGGCGAAGACGCCGGCCATCAAGGAGCAGTTGAAGGCGCAGACGCAGGAGGCGGCGGACCTGGGCATCTTCGGCTCGCCGACCTTCATGGTCGAAGGCGAGATGTTCTGGGGCGACGATCGGCTCGAACAGGCGATCGCGTGGGCGCGCGGGGTGGAGTAGGCCTCAGGGCGCCGGCGGCAGGCTGGGCTGCTGCCGCACGCTGGCCAGCATCTCCCAGCTCACCAGGAACACCGCCGCGATCACCGGCCCGATGACGAAGCCGTTCAGGCCGAAGACCACGATGCCGCCCAGCGTGGCCACCAGCACCAGGTAGTCGGGCATGCGCGTGTCCTTGCCCACCAGGATGGGCCGCAGGATGTTGTCGACCAGGCCGATCACGACGGCGCCCCAGACCGTGAGGCCGATGCCCTTGACGACCTCACCGGTGAAGAAGTAGTACGCGGCCACCGGTGCCCACACCAGCACGGCGCCCACGGCGGGCAGCAGCGACAGCAGCGCCATCACGGCGCCCCACAGCACCGCGCCCGGCAGCCCGAGCACCCAGAAGGCCACGCTGCCCAGCGCGCCTTGCACCAGCGCCACCACGATGTTGCCCTTCACCGTGGCGCGCACGACCGTCGCGAACTGCGTCAGCAGGCGGCGCGTGTGCTGCGGATGCAGGGGAATGGTGCGCGAGATCGAATTCGTGAGCTGCTCGCCGTCGCGGAACAGGAAGAACAGCACGTAGAGCATCACGAAGAACGCCACCACGAAGTCCAGCGTCACCTGGCCGATGCCCACCAGCCGCGACGTCACCATCTGGCCGCTGGTGCTCAGGGCCGTCATCACCTTCTGCTGCACCAGCCCGAGGTCCGACATGCCGAAGCGTTGCAGCATGCCGCGCGCCCACTCCGGCAGCGCCGTCAGGAAGCTCTGGAAGTACTGGGCGATCTGGATCTCGCCGGAACGCAGCTTGGCCACCAGCACCGATGCCTCCTGCGTGATGGACGCGGCCAGCATGGTGAACGGCAGGATGACGATCAGCAGGATCACGGTCAGCGATGCCAGCGCCGCCATGTTGCGCCGGCCGCTGCTGCCGCGCAGGAAGCGCTGGTGCAGGGGCCAGAAGACGATGGCGATGAAGATCGCCCAGCACACGGCCCCGAAGAAGGGCCACAGGATCATGGCGAACAGCGCCGTCGCCGCCAGCACCAGGAAGACCAGCGACTTGAACTCGAACTCGGGGTTCTTGAGCGGGTTGGGGGTGCTCATCGGCGGGAGGGTAAAGCAAAACCGCCGGCGCGGGGGCCGGCGGTTGCGGGGAGGCGGGGGCGCTTATTTCACGTAGTCACCCACCACCACCCACTTGCCGTCCTTGATCTGCGACAGGCGCGACTGGTCGTTGCCCAGGCGCTTGGTGGCGCTGTAGGTCGCCTTGGGGCTGCCGAACATGTCGGGATCGAAACTCATGGTGTCCATGGTCTTCACGAAGGTGTCGGTCGTCAGGTTCGGGCCCGTCTTCTGCGCGGCCTTGATGAACTGGTCCATGATCGTGTAGCCATAGACGGAGAACACTGTCGGGTCCTCGTTGAACTTGGTCTTGTACTTGTTTGCCCAGAAGCGCAGCGGCTGCGAAGCGTCGTCCAGGTACGGGTGCTGCACCGTCATGGTCGCGTACAGGCCGTCCATGGGCTTGCCACCGAGCTTGTGGATCAGGTCCGTGTACGCGGCGCTCGACCCCAGGAAGGTCGGGTTGTAGCCGGTCTTGCGCGCCTCGCCGATGGCACCGATGGTCTCGCGGATGATGGTGCCCAGCACCACCAGGTCGCAGTTGGACGACTTCAGGCGCGCCACCTGCGAGGAGAAGTCGGTCGAGCCGCGCTTGTACGTGGTCTTCTCCGCCACTTCCATGTTGATGGTCTTGAGCCCCGCCTCGGCGCCGCGCTGCACCTCGAGGCCGAAGTCGTCGTCCTGGTACAGGGTGCAGACCTTCTTGGCGTTCTTCTCCTTCACCATCTTGGGCAGCGCCAGGCGGATCTGGTCGTAGTAGGTCGCGGCGAAGGAGTACTTCAGTTTGTGCAGCGGCTCGTACATCTCGCGCGCCGCGGTGATCGGCATGAAGTTGATCACGCCCTTTTCGAACTGCACCGGCATCGAAGCCATGTTCGGCGCCGTGCCCAGGTGGCCGAGGACCGCGAACACCTTGTCCTGGTTCACGAGCTTCTGCGCGGCCAGCACCGCCTTCTTCGGATCGTAGCCGTCGTCTTCGACCAGCAGGCGGAGCTTGCGGCCGTGGATGGTGCCCTGCTGCTCGTTCATCTCGTCGATGCGCAGCTGCATGCCGTTGCGCGCCTGCTTGCCGTAGCCGGCGAGCGGCCCGGAAAGGTCCTGGATCGTGCCGACCAGGATCTGGTCCTTGGTGATGCCCTGGCCCTGCTGGGCGAGGGCCGGCAGGCACGCGAGCGCGGCCGCCAGGCAGAGGGTGGTCTTCATCTTCATCGCATGTCTCCTTGGGAAAACACAAAACACTCTGGAAGCCCTGGATCCCCGCCTTCGCGGGGATGACGCTAGGAATACATCGCCTCGATCTGCGGCGAATACTTCTTCTGCACCAGCTGGCGCTTCAACTTCATGGTCGGCGTCAGTTCCTCGTCTTCCGCCGTCAGCTGCGTGTCGAGCAGGAAGAACTTCTTGACCTGCTCCACCCGCGCGAATTTCCGGTTCACGCGGTCGATCTCGGCCTGGATCAGCGCCTGCACCTCAGGTGCGCGCGTCAGGCTCGCATAGTTGGAGAAGGGCACGTCGTGGTCCTGCGCAAATTTCTCCACGTTTTCCTGGTCGATCATGATGATCACGGTCAGGTAGGGCTTGCGGTCCCCGATCACCACCGCGTCCGTGATGTACGGCGAGAACTTCAGCTCGTTCTCGAATTCGCTCGGCGTGATGTTCTTGCCGCCTGCCGTGATGATGATGTCCTTCATGCGGTCGGTGATGCGGAAGAACCCGTCCTCGTCGACCGTGCCCACGTCCCCCGTGCGGAACCAGCCGTCGTCGGTGAAGGATTCCGCGGTCTTCTCCGGCTGGTTCAGGTAACCCATGAAGATGTTCGGGCCTTTCACCTGGATCTCGCCCGTGGCAGGGTCCAGCCGCATCTGGTTGTGGCCGCCCGCCGGCCCGATGCAGCCCACCTTGATGCGGTCCGGCGGCACGCAGCTGGAGGCGCCGCAGGTCTCGGTCATCCCCCAGGCTTCCAGCATCGGCACGCCCAGGGCCATGTACCACTTGACCAGGTCCGGCGAGATCGGTGCGGCGCCGGTGAGCAGGATGCGCGCGCGGTGGATGCCGATCAGCTTGCGCACATTGTCCAGCGCCAGCCAGCGCGCCAGCTTGAACTTGACCTTGAGCGTGCCCGGCACGGGCTGGCGCGCCAGCACGCGCTCGGCGATCT
>JAESGR010000962.1_pt1 | contig 12394 bp, 12 predicted proteins | sample 9269771 | NCBI WGS metagenome assembly JAESGR01 (sample SAMN15739572, study PRJNA653492) | algae metagenome | isolation source: Chroococcus sp. CMT-3BRIN-NPC107 and co-occurring heterotrophs from well... | place: USA: Clark Mountains Wilderness, California | collected 2010-04-18
GGAGGCGCTGGACCGGGGCCTCGTCAGATCCCTGCACGCGCCTGACGAGCTGCTGCCGGCCGCCAAGGCCCTGGCACAGGAGATCGCCGACAACACCGCGCCGGTCTCTATCGCCCTCACCCGCCAGCTGATCTGGCGCATGGCCGGCGCAGCTCATCCGATGGAGGCCCACCGCGCCGACAGCCGCGGCATCCAAGCCCGAGGCGCCTCGGCCGACGCCCGCGAAGGGGTGACCTCCTTCCTCGAGAAGCGGCCCGCCGCCTTTCTCAACAAGGTCTCCGCGGACCTACCGGACATCTGGCCGGGCTGGGAGGAGCCGGAGTTCCGCTAGCGCCCTACTCCGCCGTCTCCGCGAACGCCGCGCGCCTGGGGCCCATGAAGCCGAACAGGAAGGCGGCGACCTTGCGCATCTGGATCTCTTCCGAGCCCTCGGTGATCCGGTAGCGCCGGTGGTGGCGGTAGATGTGCTCGAAGGGCTTGTGGCGTGAGTAGCCGATGCCGCCGTGCACCTGCATGGCCCGGTCGGCGGCATCACAGACCAGCCGGTTCGCCCAGTAGTTGCACATCGAGACTTTGTCGGAGATCTCCCGCTCGATCTGCTTGTGAGGCATGCGGTCCATCTCCCAAGCCGTCTTGCGGATCAGCAGCCGTAGCATCTCGGCCTGGGTGGCGAGCTCGACGAGCGGCCACTGGATCGCCTGGTTCTCCGCAAGCGGCTTGCCGAACGGCTTGCGGGCCCGGGCGTATTTCACGCTCTCCTCGATGCAGTAGACCGCCGCGCCCAACGACGAGGCCGCCTGCCGGATGCGGTTCTGGTGGACGAAGCTCTGGCCGAGGCCAAGGCCGCGGCCGATCTCGCCCCAATAGCTGTCCTCAGGGATCCAGACGTCGGTGAACGACACCCGCGGATGGTCGGTGGGCATATTGAAGGTCCACAGCCACTCCTCGATCTTCACGCCAGGCGCATCGGCCGGGACAAGGAAGCAGGTGATGCCGGCCGCATCCCCGTCCTCGCCGCTCGTCCGGGCGAAGACCATCACGTGGGTCGCCACGTGCATGCCCGTGGTCCACATCTTCTCGCCGTTGATCAGCCAGCCGGGCTTGCCGTCGCAAACCTGCGGGACCGCGCGCGTCTCCATGAAGGTGGCGTCCGAGCCGTGGTTGGGCTCGGTGAGGCCGAAGCCGGTGCGGATCCGCCCGTTCAGCAGGTCGTCCCCGTAGCGCTCGTACTGCGCGTTCGTCGCGAACTCCTTGAACATCAGGATGAAGGGGTTGTTGCCGACGATCGAATGCTCGTTCTGCAGGTCGTTGTGCAGTCCCAGGCCCTTGGCTGCCAGGTGCTCGCGGATCACCGCCATGGCCAGGTTGGTGCCGCCTTTCCCCCCCATTTCCGTGGGCCAGGCAAAGCGCAGGTGCCCGGCCGCGTCGGCCCGGCGGCGGGCCTCGGAGAGCAGCTGCTCCCAGTCCTTGGCCGGCAGGCCGCCGGCGTCCCAGTCGGTCCGCGCGTATTCCCGCCGGTGGTCGAAGAAGCGGATATTGTCCCCTTCCCGCTCCAGCGGCTTGATCTCGGCTTCGATGAACGCGTCGAGCTCGGCCAGATAGGTGGTCAGCTCGGCCGGCAGGGTGAAGTCCACGGCCATCCTCCCATCCCCGCTCTGCGGCGGGCTATGCTTGCTTGAAGAGCAGTTTGACTGCCGTTCCGTCCGGTCAGGCAAGGGCGGACAGGGAGGAACCCGGATGGACGACCTCGCGCAGGCCCTGAACCGCCTCGCCCCCGAGCTCGCGTCCGGCGGGGCGGGGATCGAGGGGCTGACGCAGCTCTCCGGGGGCGCCTCGCTGCAAACCTTCGCCTTCTCCGTGATGACGCCGGACGGGTCCGTCCCGCTGATCCTGCGCCGTCGTCCGGTCGCGCTGGCGGAAGGCGCCACGGCTGCGCCGCTGGCCACCGAGGCCGCCCTCATCGCGGCGGCGGGCGCCCGCGGCGCGCCGGTGGCGCAGGTGGTGCGGGTGGCCGGGCCGGAGGACGGCCTGGGCGAGGCTCTGGTCATGCGCCGCGTCGAGGGCGAGACGCTAGGCCGGCGGATCGTCCGGGGCGAGCGGTTCGCCGACGTGCGCTCGCGCCTCGCCCGCCAGTGCGGCGAGATCCTGAGGATCATCCACGCCACGCCCCCGCCGCCCGGCGTGCGGCTCGCCACCTCCGACGCGGCCGGCGAACTCGACCGCTACGAGACGGCCTACCGGGCGAGCGGCGCTGAGCGGCCGGTGCTGGAACTCGCCTTCCGCCACCTGCGCAGCCATGCGCCGCCGGCGGCCGAGCCGAAGCTGCTGCACGGGGACTTCCGGACCGGCAATCTGATGGTCGACCCCGAGCGGGGCGTCGTGGCGGCGCTCGACTGGGAGCTGTCGCACATCGGCGATCCGGCCGAGGACCTCGGCTGGCTGTGCGTCAACTCCTGGCGGTTCGGCGCGGCGGACCGGCCGGTCGGCGGATTCGGCGACTACGAGGATCTGCTGGCCGGCTACGGCGACGCCGCCATGACGCGCGAGCGGGTCCGCTACTGGCAGATGCTCGGCTCGCTGAAGTGGGGCGTCATGTGCCTGATGATGTTCACCGGCGCGGGCGGCCCGGCCGGCGAAGCGGCTTTGGAGCGCCACGTCATTGGCCGGCGCGTCAGCGAGACCGAGATCGACATCCTGACCCTGATGGAGGGCGCCCGATGACCACCCATCCCACCGCCGGCGAATTGGTGGCCGCTGTCTCCGCCTTCTTGGAGCGGCTGACGCCGACTCTGGCGCCCCGGGAGGCCTTCATGGCGCGGGTGGCCCAGAACGCGCTGGGGATCGTCTGGCGCGAGCTGGCCCAGGGTCCGACCGCGGAAGCGGCGGCCGCGGCGCGGCTCTCCGATCTGCTCGGGCGCGAGGGTTCCCTGGAAGCGCTGACGTCCGATCTGTGTCGGGCGTTACGCGACGGCGAACTGGATGCGGCCTCGCCCGGGCTGCTCGAGGCCCTGAAGGCCAACACCCTGGCCCAGCTGGCGATAGACCAGCCGGACTACCGCTGGCGGGCGGAAGGGGCGCCGACGCGCAGCAGCGCCCAGGAGAGCACGTAGCCGAGGATCGGTCCGACCCCGTACCCGACCAGGGGAGTCGGGAAGGCGGCGACCAGCGAGGCGCCGATCAGCGCCAGCCAGTAGGCGGCAAGGGCCGTCGCCAGCGGCCGCCGGCGGCGGCCCTGGGCGGCGATGAACAGGAACGGCATGGGCATCAGGCACAGGCCCAGCGCCACCAGGAAACCCAGCCAGAGCTCCATCGAGAGCGCGGTGGCGGGCATACCCTCCACCCAGCTGACCGGGGCGAGCGTGTCGGGATTGAGCAGCGCCCAGAGCGTCGCCAGCGCCGCGGCGGCGAGGGCGGCGGCGGTCCAACGATTGCGCTCCAGCGCCAGCAGCCCGCCGAGCGCCGCCGTAAGGGCGATCAGCCCGGCGGCGTCCGGCTGCAGCGCCAGCCCCAAGCTCAGCGCCGCAAGAGCCGAGGCGGACCAGGGCCCGGGTCGGCGCGCTGCGACGCCGATCGCCAGCGGGGTGACGAGATGGCCGACGTGGATGGCCACGGCGGGTGTCCCCGCCCACCGGCGGACGCCCTCGACGTCCGGCCCGAACATCGCGGTGAGCAGGATGGCCGCGGCGCAGAGCCAGACGGTGGCGAGCGGCCAGCGCATCGCCTGTTCCGCGCCTTGGCTCATCAACGGGAAGGTCGCCGCGGCGAAGGTGATGGCGACGAACTGCACCCAGGCGGTGTGCGGAGGCGCTTCGCCAAGCACCATCACGATCTGGCCGGAGATGACCGCGAACGCCGCCACGGCGACGCCGAGCCACCAGGTATCGTCGGCCTGCAGCCGGGTCACGCCAGGGTCCCTCCCTGCCGGAAGGCGCGGGTCGGTGGCCCGCTGGAAGTCGTCAGTGTGGGGACGACCTCCTAAAGTCTCGCTAATCCGCCCGCTTGGGCCGGTAGGCCACCAGGACATTGCCGGCCGGCGCGCCGAACTGGGCGTAGCCCGAGCCCACAAACAGCAGCCCATCACCGACGAAGATCGAGTGGCTGTCGATCGAGCCGCCCTTGCCCGGCACGCCGTTCAGCGTCTCGAACGGGCGGGCCGTATCGAGGGTCGCGATCTCCCGCCCATCCTCGGCGGCGAAGATCATCAGCTTGCCGTCCAGCGTGCCGGCGATGACGGCGCCGTCCACAACCAGCGGCGTCGCCGACATGCCGATGTTGCGGCACTTGGCGAAGGCCGCGCGGTCGGCCGGAGCCCCCTCGCCCCGGCGCAGGGCCCGGCAGGACGGATCGCCCAGCAGCCGCTGCCACAGAACCTGGCCCGTGGAGACGTCGAGGGCGTGCATCCCGGCCCCGGCCGGATCGGCGATCGGGGCGAACACCCGCTTGCCGTCGCTCGCCAGACCCCAGTGCACCCCGCCCAGCGGCGAGCCGGGCGACAGGTTGCGCCGCCAGACCTCGCGCCCCTCGGCGTCGATGCCCCAGACGTCGCCGCTCTTCTGGCCAGCGATGACGATCTCCTTGCCGCGGGCGTCGCGGGCGACGATGGCCTGGGAGCCGAAGTCGAAGTCCTTGCGGACGCTGCCGACCGCCGCCGGACAGTTGGCGCCGCGCGAGCAGGCCATGTTCCACACGTCGTTCGACAGCGCCTGGAAGAACCAGCGCGTGCCGCCCTTAATGGCGTCGATGGACCAGATGGCGTCGCTGGTGGCGGTGGCCGGATGGGAGGTGTTCTGGCCGGTGCCGACGTAGATCACCCGGCGCCGCTCGTTGATCGTCGGGCTCGACCACACCGGCGCGCCGGAGGGGCCCCAGAGGTCCGCGCCCGCGGCGTTCTTGCCGCCGGTGGGCTTGGCGTCCGGCATGGTGTGAGCCACCCACAGGCGCGCGCCGTCCCTGGCGCTGAGCGCCACGACCGCCCCGTGAACCTTGCAGCAGGGGAAGTTGGGGTTGCCCGCCCGGGCCACGTCCATCGCCGAAACGGGCACGATGATCCGGTCGCGCCACAGCACCGGCGCGCCGGTCAGCACGGATTCCGGATCGTGGCGGCCCTCGGCGGACCACAGCAGCTTGCCGCTCTGGGCCTCCACCGCCAGCACCTGGCCGGCCACATCCCCGACGATCAGCGCCTTCGGACCGCCTCGGCCGAGCTGGCCGTAGGTCATCGAGGTGCGCATTGGGCGCGGGGTCTTCAGCGACCACTTGATGCAACCGGTCTGGGTGTCGAGCGCCAGCAGGTAGCCGGCCTGGCTCGCCGAGTAGAACAGGGTGGAGCCGACGATCACCGGCGCCGACCGGAGGGAGTTGGTCTGCGGCAGGCCCAGCGACCAGGCGACTTCCAGGCGGCCGAGGTCGGCGGTGGTCAGGCCGGCCCGTTTGGCGTCCAGATTGCGCGAGCCGGCGTAATCGACGCCGAAGCGGGTCCAGGTCTCGGGGCCGGAGAGGTCCACGGCCTTCTTCTCGGCGGGGCAGGCCCCCCGCGCGATCCAGGCCTCGTCGCGCTTGGCGCCTGCGGAGAGGTAGTCGACGACCGCCTGCAACTCCGGCGCTTTCAGCATGGAGCCCTGCTCCTTCATCTTGCCGACGGTCAGCGAGGCCATCACGGCGTCCGCGCCGAGGGTCTGCAGCGCGGCCAGCGGCGGCGACTTGGTGTCGGGATTGTCGTGGCAGGCGGCGCAGGCGCGCTCGTACACCGCGCGGCCCGGGTGCGGCGAGGCGGCGCCTTCGCGCGGCCCCTGCGCCATCGCGGCCGCCCCCAGGGCCAATGCCGCCGCCGCCGCGCCGATCGCCGCCGGCCACGCCCATCTCACGACCATACCGATTCTCCTAACGACGGGACTGGCTCGCACGCCCGCTTTGCGCAGATGTGTCAAAGGTGAGGTTAAGCTAGGCTGCAGCGATGCACATCCGCCGCGAAGCTCCCGAAGACGCCCAGGCCGTCGACCGCCTGGTGGCCGAAGCGTTCGGCGCCGAAGGCGAGAGCACGGCCGATTTCGTCCGCAGGATCCGCCGCGAGGCCGAGGTCTGCCTGGCGCTGGTGGCGGTCGAGGCAGGCGAGATTGTCGGCCAGGCCCAGTTCGGCGCGGTTCCGATCCGGACGCCCCATGGTCCGCGTCGGGGCGCCTACTTCGCCTGCCTCTCAGTCGCGCCCCGCCTGCACGGCCGCGGGATCGGTTCGGCGCTGGTCCAGGCCTCCGTGGCGCAGTTGCGCGAGATAGAGGTCGAGGTCGTGATGGTGCTCGGCAGCCCGCGCTACTACCCGCGTTTCGGCTTTTCGTCGGAGCTGGCGGGACGCATCCGCGCGCCCTACAGCCGCATGGGCAAGGCGTTCCAGGCGATCGAATTGGCGGACGGGGCGCTGGCCCTGGGCGGAGACGCCGATTTCCACCCGGCCCTCGTCTCTATGCCGGAGCCCGACGCGGGCTGAGCACCCGAAGCACCGCTTCGGCCGCGGCTTCCGAGGGATCGGGGCCGCCGCGGCCCATCCGGTCCAGCGCCGCGAACTGCCGGGCGACCTGCGTCTCCCGCAGCTGAGGATCGTCCAGCCGCGCCTCGACCGCCGCCGCCAGGGCCGGCCCGTTGCAGTCGTCCTGCACGAACTCGGGGGCGACGAAGTCCTGGGCCGCGATGTTGAACAGGGTGATCCAGGGCGTGCGGATCAGCCGCTTGAGGATGGCGTGAGTGACCCGCCCGAGGCGGTAGCCCACCACCATCGGGCAGCCCGCGAGGGCGAGCTCGGTGGTCACCGTGCCGCTGCAGGCGAGCGCTACGGTGGCGGTCTTCATGGCCCCCAGCTTGGCCGACTCCCCCTCCAGCACCTCGGCATCGAAGGGCCAGCCGGCGACGTGGGTCTTCACCTGCTCGGCCACCGTGGGCGCCGCTGGGATGAGCACGCGCAGGTCGGGCCGCTTCGCCTTCAGGAGCCGGACCGCGTCCTCGAATGCCGGCAGGACGTTCTTGATCTCGGAGGGCCGGCTGCCCGGCAGCACGAGCAGCGTCGGGCCCCCGCGCTCCTGCCCGACCGACAGGTCGGCCCTCGAGAAGTCCAGCGACAGGGCGGAGTTGCCGACGAAGGTGGTGGGCAGGCCCGCCGCCTCGAACATCGGCGCGTCGAACTTGTGGATGGTCAGCAGGTGATCGACGGCGGCGGCCAGCACCTTGGCCCGGCCGGGCCTGCTGGCCCAGACCTGCGGGCCGACGTACTTGATGAGCGGCAGCGTCGGGTCGTGCCGGCGCAGGCGGTGCGCTACACGTAGGGTGAAGCCCCAGGAGTCGATCAGCACCGCCACGTCCGGCCGCTCACGGGCCGCCAGCGCCGCCGTCTCGTCGGCCCGCCGCACGACCTTCGGGTAGGCCATCAGACCCTCCAGCAGGCCCAGCACCGACAGCTCGGAGATGTCGAAGGGGCTCTCCAGCCCCTCGGCGGCCATGCGCGCGCCGCCGACGCCGACGAACCGGACCTTGTCCCCAAATCGACGCCTGAGGGCCTGCATCAGGCCGGCGCCACGGTCGTCGCCGGAGGCCTCCGCGGCCACCAGCATCACCGTCAGGCTCGTCACGCCGCCTCGACGCCGACGATGAACAGGCCGAGCTCGTCGGCCAGGCCGATGACCGCCTCTCGGTCGAGAACGATCAGCCCGTGCGCCTCGCCGGCGATGCCTGCCAACCCAACCTGCGCGGCCCGCTGGATGGTCCCCAGGCCGATAGTCGGCAGGTCCACCTTGGTCTCCTGGATCGGCTTGGGCGCCTTGGCGAGGACGCCTCGCGGCGTATCGGGCGTTCCGCGGACGGCTGGGGACAGCTCGCCGACGCGGCGGAGCATGGCGTCGGTGCCCTCCTGCGCCTCGACGGCCAGCACCAGGCCTTCGCAGACGACGGCCCCCTGCCCCACGTCCAGCCGACCGATCGCGCGGGCGACCTCGAGGGCGCGGGCGATGTCGCCCTCGTGCTCAGGGCCGGGCTTGACGCGCCCGAGCGGTCCGGCGGGAAGCGTCAGGTCGCCCATTACCTCGTGCGCGCCTTCGACCGCGAAGCCTTCCTTCTCGAACTCGCCTAGGAGCGCGCGAAGGAGAGCGTCGTCGCCCTTGCGGGCGGCGGCCAGCACGCCGGGTAACGCGACGAGGCCCCGCAAGTCGGGCGCGAGCGCGCGGAAGTCGGGGCGCATCACCTGGCCGGCGAAACAGACGGCCCTGCAGCCGGCCCGCTTGAGCGCCTTGAAGCACTTGCCGAGCTCGGCGATGCCGACATCCGTCCCGGGGTAGCGGGCGAGCTCGGGCCCAGCCGAGCCCTTCAGCCGCACGACGAAGAACGGACGACCCGCCCGCCGGCAGTGGGTCGCGATCTCCACCGGCAGCGCCCCGCCGCCGGCGATCAGGCCCAACTTCACCATGTGTCCCCCGTCAAACCTCCCGCTCGGGCAGGCACAAAGGCCGCTCGGCGTCGGCGCGGATGAAGTCGATGATCTCCATCACCGGCGCGCTGTGACCGAAGGTGGCGGCCGTGTCCACCACCCGCTCCTGGAATGTCCCTTCCTCTGCGAACAGCAGCCGGTAGGCCGAGCGCAGCTCGCTGATGGTTTCGCGCGAGAAGTTCCGGCGCTTCAAGCCGACCAGGTTCAGCCCCTCCAGGTGGGCGTGGTTTCCCCAGACCAGGCCGTAGGGGATGACGTCCTTGGTCACCGCCGCCAGGCCGCCGATGAAGGAGTAGCGGCCGACCCGGCAGTACTGGTGCACGGCCGCCAGGCCGCTGATCGTGACGAAGTCGCCGACAGTGACGTGGCCTGCAAGGGTCGCGGAGTGGGCGAGCACCACGTTGTCGCCGACCTCGGCGTCGTGTCCCACGTGGCAGGTCGCCATGTACATGCCGTCGTTGCCGACCTTCGTCAGGGCGCCGCCCTGGGGCGTCCCGATGTGCATGGTCACGTGTTCCCAGATCAGGTTCCGATCGCCGATCACCAGGCGGGTCGGCTCGCCCCGGTATCCGCCATGGTGTGGCGGCCCCCCTAGGTTCGAGAAGTTGCGGATCGTGCAGTCCGCGCCGATCTCCGTGTGACCTTCGATGACCACGTGGGCCAAGACCTTGGTCCGGGCCCCGATGCGCACATTCGGGCCGATGATCGAAAACGGACCGATGCTGACGCCCTCGGCCAGCTCGGCGCCGTCCTCGATGATGGCGGTCGGATGGACGGTGACGCTCACTGGGTCTCAACCACCATGGCCGCGAACTCCGCCTCGGCGGCCACGCGGTCGCCCACCAAGCCGCGGCCGCGGAACTTGAACATGTCGCCCCTGGCCCGCACCACCTCAACAGGCATGCGCAGCACGTCGCCCGGCCGCACGGGCGCGCGGAAGCGGCAGTTGTCGAGGGAGGTGAAGAAGATGGTCTTGCCGGCCACGTCCACGTTCAGCGACTTGGACATCAGCACCGCGCCGGTCTGGGCCAGGGCCTCGACGATCAGCACGCCGGGCATCACCGGGTATTCCGGGAAATGGCCCACGAAGAAGGGCTCGTTGATCGTCACGCACTTGATGCCGACGATCGACTGGTGGGCCTTGTAGTCCTCCGCGCGATCGACCAGCAGGAACGGGTAGCGGTGGGGGATCCGCTTGACGATCTCGCTGATGTCGATGTCGCCCGGGGCCTCGTTGACCGGGGCCTTACGGCTCATTGTTCCGCTCCCTCCCTGCGGCGGGCCGCCATCTTCGCGATCCAGGCCGTCTCGCGCATCCAGCGCTTCAGCGGCCGGGCCGGAGATCCGCCCCAGGTCTCGCCGGCGGGCACGTCCTTCATGACGCCGGACGCCGCCGCGATGCGTGCGCCGGGGCCGATCACGACGTGGTCTGCAACGCCGGCGCGGCCGCCGAATTGGACGCCGTCGCCGATGACAACGCTGCCTGAGATGCCCGTGTGAGCCGCCATGGCGCAGTTGCGTCCGACGCGGACGTTGTGGGCGATCTGCACCTGGTTGTCGATCTTCGTGTTCTCGCCGATGACGGTGTCGTCGAAGGCGCCGCGGTCTATGCAGGTGTTCGCGCCGACCGTCACCCCGTCCTGGAGGATCACCCGGCCGAGCTGGGGAATATCCACCACGCCGGTCGGGCCGGCGGCGGCGCCGAAACCCGGCTCGCCGATCACCGCGCCCGCAAGGATGCGCACACGGTCGCCGATCAGCGAAAAGCCGATGACGGCGTTGGCGCCCACCTGGCAGTCGCGGCCGATGGCGACCCCGGGGCCGATGACCACGCCGGGCCCCAGCACCGTTCCGCGGCCGATCTCCGCGCCGGGACCGATGATGACGTTAGGCGCAAACCGCACCCCCTCCTCCAGCCTGGCCGACGGCGAGATCGCCTCCCCGCCTTCGATCTGGCGGGGCCGGTGCAGTCGCTCGGCGGCGGCGGCGTAGGCGGCCTGCGGATGGGGCGTGATCAGCGCCACGCAGCCCTCAGGCGCCGAGGCCGCCTCGCGTGCGCCCACGAAGGCCGCGCTGGCTTCGCTGGCGGCGAGCTGCGAGGCGTAGCGGCGGTCAGACAGGAAGGTGATGGTGCCCGGGCCCGCCCGGCCAAGCACCGCCACGGCGGTGATGGCCAGGCCGGCGGCCTCGGGCCGGCTGAGCTCGGCCCCCGTCAGCTCGGCGAGGTGGCCGAGGGAGATAGGGGAGCCGGTCTCGAAGAATCGCGGGTCGGGCATGCGCTATCCTACCCGCGATGCGACGCGCGTCAGCGGCGCTGGGCCGTGGCGGCGGGAGCGGCCGGAGCGGCGGCGGCCAGGGCCGGAGCCGGGACCTTCTGGTTGAGGCGGTCGACGACGGCCTGGGTGATGTCCATGGACGGGTTGCCGATGACCAGCACGTTACGGTCGATCAGCACGCTGCAGCGGCGTTGCTGGTAGACCTCGGCGATCGTCGGGGAGATCTGATTGGCGATCTGCTCCTGCGCCTGGCGCTCGGCCGGTTGCAGGTTGTTGCGGCGAGCGGACATCTTGGTCTGCAGGTCCTGCACGCGCTTGCGAAGCGCCTCGGGCGTGCTCTGCGGATTGTTCTGGTAGGGCGCCAGCTCCTGCTGGAGCTTCTGGCCTTCGGCGGCAAACTCGGAGTTGATCTTGCGTTCGACGGCCTGAACCGCGTTGGTCGCCAGGACGCTGGCCTGCGGATCGATGGTGCAGACGCCGCTGAGCGCCGCGCCGTGGGTGATCTGCGGCGCCTGTTGCTGTTGCTGTGCAGGTTGGGCCGGCCGGGCCTGGGCCAGCGCCGATGTGGCGGTGAAGCTAAGCGCTGCAACGCAGGCGCTCGCCACGATGGACTGGATTTTCATAGGGATCAGAACCTGGTTGAGGTGGAAAACCGGAAGGTTTCGGTCTTGTCGTAGTCTTCTTTGGCCAAAATCTGGCTGAAGTCGAACCTGATGGGCCCCATCGGAGATCGCCAGAATATGCTAATGCCGGCCGAAGCGCGCAGGGACGTGTCGTCGCGGATACAGGTGTTGCGCGTCCCGGGCATGGCCGGATTGGGCAGGAAGGTGCCCGGATTGGCTGGATCCTCGATCGTCGGGTTCAGGCAGTCCAGGTCCCCGGCCCGGTAGAGAAGCTCTTCGTCGTCGAGCTGGCCGACGGTGCCGAAGTCGCTGAACAGCGCCGCCTTGATCCCGTACTGCTCGGGGATGAAGGTCGGGATCTCCAGCTCGACAGATCCGATGGCGTAGAGCTTGCCGCCGAGCGGCTCGTTCAGGCCGCCGGTCAGGTCCCGAGGGCCGACGCCGGCCGTCTCGAAGCCGCGGAAGTTGTTGCCGCCCTTGTAGAAGCGGTCGTTGATGCGGATCCGCTCGGAGCCGAAGCCGGTGATGTAGCCGGCCGAGCCCGACACGCTCAGCTTAAAGTCCTTGTTGAAGCCGTGGTACCAGGCCCCTTCGACTTCGCTGCGCAGGTAGTTCACGTCGCCGCCGAGGCCCGCGAAGTCCTGGCTGACCGTCGTGTAGAAGCCACGGGTCGGGACGACGGGGTCGTTCCGCTTGTCCCAGCGCCAGGTGTAGCCGACCAGCGAGGTCAGGTAGTCGCCTTCCTGCTCGCAGAACACCCGCGAGACGAAGGCGGTCTCGCAGATGCCGCTGGGGATCTCCACGGAGTCGTGCCGCAGGGTGTAGCGGACGGAGCCGAAGGAGTTCAGCGTCAGCGGGAAGCCGAACCGAACGCCGCCGCCGGTGGCGGCGGTGGTGTAGGACTGGAACTCTGAATAGTCCTGGCGGAAGTGGTAGAGGTCGAAGGTCGCGCGCAGGTCGCGCCCCATGAAGCGCGGCTCGGTGAACGAGAAATCCGCAATCTGCCGATAGGAGCCCACGGACAGCCGGGC
>JAESGR010000963.1_pt1 | contig 12365 bp, 25 predicted proteins | sample 9269771 | NCBI WGS metagenome assembly JAESGR01 (sample SAMN15739572, study PRJNA653492) | algae metagenome | isolation source: Chroococcus sp. CMT-3BRIN-NPC107 and co-occurring heterotrophs from well... | place: USA: Clark Mountains Wilderness, California | collected 2010-04-18
TGGTAGAATTGAGGCAGCATTTTTGGGATAGGTCTTCGTAAAAATTTTTGACCTATCTTTTTTTACCGTAAAACGCTCATTTCCCCATATCCCAAACGCTTCAGCCCCCTTGTCACCCCTTCAGGGCAGAAGATTTGATCTGCCTGAAAAAAGCAATGAATTTATTCGTTATGGCATTAAGTGGAACCTGCGATCAATGATGGCGGATCGCAAAATGACCGCTACTCGGTTAGCAAATTTAATGAATGTGAACCGAGTTACAGTATCTAACTGGAAAAACTCTGATTCAATGCCTTCAATGGATGGAAGTAGACTCAATGAGTTATGTTGCCATTTGCGTTGCAACCCATCTGAATTAATCGAGTTCAGCCCCAATTGGGATGTTGCTTCATGACTTCTGGCATCTACTGCATCCTAAACAAATCAAACGGCTACAAATACATCGGTAGGTCTTGCGATATACCGTCACGCTGGAGTCAGCACAAGACCCTTTTAAATAAGGGCAGGCATAGCGCCAGACTGATGCAGGAACATTGGCTGCTCTATGGGAGCGAGGAATTTGAGTTATTAATTCTTGAAAGCTTGGAATATCCAAGGTTCAAGGGATTGACTGCGTCTCACTGCCAGCAACTTCGGTTTCTTTGGGATAAGGCTGTTTCTACAATGGAAAAATTTTGGATACTCAAGCTGCAACCAGAATACAACACCAACGGTAAGGGGATTTCAGGAATATCCAAAAGCGGCTGGATTAAACCAACCGCCGTCCCTTCAACGACCGGAGAAGTAGACTGCCAATTACTTTACGCCCGTTTCCTAATCCTCAGGCAACAGTAAAACTACCGATTGTTAAAAGTACATGAAAAGAAATATCAGTATTTGTATGGTTTAAATGCGATCGCGTACTATGCAGTCCCGGCATCGCACTTGCCGCGTTACTATTAAAGAAAGATTTGCTATTTTCGATGCCAGAAACGCAAACCATCGATGGCGAACATCTCAAGGCAATCCTAGTGGAACAAGCACGCATCGCCCTAGTAAATTACGATGCGGCGCACTCGAATCACGAATCAATCCAAAAACTAACACTAATAGTTGCCGAGCAGTCGAGGCAAGTGACTGTTTTGATTGCAACGATAGGGGACTTATTAGAGGCGTTAGAGAACAGTCGAATAAGGTTTTGAATCCTCAATTCCACGATCGGGCTTCCGATCGTGTAGTTGCTTATGAGAAGCTCTCTTCTCATAAGTTATCTGTAGGCGCAGGCTATCAATTCTGTGGATCTAACCCAAGCAAAACTCTAATTTCTGGGCGATAGGTAGCGGTTTTCCAGTTTCTAGCTACCTGAAATTGTTGGGGTGAGAAAATTTCACTCCGGCTAAAATGAGCATTGGTAAAAAGATAGCACGACTTATATCAGCTTCGGTAAAGCTAGCTCTAGTAAGCTGAGAAGCTGAAAGGTCAGCCCCGGTGAGGTTAGCTTCGCTAAAATCAGTTGCGGTCAAATCACAGAAGGTAAGACTAGCACTACTAAGGTCAGCCCCAGCAAGGTTAATTTTGCTGAGGTTAGCGTGAGAAATACAAATATTTGCTAAAGAAACTCTCTCTTTGCATAAGTATTCTAGCGCTTGCTTTCGTGCATAACTTGCAGATGAAGAAGCAGCATTATCAATAACTTGCCACGCCTCATAATGTCTTTGTGCTTTACGATCTGGAATTTCTTTAAAGTACAAAGCAACTCCCGCAACGATAGCGATCGCTTCAACATTTTCAAATACTACTTTTAGTGGATTGCCCCCTGATTTAATATCATATTCTTCAATCCAAAGAATTACCCCTACAAGAACCACAACTGTTGAACTAACAAAAAGCCAAGTAGGAATTTGCAAAAGAAATTTCTCAACTCTGTTATAAGGTTTTCCGACAAATAGCTTTTTAAGAAATTGGAATTTCATTTAATATTTACATTTTATACTGCTATTATTATGTCATCTTACCCTTATAAACTTATGTACTTATCTTATGATTATTGCGATCGCTAACCAGAAGGGAGGCGTAGCCAAAACCACGTCTACGATATCTTTGGGGGGATTGTTGGCACAAAAAACCCGAAGTTTAGCCATCGATTTAGACCCCCAAGGCAACCTAACAACGGGACTTGGAGTAGAAGTAATTGATGGGCAGCTTACGACCTACGAGGTTATTACTGAGCGCTCCCTTGCAATGGAAGCGATCGTAAAAACCAATAGCGGACTAAGTTTGCTACCAGCTGATATAACTTTGGCTCAAGGGGAGCCAGAAATCGCCGCCAAAGTGGGTAATTTTTATTTGCTCAGGGAACGATTAGAACCATTGGTCGGAATATTTGCCCATATCCTGATTGACTGCCCTCCTAGCCTAGGACTGCTAACAGTTAATGGACTGGCGGCGGCGGACGCGGTATTAATTCCAGTACAGTGTCAGTTCTTTGCCCTCAAAGGTCTAGCAGGGCTACTTAATACTATTGAAAGCGTGACCCGGCGACTTAACCCAAAACTAAAAATCTTAGGGGTGTTGCCCACAATGGCAGAAAACACGGTCATGACCCAGGACGTTCTAAGCACTTTAAAAGAGAAGTTCGCACCCTTATCTATAACTGTTTTTCCACCAGTGCCAAAATCTATCCGCTTTCCTGAATCAAATCTAGCTGGTGAGCCAATCCACATTTATTCAAGTGAATCCAAATACGTCCAGCCCTATAGATTGATCGCTAAATCGATTTTAAAAAATGAAAAAACAAGCGCGACTACAAAGTGAAGATGTGTTCAAGAACCCCTCGGACAAGGTTATAGACACTTTAGAAACTATCAGCAATACAGCAAGCTCTCAGGGTATAAGTACAGAAGTACAACCAGATAAACAAAAAGCCCCATCAGACTTTACTCGCAAACTCACTTTTCAAATTAGAGATAGTATTTATCAGCGATTAAAAGATAGACATTATTTGCTCGATAAACAGCTAGGTACTGATGCACCAGACCGCGAGGTAATAGTTGAGGAAGCGATCGCAGCCTTACTAGATAGAATGGACAATGGGGAGGATTTGGGAGAAGCGATCGCCCACCGCCAACGCATCCGCTCTCAAGACCTCGAAGCTGGCACGTTGATAAATCCAAGTAGTAGAAAACGAAAATGACTAATTGCTTTTTTGTTAGACAAAATGCTTGCCCAGCGTGCAACTACTTAATGGATATGGCAGGAACGACTGATGGTTCACCAATTATGCCAGAACCAAACGATGTTTCAATTTGCATTAACTGCGGTGAAATATTGCAATTCGACAAACATATGAAATTGCACAAAATTAGCCAAGCAGAACTAAATAAAATAGAATCTGTAGAGCCAGAAACTTATTTCGATTTAATAAAAGGTCAAGGACTTGCTAGGGCAATGAAGAAAGCGAGGGGCGCTCGTTAGATGAACCAACAAACAAAAGATTTTCACATTGGTGCATTACTAACCGTAGCGACTGGGAAGTTTTTGACTCTTGGCGGATTGAAAGAACTTTATGAAATTTATTCCTTCATGACGGGAGAAGATTTATTTACTCATCAATTGCCTAGAGCGATGGAACAGTGCCAACCAGTTTTATTAGAGCAGTACCCACAATTTAAAAATATCGATGTTCCTGCTTTGAACAAAACAAATATAGGGGACTGGCTGAAAATTCAAGCAGAACAATTTGGCGAGATACTGCCTGTAAAACAGTTGGTTAATCATGAGCCAATAGACCCAATTGTCGAAGCAAAGGCGCTAGGCATGGAGGTCATTATTGTTGATGATATAGCAGGCGATAGCGCCAGCGCGCTCGCAGAGCTTCGCCATGACTGAACAGCTATTCCCAAAAATTCGAGCAAGCGATTTTAGGTTTACAAAAATTGCAGAGGAAGATGACCCCGACTTATACTGCTCACGCTGCCACCAGTTAATTGACGACACAAGCATGGTGGGCCTGAATATAAGTAACAGCGAAGAAGTTTATGGCGAATGGCGATTCCACCCATCATGTGTAGGCATGGAAAACTGGTTTGAATCGACTGGGGATGAATGAGTGAGTAGTTATATAATCCCTCATACGCACGGCTGTGCGGTTGTAAAAACAATAGTTTTCGATAATTTTCAAAAATGTCACATTTCCCAGTTCTAGTCATTGGCGACAATCCAGAAGATCAACTTGCCCCTTTCCAAGAGAACAACATGGGCGATTGCCCAAAAAAGTATTTGGAATTCTTTGATGTCACCCAAGAGTATCTAGATAGATACGAGCAAGAGACTGTTACAAAAATTAAGCTAGAAGATGGAATACTCGTTGATCCTTGGGATGAGCGCTTTCGAGTAAAACCTTCTGGGATTGGATGTGATACGCATAAAGTCCCTGAAAATCTGGAGCGCATTGAAGTTCCAGTGAAAGAAATCTATTCTGATTTTGACTCCTTTATTTCTGACTGGACTGGATACGAAGTAGACCCATTAACGAGGAAGTATGGTTATTGGGAAAACAGAAATAAAAAATGGGATTGGTATGCTTTAGGAGGTCGCTGGTCAGGCTACCTCTTATTAAAGGATGGTAGTCGAGCAGACACTGCGCTTGCAGGAACAATTGACTGGCAAGCTATGACAGCAAAAAACGCAAAAAACGCAGAGGACACCTATTCAAAGTTTGAGACAGGATTTGATGCTAGTGCAAATTATAACTCTGCTAGAGCTTGGTTTGAGTTTGGAATCGAAAACATTGGAACGCCTGATGACTTTATTCCAGAATCTAGAGAAAGCTATGTAGAACGATGCTCATCTGTAGCAACTTTTGCAATCCTTAAGGATGGAGTTTGGTACGAGAAAGGTAATATGGGTTGGTGGGCAAAGGTTCATGACGAAAAAGAGCAAGGGAAATGGAATAGTGAATTTATTTCCCTCGTTCAGTCTTTGAGTGACTATACTTTAATCTCCCTCTACGACTGCCACATTTAAGGCGAGAGCGATCGCAATGACGCGGCAAAGGAATTGGGTAAATGTCAGTTTTGTTTTGGTTCGTCTTTTAATTGCGAAGTCAATGGCAAAGCTTGGTGTCCTATAAAAAAGAGTGATCGCGCATGAATGATTTAACAGTTCTCTTATTTGACATCTATCCCAACGCCGATCGCTGGCTAGACGAAAACGCTGGCGTTGCGGTGAGCGGGTATCGAGAATATATGGGCAAAGGTTTTAGCCATATCAAGTTTTCTTCTTTGATGCCGCCTGAAAAAATAACGATTCTCTTAGAGCATTTTCCAGGTGCGGATGATTTGAGCAAGTACAACGATATTAGGGGATCTGAACTTAGTCATCCCATGTATTCGGTCGAGTTAACGCGATTGGCTATTGTCAAAACTTTTCAAGGTTTAGGTGCATTCATTAAGAAATCGCCTTGTTGTATGGAGATAGAATCTTTTGAAAGCGGTCAATCAAAATTACGGGAGGTAGAAATAAGATTGGGGAAACCTCTATCTATCTGTTCGCCACAGGAAATTAGCAACATATATAGAAAGTTGTTTTGAAGATACTTCTATTGTAATCCGGCTAAAAAGCCGAATTCAGTAAAGACAAGGGTTTCAGTTACTTACACCGGAAAATGACACTATTCCGATATAAAATAAAATCCCCAGTCAGCGTTACTGGGGATAGAGATGCGAATAGCTAAATGTAGTCTAGAACAAATCTGTGGCAGCAATAGCTAACTGTGGCAAGGAAGGGGCGATCGCAGGCTCAAGAGATTGCCAGACATAATCTTTTTCCTCGCCAAACCCTATAAAATAATCCTTCCAATTATCATGATTCGGTTTTTCGTGATTCACTACTCGGCAAGCCCAAGCATTATCAGTATCGGTGCCGACTAACTCTGCCTTAGTTTCAAACGCGAACACGCCCAAAGAGTGAAACAAATCATTTTTAGCCCGTGCGGGGATTTTGTTAGCGATCGCATGACACGTCTCTAATTCTCCTTTAAAAGCTCGGCGGTGCGCTTCAAAGGATGCGCCATTAGCTCCCCTTGCCGCGTACTTCAAAGGCAACGAATGTAAAAGCTTATTATTTTCATCTAGGAAAAATACCAAGTAAAGGCGCTCTGTTTTGATATTTGGGTCGCCCTTGAGGTCGGCATTATAAAGCCCGATTACTACCTTAGATTTTTGCTCAACGGAAGCCTTGCGGTCGAACTGATACAAATCAGATTTAGGCACGACTAGCATCCGGGGAGAAGTAATTAAAATCCCTTCTTCAGTATTTCTAGACTTAAAAGTATGCTCAATCAATTGAGTTTCATCGAAGTCAAGCCAGCCGATTTTAGCCATCGTAGAAACTGGGATAAAGTAGCCGCAGCGAACCTCGTGGTTGAGGACGATAACAGTTGGCAGTTGCACGTTGCGGTCGATAAAACTATCTTCAGCGAACTCATCAGTCGTAATTAAATCAGTAGTTTGCATTTGTGTTATTTGTGTTTTGTTGAGTGTGATTATGTGTAATTTACCAACCTAAATCAATTAATAAATCCTCCTCTTCAACTGGAATCTTAACAGCCATAGCTAGACCGTACTCAGGCAAATCTTTCCAAACATAAAATCCCTCAGACTCTTCACCAAATGGTCTGTCTTTTACTATTGCCACGGTTTCAGATAGGGATGATTCAATGTAGTTGCCTTCAGGTTCAGGGAGAGTCCACTCAACTAATATTTGACCATCACAAACGCACGTTTTGTGTCCGAACTCTGGTTGCATAAATTCCATTTGTTTAGCCTCAAATAATTGAATAGTTGAAGGCGGGTTTGTCCCGCCTGTTAATAATCTAAAATGGTGAATCAATTACGACGCGATCGCACGCAAAATTACTCTGGTCGCGCTTGATTCCTTTAATAGTGCAAGTACGATTATTCAAGTATTGGCACTGCCCGCACAATAATGGATATTCTTTGTTTTCCATTGCGAATAACTCTGATTGCAATTGCTGGGCTGATACAGTAATTTTTAATCCTATCTCTGCTCTAGCTTGCGTCATTCCTTGGCAGTAGCCTTGGAGGTAGATAATCTCGCTCATTGCAGGCAACTTGCCATTAGCCCCATCGGTAATGCCTTCTAAATAGATATCTTCGATGGCTTGATACTGCTCTGAACGCTGCTCTTGATCGCGGTCTAATAAATATGTCATTCTGGTATTACTCATGTTTTGGGTAGGGGCGATCGCTTTGATTTACTAGGTCAGGAGCGATTGCCTTTTTAATGTGCAGCTTTAATAAGCTGTAGACTGTCTCGAAAGACAGGTATAACCATTAAGCGAACAAAGCATTAGTTTTATAGCAATCCACCGCCGTTAAGAACTCAGATACATCTGCAACATCTGCTACTGCTTCTAAATATTTGAAGTCATCCGTTGTCATGTCGCTGGCAGCCCAAACCTGGACTAAGTCGCCTTCATCGTCTGATTCCTCAAGGCTTGAGTTGTTGGATAGTGGGTTCGTCATCATGTACATCATGGTCGCTGGCTTCGTTGGTGAGTGGGTGGCTTTTCTTGCCTATATGTCTATAGTAATGCAAAGTAGCTCCACTTGTTAACTACTATTCAGGAAAGTATTCCACCGTAGCGCTATCTATGTTATGCTAGGTGTACTACAGTCTCTTATGGAGTTGATAAAGGCTATGACATTGGCAACAGACAAGAGAAAAGCCTCAGTCTACATGGACGAGGATTTAAAAAACGATTTGGAGAAGCTGGCAAAGGTAGAAAGCCGAAGCGTAAGCAATCTAATTGAGTTGCTATGCAAAGAAGCTGTTGCGAAAGCGAAAAGAGAAGGCAGAATTTAAAAACCCTCCAACACCACAGTTCTGAAGGCTAAGTGTTGAAGGGGAAAATGACACATTTTTATAACTCAATCATGGCACAAGAAACCCTGTTAATGGATGTTTACCCCGCTTTTATCCTCCCTCAACTAGCCTGCAAGCTACGAGAGCGTTTAAAAGCTTATGCCTCGGATGCGTCGGCGTTCTTGCAACAGATACATTATTGGTTGAGCAAGGGCTGCGGGGTCGCAGATTCGACTGGTAGACGGTGGATTTACAATACTTACTCTAATTGGCTTGTTCAGTTCCCCTGGCTCACCGAGCATGGGTTTCGCAAAATCAAGTCTGCACTATTAGGAATAGGGCTAATTGAAACGGCTGCTCTTAATGGATGCGATCGCACCCTCTACTACAGCGTTAACTATAATCACGAATATTTAGCTGGCTTTTTGGTTGCAAATAGTTCAACGGTTCCATCCGTTGTGCTGCCAACCGTTCCATCCGTTGACTGTGCAACGGATAATAGTACAGATACTAGTCCAGAAGATACTTCAAATAAAACAACAACACCCCCTGTTGTTGCTCTTTCGGATGAATCTGAATATCAAGAAGTAATCGAGCCATTACCTGTTCGCCCAGAACCCCCCGTCAAACAGGTAAAAATCCAGCCTACTGCTCAAGACCATTCAACGATAATCTCTGATGACAAAATAAAAGCTGTGGAGCAATCTGGGATTCCACTAAATTCGACACTTTGCAAAGCAGTAATGGAATATACCTTAGTTGAAGTACAGAGTGCGATCGCGCATTATCGGCAAGTAGTCAAAGAGAAAGGGCAGCGAATACGCCCTGGTGGATGGTTAACGGATTGTTTACGGGGGCAGTGGTGGAAAAATGAGGTGGCAAAAGTATCTAGCACCGAGAAGGACTTGTTTACGAGGTGGCGAGAATCAACGCCCAAGTACCGTTATATTCACAGTTACAGCGATATAAGTGTTACGGGACTTGAACCGGGTGAGATAGGCGTATTGGTTGGTGATAAGTGGATAAATTGGAGAGATTTGGAGAATTCCGATGAACAAAACAGAAGTACAGGATGAAATTTTCAGCGCTTTTTCTGACTGCACAGTGCAAGAGATGGAGCAATTTTTAAGGACAGACATTGTAAAAAGTTTGGTTGAGGCAAGGTTGAGTGGGGAAATGTCAAAAATTGCGTTTTTACGTGGATTGAGAAACGCAAAAAGATTACGTGAGCTTTTAGGTTAAGTAATTAGGAGCAATAATCATGACAACTAACCAGCCAGACCGTTTAGACCGCATGGAATCGCTACTAGAGCGGGTAATTAACTTGCAAGCAAACCAACAGGAGCAGATGCAAGTTTTAATTAACGCGGCTCTAACTCATGAAACGCGATTAGCGAGACAAGATGCGCTGATTGAGCGCCTAGATAACATAATTGAACAGATGATATACCGTGAGGGGAGGAATGGCAACGAACCGACTGAGGACTGAGCGCGGCTATCATGATGAACCTTGGCGCGATGCGATGCGATTGCTTTGAGATAGTTTTCGAGGCTAATTGTCGGCGTAGATAAAACAGCATAGGAGATTTTATTTTGAGCGGATTTGATGAAGAAACAGGAATATATGGGTTGACGGCGACGAGGGCAGACTATCTGTACAGCAAAAGTTTGCCCTTTCGCACTGCATTCTCCATGTCAATGGAGGATTACGCGAAAATCTTGCGGCAAAAAGGGTTTGAGGTTGTATCGGTACACAAAAATTTTCTGAAAGTAAAAGCCACCGACACCCAGTTGTGGAAAGCGCTAACAATGCCTATAAGCTAGCGATAGCGCAAGCGCGCCCGGTTACGGGCATCGCGGTTATCACTGGCAGCCTTGGCGAGATGCGATGTCAATGCTTTGGAAATGTGAACAGCCTGTACGCATTTGGGGAGTGATCGCATTGAAATATCAGCAGATGCTAAAACTTGGACACAATGGGAGAGAAAAGTATGAGTGAAAACCCTAATACAACTATCAAGAAAACTTTTTACTATTGTCGGTCTGCGGCTTTAGCTGATTGGAAAACTGAAATAGTTGAACTACCGAGTGATGAATTTGAAAATGCGAAAGCAGTCTATAAATTAACTCATCACTATGAATTATATGAATGGCAAGATGCTGAAAGAATTTTTAAAGGTTTTCCTCCGGACGAAGATGTAAAAAAGGATTATTGGAGTTACGTTTTGCTCCACCATGAAGAAATAAAAGATGAAGACTCCGCCAATGACTGCGAATTGAGCTAATAGAGGGACAAATGAACCAAAGAACATTTCAGATTATGTATGCAGCTTTGGTTGAGATTGCTGCCAGCCCGACATTTTTTGATAAAGAAAAGAAAATGGCGCTTGTTGCTAAGAAAGCGTTGCAGGATATTGCCGATTCTTCCACTGCTTTTAGTAATCCTAATGTTGGGGAGACTTCGCCATGAACAGTCCAGAAGTTGAAGGTGTAAATATATTGATTGAAAGCAACAACAATGGCGGAATTTGTTACCAAGCTACTGTTTTTTTGTCGGACAATCGGTCTATTAAATTAAATCCTTACGATACTCAAGAAGCTGCCCAGAAGTCGGTACAGGATTTTGTCAATATGTTGCGAAAGATGTACCAATCTTTAAACGTAAAGCTTGCTGACGAGGGGGAATAAGCAAAATGATTAATTTCGGGGTTGAGGGGAATAGGCGGAAGTATTATTATCTGAGGTAGTAGGCGATCGCAATGATGTACATACTTGAAAATAAAATTCCCGTCCCCGCCCAAAGCAATCAGCATTACTCCCAGTGGTTTAATACACCAGGCAATCGACGGGTTGCAGAAACAATCGTAGGTGATTATATAGTCTCGACTGTATTTTTGGGAATCGACCACAGGTTTAGTGATAAGGGCAAGCCACAATTTTTCGAGACAAGGATTTTCGGTGGGGTAAGGCATGAGGAGATGTATCGCTATGCTACTTGGGACGAGGCGGAGGCGGGACATCGGAGAATAGTTGAATTACTTAGGCGATGACCAAACCTGATTGCAGCACTATAGAAATCGATTTAGACTTGTGGATGCGAGTCGGTTATGTCGTCCTAGCCTCGGAGAAACTGTTAAACGCTATCGAGTCTAGCAATAGTGCAGGTGCGGTGTTTTACGCTACTCATCGGGAGGAGTGTTTAGCCTTAGATGAGGCACTTAAAGGTATTAGTAGAATTGGATTTAAGCACATTAAAAAATAGAGTTCTGTGGTGGCAGAACCCCAATATATAAAGATTCATCAGTGCGGTATGGCTCTATTATTCCATATCCACAAATGCAGACCATCGAAAAACAATGCCCGTACTGCGGCAAATACTTTGAAGTACAAATAAAGTATCCATCCCAATTTCAACGCATCAACTGCTCTCGCTCTTGCGCCATGAAAGCCACCTAGAACAGAAAGAAGGCAGTAATCCTTGGAGCATTGAAGAACTAGATAAACTGCGAAGTCTCATTGGCGTTAAGCCTCTGCAACAAATTAAGCAGGAATGGAATGAACTAGCCAAAAAGAATTTATGGGGCGATCGCACTGATGACGCTCTGCAAGTCAAACTTTGCCACGAAGCTAGAAAATTAGGTAAGAGTCGAAAAGCAACAGCTAACAACTGGTCAATGACCGATTTAGCCAAACTCTTAGATATCCCCGTTGACCGAATTAGGAATTGGTATCGCTTAGGAATTGACCGCAAAAACTATTCTTTTGATGGCGATCGCTATCACAAAACAGCAATATCAAGGAAGGAACTCAAAAGGTTTGCGACGGCTCACCCAGAGGAATTTTGGGGTATAGCTCAAGTAAAACTAAGCAAGATATTCAATGATTCGTCGTTAGCAAAAGCGATCGCACTTTCAGTAGAGCAGCCTACTGTAGGTAGACCAATAACTGTGATTCGCTTAGATACAGGCGATGTCTACTGTAGTGCTAAAAGTGCTGCTACTGCCCTAAATTTAGGCGCTTCCGGTAAAAACAATATACTCAAGCAACTAAAGCGCGAGACTCCAAATCGGTTGGGTATGGAATTCGCCCGGATTGACTACCCCCTCTACTGGGTTCCTCTAGCTGTTCGGGCTGAATTTAATATGATTGCGGGCAAGGTATTTTATGAAATCTACTTACAATTGCGCGATCTGGATGGCTATTCAAAGTTATCGTGCCAAATTGTAGCGGGAAGAATAGCTGTACAAATTACCCTTTTTACCTTTCGGCGCAATTTGAAAGAGCAGGTTAAAGGTGTTGAACTATCCTCCAAAAAAGTAGTAGCCAACTTTTGGCAAACCCGCATCTTAAAGAACCTAACTGAATTCTGCACCCCTGAAGGGGTGACAAGGGGGCTGAAGCGTTTGGGATATGGGGAAATGAGCGTTTTACGGTAAAAAAAGATAGGTCAAAAATTTTTACGAAGACCTATCCCAAAAATGCTGCCTCAATTCTACCAA
>JAESGR010000964.1_pt1 | contig 12363 bp, 9 predicted proteins | sample 9269771 | NCBI WGS metagenome assembly JAESGR01 (sample SAMN15739572, study PRJNA653492) | algae metagenome | isolation source: Chroococcus sp. CMT-3BRIN-NPC107 and co-occurring heterotrophs from well... | place: USA: Clark Mountains Wilderness, California | collected 2010-04-18
GCAAGAGGCGTGGTGTTGGCGATGTTGAGGCTTGACCAGCTTCCGCTCAGGTTAACGCCAAACTGCTTCAACACCGTCCGGGAAACCTCAACGACGGTGACGCGCAGCATCACCTGATCCTTGCCGCGAATGGTGATGTTGTTGATGACTGCGCCGCGGCTCGTGGAGGTGCCTCCGGCATTCGGTGCCGATCCAGTCCCGCCGGATATCCCGACGAAAGCGTTGGTGATGTCGAGCGCTTGGGAAGCTTCCAGCGGGGACCCGACCATACCCGAGAGAACGATCGAATCGCCTACGGAGCGAACGTCGAGGCGTGCTCCCGGGATGCTCTGCGCGAGCAGCTGCTTCAGCACCCCCAGTTTCAGGTCGCGCGCGACGGTGACGTCGAGTGTGGCGATCTGCCGTCCGTCGGCATCCATGACGAAGATTGAGGTCGCCCCATCATCCATTCCGATGATGAAGATTTTGCGCGTGGAGCGCACGACCGCGTTGGCCACCTTAGGATTGGCGACGAACACCTCCTTGGCGTCGCGCGGCAAGTCTATGATGAGTGACCGGCCGACTGTCAGGTCGACCTTGCGGCCTGCGACGGACTCGTTTTGCCCGATCTCAACGATGGGGGCCGCCCCCAGGGCCGGCGCGGCGTTGGCGGGAACGGGAGCCGGGCACAGGGTCGCGATGATCGTGAGCGCCGCCAGATAAGCCGTCGGGGTCCGTGTGCTGATGGTCATCGACGAGTCCTTGTGATCGCGCACCGACGCCTCAGCGCCGCGACTGCTGTTGCGAGACGCCGAAGCGCACGATGGTCAGACCCTTGCCGGCGCGCTGGTCGGCATCCGGTTCGGGCTCGGCCACTCGTCCCGAATCGGCCAGCGCGCGGAGAGAAAGCGAGAGGGAGCCGGACCGTTGAGCCAGGGTCACAAGTTCCGCTTGGCCCGGCGTGAGCGCCAAGGTAGCAGTTTCGCCCGTGACGACGTTGGTCCCGTTCTTCTCCTGAACAATCTGTCCGATTGCGAGGACGCGCACGTCCGTCAGCAACGTCTCTGACACCAGCGTCTCGCTGCCACCGCTTCGAGACGCCTCATCATCGCGGAAGGTGCGTAGGAGATCGACGTGGTCATTTGGCAGAATGAAGCCGCCGGCCGCGTTCCCACCCTTGTTGTCAATCACGATAGCGATGGCGCGCATGCCTGAGGGTAGGATTGCGGCCATGAAGCCGCCATCGGATCGCGCAAGCTTCTGAGGGCGGATCGGCTCGCCGGCGAGAAAGGCCGAACGGGCGATCGACCCGATAATCTCCTCAAGACCCTTAGGGTTCGATTGGCGCGTAATGTAAGACGCAGTGACGGCTTGGTCGGGCCAAGCCTGCCAGCGAAGGTCGGCCGCCTGGATGCTCTGACCCATCGGCAACTCGGCCGCAGCCACAAGGACGTCGGTAACCGGCATGGCGGGCGCCGGTACGACGGCGGCAGTCGGCGCCGGTGCCGACGGTGCGTCGCCACTCATCAGGTAAGCGGCGGTGCCGCCCGCGAGAAGCGCGACGGCGAGAATGGCAAGGCGGGCAGGTTTCATCGCCGAACGGAACCCATCGGACGGCGGTTTGCCGTCAGGGATCACAGTGGCCCGACATTCGTCAAATTACGGTTAACCAGAGGTGATCACCGGCGTGACGGTCTCACTCCCGTCCATGGAACCTAGATAAAGGTAAACCAGTCACAACCACTGGTTCTATCTCAGACAGCGATCATACGATCCCAGAGCGCAGTTTTCGGCAGGATCACGAGTGCCGCTGCCGCGAGGGCGATTCCATAAGGAATGCCCGCCTTCGTGTCGTGAAGCCGAAGCGCGAAGGGGAGCCGTGCGGCAACGAAGGGAAGCGGGAGTCCGCGAACAAACATGATCGTAAGAGTGAGCGCCCCGCCTGCCAAGGAGGCAACGATCAGATACTCGATGAGATGATCGAAACCCAGCCAAAGAGCGGTCACCGCCGCAAGCTTGGCATCTCCACCACCGATAACCCCGAAGGCAAAAAGCATGAAGGTCACGGCCAGAACCGAGACGCCGGCGCCGGCATGCAGCGCAATGTCCATCCAAGAGAGTCCGCAGGCTACAGCAAAGGCGAAAAAGGTGGTCATCAGGATGAGCGACACCTGATTGGGGATCGTCATCGTCAGAAGATCGCTCGAGGCTGCATATGCCATCAGGAACGGAAACACGACGAGAAGGCCTAGGGACGTCATGGAAAGGCTCTCGTTCGAGCAATACTTTAGTGTCGATAGCGCAAGGCGAAGGGATATTTGTGGTTTAGCGGTCTTGTAATAATTTCTATGTAGCGACTAACTGTCTTGCTATCGAAATTTATTCAGATGTATCCGAGCAGGCAATGCTGCACGCGCTGCCTACTCGGAAAATAAATTCAGCCGCTAACCTAAAGATCGATGTTATCTTCGATTTAGAGCTTACTTGCCGACCGCATTCGAAATTGACTGGAACTTGGCGTTCAAGTTCGTGCCAAGGGTGCCCAGTACAGTAATCAGAACAACGGCAATGAGGGCTGCGATCAAGCCATATTCGATGGCCGTTGCGCCGGACTCGTCGGCCGCAAAGCGCTTGAAGATTTTGGTCATGATGTAGATCCTTCTTCGACGACTTGCGACGTTCCGTCGAAGATCGTCACGGTGTGATGGGCGACGACATGAGGATGCACGACGCCCGTTGCGATTGGGTTAAATCGCCGTCCAAATGCCTGCCATCTGATCGGTCATGCCGATAAGGTGAACGGATCCTTGAGAGGGTGGGGTGCTCCACCCGGTTTGCCCTTTGGTCGAGGTTCTGAGCTGCTGTGAATGAAAAAGCGTCTGGGGACGCGACGGATGGATCGACCGGCTGGGGTTATAGATAAATTTACCAGGATCAGGCTTTCTGACGGGCATCGAACATCGCCCAATTGCCGACGTCGGCCCCCGGGGGCCTCCACGCGGCGGTGAAGGCTTTCCCGCGCAAGTGTGAGTCCACGATGCCGAGCCCGTCGCAATCCTCACGGCCAAGCCGCATTTGTCGACAAGGCTTATTGACGGTTGTTTTCGCACTGGCGGTCTCCGCCGCAACGGCAGCCGAAGCTCCCCCCGTCGTCACCGTTATCGTCGACAACGCCAAGGTCATCCGTCTGCCCGAGGCGACCCGGACGGTGATCGTCGGCAATCCGATGATCGCCGATGTTTCGCTGCAGAAGAACGGCGTCGTCGTGCTCACGGGCAAGAGCTTCGGCGCGACGAACCTCATCGCCCTCGACAAGTCGGGCGGCATGCTCGCGGAATCGACGATCAGCGTAGAGGCGCAGCAGACCTCGGTGGTCATGGTCCAGCGCGGCCTCGAGAGGGAGTCCTACTCCTGCACGCCGAACTGCCAGCCTTCCGTCCAGCTCGGCGACTCGACGAAGTATTTCGGCGAGGTCAGCGGACAGGCGACGGCGCGGGGCGCCTTCGCCGCCGGAGGTGGCGGCGCGAAATAGCCGGTGCCGCGCCAAGCTGCGCGGCACCGTGATTTTCTTTGTTTCTTGTCAGGCGGGAACGCGACCGTCCGGCGTGTAGCGATCGACCGCCTGGGGCAGCTCCCGGGACAGGCGGGCGAGCAGCTCGTCCCGCGAGAGGCCCGTCTGCTGCGACAGCGTCGCCAGAACGTCCGGCCCGATCGCCTGCTCGAGCTGCGGCGGCGCGATCTCCTTGTTGGGTCCCGTGTTGACCCAGGATTCCGCCGTTTCTCCGTGGCCGGCCTGCTTGAAGCGATCGACGAGTTCGCCCAGGCCGCCGCTCAGAAGGCCACCGGCTCCAGCGCCGCCGACCGCCCCGCCGAGCCCGGAGAGCAGGCCACCGAGGCCGCCCTGGTTTCCGCTCTGCCCAGCTCCGCCGGCCTGACCTCCACCCTGACCGAGGCCGCCCAGCATCTCGGCGATCTTGTCCCTGTTCTGGAAGCCCGCGACGGCGAGCAGTCCCAGAAGCGCCGTCATCGACGGATATCCGCGACTCATCGGTTTCCTCCCTGTTGGCGCAGGTAAAGGCCAACCGCACCGCGCAAGTTCCGACACGACCCGTCCGGCACAGGAAGACGCGTCCAAGCGAGATCCGATAGGATCGAGCCTACGCCGCCATTGCCTCGGGGCGAATGCCGAGAAAGGCGTAGACGTCGTCGAGTGTCGCGAACGGCATGAATTCCGGTCGAAGCGGAGAGGGCAGCCCCTCGAAGCTCAGGCCCGGATAAGTCTCGGGATGCGGGTAGAGCTCGTAGGGTCCGCCGGCGTAGAGCGGCGGGAACAGAATCGCCGCTTTGACGCCGCGGAACCAGACGATCCGCGCGTTGCTGTAGGTCAAGGCCTGGATGCTGTAGGGGGTCATCGCTCTCTCGCCACTTTGCAATCACGTCGGCAACGAGTGCCTCAGGCTGCCCGCCGCCGCGCCTTTCCCGGCCAGCCGAGCGTCCTGAGCCGCGCCTTGGCGTAGTCGCGAACCTCGTCGCGGGTGCCCTGCGGCATCGCGTTGAGAATGCGCTGCGTCTCGCCGTCGAGCATGAGGTCGGTGACGGCGTTCACGGTCTCCACCTCGTCGATGCGCCGCTTGAGGTCGGCTTCCGCTTCCGTCACCTCGTCGAAGGGATCGGGGCCGTCCATCTCCTCGTCGACGGCATGGATCGCCGCGGGCTGGCCGCGGCGGAACTCGTCGGCTTCCTCCTCCGAATAGACGAGGCCGTGAAGCTCGATGAGCTTGAGGATGACGCGGTCCTTCGCCCGCTTCTCGGCCATCGCGTAGACGTAGGCGGCCTGCTTGCCCGAGACGCGGTAGTTCACGTTGACCAGCGCCTCGCCGATCGACCACTCGACCCGCTCGGCGTCGGGCGTCGCACCAGGCAGGCGTCCGCTCACCAAGATGACGGCTTCGTCGCGCTCGGCGCGCAGGATGGTCGGCGGCTCGAACACCATCCGGGCCTGGGCCGCGATGCGCTCGAGCGTCTTGTGATAGATCACGGCCGTGCCCTGGACGCGCCAGACATTGCCCGCGAAGGGCTCTCCGTAGCGAACCAGGATATCGGCGATCTGCTTGTCAGCCGTTCTCATGGACATTCTTCAGGGCTGAGGCGCAGCCCTCATGAGAGATGCTGCGCCGTTGTGTTCATGATATGTTCTACGTAAGCGGTCGATACCCGATCCGCAAGTCCGCCGCATGCAGCGACCCATCCCGCGGGGGGCTGAGCGAAGTGATTGCTGCACTTCCCGGTTCGGCCGGACCATGCCGAACGGCGCGTCTTGCCGGCGTGGCACGATCATTCGCGCCGCAGCGCACAAATCCGGCGCCTTTGCGGTTGCCGCCTCGCGTGCACGCCATAGCTCGTCTGCGGGAACCAGAGACTTCCGGCTGGTCTTCTCACGACGACGCACCGTCGGATGTCGACCGATGCGCACGACAACAGGATGGTGGCCCGATGCGGCGTGCCCACACGATGGCCTTCGGCGCACAGGTGACCGACGACGGCGTGCGCTTCGCGCTCTGGGCGCCGACGGCCCGGGATGTGATCCTGCAGCTCGACGGCGCCGATCATCCCCTTAGCCAGGGGGAGGGAGGCTGGCGGCACGCAACGGTTGCGGGTGTCGCGGGGGGGGCTCGCTACGGCTATCGCATCGATGGCGACCTCGTCGTGCCCGATCCCGCCTCCCGCTTTCAGCCCGACGATGTCGGGGGCTTGAGCGAGGTAATCGACGGCCGCGCCTTCGCCTGGACGGATGCGGAGTGGACCGGACGGCCCTGGGAGGAGGCGGTCCTCTACGAACTGCACGTCGGGACCGCGACAGCGGAGGGCACCTACGCCGCGCTCGCCGACAAGCTGGAGGAGCTGCGTGACCTCGGCATCACCGCCATCGAGCTTCTGCCGCTCGCCGATTTCAAGGGCACGCGGAACTGGGGCTACGATGGCGTACTGCCCTATGCGCCCGACGGCGCCTTCGGCCGGCCGGACGACCTGAAGCGCCTGATCGACCGGGCGCACGCCCTCGGGCTGATGGTCTTCCTCGACGTCGTCTACAATCACTTCGGACCGGCGGGAAACTATCTCCACGCCTACGCCAAGACCTTCTTCACCGAGCGGCACCAAACGCCCTGGGGCGCGGGCATCAATTTCGACGGTGAGGCGAGCGGCCGGGTGGTGCGCGACTTCTTCATCGAGAACGCGCTCTACTGGCTGGAGGAGTACCATTTCGACGGACTGCGCTTCGACGCCGTCCACGCCATCCTCGATGATTCCGAGCGGCACTTCATCGGGGAGCTCGGCGAGACCCTTCGCGCTCGGCTGCCGGGCCGGCACATCCATCTCGTCCTGGAGAACGAGGCGAACCAGGCGCGTTGGCTGGAGCGGGGCGAGGACGGCCGGGCGCTCCAGCACGATGCACAATGGGCGGACGACCTTCACCATTGCTGGCACGTCCTGCTGACGGGCGAGGATGCGGGCTACTACGCGAGCTTCGCCGACAAGCCCGTCGTGCACCTGGCACGCTGCCTGGCCGAGGGCTTCGCCTACCAGGGCGAGCCCTTCTCGACGCTCGGCAACCATCCCCGCGGCGAGCCCTCGGGCCATCTGCCACCCTCGGCCTTCGTCACCTTCCTCCAAAACCACGACCAGGTCGGCAACCGTGCCCTGGGCGAGCGCCTGAGCGCGCTCAGCGATCCCGGCAAGCTGGCGCTCGCCCGAGCCGGGCTCTTGCTCAGCCCCCAGATCCCCATGCTCTGGATGGGTGAGGAATGGTCGGCCTCAAGCCCCTTCCTGTTCTTCGTCGACTTCGCGCCGGACGAGGAGCTGAACAAGGCGGTTCGGGAGGGGCGCCGTCGCGAGTTCAAGAGCTTCGCCGCCTTCGCCGACGACACCTCGATCATCCCCGACCCGACCGAGGAACGGACCTTCCTGACCTCGAAGATCGACTGGGCTGAGATCGACCGCTCTCCCCACCGCGAGGTCTGGGCCGATACCCGCAACCTCCTTCAGATCCGGCATCAGTCCGTCGTCCCTCTGACCAAGACCCGCTATCTCGGCGCAAAAGCCGTTCTGCCCCGTTCCGACGTGGTCGATTGCACGTGGCGCTACGCGGGCGGCACCCTGCGCTTCGTCGCCAATCTCGGCGAAGCCGATTTCTCGGCCTCGGCCGACGGGCTGCAGGTGATCTGGGCGAGCGCCGCTGCCGGGCAGACCATCGAGCTGCCCTCCTGGACCGGCGTGTTCCTGACGGGGGCTGCCCGATGAGCGACCTCGACCGCAGCGACCTGGAACGCTTGGCCGACCTCGTCGGCGTCGCCTCCGGTTATACCGACGCCTTCGGCCAATCCGTCGAGACCTCCCTTGAGACTCGGCGCGGCATGCTCGCCGCGCTCGGCTTCGCCGTTGGCAACGAGGCCGAGGTCGCGGCGAGCCTCGAAGAGGTCGAAGCGGTTCGCTGCGGCCTCGTCCCGGCGCTCCTTCCGGTGGAGGCGCGGCGCGCCTTCCGTGTGCCGCTGCGGATCGATGGGGCTGCGGGCACGGTGGCGTGGCGGCTGGTGGACGAGCGGGGGCAAGCCCGTGAAGGTCGTGCGCCGATCACGGCTGAGGACGGGGCGGCTTTCGAGCTCCCGCCGCTGACGCCCGGCTATCATCGGCTCACGGCGACCTTGGGCGACCGCAGGGCGCAAGCTTGGGTCATCTCCGCGCCCCAGCGCTGCTGGCGGCCCCGCGCCTATGCCGACGAGGGCGCCCGTGACTGGGGCCTCGCCGCCCAGCTCTACGGCCTGCGCTCGCACGAAAACCTCGGGATCGGCTCCTACGCCGATGCGGGCCGCGCCGCCCGCGACGCGGGCTTGCGCGGGGCCTCGTTCCTGGGCTTGAGCCCGGTGCACGCCCTGTTTGAGGCCGACCGCACCAAGATCTCGCCCTACTCACCCTCGTCGCGGCTCTTCCTCGAGACGCTGTTCATCGAACCGAGCGCCCTTCCGGGCTTTGCCGGATCGCGGGCGGCCGAACTGCTGAAGGCGATGGAGCCGCAGGTCGCTGCTCTTCGCGACGCCTCTCTCGTCGATCATGCCGGCATTTGGGGGGTGCTCTCCCCGGTGCTGCGGGCGCTGTGGGAGGATTCCCGCGCCCGCGCCGGCGAAGACCCCGCTTTCGAAGCCTTTCGCGCTCAAGGCGGTCCCGACCTCGAGGCGCACGGCGTCTTCGAGGCCATCAGCGCCCACTTCCAGGCGCAGGGCGCGCACTGGCTCGGCGATTGGCCCGAGGAGATGCGCCGCGCCGACACGGAGGCTGTGCGCCGCTTCGCGCAAGAGCACGCGGAGGCGGTCCGCTATCACGTCTGGCTGCAGTACCTCGCCGACCGACAGCTTGGCGAAGCCTCGCAGACCGCGCTCGACGCGGGCATGCGGCTCGGCCTCTACCGCGACCTCGCGGTGGGCGCCGATCGCGGCGGCTCCGAGGTGTGGTCGCATCCCGAGCGCTTCGTAGCCGGCGTCTCGATCGGTGCGCCGCCTGATCTCCTGGCGCCCAAGGGCCAGGATTGGGGTCTACCCGCCTTCGACCCGCTGGAGATGGAGCGCGACGGCCTCGCCGCCTTCCGCGCCCTCGTCCGGGCGAACATGCGCCATGCCGGCGCAATCCGGATCGACCACGCCTTCCAGCTCGCGCGGCTCTTCCTGATCCCGGTTACGGGCTCGGCTCGGGACGGCGCCTACGTGGCGATGCCGTTCGAGGCCATGCTCGCGGTCCTGCGGCTGGAGAGCCACCGCCAGAAATGTCTGGTCATCGCGGAAGATCTCGGGACGGCCCCGGAGGGCTTCTCGGACGCGCTGATGCAGGCGGGAGTTCTCAGCTATCGCATCCTCGCTTTCGAGCGGGAGCAGGACGGCCGCTTCAAGGCGCCGGGCGCCTATCCGCGCGAAGCGCTGACCGCCATCACGACCCACGACCTGCCGACCTTCGTCGGCTGGTGGCGGGGCGTCGACACCGACACGCGCCAAGCCCTCGGGCTCTACGATTCCGACCGGGCGGAAGGCGAGCGCCAGGAACGCGTCACCGAGCGTGCGCGCCTTGCCGGGGCGCTCGCGGGCGAGCAGCTCCTGCCGAGCTACGACCCACCCGAGGCCGCGCCCTTCGAGGCGGCCGCCCGCTACCTCGCCCGGGCGCCCTCGATGCTGACGGCGGTGCAGTACGAGGACGTGGTCTCCGAGCTCAGCCAAGCCAACGTGCCGGGTTCGACCGAGGGATACCCGAACTGGCGGCGCAAGCTCGATCGCAATCTCGACGCGATCGCCGCGCCGGGCGGGCCGCTCGCCAAGCTCGCGGCCTCGCTCTCGGCCGAGGAGCGGGGACCGCGCTCCGGCGCGGCGCGCCTCGCCTCGCCGCCGCCGCGGGCGACCTACCGCCTGCAATTCCATGCCGGCTTCACCTTCGCCGACGCGGAGGCGATCGTCCCCTATCTGGCGAAGCTCGGCATCAGCCACGTCTATGCCTCACCGATCCAGAAGGCGCGGCCGGGATCCACCCACGGCTACGACATCGTCGACCATTCGACGATCAATCCGGAGCTCGGCGGGGAAGAAGGCTTCATCCGCTTCTCCGAGACGCTTCGGGGCCACGGCCTGAAGCTCCTCCTCGACATCGTCCCGAACCACATGGGCGTCGGCGGCGCCGACAATCCCTGGTGGCTTTCGGTGCTCGAATGGGGTGGCCTGTCGCCCTACGCGCACGCCTTCGACATCGACTGGTCCAGGCTCGGCGCCAACAACAACCTCGTCGTGCCCTTCCTCGGCGACCGCTACGGCGAGGCGCTGGAGAACGGAACCCTCCAGCTGAAGTTCGATGCCGCCCGCGGGGCCTTCAGCGTCTGGCACTACGAGCACGAATTCCCGATCTGCCCCCTGCAATACCCGGCGATCCTGAACCGCGCGCTGGCGGCGCTCGGTGAAATCGACGACGCGGCAGGTCTTGAGATCCTCAGCGTCTCCGAGCGCCTGCGCCTGATGGGCGAGGAGACGAACCGCGAGCGCCGTCTCGCCTTCCCCGGGGAGGCCGAGGACCTGAAGCAGCGCTTGGTCGAGGCGGTCGCGGCCTCGCCGCAGATCGCCGAGGCGATCGCGCGCACGCTCCGGCTGCTCAACGGGGTCAAAGGATTTCCCGACAGCTTCGGCGCACTGCACCGGATGCTCGAACTGCAATCCTATCGGTTGGCGCATTGGCGCGTGGCGGCGAGCGACATCAACTACCGCCGCTTCTTCGACGTGAATTCGCTCGCGGGGCTGCGCGTCGAGAAGTCCGATATCTTCCAGAAGTCGCACGAGACCGTGTTCCGGCACGTCCGCGAGGGGCGGATCGACGGTCTTCGCATCGATCACATCGACGGTCTCGCCGACCCGCTGGGCTATGCCCGCGCGCTCCAGGCGGCGGTGGGGCCCGGCTTCTACGTGGTCGTGGAGAAGATCCTCGAACCGGGCGAGCAGCTGCGGGACTGGCCGGTGGCGGGCACCACCGGCTACGACGTCCTCAACCAGCTCGACGGCATCCTGGTGGATCGGGACCGCCACGGCCGCGTCACGCGCTTCTACCGTTGGGCGACCGGCGACGACGAGCCCTACGGCTTCCAACTCCGCGCCGCCAAGGCCGAGATCATCGAGATCAGCTTCGCTAGCGAGCTCGAAGTGATGACGGCCGATCTTAAGCAGATCGCCGATGCCGACCGCCGCACCCGCGACTTCTCGGTCAACGCCATCCGCCGGGCGCTGATCGAAATCATCGCCCGGTTCCCGACCTACCGCTCCTACCTGCCGGGAGACCTGGACGAGAGCGACGTCGAGGACGAGGACATTCACCTGATCGAAGGTGCCGTCGCCAAGGCCAAGCGCTGGAGCTCGCTGCCGGACCGCTCGGTCCACGATTTCGCCGCCGATGCCCTGGTCGGCCGCATCGATACCGTCGGACCGGGCAGGCCGGAGCCTGCCGTCATCCTGCGCTTCCGCCGCCGGTTCCAGCAGCTCACCGGCCCGGTGATGGCCAAGAGCCTGGAAGACACCCTGTTCTATCGCTTCTCGGAGCTGCTGGCGCTGAACGAAGTCGGCGGCGATCCCAGCGAGTACGGGATCGATGCGGAGCATTTCCACGGGCTGCAGGCGGCCCGCGCCCGCGACTGGCCGAACGCCATGATCACGACGGCGACGCACGACACCAAGCGCGGCGAGGACGCCCGCTCGCGCCTGCTCGCCCTCTCCGAACTTCCGGAAGTCTGGGCCGAGGCCTGGACGATCCTCGGCCAAGCGGCCCGCAGCCGCCTCAGGCAGGGCGACGACGGCCCCGAGCCGGACGCGCGCGACCAGTGGATGTTCCTCCAGGCCATCCTCGGCGCCTGGCCGCTGGAACTGCTCGATCGGGACGACGAGGCGGCGATCACCGATTTCCGCCAGCGGCTCGACACCTATTCCGAGAAGGCGCTGCGGGAGGGCAAGCGCCGGTCGAGCTGGGTCAATGTCGACGAGGGCTACGAGGCCGCGGCCAAGGCCCTCTTCGCGGGGCTGATCGCGCCCGGCTCCAAGTTCCTTGACCTGATGCGGCCCATCGCCCGGCGCCTCGCTCATCTCGGCATGATCGCGGGACTTGGCCGGACCGTCCTCAAATGCACGCTGCCCGGCCTGCCCGACACCTATCAGGGTACCGAGTTCTGGGACTTCTCCTTCGTCGACCCGGACAATCGTCGGCCCGTCGATTATACGGCGCTGGCGGGAGCCCTGGAGGAGGGCCTGCCGCCCGGCGAGCTGCTGCAGAGCTGGTCGGACGGACGGATCAAGCAGGCGACGCTGGCGCGCCTGCTCTCGGATCGTGCCGCGCACCCGGCCTTCTACGCGGACGCGGATTACAGCGCGCTTGCCGCCGATGGTGAACGGGCCAGCCATATCCTGGCGTTCACGCGTTCGAACTCCACAGCAGGGGAGGGCGACCTTCTCGTCGCGGTGCCCCGGCTTGTCTCCGGGTTGATCCGCGAGACCGCTTGGTCCGGCGAGAGCTTTGCCGGCACGGTTCTTTCCGCGCCCGAGGGAAGCCTTTGGACGGATATCGTGACGGGGACGAGCGTTGACGCCGAGGCTGGGCGGCTCGATCTCGGGGCTCTGTTCGAGCGTCTGCCCTACGCGGTTCTGCGGCGGACGGGGTGAGGCTTCCGGCCTCCGGCATGCTGAACGGTGTTTCCCCCCAGGCGGGTGCGGAGACGCGGGAACGAAACTGATCCGGTCGAACGGGTACCGACGAGGCAGGCATGAACGCACCGAACCCCGCACCGACCGCCGCGCAGCGGGCCGAGTCCGGCCTCGTGCCGCTGCC
>JAESGR010000965.1_pt1 | contig 12346 bp, 11 predicted proteins | sample 9269771 | NCBI WGS metagenome assembly JAESGR01 (sample SAMN15739572, study PRJNA653492) | algae metagenome | isolation source: Chroococcus sp. CMT-3BRIN-NPC107 and co-occurring heterotrophs from well... | place: USA: Clark Mountains Wilderness, California | collected 2010-04-18
GCCGTCCTTACGCCGGCCCATGTCGTGCAGCGCCCGGGCGACCAGCTCCTTGCCGGAGCCGCTCTCGCCAAGGATCAGCACCGTCAGGTCAGCGCCGACCAGCCGCGCGATCGTCCTGTAGACGTCCTGCATCGGCCCTGAGCGGCCGATCAGCGGTAGCCGCTCGTCGCGCACGGCCCTGGCCTGCGCCTTGGCAGCCTCGCCATCGACGGGTCTGGCCAGCGCCCGGCGGGCCGTGTTGGTCATATCGTCCAGGTCGAACGGCTTGGGGATGTAGTCGAAGGCGCCGATCTCGGCCGCGTTCACCGCTGTATGGAGCGTGTTCTGGGCGCTCATCACGATGACCGGCAGCTTCGGCCGCTCCTTGCGGATGCGGGGCAGCACGTCGAACACGTTCTCGTCCGGCATGACGACGTCGGTGACCACCAGGTCCCCTTCGCCTTCCGACACCCACTTCAGCAGCGTCGCGGCGTTGCCGGTGGCGCGTACCTGGTACCCCAGCCGGCTGAACGCCTGGCTGAGCACCAGCCGGATCGACGAGTCGTCGTCCGCGATCAGGATCTTCTTCGTGGCGGCGTTCATGCGGCGTCCCCGGGGGCGATGGGCAGGAGCACGCGGAAGACGGTGCGTCCGGGCTCGGATTCGAAGTCGATGAGGCCGCCGTGGCCGGCCACCAGCTTGGCCACCAGCGCCAGGCCGAGGCCCGCGCCGTGCGACTTGGAGCTGACGAAGGGCTGGAACAGGCTCTCGCGCAGGTGGTCGGGTACGCCGGGCCCGTTGTCCTGCACCTTCACCTCCAGCGGCGCGCCGCGCAGGTGCTGGCCCTTGGCCGCACGCACCTTCACCCCGTGGCGGTAGGCGGTGGTGATCGAGATCTCACCGCGGCCGTCGCCGCGGGCGTGGGCGGCCTCGGCGGCGTTCTTCACCAGGTTCAGGAAGATCTGGATCAGCTGGTCCTCGTCCGCGAAGGTCGGCGGCAGCGAGGGGTCGTAGCTCTCCTTCAGAGTCAGGCCGTCGGCCACGCCGTTGGCGGCTAGGGCGCGAACGCGGTCGAGGATTTGGTGGATGTTCAGCGCCTGCAGGTCGGGCGGCGCATCGTCCGAGAAGGCCTCCATCCGGTCCACCAACCGGCGCACCCGATCGGTCTCGTCGACGATCAGCTGGGCGAGCGGGGCGTCCTCGGCCTTGGCGCCGGACTTCAGCAGCTGGGCCGCGCCGCGGATGCCGGCCAGCGGATTCTTGATCTCGTGCGCCAGCATGCGGCCAAGACCGATGATCGAGCGCAGACCGGCCGCGTCCTGGCCGCGGTCGGCGGCCAGCGGACCGCGGACGTGCAGGATCAACAGCACCGAGCCGTCGCCCAGCGGCGCGGCTGCGCCGTCCGCCTCGAACGGCGGCAGGCCGAACAGGCTGATGGCCAAACCCCACTCGCGCACCGGCCCGTCTTCGGCGATCGCACGCTCGAGCAGCGAGACGAGCGCCGAGCCCGGAGGCAGGGCGGCGGCGAAGCGGCCGCGGGCGAGCAGGCCCAGCCCCTGACCGAACAGCGTCTGGGCCGCTTCGTTGACGGCGGTCAGTTCCCCGTCGGGCCCGATGACCAGAGCCGGCTCCGGGCTGAGCTCGAAGGCGGCCGACTTCAGGCGATCGAGGTCCGCGCCGGGGCGCGAGGGGCGTGACATGGTCATGCGGCCAGCCTTTCAGGCTCCCCCAGCCAGAGAGCGGCCAGGCCGGCCTCCACGGCGGCGGGGTCTTCGAGGCGGCACAGCGCGGCGCGGGCGGCGCGGCGGGCCTCTGGCGAGGCGGGCTGCGGCGCCTGCTCCACGTAGGCGGACAGATGCTTGCGGAAGATCTTCAGACCCAGCCGGGCGCCGTAGAACGCCAGGCTCTCGCGGAAGTGCCGCACGGCGATGTCGTAGCGAACCGCGCCGGTGGGCTCCTCGAAACGGCGCCCCTCGAGCTCGGCCTCGATCTGGGCGGCGATCCAGGGCCGGCCGTAGACGCCGCGGCCGACCATCACCGCATCGGCGCCCGACTGAGCCAGCGCCTGACGCGCGCTCGCCCCGTCGACGATGTCGCCGTTGACGACGACCGGCACCGACACTGCGGATTTCACTTCGGCCACCGCCGCCCAGTCGGCCTGGCCTTTGTAGAACTGGCTGCGGGTGCGGCCGTGCACGGTGACCGCCTTGACGCCCTGGGCCTCGGCCCGGGCGGCGAGCTCGGGCGCGTTGCGGGACTTGTCGTCCCAGCCCAGCCGCATCTTCACCGTCACCGGCACGTCCACAGCCCGGACCACCGCGTCCATCAGCTCGGCGGCGAGCTCCGGCTCGCGCATCAGCGCCGAGCCGCACTGGGCGCCGGTCACTTCCTTGGCCGGGCAGCCGAAGTTGAGGTCGATGATCTGCGCACCCGCCTGCGCCGCGAGCGCCGCGCCCTCGGCCATGGCCCCAGGCTCGCGCCCCACCAGCTGCACCACCATCAGCGGGAGCCCCTCCCCCACCGCCGCTCGGCGGACGACGTCGGGCCGGCCTTTGGCGAATTCGGCGGAGGCGACCATCTCGGTGGCCACGTAGGATGCACCCAGGCGGCTGGCGGCCATTCGGAACGGCAGGTCGGACACGCCGGTCATCGGGGCGATCCAGACGCGCCCGCCGACCGTCACTGCTCCGATGTCGAGCTTGCTGCTCATTTTTCGGTCATCCCCACAGCTGTGTTTTTAGGCAAATTGTGCGGCGCAGTAAAGGCTCCGTTTCGCCGCGGCCGTGCTAAAGACCCGCGCCATGAGCTTCACCGGCCTGATCGTCGCCGCCGGCTCCGGACTACGCGCCGGCCCCGGCGGCCCCAAGACCCTGCGAAGCGTGGCGGGGCGTCCCGTGCTCCGCTGGTCCGCAGAGGCGCTGCTGGCGGCCGGCGCCCGCGAGCTGGTGGTTGCTGTCTCCGATGAGACGCGGGAAGCGGCCAAGATGGCGCTCTCCGGGCTCCCGCGCTGGCGCACAGTCCTGGGCGGGGCGACGCGCGCCCTCTCCGTCCAGGCCGGGCTGGCCGCTATCGATGCGCCCGACACCGAGCCGGTGCTGATCCACGACGCCGCCCGGCCCTTTCTCGAAACCCGCCACATGGAGGCCCTGCTGGCGTCGCTCCAGGCCGCGGACGGGGCGGTTCCCGCTCTGCCCGTCGCCGATACCCTGAAGCGCGCGAAGGGCGGGGCCGTCCAAGCCACGGTCTCCCGCGACGGCCTCTTCCGGGCGCAGACGCCGCAGGCCTTCCGGCTCGGGGCGATCCGCAGAGCCTACGGGGCCTGGAGCGGCCCGGACGAGCCGACCGACGACGCCGCCGTGGTCGAGCGCGCGGGCGGGCGCATCGCCCTGACCGCCGGGGACCCGCGGCTTATGAAACTCACCTATCCGGAGGACTTCGCCATGGCCGAGCAGCTGGCGGGCGCGGCCCGCATCGTCCGGGTCGGCCAGGGGATCGACGCCCACCGGTTCGGCCCCGGCGACCGGGTCTGGCTGTGCGGCGTGGAGATCCCCCACGACCAGGGGCTGGTCGGCCACTCCGACGCCGACGCCGGCCTGCACGCCCTGACCGACGCCCTGCTGGGCGCCGTCGGCGACGGGGACATCGGCCAGCACTTCCCGCCCTCCGACCCGCAGTGGCGCGGCGCCGCCTCCGACCGCTTCCTGCGTCACGCCGCCGATCGGATTACAGCCGGCGGCGGCCGGATCCTGGCGGTGGACGTCACCCTCGTCTGCGAGCGCCCCCGGATCGGGCCGCATCGCGACGAGATGCGCGCGCGTATCGCGCAGATCCTGGAGCTGCCCCTCGCCCGGGTGAGCGTGAAGGCGACCACGACCGAGGGCATGGGCTTCACCGGCCGCGGCGAGGGCCTGCTCGCCCAGGCCGTGGCGACGGTGGAGACGCCGCTCTAGGGCAGCCAGTCCATCCGACTCTTCATCTGGTCGTACAGCGCCCCGGGAAGGTTGGTGTAGTCGTCGGTCCAGGGCCGCACCCCGCCGTCGTCGATCGCCGTCCACTTGGGATCGTTGCGGAACGGCGCCAGGCCCGCCGGCGTCTTGGCGACGATCATCGCCTCGACGCTGGAGGCCCACATGTGCGGCACGCTCGGATCGTGGATGAAGGTCTGGTGCAGGCCATGCGCCCCGGCCGCCTTGACGACAGCGGCGGCCGGCTCAGCCAGCGACAGGTTGCGGTTGGACAGGTGCAGGATCAGCACCCCGTCGGGCTTCAGCCGCTCCAGGTATCCCCGGGCCGCCTCGACGGTCAGCAGGTGTGCGGGGACCGCGTCCGACGAGAAGGCGTCGATCAGCAGAATGTCGAACTTGTCCCTGGGCTCGTTCTGGAGCGTCAGGCGCGCATCGCCGATGACGTAGCCGATCCGCCCCTCGGAGCAGCTGGAGATGTAGGTGAAGTTCTTCGGGTCCGTGGCGATCCGTTTCACCAGCGGATCGATCTCGTAGAAGGTCAGCACGTCGCCCGGGCGGGTGTAGGCCGACACCGCGCCGGTCCCCAGACCCACCGCCCCGATGGTCAGCGGATGCGGCTTCTCGCGGCCGGCCAGGAACACCTGCCCGATCGGCGTCTCCAGGGCGTAGTAGGTGAACGGCCGGCAGTCGTAGTCGGGGTTGGTCGCCTGGGCTCCGTGCATGGTGGTGCCGTGCGACAGCATCTTGACCACGCCCACCCCCGGCACCGGCATCTGCGACTGACGCAGGACGCCGAAGAAGCTGCGCCAGCTCTGCCGGGTGTCGACTCGGTCGCCGACCAGCTCGGCCGCCACTGAGATGGCGGCGATCAGGGCGAAGAACAGCAAGCCCCGTGGGCTGTTGATCACGGCGCACAGCGCCACCACGCCCAGCAGCAGCTTGACGTTGTCGTCGAAGCCCTCGGACTGAACGACGATCCCCGCGGCGTAGGCGGCGGCGATCCCCACCAGGAAGACGAACCAGCGCCAGAAGGCGATCCGCCCGCCCCAAGGGCGGGCCAGGCACCCCAGCACCAGCATCAGCGGGTATTCGTAGACGTTGTTGAAAATCACCGGGGCCGCGAAGGCGTTGAACGCGCCGCCCACCACCCCGCCCAGCGACATGCAGAGGTAGAACTCGGTCAGCCGCGCCGGCGGCGGCCGCAGCGAGACCAGCCGCTGATGGCAGACCAGGGCGGTGAAGAAGAAGGCCGCCAGGTGCACGGCCATCTGCGCCAGGAAATTCGAGGTCTTGAACGGCAGCATGGCCGCGCAAGCCGCCACAGCGATCGCGTGAAGGATCAGCCCGATCGGCGGCGAGATCACCGGCTTCTCCGAGAAGGCGATGATGAAGGTGCCGAGATAGAGCGCCAGCGGCACCACCCACAGGAAGGGTGCGGAGGCGACGTCGGTCGTGATGTGGGTGGTCACCCCCAGCATCAGGCTCGATGGGATCGCCGCCAGCGCCACCCAGGCCAGGCGCTGGCGCCAGCTGACCGGCGGGGCGGCCGGCTCCGCGGCCATCTGAGCGGGCCCGTCCTGCGCAGTGCGGGACACCAGGTAGGCCAGCCCGCCCATCAGCAGGACGAAGGCGGCGTAGCCGAGGCTCCAGCCCAGCCGCTGCCCCTGAAGCGTCGTGGTGGGCTCCACAAGGATCGGATAGGCCAGGAGCGCGATCAGGCTGCCGAGGTTGCTGGCGGCGTAGAGCACGTAGGGCTCCGGCCCCCCTTCGGCGCGGAACACCCGCGCATGCCAGGCCTGCACCAGCGGCGCTGTCGCCGACAGCACCGCGAACGGCGCGCCTATTGAGATCGCCAGCACCCCCAGCAGCCAAAGGCTCGGCTGCTCCGAGCTCGGCGGGCCGGCCAGTTCACTGACCCGCAGGGGCAACGCCAGGGCGGCGACGATGAGGGCGATCGTGTGGACCACCGCCTGCCGCCGCACCGACCGCACCCGCTGAAGCAGGTGGGCGTAGCCGTACCCGGCCAAGAGCGCCGCCTGGAAGAAGGCCATGGAGGTGTTCCAGACCGACGGCGAGCCGCCCAGCAGCGGCAGCACCAGCTTCGCCACCATCGGCTGGACCATGAAGACCAGGCCGGCGCTCGCGAAAACCGTCACGGCGAACAGCGCCGGCGAGATCGAGGCGGCCGGCCGCGCGCCGGCTTCAGTAGCTGTCATGGTCGTCCGGGGGCTTGAATCAGCGGCGCAGGCGATGTTGTGGTCTGGCTTTGCGCTTGCCTAGCGCCTGTCGGAGCGTTCCGAAAATGTTTTCCCTGGAGATCGTGACCCTGGCGCGGCTGCTGATCGACGAGGCGCGCGAGCGGTCCTTGCGGATCGTCACCGCGGAAAGCTGCACCGGCGGCCTGGTCGCCGGCGCCATCTGCTCCATCCCCGGGGCCTCGGACGTTTTTGAGCGCGGGTTCGTCGCCTACACCAACCGCGCCAAGCAGGAGCTGCTGGGCGTGCCCGGGGACCTGATCGCGGACCTGGGCGCGGTCTCCGAACCGGTGGCCCGGATGATGGCCGAGGGCGCGCTGGAGAACTCCAACGCCCACCTGGCGGTGTCGGTGACCGGCATCGCCGGGCCCGGCGGCGGCACGCCGATGAAGCCGGTCGGGACCGTCCACATCGCCACCGCCCGCTCGAATCAGGCGCTGATGCACAAGGCCGAGCTGTTCGAGGGCGAGACCCGCGAAGAGATCCAGTTCGCGGCCGTGCAATCGGCCCTGCAGGCGCTGCGCGACCGGATCGCCTGAGAGGATCTCCAAACCCGCTCAGGGGGAGAAGTGCGCTACTGCGCGGCCTGCGCGCTCGCCCCGTAGAGCTTCTTCGCCCGGGCCTCGAAGCAGGTCATCAGCCGCTCAACGGCGTGATGGAAGTTGGCCGCCAGCAGCGCCTCGAGGATCCGCGATTTGAAGGCGAACTCGATGTGGAACTCGATCCGTGTCCCGCCCGGGTCCGGGTAGAAGGCCCAGTTGTTCACCAGGGTGTGGAACGGCCCGGAGATCAGGTTCACGTCGATGCGCTTGAGCATCGAGTCGCGCCGCACGCGGGTGGAGAAGCGCTCGTTGAGCAGCTTGAAACCGACCGTCGCCTCGGCGTCGAGGGTGTCGATCCCCGGAGCCGCCTCGCGAGCGTTCCAGGTCCGCATGCCCTTTATCCAAGGTACGAATTCCGGATAGGCGGCCACGTCGCCGACCAGCGCGAACAGCTGGTCCGGCGTGTATGGCAGCACCTTCACCAGGTCGTGGCGAAGGGGCTTCAAGCGGCCGCTTCCCGGGCCCGGCGCGCCGCTTGCAGGCGGGCGAAGTCCTCTCCAGCGTGGTGGGAGGAGCGGGTCAGCGGGCTCGCCGACACCATCAGAAAGCCCTTGGCCCGGGCGATCTCCTCCAGCGCCTTGAACTCGTCCGGATGCCAGAAGCGGTCGATGGGCGCGTGCTTGCGGGTCGGCTGCAGGTATTGGCCGATCGTGATGAAGTCGACGCCCGCCGAGCGCATGTCGTCCATCACCTGCATCACCTCTTCCTTGGTCTCGCCCAGGCCGACCATCAGGCCGGACTTGGTGAACTGCACCGGGTCCTGCTCCTTCACCCGCTCCAAGAGCCGCAGCGAGTGGTAGTAGCGCGCGCCGGGCCGAATGGAGAGGTAGAGCCGGGGAACGGTCTCCAGGTTGTGGTTGAACACGTCGGGACGCGATTCGATCAACGCCTCGGGGGCGGCGCCCTTGCGGTGGAAGTCCGGCGTCAGGATCTCGATCGTCGTCATGGGAGCTGCGGCGCGGATCGCCCGCACCACGGCCGCGAAGTGGGCCGCCCCGCCGTCCGCCAGGTCGTCGCGGTCGACCGAGGTCACCACCACGTGCTTCAGCGCCATCTTGCGGACCGCCTCGGCGACTCTTTCGGGCTCGGAGGGATCCAGCGGCCCCGGCTTGCCGGTGGCCACGTTGCAGAAGGCGCAGGCCCGGGTGCAGATCTCCCCCATGATCATGAAGGTCGCGTGGCTCTGGCTCCAGCACTCCCCGATGTTCGGGCAGGCGGCCTCTTCGCAGACTGTCGTCAGGCCGTTGGCGCGCACGATGTCCCGCGTCGCCGAATAGCCGGGGGAGCCCGGGGCGCGCACGCGCAGCCATTCGGGCTTTCGAAGCAGCGGGCTGTCAGGCCGGTTCTGCTTTTCGGGGTGTCGGGGCCTGGGCTGACCCACGGTGTCGATGACGACGGCCATGGGCCTTAAATCGTCGCTCGAGGCGGGGCGATCAATCCCCCACGTGGTCACGGCGCCGCCGGCGGCTCCCACAGCTCGATAGGGTTGCCTTCGGGATCGTGGATGCGCGCGAAGCGGCCGACCTGGGGGTCGTCCCATTCGGCCCGGGTCTCGGCGGCGATTCCGGCGGCGCTCAGCTGCGCCAGCAGCGCGTCGAGGTCCCCGACCCGAAAGTTCATCATCCACTGCTTGTCGGCCGGGAAGTAGTCGCTGTCGGCCTTGAACGGGGCGAAGACGGTGGGGCCGGCCGCCTGGGACCAGACCGCCTCGCCGATGGTAATTCCGAGGTGCTCTTCATACCAACGCCCGAGCCCCTGCGGGTCCCTGGCGCGGAAGAACACGCCCCCGATGCCGCTCACCTTTTCCATTCCCAGCTCCCGCCTCACGCCTTGTAACGCTTCTTTTCAAGCCATCGCGCCGGCGATAGGTTGACGCCAACGTAAAACGCGGCCCCGCGGCCGGGAGGAACGCCCTCTTGCCTCACGCCTTCAACGCGAAGGACAGCGAACGCTCGATCTTCGACGCTCTCATCGAGGCGAGCGCGAAGTACGGCGCCAAGAAGCCTATCCTGGAAGACCAGGAGCGCAATCCCCTCACCTATCTCGGGCTGATCCGGGCGAGCTTCGCGCTGGGTCGCAAGCTCGCGGCCTTGACCGAAAAGGGCGAACGCGTCGGCGTGATGCTGCCCTCGAGCGCCGGCGGCGTGGTGACCTTCTTCGCCCTGCACGCGTTCGGCCGCATCCCGACGATGCTGAACTTCACGGCCGGGATCCGCAGCCTGAAGGCGGCCTGCGAGCTGGCGGGAGTGAAGCGGGTGCTGACCTCCCATAGGTTCGTCGAGCAGGGCAAGCTGCACGACCTGATCGACGCCCTCGAGCCGATCTGCGCCATCACCTACCTGGAAGAGGTGCGCAACACCGTCGGCTTGGCGGACAAGCTGTTCGCCGCGGCCGCCGGCGCCTTCCCCAAGGCCTTCCGCGCCCCGACCCGCCCGTCGGATACCGGCGTGATCCTGTTCACGTCCGGCAGCTTCGGCGCGCCCAAGGGGGTGGTGCTCAGCCAGGCGAACTTGGTGGCCAATGCGCGACAGATCGAGGCCCATATCGATCTCGACCCGGCCTGGGTGATGTTCAATCCGCTTCCCATCTTCCACTGCTTCGGCCTCACGGGCGGGGTGCTGCTGCCGATCCTCAGCGGCATGAAGGCGTTCCAGTACCCCTCGCCCCTGCACGTGAAGCAGATCCCGCCGCTGGTGAAGGACTCCAAGGCCTCGATCCTCCTGGCCACGGACACCTTCGTGAACCAGTACGCCCGCGCCGCCGACAGAGACGAGCTCTCCGGCCTGAAGTTCGTGGTCTGCGGGGCTGAGAAGGTGCGTGAAGAGACCCACAACCTGATCACCGAACGCTTCGGCCCCATCCCCCTGCTGGAAGGCTACGGGGCGACCGAGGCTTCGCCCGTGATCGCGGTGAACAAGCCCACCGACAACCGCCGCGGCACCGTCGGTGGCGTGCTGCCGGGCGTCGAGACGCGTCTGGAGCCGGTGGAGGGGATCCCCGGCGGCGGCAAGCTGTTGGTCCGCGGACCGAACATCATGGCCGGCTACCTCGCCCCCGGGGGCGCGATGGAGGCCCCTGCCGGCGGCTGGCACGATACGGGCGACGTGGTCTCGATGACCGACGACGGCTGGATAACCATCCTCGGCCGGGTGAAGCGGTTCGCCAAGGTGGGCGGCGAGATGATCTCCCTGACCGCCGCGGAGGACCTGGCGGTCTCGGTCTGGCCGGACTGCCGGCACGCGGTGATCGCATTGCCCGATCCCAAGAAGGGAGAGCGGCTGGTGCTGGTGACCGACCGGCGCGACGCCGACCCGGCGCCGCTGCTGGCTCACGCCCAGGCGATCGGCGCGCCGGAGATCGCCGTGCCCCGCAAGATCATCCGCGTGCCAGAGGTCCCCGTCCTCGGCACCGGCAAGACCGACTATGTGGCCGTGCAACGCATGGCCGAAGCCGAGGGCCGGAACCGGGCGGCCTAGGAGAAGGAGCTGGCGATGGGTGGATTGGCGGCGTTTTCGCCCTGGATGCTGGGGATCCTTCGCATCGTCACCGGGCTGATCTTCCTCGCCCATGGCTCATCCAAGCTGCTGGGCTTCCCGCCGCCCGGCGAGGGCCACCCGGCGAACCCGCCGCTGATGTCGCTGATGGGGATCGGCGGGCTGCTGGAGCTGGTCGGCGGGGCCCTGATCGTGCTTGGCCTGTTCACCCGCCCCGCGGCCTTGGTTCTCGCCGGCGAGATGGCGGTCGCCTACTGGATGTTTCACGCGCCGCAGGGGCCGTACCCCCTCTCCAACGGCGGCGACGCGGCCATCCTCTATTGCTTCATCTTCCTCTACTTGGTGTTCGCCGGCCCCGGGCGTCCGGCGCTCGACGAGATGCTGGGCCGCCGTCGGCGGCGGTGAGCCCTCAGATGTGCAGCACCCGCCCGTAGGCGTCGAGCGCGGACTCGTGCATGGCCTCGCTCATGGTCGGGTGCGGGTAGACGGTGGCGTGCAGCTCGGCCTCGGTGGCCTCCATGGTGATGGCCAGCGCATAGCCCTGGATCATCTCGGTGACTTCGGCGCCGATCATGTGGGCGCCGATCAGCGCGCCGGTGGACTCGTCGAAGATGGTCTTCACGAAGCCTTCGAGCTCGCCCGAGGCGATGGCCTTGCCGTTCACCCGGAAGGGGAAGCGGCCGACCTTGACCTTGATCCCCTTCTCCTTGGCCTGGGCCTCGGTGAGGCCGACGGAGGCGACCTGCGGCTGGGAATAGGTGCAGCCCGGGATCGGCGCGGTCAGGTTGGCTGAGGGGAAGCCGGCGATGTGCTCGACGCAGTGGACGCCCTCGTGGCTCGCCTTGTGGGCCAGCCAAGGCGGTCCGGCGACGTCGCCAATGGCGTAAAGGCCGCGAACGCCGGTCCCGCCATGAGCATCGGTGACGACGTGGCCCTTCTCGACCTTGGCCCCGACGGCCTCCAGGCCCAGGTCCTCGACATTGCCGGTGATGCCCACGGCGACGATGGCGCGCTCGGCCTTCAGGGTCTCGGCCTTGCCGCCAGCTTCCAGCTCCACCGCGACCCCGCCCTTCTCCTTGGAGAGCTTCTTCACGGCCGCGCCGACGCGGAACTTGATGCCGCGCTTCTCGAACGCCTTCTGGGCGGCCTTGGAGACCTCCTCGTCCTCGACCGGAAGCACCCGCGGCAGCGCCTCGATCACCGTAACCTCCGCACCCAGCGCCCTGTAGAAGCTCCCGAACTCGATCCCGATGGCCCCGGAGCCGACGACGAGCAGCGACTTGGGGCAGGCTTTGGGGACCATGGCCTCGCGGTAGGTCCAGACCAGCTCGCCGTCCGGCTCCAGGCCGATGGCGGGGATGGTGCGGGCCCGGGCGCCGGTGGCGACGATGACGTGCTTGGCCTGCACGGTACGCGAGCCGCCCTTCTTCAGGGCCACGACCACCTTGGGCGCCGGATCCCCCTTCTCGAGCTTGGCCGAGCCGTCGATCACCTCGATCTTGTGCTTCTTCATCAGGAAGCCGACGCCGGCGTTCAGCTGGGCGGCGACCTTGCGCGAGCGCTCGACGACGCCCGAGAAGTCGAAGCTGCGGTTCTCGGCGGCCAGACCATAGTCCGTCAGGTGGCCCAGCTGCTCATAGATCTCGCCGCTCTTGAGCAGCGCCTTGGTCGGGATGCAGCCCCAGTTGAGGCAGACCCCGCCCAGCGCCTCGCGCTCCACGATGGCGGTCTTCAGCCCCAGCTGCGCGGATCGTATTGCGGTGACGTAGCCGCCCGGGCCGGCGCCGATGACGAGGACGTCGAATTCTACAGCCATTCCCTCACCGCTCATCCCGGCGAAGGCCGGGAGCCATTCCAAGTCTCCGCCTGGGTTCCGGCCTTCGCCGGGACGAGCGGGTTAGACGATCATTGTCACTGGGTCTTCGATCAGCGGCTTAAACGCCGCCAGCCATTTGGCGCCTGTCGCCCCGTCCACCACCCGGTGATCGCACGTCAGGGTGACGCTCATCACCGTGGCGATCGCCAGCTGATCGCCGCGCACCACGGGCCGC
>JAESGR010000966.1_pt1 | contig 12336 bp, 19 predicted proteins | sample 9269771 | NCBI WGS metagenome assembly JAESGR01 (sample SAMN15739572, study PRJNA653492) | algae metagenome | isolation source: Chroococcus sp. CMT-3BRIN-NPC107 and co-occurring heterotrophs from well... | place: USA: Clark Mountains Wilderness, California | collected 2010-04-18
AGACAAGCTGCCTTTCTATTTGGGATTTTTTGAGTTCGTTCACAACGTTAAAAAACGAGGCAAAACTCTGTTGCCATCTCTGTTAGAGTGCCTTCTTCGTTAGATCCCTGGAATCCATAAAGAGCCTTAACCCTAAGCATTTCATGACTTCAACCAGGTTATCCAATGGGAGAAAGCCTATGGAGGATTCTTCATCCATAGTGGCAAGACTGGTGAATTAGCAAAAGAATTGCTGCGGGAGTATCAGATAAGTTTGATTAGTGGTCAACGATTGGTTAATTTTGTCTTAGGTCGTGGGTTAAAAATAGTGAGGTACAAATATTAATTAAGATGGTCATGAGGAAGAGATAGGGAACATTAAATAGTGATTTATTCTAATAGATGCACAAGATAACAGTTTACGGAATTTCTCTATGTAATAACCGATTTAAGGTAACACCTTATAGATGAGCTTTGTTTAAATATTTATTAAAAAATAGTTATGTGGAAAGTGCCACTATAATAGTAAGTCAGTTAAATAAGAACAATTATAAACTAGATTTAGTTCATCCACATAATGAAGTACACACTTACACACCTTACTTCCAGTAGTCAATATCATGTGCCTATCTCACCTGAAAACTTTGATCAATTAAAGTCAGCCAAAGAATCTCTACTTGAGACTATGTTCATTGAGGAAAAATTCAATCTTATCCTTGAAAACTATGCTGAGTTTGAGCTAGAACTTCTTAATCATAGCCTTAGAAGAATTTTATTTCATGATTTTGATTGGCTAACAACTGTTGATAAAATGCACTCAATCAACCGAAAAATTATAAATCTTCTAACTACTTGCCGTCTTTACATAGATCAGGTTAAACACAATATAAATAAAATTTATGGCTCGGATTCTCAGCAGACTCAAATACTTAAAAGTCAACTATCTCATGAATATGATTCAGTTTTTGGGTATCAAGTCATGGAAGCAATGCGAAATTATGTTCAACACCGTAATTTGCCAATCAATCAAATTAGTACAAATATGAGATGGATAGAAATAGAAGATAAAAGGTTTTGTAAACATACTGTTAAATTGAATATTAATGTTGAAGATATTTCAAAAGACAAGAAGTTTAAAGCATCTGTTTTGTCTAAACTTCAGGAACAGGGTAGCTTAGTGGAGTTTATTCCTTTAATGCGACAATATCTAGAATCTATTGGTAGAGTGCATCTAAAAATCCGAGAAATATTAAAATCTGATTTAGCAAGATGGGAAAGTGAGATTTATCAGGCAATTACTTTATGTAAAAAATCACCTGATGATGAAATATTCTATATATCTGCTTCAGCTTCACCTGATGATTCAAATACAAGTGTGGAGACAGTTGAAATATTTGATGATTTTATCAAGCGTCGTCAGACGTTTGAGAGGAAAAATAACATCCCAATTACTCTTTGCATTATGTTAGTAGTGAAGCTCCAGAAATAAGCTAATAGAGCAAAATCTACTACACCCCTGAAGCCGCGCTCAAGGCAGGGTTGGAGTGGATTGCTTGGGGGTAGTTAGCAATGGTTTGAATTTTAAGACCTGAGCCTACCCCATGTCATCAACTGAAATTCTCCTGCCAAAGCAGCAAAGGCAATTTATCCTGGGAGATCGCGCGCGCTTTGTTTCCCCAAACTCTCGCTACCCTGCTAACTGAGCCTTGAGCAAAGCTTCATCCCAGTAAGACTGAATTTTCGCAATCTTGCCATGAGCGTTAAACTCAAACACACTTATTCCTTCAGCCGTAGCTTGGCGCTCATTCTGGGCGACAACTTGCATTGTCCATTTAACAGCAGCTTCCTGCTGGACGATGAATATACAGTTCTGCACAATCTCGAATTGCTTATAAAACTTGGAGAGCAAGTCAAAAAACTTTGGCGAATCCTCTCTAACTCTTAAAGGGGGTTTGCCTACCGGATCGTAAATAACAGCATCAACAGCTAAGACTTCTAACCAGCCTTCTCTATTCATGACGGCTAGACTTGCGTAGTATTGAGCTATCGCTGCTTTTTGTGCTGTTGTTGACATAGTTTAGACTACTTGCTCTAGTTTTCATAATTTTACCTGCACATCAACTTAGCCTACTTTACCTTCAAGAACGACTAGCGTTCATCAATCAGCAACCATAGCGATAATGTAATGCCTAGGAATTTAATCGCTTGAATAAATCCAAAAGTGAAATTCATAGCAGGTAGCTTAATACAATTTGAAGTGCGATGTCATTGGCAATAGATGACAGCTAAAAAGCTTTGTGTTTGTGTACTACATATCCAGCTAGAGGTGAATGGACATTAGATTAAAACTGAGCAGAAGTGATAGAATTTAAAGCACTTTATAAACTCCCAGTAGTATGCCCTTCCACCAAAAGTATGTGGATATCGAACAGCCAGTAGTTAGTCAGTTAATTCGAGAACTACGGCAAACCTTAAGACTGACGCAGGAGAAGTTTGCCGCTTTATTGGGAGTCACGTTTCCGACGATTAATCGTTGGGAAAAAGGACGCGCTACACCTTCTCCCTTAGCACTTAAGCAAATCGATACCTTACTCAAGCAGCTAGGAGAATCACCAGATAAAATATTGAGCGAACGGAGTAAGGCAATACAAGCAAAATACTTCTCGGCAAAAGAGCCATAAGCGTCAGGACAAAGTGATTAAGGGTAATTAAAGACAAGTTTGCAAGACCTTAATGTTAGTAACAGAGCAATAGAATGTATTTGACCAAACCTCATGACTAACCCGCTTGAAGCGATGACAACCCCAGCCCCAGTACCTAGCAACGAAATTGAACGTTTGGCGGCGTTGCGTCGATACAATATTCTCGATACTCCTCCGGAAGCGGCATTTGATCGCATTAGGGTGCGACCTCCATCCGATACTTTGAGAAGCCTAGCTTTCTTTTGCTCCACAAGAGTTTTCGATGTGTGTAAATGTAACCAGTGAATAGTCAAAAAATCTTTTAGGGAATCACTCGAAAGCTCCTCTAGTAGAGGGTTGTAGCTATTTAATATCAAGTAGAGGTCGCACCCTCGCATTACTACTCTGGCAGCGCGGCTGTTTCAGATGCCCACTGCGCTCATTTCCTTAGTCGATGAATCGAGAGCTTGGTTTAAGTCTCGCTATGGCTTTGATTGGCAAGAGATGCCGCGTGATGCGACTTTTTGCAGCTTTGCGCTGTTAGATGATGATGTGTTGATGGTTCCAGACGCTCAACAAGACGCTCGCTTTGCTTACAATCCGTTTGTGCAAGGTGAACCGGGGGTGCGGTTTTATGCGGGTGGGCCTCTGATCAGTCATGATGGCTTCAACTTAGGAACGCTTTGTGTGATTGACACGCAGCCGCGCGATCCATTAACCGTAGAGCAGCAGGCGACTCTAGTTGACCTCGCCGCAATGGTGGTCGATGAATTAGAACTGCGATTGGCAACCCATAAGAGTACCCAGTCCGAAGAAAAATACCGCTCGTTATTTGAGTCGATCGATGAAGGCTTCTGCATCTGCGAAATGCTGTTTGACGAGAAGGGTACTCCGATTGATTATCGGTTCCTTGAAGTCAATCCGATATTTGAAGCGATGACAGGACTAGAACAAGCGAGGGACAAAACGGCGCGAGAACTGGTTCCCAATCTAGAAGCGCATTGGATTGAGACGTATGGGAAACTGGTGAGGGCACATGAACCTATTCGATTTGAGCAGCACTCCCTCGCCATGAACCGTTGGTTTGATGTCAACGCCTTTTGCATCGGTGATCCGCAAAACAACCAGTTCGCCATTTTGTTTACCAACATCAGCGAACGCAAAAAAGCTGAACAGGAACGAGAGCGCTTTCTCGCTGTCGGTTCAGATTTGCAAGTAATCATGGGCATCAACGGCTATTTTCAATGGGTCAGCCCCACATTTGAACGAGCGCTGGGCTAGACAGTGGATGAAATGACTTCTCATCCCTGGACTGATTTTGTTCACCCAGACGATAGTCCCGCATCTGTTGCAGAAACCGAGGAGCTTTCTTCTGGCAACGAAACTTTCACGTTTGAAAATCGCTATCGGCATAAAAACGGCTCTTATCGCTGGTTTCTCTGGAACGCCCAGCCTTATCCAGAAGAACAGATAATCTACGGGGTTGCGGTTGATATCACCGATCGCATTCAAGCGGAAGCCGCTTTGCGTCAGAGCGAATCGCACTTCCGCCTCATGGTCGAAAGTGCTAAAGATTACGCCATTTTCACTCTCGACCTGAATGGAGTCGTGACAAGTTGGAACTCTGGTGCCGAACGCTTGTTGGGATACTCAGAAGCTGAAATTATCGGTTGCAGTGGTCGCATTATCTTTACGCCAGAAGACAACGAACGAGGACAATGCGAGCGGGAGATGCAGATTGCCTGACCCAAGGACGAGCAGAAAACGAACGCTGGCATATGCAGAAAGGCGGTAGCCGCTTTTGGGGCAGTGGATTGATGATGCCATTGCAGGATGAAGCGGACACCACGCAAGGATTGGTCAAGATCATGCAGGACAAAACCGCCCAAAGACAGAGCGAAGCTGAACGAGAACAACTTCTGCAACGGGAACAAGCTGTCCGCGAAGAAGCCGAACGGGCAAATCGGCTCAAAGATGAGTTTTTAGCCGTGCTATCCCATGAACTACGATCGCCCCTCAATCCGATCCTCGGCTGGACACGCCTATTGCAACTCGGCAAACTCGATGCTGCCCGTACTACCGAAGCCCTGAAAACAATTGAACGTAATGCCAAATTACAAGCGCAACTGATCGAAGACTTACTTGACATCTCCTGCATCATGCAGGGCAAGCTATCTTTCACAGCCACTCCCGTCAGTTTGACGTTTGTGATTTCCGAAGCGCTCGAAACGGTGCGATTGGCAGCATCAGCAAAGAATATTCAGATTACGCTTGACATCGAGCCGGAAATAGGAGCGATTTCCGGTGATGCTGCCCGATTGCAGCAAGTAGTGTGGAACTTGCTTACCAATGCAGTCAAGTTTACATCTCATGGTGGACAAGTAACCGTTGAAGTAAGGCAACTCGAAGGGTTGGCTCAGATTCGTGTAATTGACACGGGCAAGGGCATTAATCCCAATTTTCTGCCTCATGTGTTTGAGTATTTTCGGCAAGAAGACGGCTCGACCACTCGTAATTTTGGGGGTTTAGGATTGGGTCTTGCGATCGTGCGCCAAATTGTAGAGATACACGGCGGTACTGTTAGGGCAGAGAGTCGGGGCGAGTCTAAAGGCGCAACCTTTATCGTGCAGTTGCCGCTCCTGCCGCAGGCAACACCTTTAGACTCCAAGCCAACCATAGCCCCCGCAGACACAGAAGCGCCTTTAGACAAAGTTCAAATTTTGCTTGTCGATGACGATGATGATACCCGCGAATTTCAACTATTTCTATTGGAACAAAGCGGCGCTACGGTGACAGCCGTTACCTCTGGTTTCGAGGCTTTGCAAGCTCTGGAGCAGCTTATTCCAGATGTGATCGTCAGCGATGTTGGTATGGCTAAAATGGATGGTTATATGCTGATCGCTCAGATCCGATCTTGTCCAGCCAATCAGGGAGGAACGATTCCGGCGATCGCTCTTACCGCCTATGCCGCAGAAGTTGACCAACAAAGAGCAATTAGGGCCGGGTTTCAGGCTCACATCACAAAACCTGTAGAGCCAGAAATATTGATAAAAACTATTATAAGCCTGCTCAATCGCAACCAACAATAGGTAGAAAAAATCTCTCATTCGTTAGAGGTAGGAAGTCAATGAAACGCAGAAAATTGAGTAAGTTCGTCAAAAAAGTTAACTGCCTCCTGTCCTTAATTAATGATTGATTTGCCTGCTGAAACTGCCGCCCAAGTTAACCGCATCTTGGTCGTTGACGATATTCCTGATAATTACTTTTTACTGCAAACACTTTTAGAGAGTGAAGGATATTCTGTTGAAGTTGCCGATAGCGGTCGCTCCGCACTAGAAAGCATTGCCTTCCATCCACCAGACTTGGTATTACTCGATGTGATGATGCCAGACATGAATGGGTTTGAAGTCACTCGTCTGATTCGTCAAAATCCCGCTTTAGCCTTTATCCCCATCTTCCTAGTTACAGGCTACAGCGAACCCACGCCTGCGGATGGATTTGATGTGGGAGCCGATGGATTTATTCGTAAACCGATTGAGTTTGATGACCTGCTGAACCGAATTCGGACAATTCTACAGCCTAGAAACTTGATTGAGCCGTAAAAATAGTTGGGCGCGTTTTAAGTAGCGATCCCATGAACCAAACCATAATCCATCAGGTAATCGGCATCGACGGCACTACCTTGATAGTCTTCCACACCCAAGCCCACTACTGGCAGTTCCGGTTAATCAGCCCCGGCGGAGCGGTGTTTGGGGAGCGCAAAATCTACTACACGACTGAAGCTGCGCTGAAGGCGGGGCTGGAGTAGATTGCTTGGGGGAGTTAACAGTCAGTTTGAAGCTATGCAAAAAAGTCCTTTTCGCAGTTGGAATGGAAAGTACGATTTAGCTGTTGCCCAGGTTGAACAGACGGCGAACAAGCTGGAGAATGAGATCGCCCATTTGCAGCAAAGAGAAAATCAATTATGGCAATGGAATAAGCAAGAAAGGGCTTACTCTTTGTGGGATAAATCACCGCAAACTATTGAAATGCGGGGTCTTGCTAAGGGCTTGCAGTCGCTTCAACTGCAAGAGCGGCTAAACAGCATTCCCAAGGCAGAACAGCAAAACTTCGCTCGCAGCCAAGCTTCTAGTGGGCGACAGGCTGGATTATCCATCTGAACCAGGAGGGGCAGGAACAATTCGCTCACGCAGATATTGCTTCTGTCTGGTGGAGCCAGAACACGAGTGCCAAAGCATCATCATTAAGATATGCCTTTTAAATACTTTAATTAACAGAACCTCTAAGCAAAGCCTTTTTGTCATTCAGTTCTATATCATTTACTTTTAATTTATCAATTTGGAGTTGAAATTTAGTAAATTGCTTAATCTTATTTTCAGGAATTCCTAGTTTCTCAGAAAGCTCTGCTTGAGTAAAACTTAAGTTACCAACTTTAATTGTTGAATTTTCGTCAAATCTTAGTTGACCACTTTTGAAAATCGGTTTACCTTCTATACCAAGATAAACTTCTCTATCTTCTAAAGTGGGAAAAGCCTTAATCAATTTTGTGAGTTCTGCTACCTCACTTTTTCCCAACTGAGCGGTTGAAATATCAGAAATATTTACTATCGCTCCGCTTTTAAGCTTACCATTTTCGATTTCCGTTTTGACTGCTTTGACTGCTTGAGCAAGCTGACTTTTATTATTTTTTTTGATAATTTCTGATGCTAAAAGATTATTTAGCTCATTTTCATCCAATTGTAATTCTATGTCTTTGTTATTAGCTACCTGTTGGGTACTAGCTGCAATTTCAGCCTTAATTTTCTCAGTTGTTTGTTGAATACTTAGTCGATTCCTGGTATTGGTAATATTGGCTGTTGTTGCTTGTTTGGCATACCAAGTAGGAAGAGTAGTAGCTTGCCGCCAGTAGTAAAATCCAGTGATAAATCCAGTAGTTAATAATATTAAAAATATAATTCCAATTCTTTTCATAATCTTTTGTATCTCGCTTAATTATTTGTGATTAAACAGCATTACAAAGCTTACTCCTAAAAGCTTTGCCTCAGATAAATTAATTATAAATGCAATTAACGCTTGGATTAAAAACGCACCACTTGGGGTGATGTTTTTAGGTTGTTTTAGTTAACCAGACATTTGCTGTTTTTGCAGTATCGCTAGAACTTTACGTGCAGTGTTAATTGGTACAGACGCGCTTTCAGCAGCATGGCGCAAAGAATGACCAAGATGTTTTGCCTGAATTACCTGCACCGATGAAGGACTAAAGAGGAATGGCACTAAGTTAAGCTAAAGTGACTAATTTACAAAAAGTTTCAAGCTGTTAGGGAGTGAGAAAAAGCGAAAGTGTATATCGAGAAATTAGGAAAGCCCGCGAGCGCCCAAAATCAACTTAATTAGCAAGTTCGCTCAAGTCTCTGCCAGACAAAGCTTTTACCTTAACTTAGTGCCGTTCGCCTATAATCATACCCTTGGTTCGCATAAGCATAAGCTCCATTTTGGCTCATCCCCGCTCCTTTGTGCGCCTTGTCTACGATCACCTGCGTCGCCGCATAAAGTGATTCTACTACCCCACCCTGATAACTAAGGATTTGCCCTGATGTTTTGCCAACAGCCTGGTGAGTCGTATTGTATTCGGTAGCAATTCCCTTGTAAGCCTGATGGCGCTCATCGTTGCCTAAATCAAATTGTTCGTTAGCATTGCGAAAAGTATGAACCAAAGCGTAAGACCTGGCGGCAACAGCCTGGGCTTTCAGTGCCTCCATAGGTGCGGCGGCAGACATTTCGCTGCCGACAACCGATAGCAGGTATTCTTCTAAGTTCACGTAGTTAATAGCAAGTAGCTTGTCACCCTGAGCTATCAATAGCAACTTGCCTCTGTACCAACTATTGCCGACGAATACCGCCCCGCCGTCTGTTGGCTCAATCCACAAGGTCGAAGGTAGCAAATCTTTTTGGAATAAGATGTTTGAGCCACTAGCAGATATTTGAACTGCCTCAGATGGCGGCAATTGCTCTAGAGCTTGACCGTTGCCGTCGATAATCCTTGCCTCTGTTGAGGATGCGAAGCTCTGCGAGCGCGCTGGTGCTATCGCAATACTGCTGATATTTTGTGCGATCGCTCAATTCCCCCAGTACTCTCCAGGAAGATCTTTTTTTCTAACAGTAACCCTGCCAACTTTCTTACCTGAGATTCTCAATAATTCATCACCTGAAAATTCAAAACCAAGCTTGAGTGCTATTTGTGCAACTTCATCTGCTGTTGATGAAGCAAGCACCTCATTTTTAAGTGCAGTTTCAGACTGCATTTTCCTCAAAAATGCTTCGAGTTGATCTAAAGCCATATTTGAAACTCCTATTCTCGCTCTTTTGTGTTGCGAACTTGTTGATAAGACTTATAATAGACCATCTTAAATGCTCAAAAACTGATGCACTTTTAATCATCATACATTCCGGTTTTGCAGTATCATTTACCAGTATCTCACGGCAGCGAATTAAACCTAAGTAAAAGCGCTTGCCTCTGGTATGGCTTGAATCGGTAAAATGCTAGAGTATATAGCGATTACTACGCTTGAAAAGTGTAAATAAAATATGGCTGACCAAAAAGATAAAGCTCAAGAAAAAAACCGCCTTGAACAGCTTCAAGAAGAACAAGGCAACATAGATTCTAAACACTCTGGTGGTGCTGGCGCTTCTGGCGGTAATTCGGGTGCAGGTAAATCTGGTTCATCAAAAATTTCTGCCTCTGGTACACCTGATGATATCGAAAAAGTTGATGAGCAGTAAAGCTGACTCCGGCGACGAGTAAAGATTCAACGGGAGCATCTCACTTTTGCAATAAGTATTAATACTTAAGATATTTAAGGAACTAGGAACTAGAATCGAAGCAAAAATGTAGGATGAGTAAAAATAGACATGACGTACAGGATATGACTCCAGAGAAAGCTAAAGAACTAAAAGCCTATTCACAAGCTATTGCTGCGATTCTCTATGAGGAAACCCCACTAGAGCAATTGAACACCTTAGAAGAAATTGAGCAGACAGTGCGCCAAAAGGTACTCAAGTACGTTAGTCCAGAAATTGGTGTTTTTTTATCCAAGCGGTCACAGGGACAACCCTTGGTAGAACAAGAAAATTAAAAAGCAGCATTGGGGTATTGAAGCTTACGAGAAATCAGGCGAAAAAGCTAGAAGTGAAACCTCTCGCGCAACTAAGCCCACATTTAGAAAAATGCTGTTTGCTACTGAGTGCAAATGTATCCTATGTCAATACTGCTAGAGATTTAGAAAGCCTTACAGGTCTGAGAATATCCCACAGTACGCAGCAAAGACTTGCCCAACGACATAAGTTTCCAGCGGTCTGGGTCAATCAAGAAGTAGAAGAGTTGAGCGTTGATGGAGGAAAAGTTAGGCTCCGCACACCCGTAGGTCAAGGGTGTGAGTGGAGAGATTATAAAGCCGTAAACCTTGACGGTCAGGCAGTTGCAGCCTATTTTCAAGATAACCAGTCTTTACTGGCTTGGGTAAATCAGCAAGAACTATCAGAAATTGTTACTTGTCTTGGGGATGGACATGACGGCATTTGGAATCTCATCGCTGGCATTGCTACTCACGACAGCCGCCTGGAAATTTAAGGGCTGGTATCATTTAGTAGAAAACCTCTACAAAGTCGGCGGCGACCAGGCTCTTTTGGCAAGGGTAGAAGCTTTTTTGTGGCGAGGAAATGTGGCGGCAGCTATTGCCGAATTTGACGGGTGGCCACACCCTCAAGTAGACAATTTTATTGCCTATCTTTATAAGCATCAGTCTCGCATTCCTGATTACTGGTATTTTCAAACCGAGCAGATTAGCTCGATTGGTTCTGGTGCAATTGAGTCCACTGTCAAACAAATTGGCAGGCGTGTGAAAATCTCCGGCGCTCAGTGGAAAAAACAGAATGTGTCGCAAGTTCTCTTTCATCGCACTGCTTATCTTAACGGAATGCTATCTACCACTGGCTATTTGCAAAACTGAGATGCTCCCAGATTCAACTGCGTCAGCTTTCATCAGTAACGAGAGCAAAATAATGGTGGATTGAATACCTTATTATTCAGTCCACCGCAACGCCCATCGCCTTCCTTACTTCCAGAAGCGCTGCAACCATAAGAGGACTTACGCAAGTGGCACAAGCAATGGTGCGCTTCGCGTACCGAGCGCCGATTCTCTTAAATTAGGGATGGTTAATGCTTCTGAATTAATAGGGAGGGAAATTACTACAAAACGAGTATCAAAAGTAAATTATTGGCGTTAAGTAGAATGCTCTTGAATGAATGAAAGTAATTTCGACTCTCTCCACCCATTACGATTACGTCGCCGCTTTGGGCAATATACTGCTTAGTATCATCTTTACTAGCGGCTCTATTTACTCAAGCAATTTGGGTCGATAGATGTCGGAAAAACTAATCTCATATGAGGATTTTCTTGCGCCAGGGCAATCGCACTCTGAGGACGAGCCAGTTGCAATAAGTACCATTTCCTACCATCTTTCTCCCATACAGCTAGTAAATCGAATCCATCACGGGGGGTTATGGCAATTGGTTTGTGCTGCATAATAATTCTCTTTAACAACGAGTGGGTACTTTTGTTTCGATACGCTGCCGACTTCTTGTAAAAACTTCAATACAGGTGATCGCCCTTTGGCATTGCCGGATATTAAACATAGCTACATGGGTTTTTTCCAAAGGCAATCTCATCACCTTTGATAACCATTTGTAAGCAGTTTGGCGGCTAGAGAAAACACCAGACTGCCACAAGGGGTCGAACTTGCGATGAACCAAATTTCGACACTTTCGCAATTCCTTGTCTGCTAATGTTCCCATCGGAATAATTGTTTTGGGATGACATTTCACCCTGGCATCGCAGTTGGGGTAGGCATCGCATAGGTAAATGAATCCGTAACTTTGGCTGTAAATCTTGACGCTATCGATTAACGAAACACTGCCGCGACAGAAGGGACACCTTTGAGGTTTCATCAGTTTGCCCCCTGCAATTGCTCTAGTACCGCTATTTCCTCCGTTATCGCTCTAGCAACGGCTAACAGTCCTGGTTTGGATAGGTTTTGGAGTAATGCAATTGCCTGGTTGAATTTGGGACAGCGATCACAAACATGATCAAAATCGACGGTGCTAGGTTCGGTGGCTTCGTAGATAGCTGTCATGGCGATCGCTGCTTTTTTGTCTTGGCTCAGGTATTGCAGATGGTTTTGTAGCTGCTGCAAAGTTGGCTCGTCTTGATGATGGCGTGAGAAGGTGGTGAGATGTATCATTGTTTTTGATTTGTAAATAAGATGAAATCCGCGCTTTTGTTGACTAGCGGATATGAGTATTGGAATTTGGGCTGCGCGCGAAGAATAATTATTGAAGTGCGAATATTCGGGCAGCTATTTATATTGCGTGTTTTCTAGCTGTTTCAAAGTCTGGTTTTGCTGCCTGCACTTTGCCTAATCTGTAGAGACAGATTGCCTTCTTAAGATATACGATGCCGTAGTTAGGAAATAAGTTAGTATTAGCGACTGGTAGCACTGGGTGTGACCAGATATTGATGTAAGAAAGAGAAGCTGGTATGCTTTAGATATAGTGGGCGCTGGTGGAGGGATAGGGGAATGAGTGTAACGATTGTGGAAAGCAATGCTGAGTTTGTCACAC
>JAESGR010000967.1_pt1 | contig 12334 bp, 8 predicted proteins | sample 9269771 | NCBI WGS metagenome assembly JAESGR01 (sample SAMN15739572, study PRJNA653492) | algae metagenome | isolation source: Chroococcus sp. CMT-3BRIN-NPC107 and co-occurring heterotrophs from well... | place: USA: Clark Mountains Wilderness, California | collected 2010-04-18
ACCTGTGTGATTCATTCTCCCTTGTCAAACTACTATTTGAACTTGTAACTCACGGTCAAACCTTTAATTTCCCAAAGTTATTTGAGTATGCTGTTGTTCCACAACCGACTTAGGATTGCTATATATCAGCAGAGAGCGATCGCGTAATTGAAAACTTAATCTCTAGAATTTCTAGCAAGATTCTCTTTTGGTTAAGATTTAATCTCATAACTTATATGTAAAACTATAAAATTTGCGCGTTGCTGAAAGTGTGATGATTTTCAAGGGTTGGTTTACGAAAAAGACAGAATTTCTGGTTTCACCTTCTTTATCCCATTACCAATTACCAATTGGGCAACGCCAAAATTTGTTTATGTTTGAATTAAGCACAAACTTGACTTTTATAGTAGGTTTATTGCTTTGTTTTGCTATTTAAGGCTATTGCTAGCAATCAGTCCTTCCCTGCCTTCGCCCAAAAACAACCACGATCGGCTTCTACTTGATTAGTCTTTGGTGTAATCTGTGGACGTAAGTTTTAGTCAAAGAGCGATTCTCTCATCTCTCCATGTCCTTTCCTTTAAAAGACGATTACTGGCTCCAAGTTCGCGACTTTTTACTAGCACATACTCAACCATTAGACGCTATTCTTGCTCCTAATGAGTTTATGGAGTTTTTTGCTGGTAACTACCACTACAATGTCACCTATCGGCTGCCGCCATCGCATTTTGAGTACGTTGTGTTTCATAAAGCGATGCTGGCAGAGATTGAGTCACCCATTGGGTTAGAGGTGCTGCGGACATTTCAGCCGATTTTTGCCAATCCGGTGTTTGTGGTACTTGCTAAATCTTTGCCAGAGGGACTGCCACCAGTAGAAAAACTGCATTTACAGCCTCTATTAAACTACTTCTCTGCCATACAGTCACAGCAAAAAAAACTGGTAAAGCAGCCCAGGTATGCGGTGACGATGACGACCTACAACCGACCAAACTGTTTGAGGCGATCGCTCCCTCAAATTCTCAAGTTGGGTGCGCCAGTGGTAATTGTAGACGATGCTTCTAGACCAGAAAATGCTGCTGAAAATCAAAGGATTGCCGATGCCTATCAGGTAACTCTAATTCGCATTCCCCAAAACCGGGGGCTGCCCAATGCGATGAATGTAGGAATTGGCTACTGGCTTGCCGATCTTGAGATAGACTGGATTTCCTACTTCCAAGATGACGTGGATGTGCATCCTGACCTATTCCGCATTCTGGCAGCTATCCAAGATCCTGTAGAACGCCCGCTCCTAACCGGGCGCGATGCCGCCGAACATCCTACCTTTGCAACAAGCAACTTGGCTGGACATAATGTATTGTTTAAGCGCTCAATGCCAGGGCCTCACCTCCATGCCCACCGTGACTATTGGACAGGAGTAATGCCCATCCCTAGCCCTTACCTTGGGGCCCCAAAACTTGATGGAGGCAAGTCAGGGCAGGGCGCGGATGAAGACTGGTGGATTACAGCTTGGTCACCCCAGTCTATTGCCAAGCAGGGTAAGTATGGGGTGTGCGTACCAGGTTTGGTAAGATGTTTCCAACTAATAGAGGAAGGATCAACTTGGATTAGCCCCAGTGACCAGCGAGAAAATGGGCAAATTGTGGTAGAACCCCCACTGAAAAATTTAGCAATTTCAACAACGCGGGTTGAAAGAGAAACCCTACAATAGAATTGCTTTGAAAATAGATTTTTATTGTTAGGTGTCAGCATCTTTGACTTGAATCATCAAGGGAGGGCAATTTCAAAGTTAAGAATCGCTACAAAAAGGACAATTGATGTGTTCAGTTATCATCCACTTTGGGCGATCGCCCAATTGTGTTGACGTTCAACGTTTCTAGCTTCGCATAGTAAGGGACTTACTACTAATTCAGTCAGCCCTCAACTTGTGACAATGTAAAATTGAGTACGATGCAACCCGCTACTACTCCAGTATCAAAGATAGCTGATAGCAAAGAAACTTCATAAATCTTCGGGTTTTTATCTTTTGTGGTTTGTTATTTAGGCGCAACCGAAAAACCCCGCCGAGTAGGTTGATTTCCAGCTACTTCTACCTCAAAAGTAACGCGATCGCTCATTTCTCCACTTTTTACTTCTAATGTCCAGCTACCCGGACGTAACGCCCAAAAAGCTCCACTCTCTAACCTTTCGCCATCGATCCACCACTCTACAGGCTTGTCTTGTAAAGCAGCTAATTTAAACTCTAATTTCTGCGGCGGCGAATTTGGATATACTAAAAAACTATCGCCATTACGAGGAGAAATAATTTTTAAACCCTCGGCAATAGTAGAAGGCGATCGCAATGCTAACCATTGATCGTATTCTCTAGGCAAATTTAGCCGCGACTCTCCATTAACAAGGCTGTAAAAAGTATCGTAATTGCGATCGTATTCCCCCAAGTCTTCCGGGAAAAAATACTCTTGCACTATTGTCGGACAAGCAGAGGTAGGCTTTAACCCTGAAAGAGCGCAGATAGGACGCTGCACTAAACCTTCTGGCGGCGCAAAAGTTCTAGGTTCTTTATTTTCATGTAAATGCAACATGATTCGATTCCACAAAGGTGCAGCACCCATCACCCCCGAAACCTGTTTCATCGGTTCGCCGTTAAAATTACCTACCCAAGTTGCAACAGTGTAATCTGTTGTAAAACCCACCGTCCAAGTATCGTGAAAATCGGAAGAAGTACCAGTTTTCACCGCCGCCGGAAACGGCAAACTTAATACCGAATCCACCCCAAAAGCTGAGGCGCGAGCATGAGAGTCGCTTAATATATCTATAACTAGCCCCCAAGTAGGTGACGGGGTAGGAGCAGCAGGAATAGAGTTAGAAAATGTCGTCGTAATTAAAGGTATTGCTTGCCCATGTCTTGCCATAGTTACGTAAGCCCTTGCTAATTCCCATAAACTTACTTCCCCGCTTCCCAAAGTCAACCCCAATCCGTAGTAATCTGCCGGATGATTCAATTGGTTAAAACCTAGCTGATGCAGGCGGTTTAAAAAAGTGGGTACGCCTACTTTCTGCAACACCTTGACGGCGGGAACATTTAAAGAATTAGCTAATGCGTTACGCACTCTTACCGGCCCTTGAAAATCACTATAATCTTTAGGACTGTAAAGCTTCGCGCCATCGATCGCATAATGAGCCGGGACATCGGCAACTACAGTATTTGGACGAATTACGCGCTTTTCTAGGGCTAGTTGGTATAAAAACGGCTTAAGAGTCGATCCTGGCTGGCGGAGTGCCTGCACGCCATCATTACGCCCCGTAGCTGCCAAATCGAAGTAGTCGGGGGAACCAACGTAAGCTAAAACTTCTCCCGAATGGTTGTCAACGACTAGCGCCGCCGCGTGGTGGGCATTATTAGCAGCGAGATTGCGGACAATTTGGCGAACTTGGGCTTCGACAAACTGCTGTAAAGGTCTATCTATAGTTGTTTGAATTTGAGATGGATGATTTTTTGGTAGTTGACTTGCAAACCAAAATAAAAAATGTGGGGCAGCGATAATTCCTTGCTGACGGGGTTGGAGGATAATTTTTTCAGTGTAAGCGCGATCGCTTTGAGCGCGACTAATATAACCATCTTTAACCATGCGATCTAGAACGTATACTTGCCTTTTTTTCAATTTTTCCCAATGAATGTAAGGATTTAGGTCTGTAGGATCGTTAGGTAGCGCCGCTAGGATACTAGCTTGAGCAAGATTTAGCTCCCTTGATGGCACAGCAAAATAAACTTGAGCCGCCGCTTCTACACCGTAAATATTCCCTCCCATAGGCAAACGATTAATATAGGCGTGGAGAATTTCATCTTTGTTCATCCCCGCAGCTAGTCGCCAAGCTAACCAAATTTCTTGACTTTTTGCCCACAAGTTACGCGGATGCGGCTGCAACAACATCCTTGCTAGTTGCATTGTAATTGTCGAAGCTCCAGAGACAAGCTTGCGGGCGCGAATTGCTTCTACCATACTTCGCCCAATTGCCCGAATTTCTAAAGCCCCATGCTGATAATATCGACCATCTTCTGCGGCTATAATGGCATGAATAAAGTGTGACGAAACCTCAGTTAGAGGAACAACAGCCGTTTGTTCTTGGCTTTGAGTCAACAACGTCCCCAAAGGTAGCATTTGCCGACTGACTAATTCAATTGCTTGGCGATCTTGAGTTAGATTAGTCGCATAGATGGGAAAGATATAAGGAATAAATCTCCAAATTAAAGAAGTCGCCATTAAAATTAATGTCGCTTGCTTTACTCTCCTGAAAACCTGCCTTGTAGCCTTACTTAGTTGTTTGTCTCCCATGCGACTTTACTCACTGTAATCGTTGCTAATAAGGACAATAACAGCTAAACCTGTTGACAAAACACTAAAAATGTTCTGGCAAGTCTAGCTAAATTGCAAAACTAAGTAGCAAATATAATAAATAAATTAAGATTTGGAGCAATTGCCGGCGATTTTTAACTTAATTTTTGGAATGGCTGGCTGATGCGAAACCTATGCAAAATGATGTGGCGATAACAATTCAATGTTCCAACCCAGCGTGTAAAGCAACCAATAATGACACCGACAAATATTGTCAGCAATGCGGAATGCCGATAAATAAACGCTACTTGTGGGGTATAGGTGCAGAAGTTTCTACGTTTAAAGTTGGCGACATTGTGCAGTCGCGCTATTTATTGCTAGGCGATCGCATTTTTTTAGATACCCTACCAAGTACAGAACTAGATCCTGGGCGCTACTCGGAAATTTCTGACGATATCAAACCTTATTTAAGACTTGTTCCCTATCGCCTACAAATACCTCAAGTCTATGCTTGGTTGCCACTACCGCAGCTTGAAGCAACCAAAATATTGCTTTTAGAAGACGCTGCTATTTATAGTGGGGGAGAAATGGCAGGGCAGCTAATGCCGCAACTAAGCACGGTATGGAAAGATGCTACTTCCTTGCGTCAATTGCATTGGTTATGGCAAATTGCCGGACTATGGCAACCCCTAAGTTCTGAAGGTGTAGCTTCTAGCTTAATTGAGCCTCAATTAATAAGAGTAGAACAATCAATTATTCATCTCTTGCAACTCCAACTTGATACTGCGGGCAAGCCACCAACCCTATCTCAATTAGGAGAAGCGTGGCATGAATTAGTACCCGAAGCCAAACCAGCAATTGGCGAATATTTAGAACGAGTTTGTTACGGGCTGATAACGGGCGAAATTAGCCATCCAGACGATTTAATTGCTAGCTTAGAAAAGGCGATCGCCGAGTGCGGAAAGTCTCTCTCTTACAATATAACTATCAGCACCCTTACCGATAAAGGACCGAGCCGTCAGCGTAATGAAGATGCTTGCTTTCCTGCAAGCGGTACAAACAAAACTACGGAAAAATCCGCACCAATAATTTCCTCTAGTTTAACAATCGTCTGCGATGGCATTGGCGGACACGAAGGCGGAAATCTGGCTTCAAACTTAGCCATAGAAGCGATTTTTGAGCAAGTAGAGCAACTAAATTTAGCTGCAACTAGCAACCTTAGCAACCCCCTAATTAGTGCCTTAGAACAAGCAGCCCACATTGCCAATAACCGAATTAGCGATCGCAACGATAGCGAATATCGTACTGGTCGTCAGCGTATGGGGACAACTTTAGTCATGGCCCTAGCTCACCAGCAACAAATGTATATTACTCATGTGGGCGATAGCCGCGCTTACCTAATTACCCGCACGGGTTGCCATCAAGTCACCCTAGATGATGATGTAGCAGCGCGGGAAGTAAGATTAGGTTATTCTCTCTACAGCACGGCACTACTTGCCCCGGCTTCTGGCTCATTAATTCAAGCTTTAGGGATGAATTTAGCCCTGCACCCCACAGTAAATAGATTTATTTTAGATGAAGATTGCGTATTTCTTTTATGTTCTGATGGTTTGAGCGATTACGATCGCATCGAACAACATTGGGATACAGAAATTTTACCGATTCTTGAAGGCAAAACTTCTGTTGCTAGTGCTACTACTCGGTTAATTGAAATAGCCAATACTCATAACGGTCACGACAATGTTACGGTCGGCGTTATTCACTACCAAGGCAATTTTTTAGAACCCTCTGCTCACCTCAGCCCCTCTTTGGCACTTTTAGCAGTAAGTCCGGTAGAAGAACCAATTGTTGACGAACCACCAGAAATCCCCGAACCAGTTGTAGAGCTGCCTGCGGTTATGCCCACCGATATCGCTACCGTACCTAAAAAGTCTCCGCCAACAACTGCAATAATTTTGGGGCTAATTTTATTATTGGCGGGTGGGTTAGCTTATTTATTCAAAGATCCCCTTTATAAGTTGCTAAAACCCGAAGTTAGTTTGAATCCCGTAACTACTTCTACTCCTAAAACTTCTGCTACCGAAACTTCGCCAGAAATCGCGATCAAATCAGTATTTCAAATTAAACCACCAACAGGCGTAACCGTCAGCCAAATCAATCGATTGCCATTGCGCCAAAATCCAGAAACAACCACCAGTACAACAGCGATTTCTCCTGGTAATATCGTGCAAGTTGCCGATCGCAAAACTAGCTCAGATCGGCAAACATGGCTGTTTGTTAAAGTCTGCGCCAACAATATTAAAGGAGATGATGCGAGCGGTTGGATACCAGAAATCGAATTTGCTGCCGTTATTGAAAAAGCACCCTCCAATACTTGTTTTATTTCTTCTAATACCCAGCCTTCCCCCACCAATACTTCTGACGTTGAGTTGCCAAAATAACTAAAAATTTTTGATTTTAAAATTAAACTAGGTTATTGCCGGAATGCTCAATGCTAACTCAATTGGTCGGCAAAATTAGCAATAATTTATTGAGAAAATTAAGTAAAAACTCGCTAAACTAAGAAAAAATGTTCATAAATGCCAGTTTGAATTTAATGGGTGTTAATGGCCGTGTCTGATCCCTGCCTAAACTTGGCGATCGCCCGTCTTCCTACTATTGGCAATCAAAGCTTTGCTATTTGGGTAGTAAATGCCCCTTATGTAGCAGGGTCAATTCTAAACGACTGTTTTTGGTCGCCAGAACTTACACGCTCGTGGCAATCATGGCAAGAAATGTTCGCCCTCGATCGCTTAATCGATAATACCTTCCCTGCTTTCATTGATACGCTACCACCCCTAGCTTCGTCGGCTTCCGGCGGTCAAAGTAATAATTACAGTAGTCGGTTAATGCAAGATTTGGGCATCAATCTTTGGAATTGGTTATTTCAAAGCTCAATTTTAAATACTTTAGAACACAGTATTGGTATAGCTAACGGCAAAGATAAACCTTTAAAGTTGCGTCTAGATATCCGCGATCCCGATTTGATTGCTTTACCTTGGGAAATTATGCAATCTCAACCTGGTAAACCATCGATTTCCCTGTCGCCGCAATTGTTGTTTAGCCGCACCACCAATAATGTTGAGTCGCTACCGACGTTACCAGTTAGTCAAACACTAAAGGTTTTATTAGCGATTGGGGCAAACCCCGCCTCTGCTCAATATTTGCATTTAGAACAAGAAGCTGAGATTTTAGTTAAAGCTCTCACAAGTTCTGGCGACAACAATAGTAAGGGTCTAGGAGTGAAGTGCGAAGTAGATACCTTACTGCAACCTACCCCAGAGCAACTAATAACCCAGTTAGAAACTAAAAATTACAATATCTTCTTCTACGCGGGTCACGGACTAAGCGCCCCAGACGGCGGCCTCATCTATTTACAACCAAATCGAACAATCAATGGTACAGAACTGGCGCAAGTATTAACTCGCTGTCAAGTAAAATTATGTGTATTTAATGCTTGTTGGTTAGCTCAACCAGCAATTGTCAATCGTCAAGCCTTACAAAATAGTTCTTTGGCAGAAGTTTTAATTCATCATGGCGTACCCGCAGTTTTGGGAATGCGCGACCAAATTACCGATGAAGAAGCGCTAACATTTATTCAAACTTTTGCTCAAGCTTTAGCAGCGAGGCATTCAATTGACAGAGCCTGTGCGATCGCCAGACAGCAATTACTAACGCTGTATAAATTTAATTTCCCGGCTTGGACTCTGCCTATTCTCTACCTGCATCCAGAATTTGACGGCGAACTTCTGCGTCCAGCTCAAGAGGAAGTTACCCAACTACCAGAAAATAGTCTCTCAGGTATTAGGTCAAGACCTCTTAAAGCTTCATTGCGAAGTCTTAGCGTCCCCAAAAAAGCCTGGTCTTTGCAAACTGGGTTTGCACTTTTAGGGCGCATTAATGAAAACAACGATATTGCCATCGAAGAACCTTGGATTAGCAAACAACACGCCAAAATCTTTTGCCGCAACGAAAAAAAAGACGGCAAAACTGTCCCCACTTATTTTATTAGCGACAATTCTCGTTTCGGTACGTTGATTTTCGACCGCGATGGGTGGCAAAATATCCATCGGCAAGAAGTTCCTTTGCGATCGGGAATGCAAATAAAATTTGGTTGCTCTCAAGGTGAAACTTTTGAATTTATAGTGGAAACTTAAGTAAGCTAAATCTTTGTTATCAGTAATATTACCTATTAGTATTTTTAGGAACAACAAACATCTGCTTATGGGTAAGTATTGAGAACTAAGGAATTTTTTAAATATCTATCTCAAGACTTCTGTTTTTGTTACGGAAATAGTCGCGCCCTCGCTGTATCTATTCTTAGGATATTTTTAAGGCAAGAATGTATTAGGAGTTACAACATGACAAACGAACCGACCAACTACCCAATGTCGTCCGCAGACCTAGAAATATTATCGTTACTAATTGAGCCAGGGGATGAGATATATCCCCTAAATACAACAAGTTTAATTGCAGAAGCATATTTTGCTGAAGCCGAACAACAATTAGCTGATAACTGGCTAGAACAAGAAATAATTAGCAATGCTCCTAGTTTTTTAAGTCAAATAGATAAACTGTGGCAGGCAAATACACCTATACAAGACTTGGAAGCTAAGTTATCGGCGCAATTTGCCCAATACGTTCCTCAAGAGTGGTTAGCAGAAATTTCTCGGCAAGCAAGTCAAGTTATTAATAGCCAAAAATCTCTAGGCGCACAATTGGTACAGTGTGTTAAAGAGCTAGTTCCAAACTGTTTAGAGGAAGACTTGTTAGTATTAGCGCGTCCCTATGCTTATGCCATGCGTAGCAATCCAAATAACCCTATGCAGCTAGATATTACGCCCAAACAATGGGCAGATTTATCAGAAATACAGCAAGCAAAGCTAAGTTTAGCGATCGCTCGTTATGCTTTAGAACAAATTCAAGCTGAGGAAAATATTTAACTTCTAGCGAGCGATATCTTTAATTTGCTTTTCTTTTTGAGATACTTTTTTGTCTATAAATATCAAGTTTGCCCTTCGGTTATTTTTCTAAATTGATAACAAAAAAATATATAATTGCTTAAACAACGCAACGCTCCATCAGCTTAGTTAGTTGTTTTAAGTAACCTAAAGACTGTAAGTTTCAATTGAGACAATCAAAAGCAGTCTATAAATAAACATAATGGAACAAGATCGATCTATTGTCATTACAGGCGCATCTTCTGGTGTCGGCTTGCAAGCTGCAAAAGCTTTAGCTCAAAGGGGAACATGGGATGTAGTCATGGCTTGCCGAGATTTAGCCAAAGCCCAAAAAGCCGCTTTAGAAGTAGGAATGCCAAAAGACAACTACACTATCATGCTCCTCGACTTAGCTAACCTAGAGAGCGTGCGTCAATTTGTCCAAAACTTTAGGTCTAGTGGCAAAAAATTAGCTGCTTTGGTATGCAACGCGGCGATTTATTTACCTTTATTAAAAGAGCCATTGCGGAGCGTAGACGGCTACGAGTTGAGTGTAGCTACAAATCACCTCGGACACTTCTTGTTATGCAATCTCATGCTTGAGGATCTAAAAAAATCTGCAACTTTGCCAGCGCCAAGACTAATTATTTTAGGTACGGTAACGGCTAACCCCAAAGAATTAGGCGGAAAAATACCTATTCCTGCACCTCCAGACTTAGGAGCGCTGCAAGGTTTTGAGGCGGGGTTTAAAGCTCCAATTGCAATGATTGACGGCAAGAAGTTTAAGTCAGGCAAGGCTTACAAAGATAGCAAACTTTGCAACGTTCTAACTATGCGCGAATTGCATCGACGCTACGGCGATACAGGCATTATTTTTAGTTGTCTTTATCCTGGATGTGTGGCAACTACAGGACTATTTCGCCACCATTACCCTTTGTTCCAAAAGCTTTTTCCACTTTTTCAAAAAAATATTACTGGCGGCTACGTGTCCCAAGAGTTGGCTGGAGAACGAGTAGTTGATGTCGTTACAGAACCCGAATACAATCAATCTGGTGTTTATTGGAGTTGGGGAAATCGCCAGCAAAAAGATCGCCAATCTTTTGTTCAAGAAGTTTCTAACGAAGCAAGCGACGATGATAAAGCCAAGCGATTGTGGGAGCTAAGTGCAAAGCTAGTAGGACTTGCTTAATCAAGCAATTAGTCAACAAAAAGAGCAGACTAGGAGCCTGCCCTTAAAAATTTGATTTTTGAGTTGAATATAACCCGTAATAAATATTATTAACATTTATTACGGGGTTAAATTAATGTACTAATTCCTATGGGGAATTGAAGTAAATAATTTTAACTCAAGCAATTTTTAGTAGCGTCGAGAATATCCACCGCTATTGTTGCCTTGTCTGCCGCCAGACGAACCGCCTCTATCTTCTTTGGGCTTGGCTTTATTTACTTTTAATGCCCGACCCATCCACTCAGCGCCGTCTAGAGCTTCAATTGCTGCTGTTTCTTCTGCTTCTGTACCCATCTCTACAAAAGCGAAGCCTCGCGCTCTACCAGTTTCCCGATCTGTAGGGACTTGGACGCGATTGACAGTTCCGTATTCAGCGAAAACTTGTTTAAGGTCATCTTGTCCTACTTCATAGGATAGATTACCGACGTAAATTGACATAAGAGGTCTCTAGAATCATAGGTTGATGAGAGTTAGATTCGGAGAGAGACTTATCGTTATAGATAAAAATAAACTGCACAACCGAATGTAATCTTCTATAAGAAGCTAACACAAATATGGAATTTATGTCGCCAATTCAGCAAAAGTAATAAAAAAAGTTAAATTAAGAGCTTTTATAAAGCATTTTTTGGTTTATAGTCCCAACTTAAACTTCTTGAGCGCATACAATAGCCTTCTTTATCTCCTAGTCTGCTAATTAGAGGGAGAAGTTTGTACTGGCGGTCTGTGATCTTAAGATTTAAGCAACATCTATATTTGGGCTTGAATTTAAGCCTAGATCAAATCTTAGAACCAGATTTTGGTTGACGATTTTCTGCTTGTGGAAGTGGTAAGTTAGGCTGCTGGCGTTTCTGCATTAAGCGGTGGCGGAGCGTACCAACAATAATGTACAGCACGGGAACAATAAATAAACTAAGGAATGTAGAAACTACCATGCCACCAAACACCGCCGTACCCAAAGAGCGACGCGCTCCCGCCCCCGCACCTTCGGCGATAACTAAAGGAAAAATACCAAATATGAACGATAAAGCCGTCATCAAAATCGGACGCAATCGCTCTTGGGAAGCTTCCAGCGCCGCTTTGGTAATAGAATAACCCTTGTCTCGTAACTGATTGGCAAATTCAACAATTAAAATTGAATTTTTACTAGCTAAACCAATCAACATAACTAGCCCAATTTGGCAATAAATATCGTTAGGTAAACCACGCATTAGCTGCGCCAACAAAGCACCTAAGATCGCCAACGGTACAGCCATGAGAATAATTAATGGATCGACATAGCTTTCGTACTGAGCAGCTAGAACCAAAAATACAAATACAAAACCCAAACCAAAAATCAAGGGTGCAAGACCGCCAGACTTAATTTCCTCTAAAGAAGAACCCGACCAGCTATAATCCATCCCCGCAGGCAAGTTTTGGGCGGCTAACTCCTCCATTGTCGAAATCGCTTGACCAGAACTAGAACCCGGTGCGGGAGAGCCAGTAATTTGCGTCGAGCGAAACAAGTTGTAATGGTTGATAATTTGCGGTCCAACGGTGGGAGTAACTTTAACTAGATTGCTCAACGGAATCATTTGGGGATTTTCAGGATTTTGACTCCGCACGTATAGCAATTTAATATCTTCTGGCTGAGAACGAAATTGCTCGTCTGCTTGCACATAAACGCGATAGGTACGCTCAAACAAGTTAAAGTCATTGGCTCAATAGGGATTCCAGGGAGATGAAATCGAGCGAGAGACACCTGCTGCTAAGATACGTGCAGTAGAGTTATTCCCGACCTGAAATGCTTAACCTTGCTAACCTGATTGATGATGTTAAATGCT
>JAESGR010000968.1_pt1 | contig 12329 bp, 11 predicted proteins | sample 9269771 | NCBI WGS metagenome assembly JAESGR01 (sample SAMN15739572, study PRJNA653492) | algae metagenome | isolation source: Chroococcus sp. CMT-3BRIN-NPC107 and co-occurring heterotrophs from well... | place: USA: Clark Mountains Wilderness, California | collected 2010-04-18
GTGTGACAAACTCAGCATTACTTTCCACAATTGTTACACTCATTCCCCTATCTCTCCACCACCGCCCGCTATATATCTAGAGCATACCAGCTTCTCTTTCTTACATCAATATTTGGTCATACTCGGTAAGGTTGCTAATTTAGCATTAGCATTTATAAGTTCGCTAGACATCTTCACTATTGCCGACTCCGCCGCCGTACTCAACAAAGTATCTATATTATTGGTGCTAGTACTACCACTCAAACCACGGAGACTAATACCACCACCGCTTTTATCAGCTTTACCCTCTCCTTCAGCAACGGCTAAAATTTCGCCAGTAGTCGTACTAACTAAACGAGAATTGACTTGCACGATCGCCTTATTTTTCTCTGTGCTGCCACCAATACCTAAAAAGCCACCAATACTACCGCCGGATCTTGATTGTTCTACATTAAATTGCGTAATCGTACCAATTATTACGGCATCGGCTCCTAATATTTTCCCAATTTGCGCTGCCGTAGAAGCATCTACCCGCCCCGATGCACCAAAATTTTGTTCTTTTAGGATCTGCTCGACTTTGCTACGCTCTAAAACGATGTAAGTACCATCTTTAACTAAAGCATTAGTTAGCAAGTCGCTTACACCTTTAGCTGGTCCAATTCCCAGCCAACCGTAGTAATAACCCGTACTGCTGGTACTTGCAATCAAAATCTAACACCGCAACGCGCTTGCGTTCTACGGGTGGTACTTGGGCAACGACGATCGATGCCGACGGCGGCAAAGAGATAGCAGGCGCAGGCAAAAACAAGCCTATGCCCGTAAGAACACTCAACCCTAAACCGATGAAACAAGTTTTGATTTTCACTTCTTTAGTCATGGTGATGGATGCCAACCTATAGATACAAAATTTTCGCTGAATTTTCCGAACTTTTGAGAATACGCGATCGCATTTTTGCGCTACTAACTTACAGTTTCACCATAAGACGTTAAAAATTATACCTCATTCATCTCCTCTGACCAACTAATAAGTTTGGTCGTTTCACTCGATCGGGGAAAATATTTTTAAAGGCATTTTGGCGATCGCTCGATTTTTCGCTACTTAAATTCCACAGGGTTTCGTAGAAAAAGAAGGACACCCCGGCAAAGTTGCGCTCTCGACTAGCGGCGACTTGACTTTGAATTTGCGTTGCGGGTACAGAGCGATTTTTTAATCCCGATAAAATTCCGATGCTGACAGGAATATGCTTTTTAGCCGCTTGAACTTCTGGGTATTCTAATTCTTTGATAAATACATTCAAGTCGTTGCGATATACCTGCAAAACCAATTCTTCAATTAATCCCCGGCGCTCCCACTTTTGCCAATCGGCTAAAAACAAGTTATAAGAAACTCTTTGAGGGTTGGGAGCCATAGAAAGTACCACGTTGGGCTTACGGGCTTTGACGGCTCTAAATACTCGTTGTAAGTAAGCTGTAATTTTATCTGCTCTCCAACGCAACCATTGGGGATCTTGAGGATTGGCTGGCGGGTTTTTACCAAAATGCTCTTTTTTGTACAAGCCCACAGTGTAAGAATCGTAGCCTAATTCTGAGGGTAAACCAAAGTGATCGTCAAATTGAATCCCATCTACATCATATTTGCTGACAATTTCTACAATCAAGTTTTGAATAAAATTTTGAACTTCTGGGCGAAAAGGATTGAGCCATACGCGATCGTGCTTACCTTCAGCCCAAATTTTGCTACCATCACGCCGACTTGTTAGCCAATTTGGGTGGCGTTTGGCTAAACTTGAATCGGCAGGAGCCATAAAGCCAAATTCAAACCAGGGTATAACATCTAGCCCTTGCTGGTGTCCTTGGGTAACAATTTCTTTGAGCATATCTCGCCCCTGCAATCCCGGTTCTGGATCGAGATTGCGCCCGATGACATTTTGCGCTACTGGGCTAGGATACAAGGTATATCCCCAATTCCAAACGGTGGGATAAACGGTATTAAAATTTAGGGCTTTTAAGTTCTGCAACGCTGCTGTGAGGCGACTTCGCTCAAATAAAACATTACTATCAATATTTGTCATCCACACGCCTCGCAACTCAGTTTTAGCAGGCTTTAGCGGTTGGGTTGAGGCACTTTGCAACATCAACACTGCAACTAGGCTCAAAGCTAGTAACAAAGCAAATCCAGACTTTAATCGGTGTAACTTCAACATTATTATTGAGACAATTTTTAAGTTTGATGAGTTGACGATTTTAAAAGTCTATAGTTGTCAATGCTGAAACCGCCTAATATTAAGGAACAAATTAACATTATGTTGCGGTCTAGGTTTGGGTTAAAGCTCTATAAAATTGGGATTAAATATGAATATAAGTTTTAAAAAACACTCAAAACAACTTGCAAGTATATTGTTTTCGATAGTTATTGTGTTTTTATCCTGGCATCTACTCCCCGTAGAAACGGCGACGGCAGAAAGTCAAAAACCTACGACGGTCAATCCTTTAAGCGATCGCGTTGCCATTGCTGTAATTGCCGATGTATCTAAGCAAACCGGAATTTCTACCGAAAAACTAAAAATTACTCAGTACAGTCGTCAAACTTGGTCAAATGGCTGCTTGGGCATTGCTAAACCCGATGAAATTTGTACTCAAGCTTTGGTAGAAGGTTGGCGCGTAGTAGTTTCAGGAAATAATCGGACTTGGGTTTATAGAAGCGATCGCAATGGGCGGATTGTCCGGCTAGAATCTTCCAAACAATCAACATCTTCTAGCGGGCATCACCAATTAAAATAAATGGCGACCAATACAAAGGATGTTTGGCAATCAGGCTGAGTTTTGCCTGGCGTAACGATTCGCCTTTGGTTTTACCTCGGTTAAGATTTTTATAAAACTCAATCATTAGCTGTTTTGTTTCTTCATCTCTAGCTAACCAAAGACTGGCGATCGCGCTTCTTGCTCCTGCTCGTTCAAATAAGTAAGCAATTCCGGCAAATTCTTCACCATTAGAAGATGTTTGTAAGGCTGTTTGACAAGCACTTAATACCACTAAATCGGTGTTTTTGAGTCCTAGCTGCGCCGCGTCAGCAATATTGAGAGCGCGATCGCTAAATAATAATGTATTTACTGACATTTTTAAGTTTCCACAGCCTTGAGGTTGAAAACAGCCGTGAGTTGCTAGGTGCAGAATCGAAAAACGCGGCGCTTGGGTTCTAAAGTTACTTAGAGAGGCTTGTTTTCTCAAGAAAGCTGTACTGTTGGGCAATAAAGGCGTAATGCTATTTATTTCTGCTTCCGCTCCGGCGAGGTTGCGCTCATCATTGGGGGAAGGATTACCAAGCGCCAACATATTTAGCTTTTTGGTTGGCGGTTGTTGCAAAGAGCGGCTAGAAAGCCGGGTGAGATTGTTAATCGGGTATTTTTCAATTAAATATTTATCCGTTTTGCTGTCTATTAAAGTTTCAAAAGGAATGTAGCGTAGTTTGCCTGTAGCAATAATACTCAGTTGGGTTGAATTAGCAAGTTGCGCTTCTACGGGACGAATGAGAATATCGTAGAGTTTGGCACTTGTAGAACGAAATCTTTTAGGAAACCTGGCATCGGTTAATTCTTGGCGGTATTGGGTAACTAAAGCGTCAAAGGCTTTGATATCAAGAGATTGCTTTGTAACGGTGACTTTATCTTTAGTTACGACAAATAGCGCAATTTCATCAGGTACATTGCTAACTTCTGTCAGCAAAACAGGCTGAATAATTACGGTTCCGGCGGGAATATTTGCCCGCAGTTTAGCAATATCGGTAGGTTGGGTTTCAAATAATTCGGCAACTTCAGGAAACTGGCGAGCGATCGCCTCTGCTTGTTGATTTACTCTAGTTTGCAGCTTGTCAACTTGACTTGATAGTTCAACAGAAAACTTTGCTTGCAATTGTTGGCGTAATATTTCTAACTGGCGGTTAGATTGATTCCATTGTTCGATAGCTTTTTGCGCTTCGGGGTTGGCAACTTTGGCATCAATTAAACGAGAATAATCAGCAAGATCGGCAGTAGTTGTGAGATTTACCCATTGGTAAGCGCGATCGCTCTGATTTTGGTCAATAAGTAAGCTAATTAAGCCAATTGCTTTACCAGTGCTACTTTCTAGAAACTGTTGGCGATTTGCTTTTTCTAATCCTTTGCGAACTTTTAAAGTAATTTCTGCGGCTTTTTCTAAATTTTTAATCGCTTCTACAGGTCTATTAGTATCTCGATAAACTGTGCCAATATTGCCCAAAATAGCAGCTTCGGTTCTGGTATCGCCAATTTTTTGCACGATCGGCAAAGCTTGGCTATAGTAAGTCAAAGCTTTGTCTTGCTGCTTGCTTTGGTAATAAACTAAGCCGATATTATTTAAAGCTACTGCTTCGCCGCTAACGTCGCCAACTTCTTTGTAAATCGGCAAAGCTTGGTTATAGAATTCTATTGCTTTTTGCGGTTGCTTGAGATTACGGTAAACTTCACCAATATTATTTAAGGTTGTAGCCGCAACTGGGCGATCGCCTGCTTTAAGTAAAATTGGCAAAGCTTGGTTGTAATAAGTTAGCGCTTTTTCTGGCTGTCCGAGGGCGTTGTAAGCAACTCCAATATTGTTTAAAGTGCTAGATTGAGTCGCCACATCACCAACTTTTTGAAATAGTGGCAAAGCTTGGTTGTAGAAGTCTAGAGCTTTTTGAAGTTGTCCGATATTATTGTAAGTTCCGCCAATATTATTTAAAATTGTGCCTTCAAGTCGCGAATCGCCTGCGGATTTAACTATGGGCAAAGCTTGATTATAAAACTCTAAGGCTTTTTGCGGTTGCCCGATCGCATTGTAAACTTCTCCAATATTATTAATTGTCGTAGCTTCTTGAATGCGGTTGCCTGTGGCTTTAACTATTAACAAAGCTTGGTTGTAAAATTCTAAAGCTTTTTGAGAGTTTCCAGTGACTAAGTACACTCCCGCAATATTATTAAGAGCGATCGCCATTCCCGTGGGATCGCCTACTTCTTTTAAAATCGGCAAAGCTTGGTTATAAAATTCTAATGCTTTTTGCGGTTGTCCAATTTCCTTGTAAACTTCACCTAAATTATTTAACGTTCCGGCAATTTTTGGGCGATCGCCGATTTTTTGTAAAATTGGTAAGGCAGTATTTAATGACTCTAATGCCTGCTGAGGTTTTCCTGTAGCTAGGTAAATTCCGGCAATATTGTTTAAAGTCGTGGCTTCTTGGCTAAAATAGCCAATTTTTCTACTGTTTGCTAAAGCTTGGTTGTAAAATTCTATTGCTTTTTGCGGTTGACCTGTGGCTTTATAAACTTCACCAAGATTATTAAGAATAGTAGCTTCAGAGCGCGGGTTATTGACTTCTCGACTAATTGCTAAAGCTTGGTTATAAAACTCCAAAGCTTTTTGCGGCTGCCCAATACTGTTATAAACTGCACCAATACTATTTAAAGCGCCGCCTTCTTGGGTGCGACTGCGAACTTCTCTAAAAATTGACAAAGCAACGCTCAGAGCTTCTAAGGCTTTTTCCGGCTGTCCAGTCACTCGATAAATATCGCCGATATTACTCAAAACTGTAGCTTCTCCGCCGCGATTATTAGTAGCTTTAAAAATTGGGAGAGCTTGATTGTAAGTATCTATTGCTTTTTGAGTTTGTCCAGTATTGCCATAATTTAGACCAATTCCAAGTAAAGCCGTTGCTTCGGTTTCCTTATCTTGATTTTGCCTAGCTAAAGTCAAAGCTCGATTAAAAGAAGCGATCGCACTGGTTGGTTGTCCAAGTTTTGTTTGCTCTAAGCCTTGTTCAATTAGTTGCTGCGTACCAGAGGAAGTTTTGGGCGGATTGGCGGTGACAGACGAACCACTACTTATAGCTATGACACTTTTTGTTAATTCAACTGCCGCTAATATTTCCGACTCAGTTTTCGTGTCTTTTAGTTTTCTCGCAAGTACCAAAGCTTTTTGTAGGGTATTGAGGGATTGGGAAAATTGTCCTGCTTCAGTTTGTTTGACTGCTTGCTGTAAAAGTTGTTGCAGTTCTTGCTCTGGAGAAATTTGGGTTTGTGCTTGGGTAGGAGCTATTGGCGGGAGAGGTACGCAAGTTAGAGCGATCGCCACAGCCAAAATTTTAACTAGATTTTTCACTGGGTTGCTCCTATAAAAGCGATCGCGTTTTAGATCGCAAAGGGTTTAATTTCGCTATTACTCCATTTTCCTTGAAATCGCTCGACTACAAAAGGTCTAATTACAAACTTAGGCGGGATACCGTCTTGAACATCGATCCGCAAAAATGTGTAAGGGCGCTTTTTTTGATAACCTTGACCGTTACGACCAATATACAAGAGACTTCTAGCTACTACATCGCCGCCTTCAGTTTCAGTTAATTCTACTCCTTCGGTGCGTTGACGGCGCAAGCTAAAACCACTACCACCGCAAACAATCCAATTGATATGAGCATCAGCGTGTCCGGTGTCACCAGTGCGGAGATATTCTAAACAGTGAGCGTGACCGTTTAAAACCAAATCTACCAAAGGGCGATCGCCATTTAAAGAACCAATTTTACTTGCAACTTTATTAAGTAAGTCACGAAAACGGTAACGAATAGCCAAGGTTTGGGCTTGATGCCACTTAGTTGACTCGGTAACGTAAGGAGGATGGTGAAAGTAAACTACTCGTCCCCGGACTTCGGGATTATGCCAAGACTCAATTAAATTATTTGTTAGCCAGTTTAGTTGTTCGGTATCAACTACAGTATTTTCATCGGCGGCTAATTGCTTGTCAATATCATTTCGCAGTTCGTCTAGCTGTTCGATTTTGGTACGCAGATCGTCTAATTGCTCTGAAGAATCCGCACTAAGCTTAGTAGACTCCTCAATATAAGATAGCTTTTCTTTTTCTAGGCGATCGCGCCGTTCTTCCAACTCTCGGCGTTGTTCTAGTCCTGCCAAGTCTTTAGACAATGGCGAAGGTGAATTAAAAGTATTAGAATCGAGAGCAAAAAAGTCAATTCCGCCACTACGAAAACTATAGTAGCGATTAGGCAAACGAGTAAAGCTACCAGGTTCGTAATAAAGACAGCGCCCAGTGTTGGTTTTTGCCGTGTAGTGACGCTCTAAATGATCGATTAACTCTTTTTCATCCTCAAAATTTTTAAGATAGTCCATAAACGCTTGAGCGTAGGCTTTGCCTTGATGAGAGCCATGCCAGCCAATATCAATATCTAATTTAGTTTGTAGCAACTGACGCAGAGGCAAAGTAGTTTGAGCCATTAGCCCGTATATAAACGGCAAATCGTAGTAGTCATGATTGCCAAGTACGGGAAGAAACGGCTGATTGAACACCATTTTGTCGTAATCGATCTTTTTGGGATGTTCGCCGCTGACAATAAATTCTCGATAAGGTTTAATAAAATTTTTGTAGTAGTGTTCGCTAGAACCAACCAGATATATGACATCTCCAGTGTGGAGAACAAAACGGCTAGAACCCTTATGATTTAGCATTTGTTCGGCAACTCGCCTTTGGGGGTTGTGACCGCCTTGGGGGCCTGCGCCACTATCTCCCACTACCAAAAAAGAAAAGTTTGGCTCGTCGGGAGCGGAAAGCCCCAAAACCAATTTAGTTTGATCGATTCCACGCTCGGCAATTGCTTTTTCTTGCCACCGCACGCGCTGTTTCATCTTGCGAATTTTGACAGAGATGGGTGGATCGGAAACAAATCTCATAATAATTGTTAGTTTTTCTATTTGGCGATCGCTTCAGAAGCCTTAACTAAGTGCAAGTTACAAAAATCTTCAGTGTTTCTACATCCTCCTAAAGCCCAAAGTCAAGGAAATAAAACGTAGATGCTAGTAATAATTAATGCCACCGTTGTAACTTGTGCCGCTTGAGCTTGGGGAGAATGAGAAATCGTCTCTCGAACTGAAATCGAAACCGATGCCCCAATTCCATAGCTCAAACCCAGTACCAAATAAGCCCAATGAGGAACAAAACCCCGAACTACCAGTAAAACCATCGCCAAAATCAACATCAATAATTCTATAAAGGCGGCGGGATTATACTGACTCGACCAAACTAAAGCATCCAGCCAAAAACGACAGATTCTCATAGGCAGTTAGCGAACATTAGTTTTAGCTTGACCAATACCGTTGGTTTGAGCATCGGTCGATCCTAAACCAAATACACCGTTAAAATATTTTTCTACCTTGTAGCCCGAATCAATCGATTCGAGTGGGTCTTTTCGCAGGCGGTGGCGCAAGCACAAAGTCATAACTCTACGGATATCGTCAATAGTAACTTCCGTACGTCCTTCGTAGGCAGCCAAAGCTTTAGCGGCGCGATTGGTAACGATATCGCCGCGCAAACCATCTACATCTAATTCCGAACAAACTTGAGAGATTTTCACTCGCAAATCGTAGTCTAAGTTTACCGACGGCAAAAGCTTTTGGGCGTTAACGATTTTTTGTTGTAAATTTACTTGCTGAGGCTCGTAAGCTCCCAAAAATTCGTAGGGTTGTTGGTCAAATTCTGTACGTTGTTCGACAATTTGCACTCGCAAAGCAGGTTCTTTGACGGTACGGATTTCGGCGTGCATTCCAAAGCGATCGAGCAGTTGGGGGCGCAATTCTCCTTCTTCAGGATTGCCCGAACCAACTAACACAAACCGGGCGGGGTGGCGAATGGATATCCCTTCTCGTTCAACGGTATTCCAGCCGCTTGCAGCCGAGTCTAATAGCACGTCTACGAGGTGATCGTCTAACAAATTGACTTCATCTACATAGAGAATGCCGCGATTAGCTTTAGCCAGTAACCCCGGTTCAAAGGCTTTGACTCCTTCTGATAACGCTTTTTCAATATCAATCGTGCCGCAAACTCGGTCTTCAGTCGCACCTAAAGGCAAATCAACCATTGGTACTTTTTTCTGCATTACGGGAAGCTCGACTTGTTGCTCTAACTGGCTGCGGATAGCGTCGCTCATCAAGTCCGGGTCGGTGGGATCGCTATTAAAGGGATCGTCAGCGACTACAGTTATTTCTGGCAGCAAATCGGCAAGCGCCCGGATAGTAGTAGATTTACCCGTACCGCGATCGCCCATAATCATCACGCCGCCAATTTTGGGATCGATTACGTTGAGTAATAATGCTAATTTCATTTCTTCTTGACCGACGATCGCACTAAATGGAAATACGACGCGACGGGCTAGGGTGGTTGGACTCACTTGCGCTTACCTAGAAAAATTTGTCAGGGATACCGTTTATAATTTTGCCACACTGACAGGAAACAATCTTTCTTGATTGGATTTGGTTTAAAAATTGATGTTTAGTTACATTCATTAGCAAGGAGACTTCGCTGCGCTAGGCTAGATCGTGTAATTAAATTTGCTATTAAATTCGCATTTATATGTCCGCAATTTCTAGTCCTCCCCGTACAATTCGCATTGGTTCGCGCTCTAGTCAATTAGCTTTAGTCCAAACTCATTGGGTGCAAGCCCAATTGCAAAAAGCTTACCCCGACCGCACTTTTGAAGTCCACACGATGGCAACTCAAGGGGACAAAATTTTAGATGTGGCTTTAGCAAAAATTGGCGACAAGGGTTTATTTACTAAAGAACTTGAAGTGGGGATGTTGCAGCAAGAAATAGATTTTGCCGTGCATTCATTAAAAGATTTGCCCACCAATTTACCCGATAGTTTAGTTTTGGGAGTTGTCACCGAACGCGAAAACCCTGCTGATGCGGTGATTTTTCATGAAAAATACCACGATTTTCAAATTGACGCTTTACCCCCAGGGGCGGTAGTTGGCACTTCTTCCTTACGCCGTTTAGCTCAATTGCGTCACCATTTTCCCCATTTAACCTTTAAAGATATTCGGGGAAACTTAATTACTAGACTTGCAAAGCTAGATTCAGGAGAATTTGATGCCATAATTTTGGCAGTGGCGGGGCTGCAAAGATTGGGAATGAGAAGTCGCATTGGTCAAATATTAACGCCCGAAATTTCCCTTCATGCAGTAGGGCAAGGGGCTTTAGGGATTGAATGCCGGGGTGACGATTTGGAAGTATTAGCATTACTTAAAGTCATCGAACACGCTCCAACGCGCGATCGCACTTTAGCCGAAAGAGCTTTTTTACGAGAATTAGAAGGCGGCTGTCAAGTACCCATTGGCGTTAATTCGGTCATAGAAGGGGAAAACTTAACTTTGACAGGAATCGTTGCCAGCGTTGACGGTCAAAAAGTAGTTAATGGTAGAGTTACAGGGCTAGTTGCAGAACCGGAGAAGGTAGGAATTGAGTTAGCCCAGCTTTTGAGACAGCAAGGCGCAAAGGAGATTCTAGACACAATATTTGAGGCAGTCCAACGAGGCTAAGGTAATCAAAACAAAACTTATGCAGCAAAGATTTTTTAACCACTTTAGTTTTTCGTTACTTTAAGTGCGATCGCTGTTTTTAAACTTATAGGGGTAAATAAATGTTTACCCTTACAAGGTTCCATTACTTCTAGCTTCCGAAGGAAACAACTTTGACTTCTTGAGGTAAATTTAATCCCTCGGCTACTAACAGCAAAATTTTTAGCTGATTTTTTAAGGACTACTTTATTTGAATAAACCTGGTAGCAAACTTGGTGCTTGCCAAAGAGCGTAAATAATAAAGCCGAAAAATAGGGAAATTAAAAGCGTTAATCCATAACTGATACACATCAATAAACCATCCGCTTCTAACGTCGCAACGGCTAATAATAAAATTCCTACAGTCGGAATAGGATTTGTAAAGGGAATTGGTGAAATTAAAAGTACCGATAACCAAGCAATGCAAACGCCATTTAATCGCCAAGCTTGCGGGCTTTGAGCTAACCTGGAAAAACGAGGACGAGTAATTTTTTCTAAAACTCGCGTTACTCTTTTTAGCAGTTGTAGAAGTTTCAACACAAACCAATGAGGAAATTTGAACTGAGCTATTTTTTTTGGTAGCCAAGGCGATCGCTTTCCCAATGCCATTTGTCCGGCTAAAATTATGCAAGCAGAACCCAATGGACCCGTTAGTCCTGGGGGTGCAGGCAACAAAAAGGGTAAAACTAACAAAGAAATTACTAAGCTAAAACCCCGCTCGGAAGTTTCCGCCAAAATATCTCCCAAAGTTAAGGGCTGCTGTGCCAATTTTTCTAAAAGCGTTTTAATATCTTGGGAAAATCTTAAGTGCATTGGTAGAATAATTTACAGCAAAAAACTTGTTACTACTTAGCTTAAATTAATTACTTTTATCTTGCTACGATATTTCCAACCTTGGTAGTAGTTTAAACCTATTTATAAAGTTTTCCAAATCAGTGCAATCGATTTTGTATTGCCTAGACACTTTTGAGTAAAATGTACCTCCCTCAATTGAAAATCCTTTATAAATGCGATCGCCTATCCCATATTCAGGTCAATTTTGGATTGCCTGTTTGCTAAAAATAACTGATTTACAGGGATTTAATATTATTAACTAGCCAACTTTTTACGACTTCAAATAATTCCCCAAAATATCAACAATGGCAAATACCTAATCACACGAAATTTGAAATCAGCGCCAGACAAAGTAAGTATTGTGTTTGCATTATTGGCATCACTACAAGAGAACAAATTAAAACTCAATTGCAAAATATGCAAGCGATCGCCCAAGATATTGATGTAATTGTTGCTGACAGTGGTGGTACAGACAGTTTTTTAGAATTAGAAATTGATTTTCTCAAAAGTGTTTCTGTCCGCACTTTATTAATTAAGCAAAGTAAAAGTAAATTGAGCGCTCAAATGCGAATGGCTTTTGCCTATGCTATGTTACAAAACTATGAAGGAATTATTACTATTGATGGTAATAATCAAGACGACCCTACCGCTATTTATGCTTTTATTCAAGGATTGGAACAGGGATGCGATCGCATTCAAGGTTCGCGCTTTATCAAAGGCGCGAAAGCAATTAATAGTCCTTGGTATCGGTATTTAGCTATCCGTCTAATTCACGCTCCTTTAATTAGTATATCCGCAGGTTTTCGATATACAGATTCTACTAATTTATTTTGTGCTTATAGTCGCAGACTGCTACTAGATCCCCGTGTTGCACCCTTTCGTAATATCTTTTCAGCTTATGAATTGCCTGATTATCTGGCAATTAGAGCCGTTGAATTAGGTTACTTAATTAAAGAATTGCCTGTAACCCGGCGCTATCAAAATAAAGCACTAACTTTAAGTAAAGTTATACCAATTCTTTATAAAGCTGCGCCAAACAAAGCTTCAAGAATGAAATCATAAGAAGTGAGAGAAGCAATCGTTTCTGGTGTAATTGTTTCTAGCACCTGGGTTAACTTCTGTTGTAATTGAG
>JAESGR010000969.1_pt1 | contig 12326 bp, 10 predicted proteins | sample 9269771 | NCBI WGS metagenome assembly JAESGR01 (sample SAMN15739572, study PRJNA653492) | algae metagenome | isolation source: Chroococcus sp. CMT-3BRIN-NPC107 and co-occurring heterotrophs from well... | place: USA: Clark Mountains Wilderness, California | collected 2010-04-18
ACCAGTGGGCGATCAATGTACACATGATGCACCTGTTGCGCAAACGTTACCTCCATACCTAGACCTCTATGGAATTGCTTTCCCTGACCCAGCTGATCGGCCGTTTTCATCCCCTGATCGTACACCTGCCCATCGGCATCCTGCTGCTGGCCCTCCTGCTCCAGTGGCTTTCCCGCAAAGAGCAGTATGCCCTGGCACCCGGCGCCCTGAAGGTGATCTGGGGACTGGGCATATTATCGGCCCTGCTCGCCTGTATCACGGGCTTCCTGCTGTCCGGCGAAGGCGGGTACGAGGAAGGAACGGTGGGCCTGCATATGTGGATGGGGATCGGCACCACTGCGGTTGCGCTCCTGGTAGCGGCAAAAGTTTTCAGCCGCCGGCTTGATACCGGATTCAAAGTGGCCTGCGGGGTACTGGTCCTGCTGATTGCGGCCACCGGTCATTTCGGAGGCTCGTTGACCCATGGCGAAGATTACCTTACCGCGGCCTTGCAGGACCCGAAAGAAGAAGGTCCTGCTGCCATCCGCCCGATCGCCAATGTGCAGGAGGCAAAGCTGTATGCCGACATCGTTCACCCGATCCTGGAAACCCGGTGCATCAGCTGCCATGGCCCTGAAAAGCAGAAAGGAAAGCTGCGGCTCGACAGCCCGGAGGCGCTGCTGAAAGGGGGGAAGGGCGGTCCCGCCATTGTTGCCGGCAATCCCGACGGAAGCGAACTCCTGAAACGCATTCTCCTGCCGGAGGAAGACGAGGACCATATGCCCCCGAAGAAAAAGCCCCAGCTCACCGAAAAGCAGGTGGCCCTGCTGCATTGGTGGATCGAAAAGGGAGCCCCTTTTGATCTTCCGGTCCGGCAGGTGGAGCAGCCGGAAAAGGTAAAGCCGCTGCTGGCTTCCCTGCAGGAGGAAGCTCCGCGGAAACCGGATGACTTCTGGCCCCAGGGAGCCGTGCCTGCCGCCGATGCGGCGGCCATGCAGGCCCTGCGCGCCAAAGGCGTACTGGTCATGCCGATCGCCAAAGGCAGCAACTACCTGACGGTGAACTTTATCAACGCCTCTCAAGTCACACAAAAGGAACTGGCGCTGCTTCCTGCACTGGCCCAACAGCTGGTGGAACTGAAGCTGAATAATGTTCCGGTAGGCGATGAAGCGCTTCCGTTCATCGGCCAATGCCACCGGTTACGGATGCTGCAGCTGCGCGGCACGAAGGTTACCGATAAAGGGCTTCCGGCCCTCAATGCACTTATTGAGCTTAAATCGCTGCACCTGGTAGGAACGGCTGTCACCGCCCGCGGTCTGCTGCAGCTGACCGGGCTGAAAAGCCTGCGTGCCTTATACCTGTACCGGACCGGCGCGGGCCGGCAGGACTGGTCCGGGATCAAGGCCCGCTTCCCCAATGCGCTGATCGATACGGGCGGGTATGCGGTGCCCACGCTTCCCGGCGATACCACCGTACTGAAATCAGCCGTGCAGTAGCCCCAAGTATTTGGCTGCAGGAAGTTATTTGCGCCGGTAAACCGTTTCGGTGGCTTTTGTTTCCTCACCCTCCGGCGACTGGTTGTAGGCCGTGATCACCAGCTCGTTTTCATGGGGCTGATGGATCTCGGTACGCCAGCCCCACAGTTGCGGATCTTCTGCGGAAGCCGCATAGGCACCCTGTACGTCGAACCCGGGGGCTCCCTTTTTCCCTTCCGATAACATGATGCCGGTGCCCATATGGAAGGTGTCCATCCAGGCGCACTGGAAGGTGCCCGATTTCAGGTGGAAGCCATAGATCGCGATGCCTTCGAAGGGTTTGCCCTGGAAGCTTCCCTTGTATTCATGCTGAACGAACCGCCCGTCGAACAGGGGCCGGACCGTTCCGGTCATCGGGGAAACATCTACGGGGTCACCGGGCTCAAACCAGGTGCGGGTTTCACCGGCCCAGTCGCCGCAAAGATCGTTGAGGAGTTTGTGTTGGCCTTCCTGGAGGGAAGCGGGAAGCGAGGGTGCACTCATGTGGCAGAAGTTTTATGTGATTTTTTGGGTGCCTGTAAGGTAAGCAAAGAGGGAACAAGGAAGAACAGTTGCATAAAGAATAATGAGGGAAGAAGGGCGCATCATCTGCTGGCAAGTGAGATATCCGCTTTACAGGGACGCCGCCGCCCCGTACCTTTGACTCCGCATGAAGGACTTCCCGATCTTTACCAGTTTGTACGATACCTACCGGCACCTGGGCCTTCCGGTGGAACTGCTGGACCCGGGGCTGGAATTTACGGTGCACAACCTGACCGAAGTGCACACACCGGGCCCTTACCGTTCGGGCGTGTTCCGGGCCCACTATTTTTCCTTTGTCTTCGTCAAAAACGGCAGGGGTGCCTATACCACCGACGAGCTGCGGTTTGAGACGGTCCCGGGCACCATTTATTTCACCAATCCCGGCCACTGGAAATCGTTTGAATGGACCGAAATGCGGGATGTCACCCTCATCACGCTGAGCGAATCCTTCCTGAAGGAATACACCCACCCGGCCATCTTCAGCGAGTGTTCCTTCCTGCTGGCGGAAACCCTTGCGCCCCGTACGCTGGAACCCGAAGCCTTTGCTCCGTTCGAGCTGCTGTACCGGCAGATTGCCGATGCCTATTTCGGGAATTCACCTTATAAAAAACGCATCATCGGCAGCCTGTTCATGGTGCTCCTGCTCCGGATCAAGGAGCAGTTCTGGAACCACTACAACCCGATGGAAGAGGGCCGGAAAGGTTCGGCGATCGTAAAGACGTTCAAGCGCAACCTGGAACGGCATTACCGCGACCTCGTGGCCGGGCGGGCCGAGCGGGTGTTCCGCGTTCAGGAATATGCGCGCCTGCAGCACCTCCACCCGAATTATCTGAGCAACGTGATCAAGAGTAAAACGGGAAAGACGGTCGGAACCTGGATCGCGGAAAAAACCATCGCCGAAGCAAAGGCCCAGCTGCTGCATTCCGGTGATTCCGTAAAAGAGATCGCTTACCGCCTGGGCTTTCCCGAGGCCACCCATTTCAGCCAGTACTTCCGCAAGCACTGCGGGGTCACACCGGTATCGTTCCGGAAGGGAAAGGCAACCGCCCGTTCTTAGTATTTTATCATGAATCCTGTAAAAGCTGTTCTTCCGGCCGTGCCGGCAGTGAGGACCTTTGCTGTACAATCAACGCATATGGAATCAGCAAAGATCGCCCTGGTCACCGGCGGCAGCCGCGGACTGGGAAAAGAAATGGCCCTCAGCCTTGCCCGCAGCGGGCGGGATGTCCTCATCACGTACCAGCAGAAGGAAGCCGCCGCGAAGGCCGTGGTAGCCGAGGTGCGGCAGATGGGCCGCAAGGCTGCGGCCCTGCAGCTGGACGTGGAAAATGTGTCCGGCTTCGACGCCTTTTTCCGGTCGGTGGAAGCCACCCTGCAGGAACAGTTCGGCACCGGACGGCTAAATTTCCTGGTCAACAATGCCGGGATCGGCATCCATGCCTCTTTTGCCGCAACCACCGAAGAACAGTTCGATGCCCTGTTCCGGATCCACCTTAAAGGCCCCTTTTTCCTGACACAGAAAGCGCTGCCCCTGCTGGCCGATGGGGGCGCCATCGTGAACGTTTCCACCGGGCTGGCTCGCTTTTCCCAGCCGGGGTATGCAGCGTATGCCGCCATGAAAGGAGCGGTAGAGACCCTCACCCGGTACCAGGCCAGAGAACTGGGCGAGCGCGGCATCCGCGTCAACACCCTGGCACCGGGCGCCATCGAAACGGATTTTGCCGGGGGTGCCGTGCGGGATAATGAAGCGCTCAACCGTACCCTGGCCGCCAATACGGCGCTGGGCCGCGTGGGCCTGCCCGAGGACATCGGCGGGGTAGTGGCTTTCCTTTGCTCCGAGGAAGCCCGCTGGGTCACTGCTCAACGGCTGGAAGCTTCAGGCGGCATGTTCCTGTAAATACGTTTGGTTCCGGCTTTTTGAGGAAGTACCCAGGCCGGCAATTTTTCCGCCGGGAACCGGACAGGTTCCCGGCGGCTTTTGTCGGGTACCATCTCTTCCATGCAGGAATCAGGAGAAGTGGTTTTGCTCCCAGCCGGACGGCGCCTGCCGGGCCCGGCCTTGCATATTGGAAAGGAAGCCCTATCTTTATCCCGCCTCACTGCATTTGCCCTTATTGTTTGGGCCCTGATGCCGCCGTACCGGCGGTACTTTCTGTTCACTTGATTTTACGGCTTTTCGTTTCGCTTATCTGTTCTCTGTCCGCAAAGGTTTTTCGGTAAGTTATTATTTGTAAACCTCTAAAATGGAAAACGATGAAGGCATCCGAATTTATTCTTCTTCCCGAGAAGAAAAAGCAGTTAGCGGTCCTGCATGAAGGCGTGCTGGTGGCCAAACGTTCGAGCCCGGAGCAGATGGTGTTCCTGTTCGACCTCGGCCTGTACTACGTGGAAACATTCTGCAACCGGTCCAGCAAAGCCATAGAGGAGTACCGGGTGCTGGACGGAACCGGTTCGTTGCAGCCTTATCTGGAAACCATTCCGATCGATCACCTGCTCCAGTAATGCTGCCTTGGGGGTCGGTGGTGACTGATAATCAAGGGCAGAACGGTTTTTCGCCGTATTTTGCCCTTTTATAACCCCTATACATGAAGCGATCGGTCATCACCGGCACGGGCAGCTGTATCCCCGATGTCATTATCCGGAACGAAGATTTTCTGGCCCAGCCCTTTTTCAGTGAGGACGGGGAGCAGATCCCCACCAAGCCGGAGGTGCTGGTGGAAAAGTTCCGGAAGATCACCGGTATCAGCGAGCGGCGGTATGCCCGGCCCGGTCAGGTGGCTTCCGACCTGGCGGTGGATGCGGGCCGCAGCGCGCTGGCCGACAGCGGCATTGATCCCGAGACCCTGGACCTGCTCATTGTAGCGCATAATTTCGGGGACGTCCGCTCCTCCGGCCAGCAGGCCGATACGGTGCCTTCCCTTGCCAGCCGGGTAAAGCACCGGCTCGGCATCCGGAACCCGGCCTGCGTGGCCTTTGACGTACTGTTCGGCTGCCCGGGCTGGAACCTGGCGGTTATGCAGGCCGATGCGTTCTTTAAAGCGGGCATGGGCAAAAAAGCGTTGATCATCGGTACGGAAACCCTTTCCCGCATCATCGACCGGTACGACCGCGACAGCATGATCTTCAGCGACGGGGCCGGGGCCGTGGTGCTGGAATGGACCGACTCCGGCGGTGGCATCCTGTCGGCCAGCGCGCTCAGTCATTGTTCTACGGAACTGGAATTCCTTCAGATGGAGCCTTCCTTTCACCCCGAAGCGGCGGAAGGACCTTACTACATGAAGATGAAGGGCCGCAAAGTGTATGAATACGCACTGACCCATGTGCCGGAAGCAATGAAAGCCTGCCTGGAAAAAAGCGGGTGTGCGTTACCGGAACTCAAAAAGATCTTTATTCACCAGGCCAACGAAAAGATGGACGAAGCCATCGTGCAGGCTTTTTACGGGCTGTACGGGCAGGAAGCGCCGGCCGGTATCATGCCTATGTGCATCCAGTACCTGGGCAACAGCTCGGTAGCCACCATTCCCACACTGCTCGACCGGGTGCGCAGGGGAGGAGAGGCCGGTCATTTCCTTCACTCCGGCGACCTCCTGCTCTTTGCCTCCGTGGGTGCCGGTATGAACATCAATGCCTTCTGCTACCGGTATCCTTAAGCCTTGCCGGTGCTTTTTTTAGAGGGATGACCTAGTCCCTCTTGGTCCGGGTCCAACGGCTGAAAGGGAAATCCGCACCCGGAAACGAAGCTTATTGGAGCAGTTGCGGGTGGTCAATCTATTGCCGGGATAACACTGGATGTATTCCGTTTTCCTGTGGTCGCGGGGGGCGAAGCATGGCAGCGGGCCGGGTTCCGGCATTTCGAATTTACGGTACAAAAAAGCAGGTTTGTGGATGAGCGTAACCCGGGCGGTAATGAGGCGGCTTTGCGGGAGAGAAGGAGCCCGGGCCCGGGATGGACGTGATCCGGCGGAATAAAATAAATGGAGCTTTATCATTCCTTTGGCAGTTGTACGGTATAATTATCCTACCTTCACCGGGTTATCATTTGAGCCTCGCATTAGTATCGATTAATTATTCTGCGCCTCCCATTGCATTCTAGTTAGCTTCTTACTTCTTGCCTTCCTCAGATCCCTTTTAATTATTTTTTTTCAATCAGACAGTATGAACATTTATGTTTCCAATTTAAGCTTCAACGTACAGGATGAAGACTTACGTGAATTTTTTGCTCCGTACGGAGAAGTAACCTCTGCCAAGATCATCATGGACAAAATGACCAACCGTTCCCGCGGTTTCGGTTTTGTTGAGATGAGCGATGACACTGCTTCCCGCAAGGCGATCGCCGAGCTGGATGGTGCCACGGTAGAGAACCGTACCATCAAGGTAATGGAAGCGAAGCCGAAAGAAGACCGTCCCCGCAACGAGCGCAACTTCAACAACAGCAACAGCTACAATAAGAACAGGTACTAATCCTGCTTCAACTTACCTGAAAAGGCTCCGGACGACCTCCGGGGCCTTTTTGTTTTCTGCGGCAGCCGGAAACAATGACCGGCCCTCGTGCCATTCGTAGAAGCCAGAAAGGGAATGCAGGCCGGTACACATTAAATGCCAGGTTGGGCAGGAACCGCCAGGGTTGCTTTCCCCAACAAAAAGAATACAAGCTTACGTAAGCGATTTCCGCCTGCCTCTCCCTGCAACCGGCACTTTGGGTTATATTATTCGTAGGCATGCTCGTCCCCGTTTTGCATGCTCTTCGCAAGCACAGCCGAAACACCCGTCCGGCAACAGAAAAACATTTCGTTCCCCGGTCCAGCTAATGGTTCAGCCGGCTGAGGCAGCCTCGTCAAAACACCGCCGGAAGGTGGCGTTCCGTCTTCCTGTCCCCGCTGGAAGATACCGGGTAAACAACCTTTTTGGTGGTTGGCGGCCGCTTTGGTCCGGTGCTGCAGGGTGCAAGGTGAATATGACACGATGCACCCGGATGCGATAGGATCAGCAGCCGCAACGGGCAGCCAACCCGCTCCAGGTAGTGGCCGGCTCAACCTGCAGCCAGCCGGACAGGTGCCGGAAGACCGCTTCCGCCGTCCAGCCCAGTTGGCGCAGGTGCTGCACGGAACCGGCGCCGGCTGATTTGGAGAGTTTTTCACCGTCTTTGCCGCGCAGCAAGCCGTGGTGGTAAAAAGCCGTTTCCGGAAAGGGGTTAGCGGGCAGGAGCGTGGCCAGCTGCAGCTGCAGCAGCGTGGACGGCCACAGGTCTTCACCGCGCACGATAAGATCCACGCCGTAAAAAAGATCATCCACTACCGAAGATAGCTGGTAGGCCGGGAGGCCGTCCTTTTTCCGCACCACAACCTCCTGCACCGATGCGGGCAGTTTTTCGGTGGTGGTGCGGCCATCCCAGTGGTGTACCGTAATGGGTTGGTCCTTCGTGCGCAGGCGCCAGGCAGCGCCCGGCGTATCCATCGGCAGCCCTTTGTTCCGGCAGGTGCCCGGATAGGATCCATCAGGACTGACCCGGAGTATATCGGTGCGCGAGCAGGTACAGGCAAACAGGTGGCCTTTCTTTTCCAGCCACTCCAGTGCTTCGGTGTACCGGCCGGCCCGGTGCACCTGGCTGAACTGCCGGGTAAAGTGGAGCACATCCTTTGGGCCTTCGTCCCAGGGAAGATCCAGGAACCGGAGGGTTTCAAAAATGTCTTGCAGGTAAGCAGGCTGCGCCCGGAGGGTGTCGCCGTCATCAATGCGCAACAGGACGGAGGCGCCGGTGCGGCGGGCCAGGGCTACCGTAAGGCAAAAGGAAAGGACATTGCCCAGGTGCAGGTACCCGCTGGGGGTTGGGGCGATCCGTGTCCGGCGGTACGAGGGCAGGGCGCCGGGTAAAGCGGGTCCGCTGGGGGCCGTAGGGTTCATGGCGTAAAAATAAAGCGTTCCGGCTACCGGCGTTCCCGATGTAACGGCCATCCGTAATCGCTGGAGGCGGTTCCCTATTCGGCCGGCAGCAGCACAAAAAAGGAAGCACCCTTGTCCGGCTCACTTTTCGCCCACACATAGCCGTTGTGGTTTTCCACCACTTTGCGTACGATCGACAGACCCACTCCGGTTCCCCGGTATTCCGCATTGCCATGCAGCCGGGTGAACATGTTGAAGATCCGCTCGGCGTCTTCCTGCTCGAAGCCGATGCCGTTGTCGCGTACCTCAATGAGGTGAAAATACTTTTCCCCTTCCTCGGGCGGCAGGTAGGGCCGGGCTTCCTTTCCCCGGACCCGGGAAGCGGTGATCTGCACTTCGGGTGCGGTGCCCGGGCGGGCATATTTCAGCGCATTGGATATCAGGTTCTGTAAGAGCTGCTGCATCTGCCGTTTGTGTCCTTTCAGGTGGGGCAGGGGGGCCACCTTTATCCTGGCGCCTTTCTGCTCCACTTCCAGCTCGAGGTCGCCCAGTACCATGCGGACCTTTTTATTGAGGTCAATGTCTTCCTGGTCGGCGGCGCCCCGCGTGGCCTGGGAGTAGGCCAGCAGGTCGTCGATGAGGTTACCCATCCGCTGCGCTGCATGTTCCAGGCGGCCGAAGATACGGCTCTGGTTCGGCGTCAGCTGTGATTCCAGCTCGCCCTTCAGCAGGTCGGAGAAGAAATGGATCTTCCGGATCGGCTCCTTCATATCGTGGCTGGCTGCGTAGGCAAATTCCTCCAGGTTGGCATTGGAACGCTTCAGTTCTTCCACCGAACGTTCCAGTTGCAGCTGTGCTTCCTTGATCGGGGTAACATCGGTAAAAATATGAATCAGGTGATCGGCATCCATGCGGGATATGGTGAGCTCGAGCCAGCGCCCCGCCATTTCCAGGAAATACTGGATAAACGCCGGCGTGCCTGTTTGCAGGGTTTGCAGGCAGGCGCGGCCGTAGGGGGACCGGAAGATTTCCGGGTCCAGTTCGCAGGCCGTACGGCTCAAATATACCTCGCGGGGAAGGCCGGTAAAGCGGACCGCCGCATCATTGGCCAGGATGGTCCGGGCATTGGTCACGTTACCTTGTGCATCCCGGATCATTTCGGAAACAGAAATACCGTTCGAGGAGTTGGTGAGGATGTTGTCGAGCAGGGTTTTTTGCTCTTCCAGCTCACCGGTGCGTTCTTTTACCCGGCTTTCGAGCAGGGCTTCCGCCTGCTTCTTTTCTTCGATATCGGTATCCGAACCATACCAGCCGATCACGGTGCCGGACTCGTCGCGGATGGGTACGGCCCGGACCAGGACCCAGCGGTACCCGTCGGTTTGATGGGCCAGCCGGAACTCGGTTTCATAGGGCTCGGTGCGGGAAAGGGCCCGCATCCAGACATTTCGGGTCCGCTCCGCATCGTCCGGGTGAATGAAGCGGCTCCATCCGCTGCCCAGGCTTTCAGCAACAGGGTTGCCATAGAGTTCCTCCCACTGGGTGCTGATAAAGTCGATGGAACCTTCGGGTGTGGCCGTCCATACCACGATGGGCAGGCTGTTGGCCAGCTGGCGGAAGCGGGCCTCGCTTTCCTTCAGCGCCTCTTCCGTCTGTTTGCGTGCCGTAATGTCCTGCATGGAGCCTACCATGCGGTAGGGCCGCCCCTCGCTGTCGTGGAGGGCGTAGCCCCGGTCGAATACAATGGCATAGGAACCGTCTTTTTTCCGGAACCGGTACTCGGCCGACCAGTTCTTGCCCCCGTTATCGATCACGGAATGGATGCCGTTCACCACCCGGTCCCGGTCGTCGGGATGCACGCGGCCGGACCAGGATACGATGGTCGGCTCTATTTCTTCATCGCTGTAGCCGAACAGCTCCTTAAAGCTTTCATTCCACCAGATCTCGTCGGTCAGCAGGTTCCAGTCCCAGATAGCATCCTGGGTGGCTTTGGAGACGAGGTCGAACCGTTCCTTGCCGCGTTTCTGGGCTTCCTCGGACAGCTTTTGTTCATGGATATCGGTGGTGCTGCCGTACCATTTGAGGATCTTTCCCCCTTCATCTTTCATAGGCGTGCCCCGGGTGAGGAACCAATGGTAAGCCCCATCGTGGCGGCGTACCCGGTACTCCACCTGGTAGGTACCGCTGTTCCGGACCGCCCGGTTCCAGATCTCCAGGGTCCGGTCGCGGTCGTCGGGGTGCAGGGTGCGGGTCCAGCCGTTGCCCTGCAGCTCCTCCGCCGCAAGGCCGGTGTATTCGGTCCAGCCCCGGTTAAAGAAATAGGCATGGCCATTGGCTTCCGTAGCCCAGACCATCTGGGGCATGGTGTCGGTGACGAAGCGCAGTTCTTCATTGGCTTTTTTCAGTTGTTGCTCCACTTCTGCCTGCCCCTGCACGGCCATGCGTAGTTCCACCTGGTGCATGATCAGCCGGGCAAACCGTTCCAGCTGGGTTTTGCCGGTCTCCGGGAAGGTGCGGTCTTTCTTATCGACGATGCACACCGAGCCGATCGGGAAACCATCCTTTGTAATAAGGGGGGCAGCGGCATAAAAGCGAAGGCCAAACTGGCCGTGCACCAGCGGGTTGGCCAGCAGGCAGGGCTCTTCCAGGGGCTTTTCAAAAACGGTGGGTTCTTCGGAAAGGATAGCGAAGGAGCACAGGCTGACGTTGCGGTCGGTTTCCTGAACGCCGGGCATTCCGAAATTTCCCTTAAAGTAGACGCGGTCCTTGTCCACAAATGAAATAAGTGCGATCGGTACATGAAAGGTCTCCGCGATCAGGCGTACAAATTCGTTGAATGATTCTTCAGGTGGTGTGTCCAGGATCCTGTATCTGTACAATGCGGCCAGCCGTTCTGCATCATTCTGGGGTATGATGTCCTGCAGGAGGGTCTCTGTCATGATGGTTCAGGGGTTAGGGAAAGCTAAGGTAAGGAACCAGCAAAAGCCGCACCAGGCCTCCGTTCCCCGATGTGCGGACTATGCGGCTCCCGGTCCCTGGGGAGTAAAAAGGAAAGCGGCTACCTGCTTTTCGTGGGCGGCCCGGATGGCCTTTCCGGCGCGGCACCCCGGCCCGACCAGGAACGGAGCAGGAATCCTTTCTGCCGTTTTTTCTTCCATAAAAAAAGCCCGGCGGGTGCCGGGCTTCTGCATAAAAGATGTGTTTGGTACCTTATTGCTTGATAAAGGCAGCCGACTGGGTCCCGGCCTGAAGATAGTAGGTGCCCGGGGCCAGGTCTTCCACGGACAGCTGCACGGTCTGCAGGGCACTGCCGGGGAGGGCCACCTGGCGAACAATAGCGCCGGCCACGTTGCGGATAAAGGCGGTCCGTACGGGAATGCCGGATACCTGCACCTGCAGCACCGTAGTGGCCGGGTTGGGGAACAGGCGGATGCCGGTGGCGGCACTGCGCTGAACTACAAGGGTGCGCGAGAAATCGGTTTTGTCGTTCAGCTCCAGGCTCCGGAGGCGGTAGTAGTTCGTGCCGGGCAGGGGCGAGCGGTCGATGAAGGTATACTGCGTTCCTTCACCGGTGAAGGGAACCGTTCCGATGGACTGGAACTTGCGGCCATCGGCGCTGCGCTCCACGGTAAAGGTCACGATATCTTTCTGGGCGGTCTGCCAGCCGAGCAGCACGCCTTCGGGCTTTTCCAGGGCCGTAAAGCGGGTTAGGTGCAGGGGCAGGGTCACCAGGTCGGGGGAACCGTCCGTGAAGTTGGAGGTGGATCCCATCAGGTTAAAATTCTGGAGCATGCCGTGGTTGGCTCGGCTCGTGCGGTCGGTCAGGGTGGTGATGGCGGTATTGTTGCCGTTAACTGTGCCCTGGTCGAAATTGTAGTGAGCCACCAGTCCTGGAGCGTTTGCCGGTAAATCGGTTTTCCAGAATTGCTGCAGATCAGCTTGGGAACGGGCTACGTTCCAGATCCGTACTTCATCCATTAATCCCAGATAGGGAAAAGTATTTTCATAGTTTCCGAGGACTACATTGCGTCCAGTGTTCGCAATTAAAGAGCCTGTAAAAGGGATTGAATGTACCAAGTCGGTATCGATGTACAACTGCAGGAAGGAACCGTTGTAAGTAACCGCAATATGGTGCCAGTTATCGAAAAAGTCCAGGGGCAATAGGTGCGAAACAGCATTGCCGTCCATATCTGTAAACAACTGAAAAACAAAAAAGGGGGCTGATTGCGGGTCCCATTCATCTTTATAAATGTAACTGTAAAAATCTGCGCCGCTTAATGGGTCATACTTGGAAATAAACATATGAATACCAGCTATGTTTGCTGGTTTGATCCAGGCTTCATAGGTGAAGGTCGAACCGGTAAATACATCGGAGTGTTCGGGAATGACCACCTGGTCATCGATGCCATCAAA
>JAESGR010000970.1_pt1 | contig 12322 bp, 11 predicted proteins | sample 9269771 | NCBI WGS metagenome assembly JAESGR01 (sample SAMN15739572, study PRJNA653492) | algae metagenome | isolation source: Chroococcus sp. CMT-3BRIN-NPC107 and co-occurring heterotrophs from well... | place: USA: Clark Mountains Wilderness, California | collected 2010-04-18
AACGATGGTTAGAAGTGTTTCCTATCACTTCATTGCAGTTTGGCTTTGAGAGACTCGTAAGTAAGATGAATCGGTTTGTCTGTCCCGTTGTACATCAGCTCAACTGCCAATTAGAATTTTCTTCTGCCTAGAGTGATAAAAGAGGGTTAGATAGCTTGGAAGCGACCGATAGCAGTGATGAACCTATTTTGGATGAAGACTTTTTATCGGGTTTAATGCGCCAGTCGATGTCGCTTGATTTGTCGGACTTGATGGAGGAATTAGAACTTACGCATTGACAAAAAAATACATCCATGAGTGCTAGGCAGACAAAGTATTGCTGAGGTTTTCCACGATGTAATCACGCACTACTATCGTGAATAAGTTCCTTTGCAATTGATACCAATTAGAAATTATGTTTTGAGAGCGCATTAACTCTAAACGAACAAAAGCTTGAAGTGAACAAAATATGTGTGTTTTAATGGCATGACGATCTCTCACCATGAACTTACAAATACCACATACCTGTTTGATGGCTCTATGAAAACTTTCAATGCCCCAATGGGTATCATGAATCGTGACAAATTGACTTCTGGTTAACAGTGAGAGAGCTTCATTATCTGGAAGATATAAAATGTAGTGTCTAGAGTCTTCTTTCTTGAAGTCTTTCCTAAACAACTTGATAAATCCAAATTCTCTCAGATGAGTTATCAATCCTGGCTCTGGAATATCTAGGGTGCTTACTTGACAATACTTTCCTGGCTGATTTGAGACGGTTCTATTTTTCTCAATCCCAAATAGAAAACCTAATTTCTGGTTTCTCAAAAATTTCAGATTTTCTACTCCTGAGTACCAACTATCTCCTGTTACTAACCTTGGTTTCACACCCCACTTTTTCACTTCTAGTAACATCTGTTGAAAATAATCGTTCTTCGTTTTCCCCTCTTTTTTGTCATATATTCTATAATTAATTGGCACTGAGTTACCCTCCACATCACTGTAATAAGCTAATGTGCATTCAAGTTGCATTAAACTGGCGCTGAAGCTCTTGCACCAAAGCTTTCACTCAAGAAAAATGAATGACGATTAGCTTACAACGTGATTAAATTCAGTCCTTTGATACTTTTATGGTATTTCCAAGACCAAAAATAACCTATTAATTCTGCATATTGAGGGTTACTGTATAGCTTTTCTATTACTGTATCGTCAACGCTTACAATCCCTCCTGTTACATTGATCGCTTCAGAGACAATGTTAAATAAATCTTTTGGTTCATATCGCTCCCTCAGCAAAAAGCGGTTCACACTATCATGGGAAACGTCTCCCAATATCTCTGCTAGTCTGCTACACCCTCCATGCTTTGGTTCTGATAGCAGAAATAGGGTGTAATGTTCCAAACTACATTGTGCTGTAGAGGGTTTGCTGATTTCTCTCAATTGCCCAATACCTACAAGTAAAAAACTCTAATTTTTAGCTGCATTATTCTATCATTTTGTCAATGCGTAAGTCCTAGAATTTACTTTTGAAGTTGAATCTAGTCCCGCCCTTGTAAGTTCGGTGGTATCGGTAATAGATCGCAAAGAAGCTAAGGCGATCGCTCGAAAGGCTAGGGCTGCCATGAGAAAGGCTCTGAAAGAGTTGGCAGAACAAGAGAATATTCCTAAGTGGCAAAGGGCGATCGCGCTCTGGATTAATCAGCACCAAGGGGAGAAAGTTTCCTTGCAACAACTACAGCAAGCATTGGGTATGCCATTGGTAGAGGTTTGGCTAGGGCTGCTGCATTCGCCTACGCCTTATCAGTGGGACAGGCAAGGGGAGTTTTATCGGGATGCGCGAGATATTTGGATCGGCAATTGATGGAGATACAGTTAGATATACTTAACAAATACTTTGACTTAGTTATCACCTCTGACTTTGATATATGCTTTATCTACTCGTATTTCTTTGTATGAGATCCCCAAATGCTTTCCATAGCTCGGAGTCGAGGGTAAATCCACTCATTAGTTATACCAAATTGATAACAAATTTTATAGCGTAATTTTCAGAAATTAAGTAGATGATAAATCAAACTTAATCAAACATTAACTCACTTGTTTTCTCCTCTATCATATTGTTCTGCCTATATGGAGAAACAATTAGGGCAAACTTTAAAAGGCACAGTTATGTTTAGGAGAAACAAATGGTTTACTTTTGGATTGAGATTTTTGTCCATTTCTAGCTTATCGTTGATAGTTGTAACCTGCGCTCTTACCCAATCTCAAGAGCCAAATTCTACAAGTAGCCAAAAACCAGTCAACTCTTCAACTGCCGTAAAAACACTGACAATTTATTCAGGGCGGGAAGAGAAAATAATGGGTACCTTAATTGAAAAAGCTAAGAAGGATCTGGCAATAAATATTGAGGTGCGCTACGGCGATTCAACGGAATTAGCGCTCGCATTAATAGAAGAAGGTAAGAATAGCCGCGCTGATATATTTTATGCTCAGGATGCTGGCGCTTTGGGAGCTTTAGCTAAGGAAAACCGCACCTTAACTATCCCTGAACAGTTACTAAACAAAGTCGATAAGCAATTTCGCTCTCCTACCGGGCAATGGACTGGTATTTCTGGACGAGTTCGGGTTATTGACTACAATACCAAGCTTGTCAAGCCTAGTGAACTCCCTACCTCGGTCATGCAACTAACAGCACCAAAATGGCGTAATAAAGTTGGTTGGGCAACTACTAACGGTTCTTTCCAATCGTTTGTAACTGCTATGCGAGTGTTGGAGGGTGATCGCAAAACATTGGAGTGGTTGAGGGGAATGAAAGCCAATGGAGCTAAAAATTATAGTAGTAACTCTGCAATTGTTGAGGCTTTAGGTAGGGGAGAAGTTGCCTTGGGGCTAGTTAATAATTACTATCTGTACCGATTTACTAAAACTAATCCTGGTTTCCCTGTAGCCGTCCACCATACGCGGGGTGATGCAGGAGCATTGATTAACTCAGCAGGATTAGCTGTGTTAAATACAACTGACCAAAAAAGTGATGCGGAAAAGTTTGTCGCCTATATGCTCAGTCCAGAGGTGCAAAAATACTTTACTCAAGAGTTTTACGAATATCCTCTAGTACAAGGTATCTCGGCATCTCAAAAGCAAGTTTCGCTTGAGCAGCTTAATCCTCCGCAGATTGACCTAAACAAGTTAGCGGATGTGAAAGAGACACTCTCTTTACTTCAAGAGGCGGACGTATTGTAACTAGAAGCAAGGAGCTAACAGCAAGTGATAATATGCAATCTAAAGTTACAAAAACTTATAAGCTACCAGCTACAAAAACTCACAAGCCACCCATGTTCCTCCTGTTGATGGCTACACTTACTGGTCTAGCCATCGCAATACCATTAACTTATTTGGTTATTTGTACAGTTGTTATTAGTAGAGAACAGCTATGGGCTTTAGTATCCCGTCCTCGCACGCTGGTAGTGCTACTCAACAGTGCGGTAATCGCGGTAGCTGCTCCATTATTTTCCGCATTGATTGCTGTACCTCTTGCTTTTCTAACATTAAGGACGGATTTGCCATGGCGACGTTTTTGGCTAATTGCTACAACTTTACCTCTGGCAATTCCTGATTATGTGGGTTGTTTTGGCCTAATTGCTGCCTTTGGTCCAAAGGGTAGTTTGTTGCAGCTATTGTTAGAACCGCTAGGAGTGCAGGAAATACCAGAAATCTATGGTTGGACTGGCGCTATTTTGGCAATCACTTTGTTTACCTATCCTTATTTGCTCCTAAGTGTTCAAGCTGGGTTGCAGGGAATTGACCCTGCTCTGGAGGAAGCTGCCCAAGGTTTAGGTTGTAACCAGCGTTCAATATTTTTTCGGATTATTCTGCCGCAGCTACGCCCATCACTCATAGCAGGGGGATTACTAGTATCAATGTATGCTTTGCAAGATTTTAGTGTAATGACAATAATGCGGTTTGATGCGTTCACACGGGTAATTTTTCTACAATACAGGTATACTTTTGACCGCAATGAAGCAGCCGCGTTAGCTTTGATGCTAGTGAGTTTAGTCTTACTACTTCTATGGCTAGAGTATAAAACGCGCTCTCAAGCTATTTATTACAGTCGTAGCAATAAATTCTACCGCTCTCAAACATTAATCCACTTGGGAGTCTGGAAAGTACCCGCACTATTATTTTGCTTTACTATAGTTAGCCTTGGCTTACTTTTACCGTTTGGTGTCACACTATTTTGGTTAGTGCGAGGACTAACAGGCAATGGCGTAGAGGAAATGGTATCTTTACAGAAGTTAATGCAATTGACATGGCATTCTATCTGGGGAGCAGGATTAGCAGTGACGATTTCAACTCTATGTTCACTGCCAGTCGCAATTTTAGCAGTGCGATTTCCTAGCCGAATCACTACAGCAATCGAGCGTTGTTGCTACATCGGCTTTGGATTACCAGGACTTGTGGTTGCCTTATCTATAGTATTTTGGGGGGCAAATTACTTACCTTGGTTGTATCAAACGCTGCCAATGCTGGTGTTTGCTTATTTAATACTGTTTCTTCCTCAGTCTGTAGGATCTGTGCGAAGCTCCCTGCTTCAAGTCAATCCTCAAATCGAAGAAGCTGCTCGGAGTTTGGGCAGAACTCCTTGGCAAACTTTGAAAGAGATTACTTTGCCTTTGGTACGCCCAGGAGTATTAGGTGGGGCTGCTTTAATATTTCTGACCGCGATTAAAGAGTTGCCAGCAACATTGCTATTGGCTCCAATTGGTTTCAATACACTCTCTGTGCATATTTGGAAAGCAACTGAGAATGTCTCTTACAGCGATGCTGCGGCTGGATCATTCATCATGCTGGTGATTTCGATTAGCTCAATGTTGTTGGTGTTGTCTCAAAACAGCATCAAAGAACTAGCTCCAGATGCACAACGCAGTCTTCAACGGGAAGTTGATTAAAGAAAACTTGTTAGTTTTCGCTATTACAGTATCATTATCATTTAAAAATAATTTTTATAGGTAATTTGATAACTGGTTGATAGATACTAATTTTTTGTAACTCAACTAAAAATCATAGCTTAAAGGAACTAAACTTCATGAACTGGGAAATTTTTTTGGCTAGTTTTACAGGGTCTTTAATTGAATTATTAGAGATTCTGGGAGTAGCTATAGTTGTTGGTAGAGTGACAGGTTGGCGTAACGCCTTAGTTGGCTCAGGTATTGGTATTGGTGTGACTGTAATTGCCGCACTTATCCTAGGCAAAAGCTTAATACTGATTCCTATACAAATTCTTGAGATTATTGCTGGAGCCGTCTTGCTTGCTTTTGGGCAAAAATGGACTCGCTCAGTAGTCAAGTATTATGGTGGCATTCTTAAGCCAAAGGATGATGAAGACGAGCAGTTACAGAAAGAACTGGAACAAGAGGGGATAAAATCAGGTTGGAACTGGTTTGCTGTCGTAACCACCTTCAAGAGTGCGCTGTTAGAAAGTGTAGAGATTGCTATTGCAATCGTCACTTTAGGGGTTACCGCAGGAAAATGGTATGAAGCCATCGGTGGTACTTCCCTTGCCGCCATTGCGTTAATCTGCTTCGCATTTCTGTTTAGAGTCCCGCTCAACCAAGTACCTATCAAGCCAATGAAATTTGTGGCAGCTATGCTCCTGATGGGATTTGGTACTTACTGGCTTGGCGAAGGACTTAATGTTCGCTGGTCAACAGGTAGCTGGACTATTATTTGGTTACCGCTAATCTGGGGTTCATTTATGGCTGGTTGTGCCGCGCTTCTACGCTGGAGAATCGTGTTGCAAAAACAGCAAGAAACAATCGGGTAAGGACTTTAAGATTTTTTCTTTTACCCATTAGTTTTCACTTAGAACAAACAAGTTTAGTTATCATATTTATTGCATAATCCAAACTTGAAGGTTAGATAAAGAAGAATCTAACTTAAACTTATCTTCTTCTTAATAAACTCGTGGGATTATGGGAGCGTAATAAAAAAGGTGCTATTCCTAGATATGTTTCAATACAGTCAGTTTATTGACAATGGACTACGGTTAAACAACCATCCTAATCCACGCTATTTGCAATAAGCAATCGCTCTCGAAGGAAAACGACCGTAGCAACTTTTTTATTACGCTTCCGACACGCCTTAGATAAAAAGTTTATTTTTTCATATTTCAGAGTATTTTTTTGAAGACGGCTTTGTTGAATGATAGGCAAAACTTACAATTTTGTTACAAAAGATCGTTAAAATATAGACATTTATTTATTAAATAGATATTTTAATAACATCATTAATCGGGATTATGTTGCTTATTGTCTAATTACTCGATTTATTATTCAATTTTTTATCGTCTATTAACCTATAAAACAGTATAAAGATACGGCTAAGACATAATTGAAAATTTAAAAGCTATGATTAAATGCTTTCTTCTGCCTACTACTCTATCTATTGTTCTGATTCCATTTATGACTGAGGTTACTTTTAGTCGTCCAGCGTTTCCAAATTCTCAACACCCAAAAATACAAAACTTTGAAGTTGATCTGCCGCTCTGTTATATTCAAACAGCAGATGGAAGAATTTTTAATTTACAGAAATTGTGTAACAAAAATTCTCCTGTACCTGTCAAGGCTAGTCAATTCAGACGTATCTCAAAGCAAATTTTTCGTCGAGGATCGGGTAATGCCTACGCCTCAGACAGTAAATAGTTTGGAACCATTACAGCAAAAAACTTTTAACTAAGATTAAGGCAGCTGTTTAAAAATGTTAATAACTAAGCATAAAAAACAAGGCTGGTGGATATGGCAGCCTTGTTTTTTATAGAAGGAAATGCTTATTTGCTTGTTGCAACGGCAAGCCGATCACTCAAGCGCGATTCTCTAAGCAGTTGAGTACGATTTTGACGCAAATCGCGGCGGTTACGCTCTGTTGGGTAAGGAACGCGATCACCCTTAGTTCCCGCCCAGACAACTCGGTTGAATGCTTCGGGATCAACCTTGTCTTCAACTCCAAAGTAGAAGTCTTTAGTTGCCTTAGCCCACCACTGCTTATTACGTAGTGAGGAAATAGCTGTCGTCTTAACTGCGTTAGAATCCTGACAAGCTGGTACAAGGTTGGGGTCTACAGGCACAGCACACAAGTTACCTGGCACAATCGCTGTGTAGGGGTTGAAGTTAGGTGTTTGGGTGAAGGCATCCGACATCGGTTCAGCGTTAGCATCAGTGATTGCAAGATGACCGATCCCTAATAGATCCTCGATTGTCCGTAGTATGTTGACGGTGTTGTAGTTAGTGCTGACGAGGGCATTCCGTTTGGTGTAAGGCGAGATGATATAAGCAAACGATCGGTGGGCATCAACGTGGTCAGGTCCATCCTGGGAGTCATCTTCAATGACAACAATGGCTGTATCTTTCCAGAAACGGGATTTAGAGATTTTTTCTACTAGCAAGCCAACCGCATAGTCGTTATCAGCCATTTGCAGTTCAACAGTATTCAGCCCAGCCATAGCTTGCTCAAAATCGCCAAAGTGGTCATGATGCAGACGCACTAGCGTCAAGTTGGGCAGGTCATTATTCTGCTTAATGTAATTATCGATATCCCTTGCCCACTCGTCGTACAGCCAAATGTCCGGATGCTTCTGGTCGTACCCCCGGAAGTAAATGTCAGTTCTATCTTGCAATACTTTTTTGGTAACCGGAGCTTGAGGGATATTCGAGGCGAAGGGCGTTGGAGAAATGGGGATATAGAGCGGGTTTTCTGGGTCAGGCTTTGTCGGGTCAGCCTCAGCAGAACTAGTACCATAGTGACTAAGATCAATGAAAAAGCCATAATTGCGTACAGTTTTACCTGCACGCAGCGCCTCATCCCAAATGTAGCCACCAATAGCCTCTTGATCCAGTTCGCCGTCTCCTTCGGGGGCATTGACATCTCTGTGCCCAGGTAGAATGGACGAGCTGCCGTCAGGATCTAAAAGCCCTGTTACCCTAGTATTCAGCGGTGAGGGGTTATTTGTAGTTTGCGGTAGAGCAACGTTAACGTTGCGATTAGTCCCCTCATAGTCATAGGTGAGACCGTTAAAACTGGCGTTGCCGTAGAGAACCGACTGAGTCTTTTCAGCATAGTCCGTAGTTCGAGCGTAAGTAGACCAGTTCCAGCCTACTCCGCTCGATTCCCCGCTATCGTAGAAGTTATCAAAAGTTACAAAGTCAAGCGATAACTTGTGATGGTTGGGTGAAATCGGTTGTGGTAACGCAGTGAGTGCGGGGTCACCATTGCCGATTGGCAGGTCACCAAGTACCTCGTCGTAAGTACGATTTTCTTTGACTACGTAGATGACGTGCTTAATTTTATTCTGGAGAAAATTCATCATTGGGTATTGACGGCGGTTGTCAAAACGATTATTTTTATCAACCTGCCTGGAGAGAGCAGCTAGGGTTTTGCTGTTGGGAACCGGAATTACCGAAATACCAGCTTTTTCCAATGCCCAAGTGTATTCATTTCTAAACGTATCGTTGCGTGCTCTCCCAGCATCAGTAGTCACCCCATTCGAGGGGTTGGGACCAGCATTGTCTTTGGCATTAACAACGTAGAGCTTTTTACCGTCTCGACTCACACTCACGGAGTTGGGATACCAGCCAGTTGGGATGCGTCCAATGACTTGACCGTTCCTGACTACAGCTACAGCATTCTCACCCCCCAGAGTGACGTAGAGAGTCCGCCCATCTGCGCTGACAGCAACGGAGTTAGGATTAGCACCTTTGTACTTGTCATTAGGCCGAGACAGAGAGATAGTCTGCACAACTGTATTGCGGTTGGTGTCAATAACCGAAATCGAGTCACTATTGCCGTTAGCCACATATAGAAGGTTCTGGTTAGGCGAGAGCTGAAGCTTGTTCGGCTGGTCGCCTACAGGGATACGGGTGACTGTCGAAGTCGCCATGTCCACAGCAAGCACTTCGTTGTCACGCTGACTGGTAACGAAAACTCTGGCGGCTGCACCTGTGTTTGTGTTCTTGAGGGCAACATAAAATGGGAATTCCCCTGTTGCAATCTTTTGACCCGGTACGAAGAACTTGATTTCCTGAAGTACCTTTCGGGTGGAAGTATCAACGATTGATATGGAATCGTTTTCGAAGTTGGCAGCCACCAATGTCTTGCCATTTCTACTTATGTCAATTCCTGCCACAACCGCTCCTGTTGCGGCAGCAGCAGCCTCAGTACCCTTCAACAAGCCACCATCATATTCAGGAAAGGGGGCAGTCTGATTGGAATTATGACCTAGCAGGATGAAGGGGGCATCTGGAACATACTGGTTGCCTTGCCGCCTATATACATAAATGCGGTCATCAATCCCGGCTGATACAAAGAAGCGATCACCGCTTGGACCCCAAGTTAAACCATTGTAAGTATTAGGAATATTGATCTGCTGCTGCTTAATCAACCTCCCACTGCTGATATCGAACACGAAAACCCATTCCGCATTAGTAGTTGTCACACTACTTGGAACCCCAGTCACAGGCTCTAACACCGGATAAGTAAAGGGTTCTCCAGTTTCTTCATCATTAAAATTCTTATTGTAGCCGCTAGTAAGAACCAGTAGAGTTTTACCATCTGGGCTGAGGGCAGTAGTTACAGCTTGTCCTGCTTCAGCACCCCCGGTTTCTGGTCGCCGACCAGTGGGAAGAAGTGAAAAAGTAGAGCCTGGTGCCGCAGCAGGTGTAATTATTTGACCTGTGGGTAGTAAAGCCCCGTTATCAGGAAGTTTCCCAACAGGGCTAGTGATTCGGGCGCTGATTGACTGAATACTTGCTACAAGTATTACAGATGCTATTAACAGGCTTAGTAGGAAATACCCGCCCCGCTTGAGATTCTTATACTTGAAGAGTTGCATTTACTTTTCTCAACAATTAATATTATTGCCGATCAAGTAAATAATCCCATCTGTTCATTAAGAAGAAGATAAGCTTAGGTTACCCTTTTCTTTACGGCACTGGTTCTCTAAAGGGTGATTGCTAGAATAGCTAGAGTCCATAAATTGCGGCCTATGAGATGCCCCCACTGCCAGAGTGACAAAACCGTGAAAAACGGTACGGTGAAGAGACAAGAGCAAAGTCGTCAGCAGCGATACTTATGTCTTGCTTGCGCTAAACGATTCAACGAACGGACACACCCCAATGGCAAGGCTGAGAATTACTGCAATGGTGGTTTCGGCGGCTATTAACGTGCGAACCCGTTGGGCTGGGAGTGCGGGCAACGGGACGGTCTTTAGGAAAATCCCATTCTACGATTATTCGTTGGGAACGCCGACTGGCGAACCAAGGGAGTAAATGGTCGCCGCCAGCACCGGAGGGGGCAGAAGTGATTATGGAGGGGGATGAAGTGTACACTCGTCGCGTGGGCGAGAACCTTCCCCCCCTGGGAGTCTAAAGGTTGGACTATCCACTACACCAGAGCGGGAGAGTCGCTACTGGATCAATGCTGGGGCAGGGCAAAAAACGCCGGAATTGTTTGAGCAAGGAACATCAAAGGCTTGGCAGTGGGCAGAACCTGCCGACAAAATCCGGTGGTTTACCGATGGAGAGCGGCGCTATGGCACTGCTTTATGGAAGATCGCCAGTGTCCGGCTCAAACCCGGTGAGTCTTACCCAGACTACGGACAACGGAAAGTATGGCGGGAAGGGTTGGAGGTGGCGATAAAAATCAAATCTTCTCAGGGACACAAACGAGTGGAGTGGGTCAAGGTAGAGCATCCGTTCACAGCATTAAGTCCTGTTTGTGAAGTCCAAGCCAATCACAATGAAGCCCGATCATGGCGCCTTAAGAAGGCGTGCGAGCGCCTATCGGAGACGACAGAATTTGTACGCCAAACGGGTAGAAGGTTTACAACGGGTTTTAGATGTATAACGACTGATTCATAATTGGGTACGACCGCACTGGGGACTGGGAAAAAAGACAACTCCGGCAATGGCAATGGGATACTGCAATCGCTCAATCTCAACCTATGAAATCTTGACGCAACGGGGGTTTCATTTTATCACCTGTTAACAGACCAGTGCCAATACAGTTCAGTTAATTTGAAGCACTCATAATTTCTTACTTCTTTAAATATATCTTTATACTCTGCACAATACTCGTCTATGAGCGCTACTGTTGGATGAGCATCTCTAGGCAGATGCTTCAAGATTTGTAATTCCACATCCATTGCCCTACCTACCTTATAGACATTTATCCTTCAGTTATTTTATTTATTATATCCGGAAATTGATAAAAGAGGGATATAGCATTACGGAGGTATGTTAAGACGTTATAATAGAAGGCAGAAGAGCATTCAGGAGCCAGTATGCCATCCCCGTACAGTGAAGACCTGCGCCAAAAAGCGATTGCGGCAGTCAAAAGAGGTGAACGGAAGAAGGATGTTAGCGAGATGTTCAATATCAGTCGCAATACTTTAGACCTGTGGCTCAAAAGAGAAGAACAAACTGGGGACTGTCGGGCAATCACGAACTACCAGCAAGGGTGTAAGCATAAAATTACCGACTGGCAAAGATTTCGTGAGTTTGTTAGGCAGCATGGTGGTAAGACTCAATCCCAGATGGCGAAACGGTGGGGCGACAACGTAACACAGCAAAACATCAGTGATGCAATGCAAAAAATTGGTGTCAGTCGAAAAAAAAAACTTACGGGTATCGAGAACCAGATGAACTCAAGCGTCAAGAGTTTCAGGAGCGATTGAACACTAAGTTGCCTACTGGGATCATTTATGTTGATGAAGCAGGCATTGATAACCGAGAGGAATATGCTTATGGCTACTGTGTAGTTGGGCAACGCTTCTATGCACTTACAGCAATTTGATATCAGATGCACCACAAATATATTAAGCTAAAAGCACTAAAAAAGAATACTACTCTAGAGATGGCAGCAGCATATTCCCTAGACTTACGAAAGAAGATATTAAGTGCATGGCAAAACAAAGAAGGTAGCCAGAGAGAATTAGCAAGAAGATTTAAAGTCAGTTTGTCATTTATCCGCGACTTTTTGCGCCGATATCGGGAGACAGGAGAGATAGGTGCAAAGCCTCAAGGTGGAGATCGCCGCGCTAAGATTAAAGGTATTGACCAAGAAGTATTGAAGAAAATAATCACCGAACGAAGTGATATGTATCTGCGCGAAGTTCAAGAAGCCCTGCAACAACGTACAGGAATCGATGTAAGTGTATCAAGTTTGTGTCGTATTCCTAAGTACAGGACAAAAGCTTGCAAGTAAAGTACGGGAAAGGGTTTCATGAGAATTACCACATTCTAACCACGAAACCCTATGAATCAGGTTACTCTACTTCGAGATGCTTTGCGCCCTTATCTAAG
>JAESGR010000971.1_pt1 | contig 12284 bp, 6 predicted proteins | sample 9269771 | NCBI WGS metagenome assembly JAESGR01 (sample SAMN15739572, study PRJNA653492) | algae metagenome | isolation source: Chroococcus sp. CMT-3BRIN-NPC107 and co-occurring heterotrophs from well... | place: USA: Clark Mountains Wilderness, California | collected 2010-04-18
CAGGCCGCCTGGCCCGTCCTCGACGGTACGGCCACCGTCGCGGAGCTCGCCGACGACCTGGCCGGTGCGGCCGGCATGCCCGGGCGCGACGCCCTCGCGCTGCTCACCATGGGCGTGCTCGACCTCGCCACCGCCGGCCTGGTGACGGGGGTCGAGCCCCTCCTCGAGCGCTGGGAGGACCGGCCCGGTCGCCCCCGCGTGCTGAGCAGGACCGAGCGCATCGTCGACGGTGTCCGCCAGATGGTCACGGAGCTGGCGGTGCAGCGACGCGACCTCGACCGGGCCACCGGCGACCAGACGTCGCTCGGTGAGGCGGCGGGGCCCACCTCGTGCACCGGCCGGCGGCTCCAACTCGATCGCCCGGCCGAGGTCGTCACCGTCGCCGTCCGTGGGCGGCCGCTGTGCGTGCGCACCGATGACCCCGAGCTGGCCCGTTGGCTGGCACCCGTCGCCGACGACTCGCTCGGTTCCGGGCCCGTCGCGGCGTTCGTCACTCGCGACCCGCGGCCAGGGACCGGGCACCGCTACGCCGTCTACGACGGCAACACCTTCCTCGTCGGTGACGGCACCGACGTGGCCGCCGCCCAGGCTGCGGTGGTCGCCTGCCTGGTGTCGCACCACCCGCCCGCCGACCGTCCTGGCCTGGCGGTGCGGGCGCAGGCCGTCGAGCGGGATGGCCGCCTGGTGCTCGGGCCACGGGACGTGCTCAGGCGGCCTCGCGGCCTCCACCGCCAGCTCCGGCGGAGCGGCGTGCGGCCGGTGGCCCCGAGCCTCCTGATCGTGGACGGCGTCGAGCCGGTGGTGGCGGTGCCACGGGCCCGCACGCTCGCCGACCTCGACGAGCTGGTGCTCGACCGGTTCGACCTGCGCGGCTTCTGGTTGCAGGGCGACGCCGCCCTGCGCGCCGACCCGGCCCGGACGCTCGCCGCCCTCCTCCGCGGCCTGCCCGCCGATCCGGGGCAGGACCGCCAGGCGCTGCTCGACCGGATCGCCGACCTCGTGTCGACCACGCCCTGCCTGGTGACGTCCGAGCCGCGTCCCCGGCTGACGGACCTGGCATCCACGGTGGCGGCCCACCTCGGCGCACCGTCCCGCTGAGGGCGCACCGCGTGGCGGGTCAGTCGGCGACGACCACACCCCACGTGGTCGGGTCGACCACCTCCAGGAGACCGCTGCGCAGGCCCTGCCGGACCAGCTCGACGGTGGCGGCGGGATCGGCCGTGCGCTCGGCGATGTCGGCGACGCGGTGGCAGCGCCCGTCGAGGAGCGGCGCGACGAGCTCCAGGACCTCGTCGGGGCAGGTGACGGTCCGCTTGTCGAACGCGAGGTGGCCGGTGCCGTCGGCGGTGGCCGCCCAGTGGACCCCGCCTGGGTGCGGCGACCTGAACCACAGCCGCTCCGGGGGCGTGCGCCCCTCGAGCGCGCCGAGGAGCTGGCGGAGGGACTGCGTCGGGTGGCTCGCCAGGTTCGCTCGGGCCGTCGCTGCGGCCAGCTCGATGCGCTCGGGCGCGACGGCGCGGCCGAGGTGGTCCGCGAGCGCATCGACGAACTCGTCGGTCGGTCCCTCGTGGGGCGGGTACAGCAGCGCGTCGGCCGGAGCACGGTCGGACCGTCGGACCGCCCACCGGACCAGGTCGACGACCGTCAGGCGCGGCGTGGTGACGGTGAGGTGGAAGGAGAGCTCGTTGAGCGATTCGACGGTGTGCGCCCACCCGCGCGGGATGGCGAGATAGCTCCCGGGCTCGAGCTCGCCGCGCCAGATCTCTTCGCCGTTGGCGTGCTGGTCGTGGAGGTGCTGGTGGGGCGAGAGGGCGAAGGGCTGGTGGAGGCTCCACCGCTTCCGCCCAAGCAGCTGGAGGATGAACACCTCGTGGCTGTCCCAGTGGGTGCCGAAGGCCTGCTTCGGGCGGTAGCTCACGTACCCGTTGATGTTGACGGGGCAGCCGAACGTTCGCCCGACGGCCTCCGCCAACCTGGCCAGCGACCGGTCCCGGCGGTCGATGGCGTCGATCACGACGGTGTTGCCACGGTCGAACGCCGCGGCCAGCCGGCCCGCCGGCGCCAGGGCGAGCGGGGTGGAGTCCCGGAGCTGTGACAGGGCGGTGCTCGCGCCGGAGTCGCTGCCCTCCTGCATGAGCTTCATGCGGCCCTCGGCGAGGTCGTGGGTGGTCAGGACCCGGTCGAGGAGGGCCACGGGATCGAGCCAGCCGCTGAGGTCGGTCGGTGCGCTGCTCGCGGCGAAGGTGGCGTCGTCGGTCTGCTGCGCCAGGCGCCCGAAGGCGACCGACGGGAACACGCGGTCAATGAGGTCGATGGCATCGGCCCGGGCGCGCTGGTTGGCCGCCGCCAGCGTCGCCACGGCCCGGGGTGCTCCTGGTCCGGGCAGGCGGATGCGGATGCCGACCGGCGCGACCTGCTCCAACGGGCCCGTCACGGCAGCATCCCCAGCTCCGCCAGACCTGTCGAGAGGAGCGTCCGGGCGACGGCGCCCACGAGGGCCTCCCCGTCGGGGTGCGGCGCCACTGCCGCCAGCTCGGCGAGCGGGTGCAGGCCGCCGTCGCTGATGACGGCGATCGCTCGCGCCCCCGCGGCCGTCGTCACCAGTCGGCGACCACCGCCGAGCAGCACGGCGTGGTCGGGCGTGCTCCCGTTGTGGACGACGTAGCCCCCGGGGAGCGTCGAGCGGAGGCCCCGATCGGGCGGGATCGCCTCGATCGCCGAGGGCGGGCACGCGTGCAGCGCCGCCGTGTGGCGGGAGCGGAGCCGGGCGCGTGCGCGTGCCAGGAGCATGTCGAGGTCGCCCGGCGAGGCGACCTGGCGGAGCGCGCCCTGCAGGCCATCCTCGAGCAGCGAGCCCTCGTAGGACGACCAGCCCAGGGAGAGGTCGCCCGGGATGACCGAGCGGAGGAGCGGCCAGAAGGTCCCCTGCAGGACGATCTCCTGGGCGTGGTCCGCCAGCGGGAAGCGGGGGACGACCACCACGAGGACCAGCGCGCCGTCGGCACCGGCCGTCGCCCGCACGCTGCGGCCGGGCGGCACCACGATGCCGTCGCCTGCCGCCACCACGTGGCGCGACGCCCCGGGTGGGGCCTGGTCGCCGACGGCGCTCGCCTCGGTCACCACGTCGAGACCGCCCTCGACCACGACGAGCGCGCCGCCCACTGCCTCATCGAGGACCAGGACGGCCTCCCGGCCGAGCAGGGTGAGGTCGCCACGGCAGGTCGTGCCTGCGAGGCGGTCCAGGTCGGCGAACACGGCGTTCAACCGGGGAGCGTGCTCCTCGACGCCCAGCACCGTGACGGCGGCGCCGTCGGCCATGGAGGCCGCGAGCGGCGCCAGCAGCGGGCGGGTCATGGCGAACTGCGGTTCGCTGAACGCCAGCGGGACGCCGCCGGGCGTCGCGAGCCGTGACCGGCCGAGCACCACCCGATCCGGCGGGAGGTGGTGCTCGGTGAGGAGCTCGTCGTGCAAGGCGGTGAGGTCGACGCCGTCGGCCAGGGCCAGCGCCTCGGGCAGGGGGACGGGCGCTGCCGCCCACGCCGTGAGCAGCAGCGCCTCGACGCCCGGGGCCAGGCCGCGCAGCCGGCCGAGCGACGCGTCGATCGCCGAGCGCTGGGCCCTCGCGAGCTCGAGCTCCCAGCCTGCTCCCTCGAGCGATGCCGACCGGCAGACGGGGAACGGCTCGAGCGGTGCGACGGTCACCGCCGGTGCGTCGGGGGTCGCGGCGGTGTCGTCGCCGGTCATCGGGTGCGTCATGGGCGCTCGTCGTCGTGGGCGAGGGGCATCGGGGCGGGGACGAGGAGGCCCTCGGCCACCAGGCGGCGCACCGCTGGCACGTCGCGACCGTCGACGAGCTGGTCGACCACGTCCGGCGGACACACTAGGAGCTTCCCCGCGGCGGCCAGGGCGACCTCGCCGCCCACCGGCGGGGCGCGATCGGGACCGAGCGCCTCCGCGACGAGCAGGCCCCCGGGGGCCCACGGCGGGCCGGGCGGCGCGTCGTCGAGCAGGTCGCCGAGCGGCGGGCGCGAGACCGGCGTGAGCCGAGCCTGCCAGTCGGCGACGGCGGCGGCGCCGAGGGCCTCAAGGTCGAGCTCCCCGAAGCGCCGGGCCAACCCGTCCGGCACGCCGAACGCCGAATCGGGGCGGGGTGGTACCGACAGCGGGTCCCAGGGCGCGTCCTCCCGGAAGGGCGCGGCGCCCCCGGCCCGCCGGGCGACGAGGGCGGCGACGTCGGTGCCCCGAAGGCGTCGGGCAGCGAGCTCGGCCCACACGGCGAGGTCGTTGCCGCGGTGGGTCCACCCCCACCCGCGCGGCACGAGCAGCGCCTGCCCGGGGCCCAGGTCGACGGTGTCCGACGGCGGTCCCTCCGGGCCGGCGGTCGCCCCAGGGATCGGACCGGGCACCGTGGGCGGGGTCAGCTCGACGCGCCGCTCGCCCTGCAGCACCAGGATGATGCGGTCCTCGTCGTGCCACGCACCCGCGGCATCGAGGCGCGGCCCCGCGAGGACCAGCGTCAGCCCGACGCGCGCCGCCAGGACCGACACGATGTCGTCGCCGAGGGCGGCAACGGCCGGAACGAGGTCGGTGACCTGCTCCAGGCGCACCTCGGCGCCGGCTGCCAGGGCATCGAGGACCACGGGCAGCCGAGCGCCTCGACCGGCGACGAGCGACGGCTCGATCCCGTCGAAGGCGAGCGGTGCGGCGGCCAGCCGCTCCTCGGTGAGGGCGGCCAGCACGCCGAGCGCCCCGGCGTCGAGGTCCGCGGAACGCCAACGTCCCACGGCGGGCGACGTCGCGCGCGGATCGGCGGCGCGACCGCACAGGTCCAGGCCCGGAAGCAGGCGCTCGACCCGCGCCTCGGCCGCCCTGGCGGCCGCCGCCGTCGCCGCCCCCAGGCGCCCGAGCGGTCCTGGTTCCCCGAGTTCTGGGCCGCGCAGGCTCGACAGCTCCGGCAGCGCCGAGATGTGCACGGACGCAGGCGTGGTCATGTCGCCGGGGCGCCCGTCACGGGCCCGACCCGGCGGCGGAGACCTCGAGCAGCCCGCCGAGCACGAGGGCGCGCAGCGCGTCGTCGACCGCATCCGGCTCGCCCCGACCGTGCAGTTCGGTGACGGGGATGCGATCGCACGACGCCAGCCGCTCCAGCAACGGCAGCGCGGTCGGCGCGAAGGAGACGGCCCTGCCGCCGGCCAGCACCACGTGGCGATCCGCCGGCTGTCGGGCGAGCACGGCGCTGATCGGCGCTGCGAGCTCGACCGCCAGCCCTCGCCGGTCGCCGGCGAGCAATGCCAGCGCGTCTGCGTAGCGGTGGTGCACCCGAGCCGGGACGCGCTCCCACCAGAACGCAAGCACGTCCTCGACGGCGTCGCCGGCGCCGGAGGCGTAGCGCTGTGGCGACGTGGCGACGTGGCGCCCGTCCAGCCGGGCCACGTCGAGACGGGCGTCCTCGACCTCGGCGGACCTCGAGAGCATGCGCTGGAGCGCCAGGTCGGCCCGGGCGGCGCGGAGCGTGATGGTCAGGTGCACCGACCGGTCCGGGTGGCCGGTGACCGCATGCCCCCACCCCCGGGGCAGGAAGAGCACGTCGCCCTCGCGGAGGGTGTGCCGTCCGTGCCAGCGGTCGGACACGGCCAGAGGGGTGTGGGGCCGGACGGGATCGGTCGCGGCGGGCTCCCAGAGGTCCCAGGTCTTCGAGCCCTCGACCTGCACGACGAGGAGGTCGTGATCGTCCCAGTGCGCGCCGAAGCCGGGCGCGTCGCCTCGGCTCGCGTAGACGTTGGCGGTGGCCGATCGCCGCCCGACGTGCTCGAGGAGGCGCAACCACCGGGACAGGCCCGGGATCGCGAGGTCCACCCCGAGCACCACCAACGTCGTGCCACCGGCGAGGACGTCGCCGACCGGTCCCGCGGCGAGCGGGGTGGGGCTGTGTGCGCTGAACGCAGCGCGGAACAGCGCCTCCGGCGCGGGGCGGTGCTCGAGGTCGCGCCCGGCGGCCAGTCGCACCCGCTGTGGACCGAGGTCGTGGCGCGAGAGGACGGCGTCGATGCCGACCCGGGCGTCGATCCGGGCGCTCGCATCGGAGCTCAGCGTCCCGAAGGCAGGCGCGCGATCGCGGGTCGCGCCGAGGAGGTCGCCCAACGAGAGGCCGGACACGTCGGCCGCGAGCGTCGTCACGGCCGTCTCGTGGCCGGCCTCGGTGGCCGCGGCCAGGGCACCCTCCCAACCGGCGCCGTGCCGGAGCCGGCGGATCCTGGACGTCGGGAACGGGTCTTCGCCGACCACGATCGGGGGCGCGCCGTCCGGACCGGGGCGGCTCGGCGTCGCAGCGGATCGGGTGGCGCCGGTCCACGACGACGCCGAGGTCGTGGACGACCTCGGGGTCGGGTCGGCGGCGTCCAGGGCGACGAGACCGCTCCGGAGGAGGACGGCCGCGAGGCGGTGCGGCTCGGGGGCGACGTCGGCCAGGGCGGCGAGCGACGCCGGGCCGGCGATCAGCGACGCCAGCGCCGCCGCCTCCGCCTCCCCGCACGTCACCTCGTGACCGGCGAGGGCGAAGGCACGGCCGCGGCGGCCGGGCGCGAGCACCACGCTGATGCCTCCCGGCGCCGAGATGCGCAGCGCCACGCCTGGATCCGAGCCACGGTCCAGCGCGTCGAGGGCCCGAGCGTGCGCCGCGAAGGCGGGCCTGCTGCGCGCCGGCATGCGGGCGCGCCACCAGGCGAGCCCGTCAGCGGCGGTCGTCGGTCCGAGGAGCTGCTCGACGGCGTCGGTCGGGGCCGGACCGCCTCGGGCCACGTCGGCACGGAGGTCGGCGACGTCTACCGAGCGGCGAGCGGCCAGGTGCAGGAGGTCGCCCGCCTTCGTGGCGCTGATGGGGAACGTCAGGTGGATCGAGGGCTGGCCATCGCCCAGGACCTCGTGGCCCCACCCGCGCGGCACGACGAGGACGTCGCCCGGGCCGAGCACGCCGTCCCAGACGAGGTCGCCCGAGGTCCGGTACGGGCTGTGGGGGCGCAACGGCCAGCGCTCCACGGGGGCGAACACCCGCCACCGCTTCGTGCCGCTCGCCTGGCACACGACGACGTCGTGGTTGTCGTAGTGCGGGCCCCACCCGCGCGCGTCTGGGCCGCCCAGGTACACGAGCGCCGCCGACCGGGTGCCGCTGACGGCCTCGAGGTCCTCGACGAAGGCGTCGACCCTCGGTACCGCCTCGTCGAGGCCGAGGATCACCACCGAACCGCCGCTGAGCACGGCGTCGGCCAGGCCAGCCACATCAGCGCGGGTCGGCGCGGTCGGGTGGAGGGGGACGTGCAGCATCGCCGGTGAGGGCGGCCGCTGGACGTCGACGCCGTGCGCGGTGTGGGTGAGGCGCGACGCCGATGGGTCGACGAGGTCGTTCCCGAGGTGCTGCACGCCCAGGTGCTCGTCGAGCGAGGTGAGGGGATCGAGCCGGTGCCAGCCGGCGCTCGTCAGCCGCCCGCGGCCGAGCGCCGGGTCGTGGCGGTCCGCCGAAAGCGCCTCCAGGTCGACGCCCTCGATGGCGGCGGCGAGTCGTGCCCCGCTGCGCCGGCGTGCGATCCGAGCTGCGTCCTGGAGGCGCGCCTCGATCGGGTCCGACGGGTCGAGGCTGCGGACGGCGACGTCGTCCGACAGGCGCGTGACGACCAGCTCGAGGCCCCCGACGGCGGTGCGCATGCGAGCACGCTACCGGTCGTCGATCGGCGGATCGGACCGCCGGTGGACCCACCACGCCCCCTGCCGGCGGCGCCGACGGCGATAGGTTCGAGGGATGTCGAGGGGAGGGCGCGGTGGTGCGGCGTGGCTCGCCGCGGCGGTCGCATGCGTCGCGCTCACATCGGCGGCGTGCGGGGGCTCCACGTCGGACGGCGGGGCTGCGGCCACGACCGCCGTCACCCGACCCGATGTCGGCACGGCCGCCGGGGAGTCCAAGGACACCGTGGCCGCCGTGCCCCCGGCGGACCTGCCGTGCCCTGTCGCAGAGGAGGTCGCCGCTCGCCTCTTCGAGCGGGCCGTGGGCCACCTGCGGGCGATCCCCGTCCCGCGCGTGGACACGGTTTGGGTCCTCGAGCGAGTCGCCGAGGACCACCCGGCCCTCGGCATCGACGACCCGCTCGACGGCCGTGGGGTCAGCGAGCCGTCCGACCCCGCGGGCCGGCTGGTCGACCCCGGCGTCCCGCCGGGCCCGCCGCTGGCGCAGGGATCGACGCCCGACGCCCAGCTCCTCCGCGACTTCGGGGCCGCCTTCCGTCCCCCCGGACCTGAGGCGACCGCCGCGCTCGATCGGTTCACGGCGCAGCCGGACCTGGAGGGGTATGCGCTGGCGCACCAGTGGCTCGCGCTCATCTGGGCCGAGGAGCTGGGCCACCGCCTGCCCCCCGATGTGCTCGCTCGCGAGCAGCGCATCGAGGCCCAGGTGCGCGCCGAGCTCGCGGAGCACCCCGAGCTGCCGATCGACCTCTGGGCCGAGCTCACCGCGCTCCTCGCCCAGCACGGTGGCGGCCTCGACGAGGCGGCGCGCCAGCAGGCCCTCTGCCGGGTGGTCGGCACCGCCGAGGCCGAGGGCGTCTGGCGTGGCGACGGCACCTATGCGCAGCGCTACGCCGGCGGGAGCTTCGACATCACGGCCGAGCCGGAGCACGTGACGGCCCTCATGACGTGGCTGCTCGCCGCCCTGGTGCGCCCCGCTTGAGGGCGGGTCAGCGCACGCTGCGGAGGACCAGCTCCACGACCGCCAGCACGCCCAAGGTGCCCAGGAAGGCGCCCACCGTGACGAGCACGATCGAGGCACCTCGGGGCGGTCGGCGACGTGACCCCTTCACGCTCCCGAGATCCCGCGTTCGTCGACCGGCGCGAGCGCGAGCCCGCTGCGGACGAGGGCGCCGAGCACGTCGGGGTCCGCTGCGCCGCGAGCGAGCGCGGCGAGGAGCGGCGCGGGCGCTCGCACCAGGCGGTCGGCGACCGCGACCGCGAGGTCGTCCGGACCCAGGGGCTCCTCGTCGGGACCGAGGCCCTCGACCACCACCCACCCGCCCGGTGCGAGGACGGTGCAGCGGTGGCCGAGCTCCAGGTGTCGATGGAGGTCGACCGCACCGGTGGAGCTGACGGGCACCAGGCGCGCGAGCCACGCCGCTCGCGCCTCGACCAGGAGGGCGTCCTGGTCCAAGCCGTCGAGCGCCTCTTGTAGCGCGCCGACCCGGCCGAACACGGAGTCCGGGTGGCTGTCGACCGCCGCCGGATCCCACGGGATCGATTCGCGGAACGGGAGCGCACCCCCGGCCCACCGGGCGACGTGCGCCGCACCATCCCGGGCGGTGAAGGGTCGGCGACGGATCTCCACCCACCACGAACCGGGTCCTTCGACGGCGACGAGCTGACCGCTCGGGACGAGCGCGATCCGGCCGGGCTCGACGTGGATGCCTGCCTCGCCGTCCGTGGTCGGCCACGCCAAGCTCACGGTGCCCGCGAGGGGGAGGAGGAGGAGGTCGGCGTCCTCCTGTCGGGTCAACCTCGCGGCGCGTGCACCGGCGCCGACGACCGCGACAGATGTGCGACCCCGGCCGAGCTCTGCCAGGTCGTCCGCGAGCGCGGCGATGCCGGGGAGCGCGACGGCCTCGGGGAACCGCACCGTGGCGCCGCCGGCGAGCTCGAGCGCGACGACCGCTGGTCGCAGCCACGCCTCGCTGGTGATGCCCGGGCTGCCCGGTCCGACCGCCACCTCGGGCGGGTTCGTCGCCAACCCCGGGCCGACGCCGTCGAGGAAGCGAGCCGGCTGGAAGTCGTCGACGCCCTCCACGAGGGCCGCGCCGCTCGTCGGGGCCTCGGGTGACGAACCCGCGAGGACGGCGGGATCGAGGTCGGGGAGGCTCCTCCCCGAACGCACGCGGGCCCGCTCGAGCGATCGGCCGTTCGCCTCGGCGAGCCGCCCGCCGAGCCCAGGCTCACCAGGGGTCGGGACGCGGAGGCGGCACAGGTCCGGGAGGGGATCGATGCGCATCAGCACCCCGACGCCCCCTCGTCGGCGGTGCCGCCCGTGGCCTGCAGTTCGAGCGCCCCGGCATCGACGAGGTCGCGCCACACCGTGCCCCTGCTGGTCAGAACGCCGGGATCGACGGTGTGGCCCGCGACGAGGCGAGCCAGGAGCGGGAGGTCCTCGGTGGGGACCACGGCCACGACCCCGCCGAGGGCGACGGCGATGGCATCGGCTCCCGGCGGCCCGGCCACCACGGCGATCCCGCCCGCGGTCGCCAGGCGCAGCCCCGCATCGGCAGCCGGTGTCGGGTGCAGGGGCGAGGCCATCTGGAGGCTCGGACGAGGGGGGAGGGCGGCGTGCCACCTGGCCAGCGCCGATTCGGCGACGTCTCGCGCACCCGGCCCCCCGAGCGTGCTGGAGCCTCTCGATCCCGGTGGGACGGCAGCGGCGAGCTCGGCCAGCACGGTCGCCCCGGTGGGGCGCCGGATCGGCAACGTGTGGTGCGCCGACAACCCGCCGCAGCCGGTCACGTCGTGCCCCCAGCCCCGGGGGACGTACAGGACGTCTCCCGGCTCGAGGACCACCGTGGCCCAGCGCTCGCCCGAGACGGCCGAGGAGGAGTGGCGCAGGACGGGCGCGGGCTCGTTCGGGCGGTGGAGCTGCCAGCGCTTCGACCCGACCACCTGGATGACGAGGACGTCGTGGTCGTCCCAGTGCGGCCCGAATCCCGACGGGTGCGAGCCGTGGCTCAGGTACAGGTTCGCCCCGGAGCGGACGCCGGCCGTCCGCTCGACGAGGCCGGCGAGTCGCGAGAGCTCGGGGACGGAGTCGTCGACGCCGAAGGCGATGGCGGTCGCGCCTCGGCGCAGGAGCTCCAGCAGCCGGGCCGGGTCGAGGCGCCCGGGCGACGCCGGGTCGCGGACGGCGCGATAGAGGTCCCCGGGCGGCGGGCGGTTGAGGGGCACGCCGTCGTGGGCCACGGCGAGGCGCCCGGCCCTCAGGTCGCGCGTCGAGACGAAGTCGTCGATGGCGCGCGGTCCGAACGCCGAGAGGAGGTCCTGCCGCAAGGTGGCCACCCGCGGGACGGCGTCCGTCGGTCGCTGCAGCAGGTCGGGGAGGTCGAGTCCCGCCACCTCCGCATCGAGGGCTCGGCTGGCCTGCTCGCGGCCCTCGACGACGGCGGCGGCCAGGGGCGCCTCCCGCGATGTCGACGTCCGGGGGAAGCGCAGCTGGTGGTCCGGCCGCAGCGGCTCGACGTTCGCTGCACCGCCGGGCGCGGCCGGCAGGGGCGCTCCCCTGGGCGCCGTCGCCCGGTGCCGGCGCGCGGTCCGCCGGAGGGCGGGGGGAGGGCGGTCGCCTGGTCCCGGCTCGGCGACCTCCAGGAGGCCGGCTTGCAGGAGGTCCGCAACGAGGCCCTGGGCGCCGGCGAGGGAGGGGTGGTCGGGCGGGGCGCCGGCCCGGTCCAGCAGGGCGGCGAGCGCCGGCGCCGCGCCCGGGACCGCCGGTACCGCGACGCCGGCGAGCACCCACGCCGTCGGGTCGCCCGCCGGGCCCTGCGCCACGACGCCGCCGGGTGCGGACGTGCGCAGGCGGGTGCCGTGGCGCCATGGAACCGGCTGCCCGGCCGCCAAGGCGTCCACGACCTCGGCCGCGCCGGTGAGGGACAGTCGGGAGCGGGAGGGGACGTGTCCCCGCCGGTCGGCCAGGAGCTGCTCGGTGGCCCGATCGCTGCCGTGGTCCAGCGCCGTCGGCACGACGTCCGAGGCATCCGGTTGGCGGATGGGGAACGAGACGTGCAGCGAGCGCTCCGCGGTGCCGGTGACCCGGTGCCCCCACCCACGGGGCACCGCCAGCACGTCGCCCGGCGCCAGGGTGCCGGACCAGGCCACCCGATCGGACACCGCGTGCGCCGAGTGCGGCCGCAACGGGTGCGGTTCGAGGGGCTCGCACACCTCCCAGTGCTTCGATCCGCTCACCTGCACGATCAGCCCGTCGTGGCGGTCGTAGTGGGCGCCCCAGCCGGCAGCTCCCGCCCCCGACAGGTAGGCGAGCATGGTGCTCTCGATCCCTGCGACGCGCTCCACGTCCTCCACCAGCGCCTCCAGGGCGGGGGACGCCAGCTCGACCCGCCGGACCTTGAACGAGGCCGACGCCGCGAGCGCAGCTTCGAGGCCGTGCGGGACGGCGCGTGCCGGGGCGCCTGCCGCCGCACGTCGGCGGATCGAGCCGTCGGACGGCACGTCGTCGCGGTCGATGCCGCCGTGGGTCCGGACCAGGCGGGTGGCCACCG
>JAESGR010000972.1_pt1 | contig 12283 bp, 10 predicted proteins | sample 9269771 | NCBI WGS metagenome assembly JAESGR01 (sample SAMN15739572, study PRJNA653492) | algae metagenome | isolation source: Chroococcus sp. CMT-3BRIN-NPC107 and co-occurring heterotrophs from well... | place: USA: Clark Mountains Wilderness, California | collected 2010-04-18
CCGCCCGTACCCGTGAAACCTTATGGAGTACCATCGGCCAGACACCCGACCCCTTCAGCCCAGCCGAATGCCAGAACTATCTCGCCAACGCCGGTTATGAGTTCGAGTGAACCGAAACTGCTCTAGCACCACGAGATCGGCCACATACCTCACCCCGTAGGACATCCGGGCTCCGCCGCCCGCTTGTAGGCGGCAGTGCCAGCATCCCCCGTTGCCATGGGTCAGCACACCCGTCATCGACTTTCCCGACCGCTGCCCAGGCCATCGATCGGAGGGATGATCAGGAGCCAATAGGTTCTAGCGGTGCCCGGATCGCCTGCTCCGTTCGCGCTCGACACGCCAGGCCGACAGCCCGGCTGCGACACGATCCAGCTCGAGGCGCAGGCGTTGCACCTCGGCAGGACCACGCACCTGCAGGCTCCCGTCATCGAGACCCCGCCAGCCCAGCAGCACATCGAACAGCGCCGTTGCACCGAGATGGGCAGCACTGCTGCGCAAGGCATGGGCGTGATCGTGCAGCGCGGCCAGATCGCGCTTCTCGACGGCCTGTGCCATGGCCTCCACCAGTTCGCCGGCCTCGACCAGGAACGTGTCGATCACCTCCTCGATGAAGCCGTCGCCCTGGTCGAGCTTCGCCAGCCCGTCCAGCTTGCGGCGGTCGAGGACCGGCCGCGGCTCGGCGCTGGCGGCAAGCGTCAGGACCGGGCGACGGCGCGCCTCTTCCGGTGGCGGGGCTGCCGGGAGTGGCGGCGATGGCGGGGCCGGGACGGGCGGCAAGACTGGTGCAGGCTCGCGGGCGGCCGCAGCGGCGGCCGGCACGCCGGCTCGGACGCGCGCCTCGATCAGGCGGTCCATCAGGCCCAGCAGCACGGGCGCATCGATCGGCTTCATCGCATAGTCGGTGAAGCCCACGGCGCGGCAGGCGTCGATCGTGGCCTGCGTGGCATCGGCGGTCAGCGCCACCACCGGTGGCAGGTCGTCCTCCGTGAAACGCATCAGCTTCAGCGCCTCGATGCCGCCCATGCGCGGCATGTTCAGGTCCATGAGCACAAGATCGAACGGCTCGTCGGCGATCCGCTCCACGGCATCCTGGCCCGAACCGACGATGACGACTTGGTGGCCGGCGCTCTCCAGGATCCGCCGGACGACCTGCTGGTTGGTGAGGTTGTCCTCGGCCACGAGGATCCGGCCGGGATGCGCGGCGGTCACGGCATCCTGGCTCGCCGCCAGCCTGGGCGCCTCGTGCGGTGCCAGCGAAGCCCGCGCCAGGCGCGGCAGGTCCCGCTCCAGCGTCGCCGGCGACAGCCCGGCCATGGCGAGCGACGGCGGTTCCGTGCTGCCGATCGTGACGATGTCGACGCTGCCCTCGACCTTGTGCAGAACGATCCCGATCAGCTCGGCGGCACTCGACGAGGTGGCGGGGTCTGCCATCACGAGGAGGCGCCGGCCATGGCGGCGGTGCAGCTTCGTGGCCACATCCTCAAGGCTGCCGGCCCGCTGGGCGCCAAACCCTGCCCGTTCCAGGATTTCCTGCGCCCGGACGGCCAGCTGGCCACGGCCCAGGACCACCACCAAGCCATGGCTCGGCAGCACCGGCAAGTCGTCCAGGTCGGCGGCGGGCAGCAGCAGCGTGAAGCTGAAGGTAGTGCCGCGGCCGGGCTCGCTCTGCAGTGCCAGGCGGCCGCCCATCAGCTCCACCAACTCCTTGGCAATGGTCAGGCCCAGCCCCGTGCCGCCATAGTCGCGGTCGGTGCCGTCATCGGCCTGCGTGAAGCTCTCGAAGATCCGCTGCTGGCGGTCGAGCGGGATGCCGATGCCGGTATCGGACACGGCAAACAGGACCTCCTGGCCTCGGCCGGCCATCTGGACCCGCAGGACGACCTCGCCCCGCTCGGTGAACTTCAGGGCGTTGGCGACGAGGTTGGTCAGCACCTGCTGGAGGGCAGCTTGGTCGCCCACCAGGGCCGACGGTACCCCTGGGTCGAGCACCAGCCGGAGCCGGAGGCCACGCGCCTGGGCCTGCTGTTCCAGCATCCCGCGAAGGATCCCCAACAGGCCGTCCAGGTCGAACGGCTGCGTGATCACCGTGAACCTGCCGGCCTCGATCTTGGCCGCATCCAGCACGGCGTCGACTAGGCCCAGGATCGTGCCCGCCGCGGTCCGCACCGTGCCCAGCATCTCGCGACGGTCCTCGTCAGGCTCGTCGCGGCGCAAAAGGTCGGACAGGCCGATCACCGCGTTGAGCGGCGTGCGGAACTCATGGCTTATCACCGCGAGGAACCGGCTCTTGGCCTGGTTGGCTTCCTCCGCCCGGTGGATGGCCTGCTCGAGCTTGCGCAGCAGGGTGGAGACGTAGGCGGGCAGCACGATCAGCGCCAGGATCAGCGCCACGTCCAGGGCCGGCACCTGCCGCCACTCGGCATTGAGCAGGACGACCCCGCTGAACAGAAGGAGCGCCGTCCCGGCCGCGGCGAACAGGTAGGTCCGTCCGAACCGGAAACCGTGGCCGAGGATGATCCAGAGCAGGATCGGGTAGAAGGGAGCGGCACTCATGCCGCCCACCAGCATCACCCCGCACAGGCCGACCGTATCGATCAGCATGCCCGCGATCCGCCTGGCCGGGCTGATGCCTGGCCAAACCAGGATGTGGACGAACAGGGCGGTTGAGAGCACCAAGGCCGCAGCGCTGATGCCGAGCCCGCCCCAGAAGAAGGTGCCGGAACCGCTGGCGGCGGCCAGGATGTAGACACCGATCGCGACGGCGAACCCGATACGGATCAGGGCCTGCTCGTGCTCGCTGTCCGGCCGCCCGGCCAGCCGGCGGCGCAGCCTGGCGCGCCACCCGTCCTTCTCCTGCGGCGGCATATCGGCTCTGGCCGTCAGCTGCGGGTCATCGCCGGGCAAGGGTGCCGTCATGGCGCGACGCTCGCCGGCACGGCGCGGAGCAGCGCCTCGACTTCCTCGGGCGGCATTGGGAAGCCGACCAGGTGGCCCTGGATCTGGTCGCAGCCGCCGCGCTCCAGAATCAGGCGCTGGCCGGGCGTCTCGACGCCTTCAGCCAGCACGGTGAGGCCCAGGCTGCGCGCCAGCTCCACGACCATGTGGACGATCTGGCGCGACTGCTCGTTCGTCTCGATGTCGTGCACGAACTGCCGGTCGATCTTGAGGCGATGCACGGGCAGGCGCTGCAAATAGGCCAAGGAGGAGTAGCCAGTGCCGAAATCGTCGAGCGACAGGGAAACGCCAAGGCCGGCCAGAAAGCGCAGCGTTTCCATGGCCTGCGCGGTGTTCTCGAACAGGGCGTTCTCGGTAAGCTCGATGTCGATCCAGCACGGGTCGATCCCGGTCTCGGCCAGGAGCTGCTCGATCTGGCGCTCCACCCCCTTCTCGCGGAACTGGCCGGGGCCGATGTTCACCGACATCGTGATCCCCTCGATGCCCTGCTCCTGCCAAAGGCGCAGCTGCCGGCATGCCTGTTGCAGGACCCAGTTGGACAAGGGCGCGATCAGGCCGATGTCCTCGGCGACCTGCAGGAACTCTCCGGGGCGCACCATGCCGCGGCTCGGATGGTTCCAGCGCACCAGCGCCTCCACGCCGATGATCCGGCCCGAGCCCAGTTCCATCTGCGGCTGATAGTGGACAGTGAACTGCCGCGTGGTCAGCGCCTGGCGAAGCTCGCGCTCCAGCTGGATGGTCCGCTTGGCGGTGACGTTCATCTCCTCGGCGAAGAACCGCCACGTGTCCCGGCCGGACTGCTTGGCGCGATGCATGGCGAGTTCGGCATTGCGCAGCAGATGGTCCAGCTGCCGGGCATCGTCCGGCCAGATGGTGACACCCATCGAGGCACTCACATTGATCTCGCGGTCGCCGATCTGGAACGGCTCGGCGAATGTCTCGTTCAGACGCCGGCAGAGCTCGGCGGCCTCGTCGGCGCGACGCAGGCCCGGATGCGCGATCAGGAACTCGTCCGAGCGCAGCCGGCCCAGCGTCTCGCCTGCCTTGACCCGCCCGCGCAGCCGGCCGGCCAGCGCCTTCAGCAGGGCGCTGCCGAACGCGTCCCCATAGGCATTGTTGAAGCTCTTGAAGCGGTCGATGTCGATATGGACCAGCGCCAGCAGCTCCTGATCGGCCTCGGTCCTGGCGATGTCCTGGGCGATGCGCTCCAGCAGGGACTGGCCGGAGGGCAGCCCGGTCAGCGCATCCGAGCGCATCGCGGGCATGGTGTCGGCCATGCTCCGCAGCAGCTCGTCGCCCTCGTGCCACAGGGTGAGGACGTGGCTTACCTGACCGGCCGCGTCGGTCAACGGCGCGTGGACCAGGAGGACGCGCCGCTCCTGCTGTCCCTGGCCGATCAGCTCGACCCGCGGCTGCCCGGACGCCTCGCCGGTCTCGAAGATCTTGTCGGTCTGCAGCCGGTAGCGCAGCAGGAAGCCGGCGCCGAGCAGCGCGTCGAGGCCAGGCTGGCGGCCCTGGTCGCCCGGCATCGGCAGGGTCGCGCAGCCGGCGGCCCTGGCCCAGGCGGCGTTGGCGGCCACCAGGCGCGCGTTCTGGTCGGTCACGAAGGCCGGCAGCTCCAGCCGGCCGCACAGGGCCGCCGGATCGATCGAGAGCGCCGCGCCGGCGCCCTTGGTGCCCAGCCTCTGCTCGAGATCGGCAGCCCGCTCGCTGAGGAGGCGCTGCTGGCGGCGCATGGTCAGGAGGTTCTTGACCCGGGCACGGAACTCCAGGTGGTCGACCGGGCTGAGCAGGAAGTCCGTCGCTCCGGACTCCAGCGCCTGATAGCAGTAGTCGCGGTCCTCGTAGACGGTGACCACGATGATCGGGATGAGTTCGCAGCCGGCGGTCGTGCGGAGCTCTCGGATCAGTTCGGCACCGTTCATGCCGGGCATGTTGAAGTCGGTGACCACGAGGTCCGGCGCCTCGGTGGCGGTGATCGCCGCCAGCGCCTCGGTCGGTGACCCATAGGCCTGGACCACCAGCCCCTCTTCCACCGACTGGGCGAGCCTGCTCAGGATGTTGCGGTTGGTGACCCGGTCATCGATGACCACTATCTTCGCCATCACGGATCGTCCGGCTGGCAACTAGGAAGATGGTCGGGCTGATTGCGGCCGAACATCACTCTCCCGATCGTGGCGTCTCCGTCCGACGCACGGCACAACGCGGTCCAGAAGAAGAGGACGGAGTGGGTCAAGTCAATGCAAACAGGGCGTAATCCTGCCACGGATGGCGGTCCGGCACATCATGGAGCATGCGGTGACCGATAAGCGCGACTATCCACCCCATCCCATCGTCGGGGTAGGTGTGGTCGTGCGACGGGATGACAAGTTCCTGCTGATCCGCCGCATCAAGCCGCCGCGGGTCGGGCAGTGGAGCCTGCCGGGCGGGCGGCAGCATCTTGGCGAAACCGTCGAGGAGGCCGCCCGTCGCGAGGTTCTCGAGGAGAGCGGGCTGACCCTGTCGTCCTGCCGCCTGCTGACGGTGGTGGACCTGATCGAGCGCGACCCGGGCGAGCGGGTGGTCTGGCACTACACCTTGATCGATTTCGTCGCCGAGGCGGACCACGACCGGGTGGTTGCCGGCGACGATGCCGCCGAGGCGGCATGGTTCACGCTCGACGATGCCGTCGCCGCAGTTGCGTGGGAGGAGACCAGGCGGATCCTCCGCATGGCGGCCGAAGCTCGTTAGCAGGGGACGAGGCATCCGGTTCTGGCGCGTCCAATCCTCGTCGACCCGGGCGGATGGGCCGGCTCAGGCTTCCTCGCGCTCGGTGCCTGCCAGCACGCGGGCCAGGTTGCAGAGCGCGTCCTGGTGCTTGCGGCTGCCGATCGCGGAGAAGTTCCGCGCCAGTTCCAGGAGCATGCGCTGCTGGGGCATCAGCTCCTTGTCCTTCGGCTTCGCGTTCTTGTCAGGCTCGACGTCCTCGAAGAAGTAGCTGATCTCGACGCCCAGGGCCTGGGCGATCTGGAACAGGCGGCCGGCCGAGATGCGGTTGATGCCAGTCTCGTACTTGTGGGCCTGCTGGTAGGTGACGCCGATCAGCTCCGCCATCTGCTGCTGGGTGAGGCCGAGCATGATCCGGCGCTGGCGAATGCGCATGGAGACGTAGTGGTCGACATCCAGCGCCCTCGACCGGCCTCCGGTCCCGCGGCTGACGACCTTCGCAGTGGCCACCTGATTCATGAGCGGAAATCTCCAACGGGATTCGAGGCCGCTTCGGAACCCGTCCGGTCTCGCGTCTCGATCGATTTCGCTAAAATACCAGCTAATTTGCTGGATGCCAGCACTTCGACATTTCCTCATCAACCATAATAGCATATCTCTCACTCGTCGGCTTGGCTTTCCTGGCTCGCCGCCGCGGCCTCCAGCACCCCGAGCACCGGTCGCGCATCCGTGATCTCGACCACCATCGTTCCTTCGCCGCCGGCAAGGCAGACCAGGAACATGCCGCTCTTCGGCCCGGGCAGGACCCGGCGCAGCAGTTCCCGGTCATCCGGCAGTCTCACGATGGCGAACCGCCCCACGGTTTCGGCGGGCTCGACAGGGTCGGCCGCCGTCAGAACGAGCTGGCCCTGGCGGAACATCGGCGCGTTGGCGTCATCCTCGACCTGCCAGGCGCGCATGCGGTCGACCCGCACGGCCAGTGGCGGGATCGGCGACTCCAGCGACAAGGCGCAGCCACCCGCGCCGATCCGCCCGGACACTGTCAGGCCCGGCCGCTTTGGGCTGCGGCCGAACCATAGATATTCCGGCGTCGTGTCCAGGAGATCCGCGATGCGATCCACCACCTCGCGCGGCGGCGCATACTCGTCCCGTTCATAGGGTCCGATTGCCGTGGAGTGCCGGTGGATCAGGCGCGCCAGCTCCACCTGGGACCAGCCCTTGGCCGTCCGCAACGCCCGAAGCCTTGTCCCGAAGCTGTCCCGTCTCATCGCGGCCATCCGGTCCACCCGTGGTTCCACTAGGGGAATAACCCCATGTGACGCTAGAGCAAAACTATCTAACGCATTAGTTGTTGAAAACGATCACCATCCGGGGGCCGGCCAACGTTGCGCCCATGGGTCCTGCGACGCTTCTGCTCAGCCATCTCGGGCGGGCACGAGGGACATCCGGTCGGGGCGCTGTGCCGCCGGAAGCACGATTCGCCGGTCGATGGTCCAGCGTGCCACGCCGTCCGCGAACCATCGCGACCAGGGATGACCGCTCTGGCCGCTCGCGGTGACGATCCGGATGCCCTCGGGCTCGGCAAGGTCGGCGACGATCCGCAGGCTGGCCGCGATGGTCACGGTCCGCCGGACCAGGGCGTCGTCCGTCGTCGCCCAGGCGACGTCCACCGTGTCGGGATCGCCGGCCTTGGGCGCTTGGTTGCCGAACAGGGCGCCCAGCACCGGCACCTGCCCGAGCGTCGCATGCGGCATGGCCGCGGTCTGCAGGTGGCGCAGGGTCCAGCGGCCCCGATCCGGCCCGGTCGCGGCGACGAGCGCCGCTTGCGCCTGCTGCAGGGCCCGGCCCGCCAGCATCGCACAGGTCTCGACCGGCTCGGTCCGGACATCGTCGCACCAGGCCGGCCGGTTCTGCAGCACATGGGCCAGGAAGTTGCCGCGCAAGCCGCGCAGCCCCGATGCCAGCGGACCCAACTCGTCCTCGCGGATCATCCGGGACAGCCGCTCCGCCCAGGCCAGGAACAGCCCGGCCTCCCAGCGGTCGCCCGCCATCGTGCCGTCCCAGCCGCGCATGGCATCGCGCATCGCCACCGTCGCCGGGTCGTTGCTTTGCGCGGCAAGTAAGGTGGGCAGCATGTCCACCGCGAATCCGGAGCGGAGATCGCGCTGGATGCGGACGAGGTCGGCTGGGTCCAGCCGCTCCTCGGCCGAAAGCAGCGCGTCGATGCGCGCCCGCCGCCAATCCGAGGGCCAGTAGGCGGCGATCAGGTGGGGATAGCCGGGCTCGGTCACCCGGTTGTTGCCGTTGGCTACCGTGCCGCCCGGGGGATCGAGCAGGGTCGGCAATTCGTCGGCCGGCACCGTTCCGGTCCAGTCGAACCGGCCGCTGGCGCCATCCGCCGGCATCGTGCCGTTGCCGCCGCGCCGCACCGGCACCGCACCCGCCACGATCAGGCCGACCCGGCCATGGCTGTCGGCGGCGATGAAGTTCTGCACCGGGTTGCGGTAATCGGCCAGGGTCGCCCGCAGCCCGTTGAGATCGCCCGCATGCGGCAGCCCGAAGCCTGCACGGATCGTGCTGTCGGCGGGATCCAGCACCGTCCAGGCCAGGCTCACCGGCCTTGCCGGCTCGCCGTTCCTGCCCGGCAGCTCGGAAATGACCGGTCCATGCCGCGTCGCACGCAGCCGCAGCGTCTCGCTGGCCCCGCCCTTCACCAGGATCCGCTCCTCGCGCCGGGCGAACGGCAGGGAACCGCCCGGTGCCAGGTAGCGCTCGCCGTCCGCGGGGTCGACCGTCTCCACGAACAGGTCCTGGACGTCCGCATGGGTCGTGGTCAGGCTCCAGGCCAGGGTCGGTGTCCGCCCGATCACCACGAACGGCATGCCCGGCATGGTGGCGCCCGTCACCCGCAGCCCCGGCGCCGTCATGTCGACCAGGTACCACACGCCCGGCGTGCGCAGCTGCAGGTGAGGGTCGCCGGCCAGCAGCGCCCCGTCGCTGGCGCTGCGGGACGCGCCCACCGCGAACGCGTTCGAGCCGATGCCGGATGAGGGCAGGTCGGGCAGGCTCGCCCGCAGCCGTTCCGCCCAGCCGGCCGGAGCTTGGGCCGACTGGTCCCGCGGCGCGTCCATCCCGGGCCAAAGGTCGGCGATCTGCTGCGGTGTCAGCCGGGCGCGCAGTGCCAGGCGCTGCAGCTCGCCGTCCATGTCGCCGTCCAGGTTCAGCGCCATCATCTTGATCCAGACCGCGCTGTCCGCAGGCTTCCAGGGCTCCGGGCTGTGCCAGAAGATCCAGAACTCCGGCGGCAGCAGCCGGTCGCGATGCTCGATCCAGTCGTTGATGCCCTGCACGTAGGCGTCCAGCAGCGCCCTGGACGAGGGATCAAGGCTTTCGAGCGAGGCCTGCGCGGCATTGTAGAGCCCGAGCGTGCGCAGGTAGCGGTCGGCCGGCAGGCCGGGGCTGCCGACCAGCTCGGCCAGCCTTCCCTGGCCGACCCGGCGCTGGAACTCCATCTGCCAGAGCCGGTCCTGGGCCTGGACGAAGCCCAGCGCCCGGTAGGCGTCCCGCTCGCTGGCGGCCCGGATGTGCGGCACGCCGTGGACGTCCCGCTCGATCTCGACGGGCCCGTCCAGCCCGTCCAGCTCGTAGCCGCCTGTCGTGCGCGGCAGCGAGCCGGCACCGATCAGGACGATGGCGCCGACAATCGCGAGGAGGAGGATGAGAAGGGCGCCTGCCGCTGCGCGCAGCGCCCTCTTCACGTCAGGCCGCCCGGTCCAGGAGGTCCAGCTTCTCCAGGCAGGCCCGCAGGCTGTCGGCATCGGTGAAGCGGTGGGCACGCCAGCCACGCGCTTCAGCCGCGGCGATGTTCGCCGCATTGTCGTCGATGAACAGGAGCCGGTCGCCCGACTTGCCCAGGTCCTGCTCGACATGGGCGAAGATGCGGGGGTCCGGCTTGATCAGCTTCAGCTCGCCCGAGACATAGACATTGTCGAAGTGCCGGAAGAACGGGTAGCCGGCCTCGTCCTTGTGCACGAGTGGGAAGGTCTCGATCGACCAGTTGGTGAGCGCCACCAGATGGGTGCCGTTGGCTGCGAGTTCTTCCAGGATCGTGACCGTGCCGGGGATCGGCCCCTTGATCATCTCGATCCAGCGGTCCTTCCAGGCTTTCAGCGGCACCTCCAGGTGCGGATGGACCGCGAGCAACTCGGCGATGCCCTCGTCCATCGTCCGGCCGGCGTCGAACTTCTCGTTCCAGTGCCCGGTGGCGACCTCGGTCAGGAAATGCTCCATCACCGCCGGATCGTCGAACATGGTGCGGTAGAGGTAGCGCGGGTTCCAGTCGATCAGGACCCCGCCCAGGTCGAACACGACCGTCTCGACTGCCTGCCCGTCCGCCACCCGATCGTTCCTTTGCGCCAATACTCGGCCGTGCCGCTACGACGGCAGGCATGACAACTTCAAGGCGCTTCTCGACGCGATGATGCGGTGGCGCCATGGTACGGCCGCTGCTTGTCACTCCCTGGGCACACCATGCCGCTCGTTCCGATCGACCGCCCCGAGTTCGACGTCGCCATCGACCTCCGCTACGCCACCGAGCGCAACTTCACCGGCGAGCCGGTCTATGCGCGCGCCCTGCCGTTCCTGCATCGCCATGCGGCCGATGCGCTGGCCCGCGCCATCGCCCTGGCCCGCCCCCTGGGCCTGCGCCTCAAGCTGCTCGACCTTTACCGGCCGCCCGAAGCCCAGTGGAAGCTCTGGCACCACACGCCCGACCCCGAGTTCATCGCCGTGCCCTGGCGAGGCTCTCCACACGGCCGTGGCGTCGCCGTCGACCTGACCCTGCTCGACGGGCAAGGTGAGGAACTCGACATGGGCACCGACTTCGACGCCTTCACGCCCCGCTCGCACCATGGTGATACCGCGGTATCGGTGGACGCCCAGCGCAACCGGCTCCTCCTGCTGGGACTGATGACCGCGGCCGGCTTCGACTTCTACCGCAACGAATGGTGGCACTATCAGCTGTTCGACGCGCGTGCACGCTACCCGCTCATCGCGGATGGCGCCGCAGCACCCCGGCTGATGTGATTCCCTGATCGAGGAGACATGCGATGAGCATCGACTTCCTGCTCACATCGCTGATCGTCGTGGCCTCGCCCGGCACCGGCGTGCTGCTGACCCTGGCCGCCGGCCTGTCGCGCGGGGCGCGTGCCAGCATGGTCGCCGCGTTCGGCTGCACGCTCGGCATCGTCCCGCACATGGCGGCCGCAGTCATGGGGTTGGCCGCCCTGCTGCATACCAGTGCCATAGCCTTCCAGACGCTGAAATATCTGGGCGTGGCCTATCTGCTCTACATGGCGTGGACGACGCTGAAGGAGCAGGGCGCCCTTCGGGTCGACAAGGACATGAGCCCCCGTTCGGCCCGCCAGGTGATCGTCGCCGCCATCCTGGTCAACATCCTCAACCCCAAGCTGTCGATCTTCTTCCTGGCCTTCCTCCCGCAGTTCGTGAGCGCCGCCGACCCGCACCCGCTCGGCCGCATGCTGGAACTCAGCCTCGTCTTCATGCTGCTGACCTTCGTCGTGTTCGTCGGCTACGGCCTGTTCGCGGCGGGGATCCGCAACCACGTGATCTCCCGCCCGCGCGTGCTCACCTCGATGCGCCGCACCTTTGCCGGCGCGTTCGCGGCGCTGGGTGCCAGGCTCGCCTTCGCGGAACGCTGAGCGATCGCCGCCGCTTGCGTCGCCCGTCTCCTGCCCCTACTTGCTCGCGCGCCCGTCGGCAGCGGCGGGCGATGATCTCAGGGCGGGGTGCAAGTCCCCACCGGCGGTGAACGCACGCAGGTGCGGCAGCCCGCGAGCGCCCTTCGCCTGCTGGCGGAGGGGTCAGCAGATTCGGTGCGATTCCGAAGCCGACGGTGACAGTCCGGAGGAAAGAGATCGGTCGTCGCTGCCCTCGTCCATGCCGGACGGGGAGGCGGCGGACGCGTCATGCCCTGATTCAGGTTCCGGCAGCCCAAGGAAGCCAACGTGGATCAGTTTCCCTCCCGTATCGCCTTCGTCCAGTCCTGCTGGCATAAGGACATCGTCGACCGCAGCCGCGATGCCTTCATCGAGGCCATGGCCGAGGGCGGTATCGACCGCGAGCAGATCGACCTTCATGAAGTGCCCGGCGCCTTCGAGATCCCGCTCCACGCCAAGCTGCTCGCCAAGTCCGGCCGCTATGCCGCCATCGTCGGCGCCGGCCTCGTCGTGGACGGCGGGATCTACCGACACGAGTTCGTGGCCCAGGCTGTCATCTCCGGCCTGATGCAGGTCCAGCTCGAGACCGAGGTGCCGGTCCTCTCCGCGGTCCTGACCCCCCAGCAGTTCCACGAGCACGACACCCACCGCAGCTTCTTCACTGAGCATTTCGACGTGAAGGGCAGGGAGGTGGCGTCGGCGTGCCTCGCGATCCTGAAGAGCACAGCCCGGCTGCGCCACCTGGCCGCCTGACGAAACCTGTACCGGTCCACAATGATGAGACACCGATGTGCGCTCACGCGGCCATGTGCATCTGACCAAGCTGGCCGGCTCGAACCTGGGCGGGTGTCCGGTAGCCGTGCCGCTCGACGATCCAGCTCCGG
>JAESGR010000973.1_pt1 | contig 12273 bp, 8 predicted proteins | sample 9269771 | NCBI WGS metagenome assembly JAESGR01 (sample SAMN15739572, study PRJNA653492) | algae metagenome | isolation source: Chroococcus sp. CMT-3BRIN-NPC107 and co-occurring heterotrophs from well... | place: USA: Clark Mountains Wilderness, California | collected 2010-04-18
CCCGGCGTCGCCCCGATGCCGTCGGGGTCCATGTCGGGTTCCAGGAGAAGGACGCCCGCCGGATGTTCGCGGGCAGCGACTTCCTGCTGATGCCCTCCCGCTTCGAGCCCTGCGGGCTCGCGCAGATGTACGCCCAGCGCTTCGGCTCCCTGCCGATCGTGCGCCGCACCGGGGGCCTCGCCGACACCGTCGAGGACGGCGTGACGGGCTTCACCTTCGGCGAGGCCTCGCCGAAGGGATTCGCCGGCGCGATCCGCCGGGCGCTCGACACCTTCACCCAGAAGAAGCGCCTGAACGCCATGCGCCGCCGGGCGATGTCGCGCTCGTTCGGCTGGGATGGCGCGGCGATGAACTACTCGGCGCTCTATGCGCGGGCGTTCGGCAACGGTCCGATCCTGCGACGGCAGGTGGCTTAGCGCCTCTCCTCCCCCTTGTGGGGAGGAGTTGGAGGTGGGGGTGGCTGGGTGACCCTGGGTCCAGGCCAGCGGAACCACCCCCACCCTCGATCCCTCCCCGCAAGGGGGAGGGAAGAAGCCCAACTCACGCCGCTTCGAGCAATCGCCGCGCGATGACCTGGGCCTGGATCTCGGGCGCGCCCTCGAAGATCGAGAGGATGCGGGCGTCGCAGAGCACGCGGCTCACGGCGTATTCCAGCGCGAAGCCGTTGCCGCCGTGGATCTGGAGGGCGTTGTCGGCCGCCGCCCAGGCGACGCGGGCGCCGAGCAGCTTGGCCATGCCCGCCTCAAGGTCGCAGCGCTTGCCCTCGTCCTTCTCGCGGGCCGAGAAGTAGGTGAGCTGGCGGGCGATGTTGATCTCCACCGCCATCATCGCGAGCTTGTCGGCGACGCGGGGGAAGTTCACGAGCGCCTTGCCGAACTGGACCCGCTCCTCGGCGTAGCGCAGGCCGAGATCGAGGGCCGATTGCGCGACGCCGACGGCGCGGGCCGCGGTCTGGATGCGGGCGGATTCGAAGGTCTGCATGAGCTGGGCGAAGCCCTTGCCCTCGACCTCGCCGAGCAGGTTGCCCGCCGGCACCTTGAACCCGTCGAAGGCGAGCTCGTACTCCTTCATGCCGCGATAGCCGAGCACCTCGATCTCGCCGCCCGTCAGCCCCTCGACGGGGAAGGGCTCGGCATCGGTGCCGCGGGGCTTCTCGGCGATGAGCATGGAGAGGCCGCGATGGCCCTTCTCCTCGGGCTTGGTGCGGACCAGCACGGTCATGATGTCGGCGCGCACGGGGTGCGTGATCCAGGTCTTGTTGCCCGAGATCGTCCAGTGGTCGCCGTCCTTGACCGCCTTGGTGCGGAGCGAGGCGAGGTCGGAGCCGGTGTTCGGCTCGGTGAAGACGGCGGTGGGCAGGATGTCGCCCGAGGCGATGCCGGGCAGGAAGCGCTGCTTCTGCTCCTCGGTGCCGCCGCACAGGATGAGCTCGGCCGCGATCTCGGAGCGGGTGCCGAGCGAGCCGACGCCGATATAGGCGCGCGAGAGCTCCTCGGAGACGACGCACATCGAGATCTTGGGCAGGCCCATGCCGCCGTATTCCTCCGGGATGGTCAGGCCGAAGACGCCGAGCTCGGCCATCTTGGTGACGATCTCCATCGGGATGTAGTCGTTCTTCAGGTGCCATTCGTGGGCGTGCGGCGCGACCTCGGCGAGGCCGAAGCGGCGCATCTCGGAGCGGATCGCCTCCATGTCCTCGTCGAGGCCGGAATGGCCGATCGTGGCCGATCCGCCGTTGTCGCGGATACGGGCGACCAGCGCCGCGCGGTTCTCCGTCGTGTTGCCCTCGGCGATCAGCGTCTCCACCGCCGCGTTGCGGAACTTCGCGACCTCGCGGGCGCCGAGCCCGAGGGAGCCCGTCGGGCGCACCATCTCGCCCTGGCTCATCGGGATGCCAGAGAACATCTGGTCGAGGTACTCGCCGAGCCCGATCCTCACGAGCAGGGTCTCGGTCTCGCCGAGCTGCCCGGATTCCTGCAGCCGGGCCGCGTAGGCGGCGAGCTCGCGCACGCCCTCGCCGTAGGTCGCGAGCCAGGCCAGCCCGTGGGCGGCGTGCTGCTCGGCCTCCAGCTTCTCGGCCGAGACCTTGCCCTCGGCGGACAGGACCTTGGTCCGCACCCGGCGCGTCGCCTCGGCGACGAGACCCATCGCGGCCTCGCCGGCCTCCCGGGCGAGGCTGACGAGATCCTGCGGTTGCGTGGAGATCGCGGGTGATGCGGACATGAGTTCGCTCGCTGAAAGAGAAGGCTCTGCTACAAGTCATTATAGGCAGGTTTGCCGGCACTGTAGAGGCGCTTCGCCGCAGCTTTGCGCCTCTCCGCATTGAACTTTGTATTCAGCCGCGACTGGCGATGGCGACGCCGAGCGCCGCGATGACCATCCCTACGATTTGCAGGGGCACCAGCACCTCGCCGAACAGGCCGTAGGCCATCAGGGCCGAGACGGGCGGCACGAGGAAGAAGAGCGAGGCGACGCCCGCCACAGCGCCGCGCCGGATCAGCACCATCAGGAGCAGGATGCCGGCGACCGAGTTGACGAGGATCGACCAGGCGAGCCCGAACCAGAACGGGGCCGAGAGGTCGAAATGCCCGGGCTCCAGGACGAGCGCCACCGGCACCGACAGAGCGGCCGCGGCGAGGAACTGGATCGTGGCGTTGGCGAGCAGATCCGCCTCGCCGGCCTGGCGCTTCTGCCAGAGGGTGCCGAGCGTCATCGCCGCCATCGCGCCGAGGCAGATGCCGAGCGCGGGCAGCGGGATGCCGGAAGGGCCGACCGCGCCGAGCTTGGGCGCGAGCACGAGGAGGGCGCCGGCAAAGCCCGTCACGATGCCGAGCCAGCGCCGGCCGCTGACGCGCTCGCCCAGCAGCGGCCCGGCGAGCATGGCGGTCAGCAGCGGCTGCAGGCTGCCGACGAGGGCCGCGATCCCGGCCGGCAGCCCGCGATCGACCGCCCAGAAGACGCCCATCACGTAGAGCCCCTGCATGAACACGCCCGCGACCAGGGCATCGCGCCAGCCCGCGCGGTCCCGAGGCCAGCGCGCGCCGGTGGCGAAGGCGAGGCCCGCCAGGACGAGGGCGACCCCGGTCACGCGAATGCCGACGAAGCTGAGGGGATCGGCGTAGGGCACCACGAAGCGCGCGGCGACGAAGCCCGTCGCCCAGATCAGGACGAAGAGGCCGGGAATGAGGGCGGGGGTGCGCTGGCCTTGGGACATGGTTGCGGCGCAGGCACCACAGCCGCGGAGCGAAGACAACCCGCGGCGGCGGCGACGATCCTGCGGGAGCCCTGCGCGGGGCACCGCGTTACGCCAACTCCATCCAAGCCGTGTAGAGACCCGCGAGGGGCCGGAGCCGCCGCCCGGTTCCGCGCCTTCGGCCAGAGAGGAGAACCCCGTCGCCCGTGTCCCGTCTCCGCGCCAGCCTCGACGTCGCGGCGATCGCCGCGCAACGCTTCGTCGCCCATGACGGCTGGGCCATCGCGAGCCATATCGCGCTCTCGATCCTGACCTCGCTGTTTCCGTTCCTGATCCTGCTCGCGGCGCTCGCCGGCCTGTTCGGCTCGAAGTCGCTCGCCGACGAGGCCGGCGTGCTCATCTTCGATGCCTGGCCCCGCGAGGTCGCGAGCCCCATCGTCGGCGAGATGCACCGGGTGCTCACCGAGCAGCGCGGCGGGGTGCTGACACTGGGTGCGCTCCTTGCGCTGTACTTCTCGTCCTCGGGCGTCGAGAGCCTGCGGGTCGGGCTGAACCGGGCCTACGGGTTGCGCGAGGGCCGGCCCTGGTGGCTGACGCGGCTGGAATCGATCGCCTACGTCGTCTGCGGGGCGCTCGCGATGCTCGCCTTCGCGCTCCTCGTCGTGCTGGGGCCGCTGATCTGGCGCAAGGTGCTCGACGTGGCGCCGGGCCTCGAACCGCTGAGCCTCACCGTCGCGATCGCGCGCATCGCCATCACCGCGACGCTGATCGCCGTCGTCCTCGTCATCGCGCACAAGTTCGTCGCGGCCGGGCGGCGCTCCTTCGCGGCGGTGCTGCCGGGCATCGCGGTGACGCTGATGCTGTGGTTCCTCGCCGGCCTCGGCTTCGGCTACTACCTCGACCGCTTCTCCAGCGCCTACGCCTCGACCTATGGCGGGCTCGCCACCGCGATGGTGTTCCTCGTCTTCCTCTACTGGCTGGCGGCGATGTTCCTGTTCGGCGGCGAGATCAACGGCACCGTCATCGCCGCGCGGCGCCGGCGGCTCCAGGCCAAGATGCAGGCGCGGCAGGCGGAGGCGCGGCCGCTGTGACAAGGATGGGTCGAGCGCTTTCCCCTCCCCCTTGTGGGAAGGGTGATTGCAGATGAGGTGGCTCGTTGGCCGGAGGCCTCTATGGCACCCCCTTTGTCATTCCGGGCTCGCCTGACGGCGCCCCGGAATGACAAAGGGGGTTGAAGACCTCCATCTACAATCGTCCGACCTTGTGGGGACGGGCTGAGGGTGGGGGTGGTTCCGCTCGGTGAGCGGGCGGGTCACCCAGCCGCCCCCACCTCCTACTCCTCCCCACAAGGGGGAGGAGAATACGTCAGCGCTTTCCTCACGCCGCCAACGGCAGCGCCTCGTCCGTTTCCGCCGCGCCGGCCATGAACTGGGCCCGGGCGAGGTCGGCGAAGCGGCCGTTCTGGGCCACCAGCTCCTCGAAGCTGCCCGACTCGACGATCCGGCCCTCGTGGAAGACGAGGATGCGGTCGGCGTTGCGGATCGTCGCGAGGCGGTGGGCGATGACGAAGGTGGTGCGGCCCTCCATCACGGCCTCCAGCGCGCCCTGGAGCTTGCGCTCGGTGGTGGCGTCGAGCGCGCTCGTCGCCTCGTCGAGGATGAGCACCGGCGGGTTCTTGAGGAGCGCGCGGGCGATCGAGAGGCGCTGGCGCTCGCCGCCGGACAGCGAGCGGCCGCGCTCGCCGATGATCGTGTCGAGGCCGTCCGACTGCCGGGCCATGAACTCGGTGGCCTGGGCACGATCGAGCGCGTCGAGCATCTCGGCATCGGTCGCGTCGGGACGGCCGACCTGAAGGTTCTCGCGGATCGAGCGGGCGAACAGCATCGGCTCCTGGAAGACGACGCCGATGTTGTGGCGCAAGCTGGAGAGGCCGATGTCGCGGATGTCGGTGCCGTCGATGCGGATCGCGCCGCTCTCCGGGTCGAAGGCGCGGTGCAGGAGGCCGAGCGTCGTCGACTTGCCCGAGCCCGTGGTGCCCACGAGCGCCACCGTCTCGCCGGCCTGCGCCGTGAAGGAGACGTCGTCCACGGCCTTGCGGCGCGGCGTGTAGGAGAAGCCGACGTTCTCGAAGGAGACCTCGCCCTCGAACCGCGCGACCTGGCGGGCGTTCGGGCGGTCGTGGACGGCCGGCATCGTGTCGAGGATCTCGAAATACTCGGCGATCTTCGGGGTCTGCTGGAACAGGCCGTTGATGCAGGTGGCGACCTGGTCGAGGCGCGAGACCAGCATGGTGGCCAGGCTCATGAAGGCGACGACCTCGCCGACCGTGGCCATCCCGTGCTGATGGAGCACGATGCCGGTGATGAAGATCGCGGTCATGGTCAGCGTCGCCGAGGCGCGGGTCGCCACGTTGGCGAGCGCCCACCAGGACAGGACCGGGATCTGGGCCGCGAGCAGGTTGCGGATGATGCCGTGCATCGCGTCCTTCTCGGCCTTGGCGCGAGTGAAGGACTGGATGACCGCGACGTTGCCGAGCGCGTCCGAGGCGTGCTCGGCGAGGCCCGACTGGTAGGCCTCGACCCGGCCCTGCAGGGTCTCGGTGCGGCGCATCACGAAGGTGGTCAGCGCCGTGAAGACGAGGACCAGCACGACGAGGATGAGGCCGAGCTGCCAGTTGACGAACAGCGTCAGCGGCAGGAGCACGCCGAGCGAGACCACGGCGACGAAGTGGTCGCGGAAGAAGCCGAGCCAGAGCCAGAACATGCCGTTCGTGCCCTCCAGCATCGCCTTGAGGACGCGGCCGGAATGGTTCGCCGAGTGGAAGGCGAGCGGCAGTTCGAGGACGTGCTCGAAGTAGTTCGCCATCGCCGCGAGGCGCTGGCGGTGGGCGAGCCGGTCGGCGTGGAGCGCGATGGTGACGCCGGCCGCGATCGTGAACAGGCCGAACCCGACCCAGGCCGCGATCAGCGGCAGCAGGGTCGCGAAGGTGTTCGAGCCGCTGTTGAGATGCGTCAGCTTGTCGATGATGCGCCCCATGAGCAGGGGTTCGGCGAAGGCCGCCACCGCCAGCGCCACGTTGGCGAGGGCCAGCATGGCGGCGAGCCGCCGGTCGGGACCCAGAAGCCCCATGACCCGTGCGTACAGACGAATCAGCGACATGGTGGAAAGCGCTCCGATGCCAACCCTGCGCGCGGCCCGTGTGACCCGGGCTTGACGCTCAATCTTTCGCTCAAGGGCTTCTCGCTGGCCGGACGGCCATCAACCCCTTGGGCGTGATCGGCTTATGGCAGGCGCTCCCTGAACGGCGAATGACACGAAAGCGGGACCCTGCGCGATCTTTTTTACGGTTCGTTCAGCCCAAATCCCTAACCCTTGTAGGCAGCGCCTCCGGGTGCGCCCACTCACGCGGCCTCAACGCCGCCGTTCAGGCACCCCGTCATGGATCTCGCAACAGGTGTCGGCCTGCTCGGCGGCCTCGCCACCGTCTTCACGCTGATCATGATCGACGGCGGCAACTTCGCCGCCTATTTCGACAAGCACGCGGTGATCGTGATCTTCGGCGGCGCCACGGCCGCGACGATGATGCGCTTCCCCTTCTCGACCATCGCCCACGGCCTGCCGATGGGCCTGCGCTTCGCCTTCACCATGCGCTCGATCAAGCCGCCGGAGCTGATCGAGGAGATCACCAGGATCGCCGACGTGGTGCGCAAGTCCGGCCCGATGGCGCTCGAGAACATGGAGATCTCGGACCCGTTCCTGGCGCAAGGCGCGCGCTACATCGCCGACGGCTACGACCGCGAGTTCATCCGCGACACGATGGAGCGGGACCGCGACAACTTCCTGATGCATCTCGACGAGGGCTCGAAGATCTATCGTGCCTTCGGGGACTGCGCCCCGGCCTGGGGCATGATCGGCACCATCCTCGGCATGGTGACCATGTTCGCCAACATGTCCGACCCCTCGAAGCTCGGCCCCGCCATGGCGACCGCGCTGCTCGCCACCCTCTACGGGGCGCTGCTCGCCAACATGATCACCCTGCCGATCGCCGACAAGCTGCACGTCAAGCTGGAGGAGGAGGACGTCTCCCGCTCGATCATCATCGACGGCATCCTGCTCATCCGCGATTCGAAGAGCTCGTCGCTCGTGCGCGAGATGCTGATCGCCTACCTGCCGCACAACCACCGCGAAGACCTCGCGGCCGAAGCGGCCTGAGGAGGGGCGCGCGCCGTGGCCAAGAAGAAGCGCGGCGGGGCGCATGGCGGGCACGGCTGGTTCGTGACCTTCGCCGACCTGATGGCGCTGCTCATGAGCTTCTTCGTCATGATCGCCGCCTACTCGACGCAGGACCAGAAGAAGCTCCAGGCGGTGGCGGGCTCGATGCGCGACGCCTTCGGCGTCAACAAGGAATCCCGCTTCTCCGGCATCATCGAGAAGGACGGGATGCCGAGCGCCGACAAGCTCCAGCACCTGCGCGACGTGCCGATGGACAAGGTCTCCGACCGGACCACGCCCCCGGGCAACGACGCGCTGATGGACGAGGGCATCCCCGACAGCGGCTATGCCGAGGCCTTCGGGCTCGCCGCGGCCAGCCTGCGCCAGGCGATGCAGGACATGCCGGAGATCGCGGAGCTCTCGAAGAACATCATCGTCACCCCGACGAAGCGGGGCCTCGACATCTCCCTCGTCGACCAGGACGGCAGCTCGATGTTCCCCGAAGGCTCGAGCCGGCCGAACGACCGCACCCGCCGCCTGCTGGAGCGCCTGGCGCCCGCGATCCGCAAGATGCCGAACCGCGTCGCGGTCACGGGCTACACCGCCACGCCGCGACCCGGCACGCGCCCGCCGGCCCCGCCCTGGGAGCTCTCGGCCAACCGGGCGATCAGCGTGCGCGAGATCCTGGCGGGCAGCGGCGTCCCCGACGACCGCTTCGCCTCGGTCACCGGCAAGGCCGACACCGAGCCGATGTTCCCCGACAACCCCTATCTCTCGTCGAACCGGCGCGTCACCGTCACCCTCATCAGCGAAGCCGCCGCGACGCCGCGCAAGGGTGTGCCGTAGCCGGATCTGAGGTGATCTGCCGGCACGATGTTGCTTCCGACGGGACCTACTCCGCGGAACGCTTCTTCTGATCCTCTGCGGTCCCCGGACCATCCGGATCGTTAGCGACCTTGGCCGCCGCTTCTAACGGGCGGCTTGCATTGGCAATCATCTCGCTGCGCTCGTCGAGGCGGCTGTTGATCACGTCCCAGATCTGCCGCAGCCGCCGCACGTGCAAGTCGTCGCGCACGTAGCTGATGACGGCCTCAAGCTCCTTCTCCGGATCGAGGTCGACCTCGCTGATGATCGGCCTGCGGGCCGAGCCTGAGGGCTTGCTCACCACGAAGGCCTGTTCGGCAGGACGCTCCCGGTTCAGCAAGATATCGGCCATCCGTCGTGCGATGGCCGGATTGTGGATCCCCTTCTCGAGGTCGAAGATCGTCCGCACGCTGACCTCACGTAGGCGGATCACCCGATCAGGCCCGACCGCGAGGATGAGCTGAGCCTGCGCCACCCAATCGATCACCTCGTAGAGGCCGTAAGGCGTTTCGACGAAGATCTGGATGGGGTTGAGCGTGGCGAGGTTCTGCACGTCCTCGATCTCGAATTCGCTGAGCCTCAGCTTTATGAACGGGTCGATCCCGAGGATCATGTCCAGCGGCAGCTCCTCCTGAAGGTGCCTGCTCGCGGGCCGCACGCGCTTCAGCTTGACGATGGGGAACTTCGCGACGAGCGCTCGCAGGAACAGGTCCGGGAAGAAGCCGATCAGGAACGAGAGCCCGACCCGGAGATTCGCACCGAAACTTCCCGTCACGGTCTGATCGAAGATGTGCGTGTGCCAGATCACGGCGCTGACCGACAGAGCAGCGAGCACATGCACGATCGACTGAAAGAACGAGATCGGCGAGAGGTCGAAATTGGAGATCCGCCTGATCAGGAACTGGACCGTCCAGAGATATGCGCCGATGAACCCGTAGGCCAAGGAGCCGCCAAGAGTGCCGGCGGGATCTGCGAGGTAGCTGCTCTTCAGATTGACGGAACCGTCCAAATTGGAGAAGCTTAATCGAAAGCAAAACGCTGTTATGACGATGTAAATAAGGACGGGAAGGACGTAGTACCGGAAAGACCGAGGGTCTTCCTCGCTGGTTTGCTGGCGGGACGTGTCAGGATCGTACTTGTATTTCACAAGTTCGAAGGACGGCAGGATGAGCGGGCGGCCCTTGTGCGAGGCGAAGTTGAACAGCCGCTCGAGGTCGCGAACGATGTCGCGCCGCCGAATTCGGATGTTGTTCCGTCCGATGAAGATCCCAAGCGGCACGATGCAGCTCAGGAGCAGGATGACGACGAAGATCGCGATGTCGGTCGCAGCTGGCCAACCGGTGAAGAACATCGTGTTGAGATCCCGGAGGCGCGAAGCCTGACGGGAGCACACGGGAAAACACCAAACCTGTCAACTTCAGGTTATATTTTTTCTCATTTAGGTTGTTGATTGGCAGGCTTGGCACGCAAGACACGCGTGGCAGCAAGCGACGCTCAAGACGCGATCACCTTGCGACGAGCAGCGCCCAGTAGACCTTGTACTTCGAGTTCGGCGCGTAGGCCGTGGCGATGCCCATGCGCGTGGCTCCGGGGCTCAGCATCACCGCATTGTGGGCCGGGCTGTCGCGCCAGCCGGAGAAGGCCTCGGCGAGCGTGTGATAGCCCGCCGAGAGATTGGCCTCGGCCGCGGAATAGCCGAGCCGCTCCACAGCGCTCTTCACGGTCTGCGCCTTGCTCGGCCGGTCGGCGGCCGCCATCGCGGCGGCCTCCGCTTCCGCGAGGCGCTGGAGATCCGGGTCGAGGGCGAGCGGGGCGACGCCCTTGTTGCTCCGGTAGGACGAGATCATGTCGCGCGCCGTGCCCGCGTCGAGCTGCGCCGTGTTCTTCGTGAGCGGCAGGTAGAGCGGCGGCAGGGTCAGCGGCGCCGAGGAGGAATTGGCGCAGGCCGTGAGGAGCGTCGCCGGCAGAAGTCCCGACGCCACGATCTTGAGGATGCGCACGGGCTCCCTCTCCCGAGGGGAGAGGGGTGGGGTGAGGGGAGTAGACTCTCCGGACAGGGCACGCCCCTCACCCTGTCCCTCTTTCCCTTGGAGAGGGAACCCGCGCCAGATCCTCACGACGGCGTGCTCACGGTTCGCCGGCGCGCCGTGGCGCGCGGCTGCGCGGGAGCGGTATCGGGCTCGGAGGGCGCGGCCTCCGACGCCTGCCCCGCGAAAACCTGCGCGATCTGGCCCAACGCGCTTCCCATCGGCTCCAAACCCTTGACGGTCACGATGCTGGCTCCCGGCCCCATCTCCGGGATCATCCCGGCCCCCGACAAAGCCTTGAACACCGCGAAGTTCAAATCGCTCTGGACCTTGAGGTTGAAATCGACGTCCGTGACCCAGGCCATCAGCTCGAAATCGAGCATCGGGTCGCCGATCTTGCGGAAGACCACGCGGGGCGCCGGCATCTTCAGCACGTCGGGATGAGCGCTGGCGCAGGCCGTGATGAGCTCGGCCGCGCGCACCGGGTCCTGGTTGCGCAAGACGCTGACCGCGATGATCACCCGGCCGGTGCGATCGCCGCGCACGCGGTTCTTCACGACGCCCGAGATCAGGTTGGAGTTCGGCACGATGACGGCCGAGCGGTCGAAGGTCTGGATCTCGGTGGAGCGCACCGAGATCCGCTTCACGATGCCCTCGCTGTCGCCGATCACGACCTGGTCGCCGACCCGGATCGGCCGCTCCCAGAGGAGGAGCAGGCCCGAGACGAAGTTGTTGACGATCGACTGCAGGCCGAAGCCGATGCCCACGGAGAGCGCGCCGGCCACGATCGTGAGCTTTTCCAGGCTCAGGCCCAGGTAGGAGAAGGCGAGCGCCAGCGCGAGCAGGAAGCCGAAATAGCCCGTGACCGTCGCGATGGAGTTGCGCAGGCCCGCATCGAGATCGGTCGCCGGCAGGTAGGTGTTGGCGAGCCAGTTCTGGATCGCGCGGGTGATCAGGAAGCCGAGGGCGAAGATGCCGATCGCGAAGGCGATGGTGGAGAGCGAGATCGTGACGTCGCCGACCTTGAAGCCGAAGAAGGCGGTGCGCACCGACGTGAGCACGTCGGTTGAATCGAGCCCCCAGGGCGCCAGTGCCAGCAGCGCCGCCACCAGGATCAGGACGACGCGGGCGGCACCCGTGGCGAGCACCGCGATCTGGTTGAGGGAGCGCTTGCGCAGGCCGGTATTGGCCTGGAGCGCGGTGGCGATCCGGGTCTCCTCGGCGAGCGAACCGCCGATGAAGGCGTCGGCGCTGGTCATGAGCAGGTAGAGCAGCGCGACGAGGCTCGCGATCCAGACGAGCTGGTCGATGAGGAAGGCGGAGAAGGCGACGTAGCCGACGGTCGCCGCGGTGCCGATGACCACGACCGCGGCCCAGCCCAGCAGCCGGGCCGGGCCGCCGATCCCCATCGTCGCCTCAGGCGCCACGTAGGGGCCGAGGCACTCCTCCTCCTTCTCGTGGGTGTCGGCGAAGCGGTGCAGGCCGAGCGCCAGGATCAGGATGGTGGCGAGCGCGCCGATGCCCCGGGTCGCGATCGAGACGGGGAGCGCGGCGGAGATGCCGGAATTGAGGGCCTCGATGGACTTCACCACGGTGATGACGGTGGCGATGCCGACGGCGAGCCGGGTCACCCGGGAGGCGGCCGCATCGCTGACCTGGGTCGGGCGCCAGGCGGGCGCGTCGGGCGCCATCAGCGCGTCGGACAGCGCCTCGACGAAGGCGATGAAGGCGAGCCCGATCAGGATCGCGCCGGCGAGCGGCATCAGGCGCTCGGGCAGGAGCCCCGTGGCGTCGAGGGCGTAATAGACGGCGTAGCTGCCCAGCACTGCCGGAACGGTGCCGACCAGGAAGACGCGCCAGGCGGCCAGCAGCCGCTTGCGCCGCGGGGGATCGACGGCCTTCGGGTCGCGCCGGCCGAGCCGCGGGGCGATGTTGCGGCGCCCGAAATAGAGGGCGATCGAGACGCCGAAGGCGGCG
>JAESGR010000974.1_pt1 | contig 12259 bp, 16 predicted proteins | sample 9269771 | NCBI WGS metagenome assembly JAESGR01 (sample SAMN15739572, study PRJNA653492) | algae metagenome | isolation source: Chroococcus sp. CMT-3BRIN-NPC107 and co-occurring heterotrophs from well... | place: USA: Clark Mountains Wilderness, California | collected 2010-04-18
GGACTTCCAGGTCGCCCGCGCGCTTCAGCGCGCGGGTCCCCGTCACGGCGGGCGCGCACCGCACGGCGCCTGGCGCGGCGCGAAGGATCCGAAGAGGGACATGTGCGACTGCCCTCACCCCAACCCTCTCCCGCAAGCGGGAGAGGGAGAGGGAGAGCGTCAGAACAACTGCAGGCTCACCCAATAAGCGATCGCGGCGACGAAAGCGCTGGCGGGGATCGTAAAGATCCAGGCCCACACGATGTTGCCGGCGACACCCCAGCGCACGGCGCTCATGCGATGGGTGGAACCGACGCCGACGATGGCGCCGGTGATCGTGTGCGTCGTCGAGACGGGGATGCCCAGGCCGGTGGCGATGAACAGCGTCAACGCACCACCGGTTTCGGCGCAGAAGCCGCCCACGGGCTTGAGCTTCGTGATCTTCTGCCCCATGGTCTTGACGATGCGCCAGCCGCCGAACATGGTGCCCACCGCGATGGCGATGTAGCAGGCCACGATCACCCAACCCGGCGGCGCCTTCTCCCCGGCGGCGACGTAGCCGGTGGCGATCAGCAGCATCCAGATGATGCCGATCGTCTTCTGCGCGTCATTGCCGCCGTGCCCCAGGCTGTACGCACCCGCCGACACCAGCTGCATGCGCCGGAACCACTTGTCCACCTTGTTGGGCCGCGTCGACTTGAAGAGGTTCGACACCAGCACCATCATGAGCGAGCCCAGGATGAAGCCGAGCGTGGGCGAGATGAAGATGAAGATCACCGTCTTCCAGATGCCCGTGGCGATCAGCGCGCCCGCACCCGCCTTGGCGATCACGGCGCCGACGATGCCGCCGATCAGCGCATGCGAGGAGCTGCTGGGGATGCCGTACCACCACGTGATCACGTTCCAGGTGATCGCGCCGACCAGTGCGCCGAACACCACGTGCGTGTTGACGATGCCGGGCTCGACGATGCCCTTGCCCACCGTGGCCGCCACGCTCAGGTGGAAGATGAAGATCGCGATGAAGTTGAAGAAGGCAGCGAAGACCACGGCCTGGGCCGGCTTCAGCACGCCGGTGGAAACCACGGTGGCGATGGAGTTCGCCGCGTCGTGGAAGCCGTTCATGAAGTCGAACACCAGCGCGACGACCACCAGCAGGATCACGACCCAAAGGGCCGTCTGGGCCACTTCCATGTTGCGGCCTCAGGAGTTCTCGAGGACGATGCCCTCGACGACGTTGGCGACGTCCTCGCACTTGTCCGTGATCGTCTCCAGCAGCTCGTAGATCGCCTTGAGCTTGATCACCTCGCGCACGTCCGGTTCCTCGCGGAACAGCTTGCTCAACGCCGCGCGCATCACGCGGTCGGCATCGGACTCGAGCTTGTCGATCTCCTCGCAGCTTTTCAGCGCCGCGGTGGCCGAGTTGTGGTCGGACAGCTTGCTCAGGAAGCCCACGGCCTCCTGCACCCGTTCGCAGCAGCGCACGCTCAGGTCCGTCAGGCGCGTGATCTCCTCGGTCATGTGCCGCACGTCGTACAGCGCCATGGTCTCGGCCGAGTCCTGGATCAGGTCGGCCACGTCGTCCATCGTGTTGATCAGCGTGTGGATCTGCTCGCGGTCCAGCGGCGTGATGAAGGTCGAGTGCAGCAGGCGGTTGACCTCGTGGGTCACCTTGTCGGCCGCGCGCTCGGCGTGGTCCACCTGCTGGTTGTACTGCTCGCGCAGGTTCAGGTCGTTGTAGTTCGCCACCAGGTTCTTGAAAGCGTGGGCGCCCTCGACCATGCGCTCGGCATGCTGGTTGAACATTTCGAAGAAGTTGCCTTCTTTCGGGAGCAGTTTTCTGAAGAGCATGGAAGCCCCGGAGGGTCTGATTCTTGTGAACGCGGGCAGTTTACCTGCCGCCCCCCGTCAGCCGTTGCGGAATATGAAATAGACGGCGCCCACCATGCACAGCGCCGCCCAGAGGTAATCCAGCTTCAGCGGCTCCTTCAGGTAGAAGAACGCAAAGGGCGCGAACACCGCGAGCGTGATCACCTCCTGCATGATCTTGAGCTGGCCCACGCTCAGGCCCGCCTGGTGGTGGCCGATGCGGTTGGCCGGCACCATGAGCAGGTACTCCGCCAGCGCGATGCCCCAGCTGACGAAGGCAGCCGTGTACCACGGTGCCGTCGCGAGGTTGCGCAGGTGCCCGTACCAGGCGAAGGTCATGAACACATTCGATGCGATCAGCAGCAGCACCGTCTGCAGCGACAGGGGAACGAAGGAAGTGAGCGCGGTCATGCCGGGATTATCCGAAGGGCTGGTCTACGTGGACGAGCACCTCATCGTGCTGGACAAGCCCGCAGGGCTGCTGGCCGTGCCGGGTCGCGGCGAGGACAAGCAGGACTGCCTGTCGGCGCGCGCACAGGCGCTGTGGCCCGACGCCCTGGTGGTGCATCGCCTGGACATGGCGACCTCGGGCCTCTTCCTCATGGGACGGGGCGTGCACGTGCAGCGCGTCCTCGGCCGCGCGTTCGCCGAGCAGCGCGTCGACAAGCAGTACGAAGCGGTGGTGGCCGGCCACGTCGCGCAGGAAACCGGCGTCATCGACCTGCCGCTCGCGGCCGACTGGCCGAACCGGCCCCTGCAGAAAGTGGACGCCGAACACGGCAAGCCGAGCACGACGCGCTGGCGGGTGCTCGCGCGCGAGGACGACTGCACGCGGCTCGCGCTGGAACCGGTCACCGGCCGCACGCACCAGTTGCGCGTGCACCTGCGGGAAATCGGCCATCCCATCCTGGGCGATGCGCTCTATGCGCCGCAGCCCGTGCGCGCACGCGCAGCACGACTGCTGCTGCACGCGCAGCGGCTGGCACTGGCGCACCCGGTGACCGGCGAGCCGCTGTCTTTTGCCAGCCCGGCGCCGTTCCAGAGGAACTCGGCGGGCCCCGCCACCGTCTGAACAGCATGAACCAGCCCTCCCGCCGCACCGTTGCCGCCGCACTCGTGGCCCTGCCTTTTTGCTGGACCGGGGCGCGCGCGCAACCCGCCGGGATGCGGCGCCCGACGCCTGCGCAGACCGAAGGCCCCTTCTATCCGGTCGAACTGCCGCGCGATGCCGATGCGGACCTGCTGCGCAACGGCAACCTCACGTACGCGCAGGGTGAGCCCGCGTGGGTCGAGGGCATCGTCACGGACGTGGCGGGCAAGCCGCTGGCCGGCGGCCAGGTGGAGATCTGGCAGTGCGACCACGCGGGCCGCTACCACCATCCGGGCGACGGCGGCCGGGCCGACCGCAACTTCCAGGGCTTCGGCCGCGTGGCGCTGGGCGCCGACGGCCGCTACCGCTTCCGCACGATCAGGCCGGTGCCCTATTCCGGCCGCACGCCGCACATCCACGTGAAGGTGCGCCTGGACCGGCGCGAGTTGCTGACCACGCAGCTCTATGTGGAAGGCGACCCGAACAACGAGCGCGACTTCCTCTGGCGCCACCTGGGCGCGGACCGTTCCCTGGTGACGGTGCCTTTCCGCGCGGGCAGCGACGGCGTGCGCGCCGAATTCCCGATCGTGGTGCGCGCGTAGGATCGCGGCATGACCCAAAGACACCTGACCATCCTCACCGGCGCCTCGCGCGGCATGGGCCTCGCCATGGCGCAGCAGCTGCTGCAGCGCGGGCACGACCTGCTGTGCATCTCGCGCAAGACCAACGACGCGCTCGCCGCGCAGGCCGCGCAGGCCGGCCGCCAGTGCGAGCAGTGGCCGCAGGACCTGGCGCGCGGCGACACCGCGGCGGCGAAGCTGGAAACCTGGCTGCAGGCGCAGGACAGCGGCACGCTCGCCTCGGTCACGCTGATCAACAACGCGGGGATGATCCCGCAGATCGCGCCCATCGACGGGGTTTCCCCGGCGCAACTGGCCGAAGCGATGCGCGTCGACCTGGAAGCGCCGATGCTGCTGACCGGTGCATTCCTGCGCGCCACGAACGGCTGGCCGGTGACGAAGAAGATCCTGAACATCTCCTCGGGCCTCGGGCGGCAGCCGATGGCCTCGCAGGCGGTCTATTGCGCGGCCAAGGCGGGCATGGACCACTTCAGCCGCTGCGTGGCGCTGGAGCAGGCCGCGCTGCCGCACGGCGCCAGGGTGTGCTCGGTGGCGCCCGGCGTGATCGACACCGACATGCAGGTGCAGATGCGCAGCGCCGACAGCGCACGCTTTCCGGACAAGGACAAGTTCGTGGGCATGAAGGAGAACGGGGCCTTGAGCTCGCCGGACCAGGCCGCGGCGCGCCTGCTCGCCTTCCTGGAGCGCCCGGACTTCGGGTCCAACGTCGTGACGGACGCGCGGGGCTGATGCAGCGTTCCGGGCGCCCTGGATCCCCGCCTTCGCGGGGATGACGTCACTGCCCCTGGAAGCCCTCGGCCCGCGCGGTCAGCACCAGGGTATCCCGATACCCCCGCCCTTCCACCGGCTGGATCGGCGTGGTCTCGTGGATCACGCGCGCATCGTCCAGCAGCAACAGGCTCCAGGGCTCCGTCAGGGTGAAGCGCTGGCCGGCGGGGCCATCGGCTTCGAACACGCGCGTCTCGCCGCCCTTGACGCCTTCGCGCGCGACCAGGAACACGGCCACCAGGTCCACGCCGTCGCGGTGCGCGCCTTCCGGCGTCGGCCTCCCGATGCCGCCCTCCGTGTCGATGCGGAACTGGTGCGCCTCGATGTACCAGGGCCGCGGCCCCTTCAGGTCGGCGGCGCTGCGCGCCAGCGCCTGCAGCACGCGCGTCCAGGCGGGCTGCGCCACGATGCTCGCCGCCATCGGCGCGAACCAGCGCTGCATGCCGCCGTGCAGCGCGTTGTATTCCACCGGCTGCCAGTGGGCGCGATGCGGGGCCTGCGCCAGCGCCCCGCCCTCCTCGACGAAGCACGAATGCCGCCGGCGGCGATAGCGGCCGCCGTCCTTCAGGTAGTCGTCCGGAGGCAGGTCGTCCCAGGACGGGCGCAGCGCCAGCAGTTCATCGAGCGTGCAATTGCTCCACTCGCACACGCCGCGCGGGCTGAGCACGGCGTAGCCTTGCTGGCGCATCAGGGCGGGGAGCTGGTCGGGGTAGGTGTACGCGGGACGCAGGAGCATGCGCGGAGCTTACCCAAAGCCGCCTGTCCCCCGCTTGCTAGCCGCTGCGCTGCTGGCGCAGTGCCGCGAGGCCGGTGCGCACCGTCGTCTCGTGCATCTGCATGCGCACGAGCTCGGCGCCGGCCTGGATCAGCGTGAAGCGCAGGTGGTCGGCCAGCTGCTGCAGGGGCGGCAGCGCGGCAGGGTCGCGGGGTTCCGGGCCGCGGACGAGGGGGTGCAGCCCGTCCTGCAGCGCGATGGCGGCAAAGCGAATGTGCTGCACCAGCGTGCATACGCGGGTGCGCGCGCCGGTGAGCTGCACGAAGGCCTGCGCGACCTGGTCGGCCTGCCGGTACAGCCCGCGCGCGCCGCGCAGCTGCTCGCTTTCCGCCGCCTCGCGCTCGGCCAGCCGCTGCAGCAGCTTGCGGCGCACGACCGACGCGTTGACGCCGCGCTTGTGCAGGTCCTGCCGGATGGTCGCGGCCAGTTCATCGGCCCGTTCGAAGCGGCGCTGCATCACCGTCATTTCCAGCGTGACTTCCACCGCCACCTGGCGGGTGCGGGCGCCGACCTCGGCTTCGGCGGCCAGCAGGGTGCTGCCCGAAGTCCACGCATCACTGGTGAGCGCGGCGAGATCCTCGAAGGACTGCTGGCACTCGGGCGAAGCCGCCGAGCGATCGATGAACCACATCAGCCGGCTCACGCCTGCCTGCAGTGCATGCACGGCGAATTCCAGTTCCTGCACGCCCTCGGTGGGGCGCTCGTGCAGGCGCGTGGCGAGCGACTGGACGGTGCCGGCGCACTTGGCGCTCAGCGCGGTGGTCATGTCGGCCAGGCGCGGCAACAGCATGCCCGCCGACTCCGGCAGCGGGTGCGCCGCGGCATCGTCTTCGAGCGAACTCGTGTCGAAGGGATCGAAGGCGTTCCCTGCGGTTTCCAGGACCTGCGCCAGCATGGGCTCCCGCCGTTGACCTCGGCCCAGTGTATCGAGTTGTATCCAGGTCCCGATTGCCGTGCATCCCGGCGCCGCGCACGCTCGTCAGGCTTCGACCTTCACGCCTTTCCAGAACGCGACGCGGTCCTTCACCATCTCCGCCTCCGGCTTCGGGTCCGCGTAGTACCAGGCCGCATCGGTGTTCATCTCGCCGTTGACGATCAGCGAGTAATAGCTCGCCTGCCCCTTCCACGGGCAGCTGGTGCGGTGGTTGCTGAAGGCGATGTATTCGCGCTTCAGGCTGGACGCCGGGAAGTAGTGGTTGCCCTCCACCACCACGGTGTCGTCGCTCTCGGCGATGACCACGCCGTTCCAGGTTGCCTTCATCAGGTGCTCCTTGCCGGTGCGTGCAGCCAGTGCACGCTGAACAGGCGCCCGGGATCCGTCCACACCGGCCCGGGGCGAAAGCCCGCCTGCTGCGCGAGCGCGCGCAGGCCGTCGACGGTGAACTTGTACGAGTTCTCGGTGTGCAGGCTCTCGCCCTCCTCGAGCGCATAGCGCTCGTCGCCCACCTGCACCACCTGGCGCGCGCGGCTGACCAGGTGCATCTCGATGCGCTGCAGCGGCGCGTTGTAGCAGGCGTAGTGCGAGAAGCGATCGAGCTGGAAGTTGGCGCCCAGTTCGCGGTTGGCCCGCGCCAGCAGGTTCAGGTTGAAGGCCGCGGTCACGCCTTGCGCGTCGTTGTACGCCGCGTGCAGCACCTGCGGGTCCTTCACCAGGTCCGCCCCCAGCAGCAAGGCGCCGCCGCGCAGCGCCTCGGCCGCCTGGCGCAGGAAGGCCAGCGCCTCGGCCGGCGCGAAGTTGCCGATGGTGGAGCCGGGGAAGAAGCCGATGCGGCGCACGCCCTCGCCCGCCGGCGGCAGCGTGATGCCGGCCGAGTAGTCGCCCACCACCGGGTGCACGTCCAGGCGCGGGAATTCCGAGCGCAGGATGCCGGCGGCGTCGCGCAGGTGTTCGCCAGAGATGTCGATCGGCACGTAGCGTGCCGGTGCCTCGAAGCCTTGCAGCAGCAGCCGCACCTTCAGCAGCGACCCGGCGCCGAATTCCACGATCTCGGCCCCGCGCCCGGCCAGCGCCGCCATCTCGCCGACGTGGCGTTGCAGGATGTCGAGCTCGGTGCGGGTGGGGTAGTACTCCGGCAGCTCGCAGATGCGGTCGAACAGGCGCGAGCCTTCGGCGTCGTAGAAGTACTTCGGCGAGATCGCGTGCGGGCGGCTTGCCAGCGCAGCGTGCAGGTCGCGGCCGAACGCGCTCAGCATGCACCGTCCTTGGCCAGGCGGATGCCGCTGAACTGCCAGCGCGCCGAAGGCGGGAAGAAATTGCGGTAGCTGCGGCGGGCATGGCCCGGCGGCGTGGCCACGCTGCCGCCGCGCAGCACCATCTGGCCCACCATGAACTTGCCGTTGTATTCGCTGACCGCGCCGGACCAGGGATGGAAGCCCGGGTACGGATCGTAGGAAGAGCGCGTCCACTGCCAGACGTGCCCGGTGAGCTGCTGCATCCCGGTGAGCTCGTAGCCCGCCTCCCATTCGGCCTCGGTCGGCAGCCGCGCGCCGGCCCATTCCGCATACGCGGCGGCCTCGTAGAAGCTCACCTGGCTGACGGGTGCCTCCAGGTCCAGCGGCTTCAGTCCGTCCAGCCCGAAGACCTGCCACTGCGAGGAAGGCGCGCGCGGATCGCCGGGGCCCACCCAGTAGAGCGGCGCCTGCCACTGCTGCGACTGCACCAGGCTCCACGCATCCGACAACCACAGCCCGGCGCTGCGGTAGCCGCCGTCCTCGATGAAGTCCAGGAACTCGCCGCAGGTCACCAGCCTGTCGGCGATGCGGTAGGGCTGCAGCCAGGTGGTGTGCCGCGGCATCTCGTTGTCGAAGGCGAAGCCTTCTCCGGCATGGCCGATGCGCACGGGTCCGCCCGGCCCCTGGATCCACTGCAGCGCCGGCGTGCTGCCGGCCAGGCGCAGCGGCTTCTGGTCGACGGGTTCGTACGCGGGCAGCAGCGGGTTGCACGACAGCAGGTGCAGCACGTCGGTGAGGATCAGCTCCTGGTGCTGCTCCTCGTGCTGCAGGCCCAGCTCGACCAGGGGCTGCACGGCGGCCCAGGTGGCGTCATCGGCCGTCGCCAGCAGATGCTCGATGCCGGCTTCGACGTGCGAGCGGTAGCGATGCACGGAGGCGAGCAGCGGGCGCGTCAGCAGCCCGCGCTGCGGCCGCGGATGCCGGGGGCCGAGCGACTCGTAGTAGGAGTTGAAGAGATGGTGCCAGCGGGCATCGAACACGTCGTACTGCGGCGCATGGGCGGCGAGCACGACGGCTTCGAAGAACCAGCTGGTGTGCGCCAGGTGCCACTTGGTCGGGCTGGCATCGGGCATGGACTGCACGCACTGGTCTTCGGGCGAGAGCGGCGCGGCCAGCGCCAGGCTGCGGGCCCGGACGGTGGCGAAGCGCTCGGCCAGCGCAGCGCGGCTGGGACCCGGCTGCGCCAGGGGCGCGGCGGGCAACGGGTTGGAGGACATGGCGTCCTGGCTCCTGGTGGTGCAGCGCGCCTCCTGCGCCTGCGCTGCGGGCATGCATCCCCTGCCGTTTCATTACAGCACAGGAGGATGCGGACGGGGGTTGCGCTTCAGTCGCGGGTTTGCAGGGCGACCTGCTGCTCGCGCAGCTGCCGCCACTGGCCCCAGCGGCCCGGGTTCTGCTCCATGCGCACGAACAGCACCGGCTCGTCGCAAGCCGACCACTTGGCGCAGTGCTGCTTCCACTTGCGCACCTGGCCCGGCGGAACGTAGAGGTAGACGGGACGCGCGCGCTGGGCCACCAGCGAGTCGCTCGCCACCGTCGGCTGCGGGTAGATCACCGGCGGCGGCGGCGCCTGCTCCTTGATCGCGATGCGGCCATAGACGCCGGGGCGCAGGGACCCGCCGGCGGTGGTGTTGCGGTAGTCGGCGGCTGCCGCAGGACCGGCGACGAAGACAGCGCCCAGGAGCGCTCCGGCAACGGCGGCGGCGGGCAGCAGGCGGGAGGTGGTGGGGCTCGTTCGCATGGAAGCTCCTCGGTGGAACGCACGTTCTACCGAAGGGCTTGCAAAGGGCTGTGTAGGAGTCCACAGCCCGGGCGCGGAGGATTCGTCTTGCGCCGAGTGGCTTTGCGGCCACGGCCGAGCAGCTTTCGCCGCCCAACCAACTCAGCCGTACCGCCCGCGGGCGAGCGCCGCTCCCTGCGCCAGTGCCTGCAGCTTGCGCAGCGCCACCTCGCGGTCCATGGGGGCCATGCCGCAGTTCGTGCACGGGAAAAGCCGGTCGCGGGCGACGAACTGCAGCGCCCGGCCGATGGTGTCGGCCACCTCCTCGGGCGTCTCGACCTGCGCACTGGCCACGTCGATCACGCCCACCATCACGTCCTTGCCGGCCAGCAGCTGCATCAGGTCCGCCGGCACGTGCGAGTGGTAGCACTCCAGGCTCACCTGGTCGATGCTGCTGGCGGCCAGCGCCGGGAAGACCTGCTCGTACTGCCGCCACTGGTCGCCCAGCGTGCGCTTCCACTGGTTGTTGGCCTCGATGCCGTAGCCGTAGCAGATGTGCACGGCGGTCGTGCAGGTGAGCCCCCGGGCGGCGCGCTCGAGCGCGCGCACGCCCCAGTCCACCGCGTCCTGCATGTAGACATTGAAGGCAGGCTCGTCGAACTGCACGATGTCGACGCCGTCGGCCTGCAGCGCCAGTGCTTCCTGGTTCAGGAGCTCGGCGAAGGCGAAGGCCATCTGCGCGCGGTCGCCGTAATGCCGGTCGGCCACCGTGTCGACGATCGTCATGGGGCCGGGCATCGTGAACTTCAGCTTCCTGCGCGTGTGGGCGCGGGCCAGCCGGGCCTCGAAGGCGTGCACCCGGCCTTTCAGCCGCAAGGGCCCCACCACCTGCGGCACCAGCGCCTTGTAGCGGTCGTTGCGGATGCCCATCTCCACCTTGTGCTGGAAGTCGATGCCGTCGACCTGCTCCAGGAAACCGTGCACGAAATGCTGGCGCGCCTGCTCGCCGTCCGTGACGATGTCCACCCCGGCGTCTTCCTGCATCTTCAGCCACAGCAGCGTGGCGTCGGCCTTGGCGCGCGCCAGGGCTTCGCCTTCGGCCCGCCACTGCGGCCACAGCTTGTGGGTTTCGGCCAGCCAGTCCGGCTTGGGCAGGCTGCCCGCGATGGTGGTAGCAAACATGGGGGCGCTCCTCGCCGGTCGGGCAGTTCGCAGCACCTATGATCGCAGGAAGTCCAACGAAAGCGTTCAGGCCCGCATGCGCGAGCTGCCCGACCCGGAACAAGCCAAGCCCTGCGTACTGGTCGTCGACGACGACGAGGCGGTCGCGTGGGCCATCGCCGCACGCCTGGGCAGCGACTTCCGTGTGGTCAGCGTGAGCGATCCGGCGCAGGCGGTGCAGGCCACGCTCGAGGAGGCGCCGGGCGTGATCCTCTGCGACATCGACATGCCGGGCATGCGCGGCGACGAAGTGGCCTTTGCGCTGTCGCAGGACCCGCGCACGGGCGCCGTGCCGCTGATCTACCTGACCGGCCTGGTCACGCCCGAGGAGGCGCCCGACCTCGAAGGCGTCTTCGGGGAACACCCGGCCATCTCCAAGGGGGCCACTCCGCAGGACCTGCGCGACGCGATCGAGGGCGCGCTGGGCCTGCCGGAGGATTGATCAGGCCGCCAGGCCGAATTCGTTCGCCAGCAGTTCGTAGGAGCGGCGCTGCGCGAGCGGGTCCCAGGTCCAGGTGATCACCACCAGTTCGTCGACGCCCAGTTCTTGCGCGAGCGCGCGCAGGCGCTGCGCGACCTGGGGGCCGGTGCCCACCATCACCTTGCGGCGCAATTCCTGGCGATAGGCCTCCTCCGCGGCGTCCCACGGGCGGGTCGCCTGCTCGGGCGGCAGCAGCGGCGCGAAGCGGCCTTTCTGGCGGTCGATGCGCGTGCGTTCGCGGCTGGCGAACAGGCGCCAGGCCTCCTCTTCCGTGTCGGCGGCCAGGGCCCAGACGCACACGTTGGCCTGCGGCTGCTCGACCAGGCCGGGCTTGAACATGTGCCGGTACAGCTCCAGCGCGTCGGCGCAGCCCTCGCCGTCCGTGATGAAGTGGGCAAAGGAGTACGGCATGCCGAAGTGCCCGGCAAGCTGGGCGCCGTAGCCCGAGCTGCCCAGCATCCACAGCTGCGGCGTGGTGGCGCCCCGCGGGAAGGCGTGGATGCCGCGTCCGGCGTGCCCATCCGGCATCTCCTCGCCCGTGACCCACGCATGGAGCTCGCGCACCTGCTGCGGGAAACGCTCGGACGAGCGGGGATCCGGGTTGAGCAGCAGGGCCGTGCGATGGTCGCTGCCCGGCGCACGGCCGACGCCGAGGTCGATGCGGCCCGGCGCCAGGGCGTCGAGCACGCGGAACTGTTCGGCGACCTTGAAGGGCGCGTAGTGCGGCAGCATGATTCCCGCGCTGCCGATGCGGATGCGCGAGGTGCGCACCGCCACCGCGGCCATCAGCACCTCGGGCGCGGTGCCCACGATGGTGGGCATGCTGTGGTGCTCGCTGACCCAGAAGCGGTCGTAGCCGAGGCGCTCGCAATGTTCAGCGAGCGCGACCGTGTTGCGGATGGATTCGTCCTGCGCCCGGCCGGCGCAGGCCACGGACTGGTCGAGGACGGACAGGCGCAGGGCGGTCATGCGCGCGGCGCGCCTGCGTGGGTCGGCACTTTCATGCGGCCAAGCATATCGGTAAGCTGCAAGCCCCCACGCCCGCCATGTCCATCCGCATCGTCCGCCTCGGCAGCCCGCGCTCACCCTCGGAAGGGCTGCGCCTGGGCACCGTGCGCCGGCCGCCGCGCGGCGTGCCCAAGGCGGAGTTCGCCAAGCGCGATTTCTACGATGTGTGGTTGCCGAATTTGGCGCCGAGCGCGGAGCTCGTCGCCGAGGCGCTGCAGGCAGAAAGCGACAAGGCCTGGGCCGTGGTGCGGCGCAAGTATCGGGCGGAGATGAAGCAGGCCGATGCCGGCCACCTGCTGGACATGCTGGCGGCGCTGTCGCACCAGACGGCCTTGGCGGTGGGTTGCTATTGCGAGGACGAGCGGCGCTGCCACCGCTCGCTGTTGCGGGAACTGCTGGAGGAGCGGGGGGCGGACGTCGCGCCTTAGCGGCGGGGTTCGCCTGGCGGGCTCACCCCACCCTACGCGGCCCGGTAGGT
>JAESGR010000975.1_pt1 | contig 12255 bp, 11 predicted proteins | sample 9269771 | NCBI WGS metagenome assembly JAESGR01 (sample SAMN15739572, study PRJNA653492) | algae metagenome | isolation source: Chroococcus sp. CMT-3BRIN-NPC107 and co-occurring heterotrophs from well... | place: USA: Clark Mountains Wilderness, California | collected 2010-04-18
AGTATGCTTTATAGCCAATGCCTAAGAGCGGCTGTTTCCAGATCTCGTTGATTCCGAAATCCCAAAGCACTGTTCTCCCGGTCAGAGTAGTATCCTTCCCCAGCCAGGCAAGCACCTCGTTTGTCAGATTCACCCCAGAGCCGATCATGTATGCGACCGCTGAGCTGGACACACACGCGGCAGCTAAGCAGGTCATCATCAAGGGCAGTCGACCTACCCTGTATGCAACGGTGAGCATGATCGGGCAGAGGCCAGCAAAAGCGACGAACAGGGATGTGCCCGATCGAGATCCAACGAGCATGATGATCGCAAGGAGCAACATCGTGCTCGTGAGCAACGGGCGCCAGCCCCCGAGGTAAAGGCACGCTGCCGTTACCATTTGCAGCGCCATTATCGCTCCTAGTACGTTTTTGTGCGGCAAGATGCCGAGCCAGGCGCCATCTGAGCCGACGCCCTGGCCCGAGGTGAGGAAAATCAGCCCAAGCGACAGAAGTTGAACGATAGAAAGCGCCCAGAATATGTATTCGAGGATTTTTCTGACCGGCAGCACCGCTACCATTAGGTAGCCGACAGCTATTGTAAGCGCTAACTGGATACCGTGATACAAACTCACAAACGGCATCAGGGACCAGATGGACGAGGTGATAGCAAGCGCTGGCCAAAGTAGTAGCACCCAGGTCCGGCTCGCGAGTTCAAGCACTCGCCGGTCCTGAGAGATCAAGTAGCAGAGCGCGGCGGTGTCCGCCGATGCCCAAGCGAGCTTCTCGATCCAATCGGTTTGAGCAGTGCCGGCGCCCGTCGCGCAAATGAGGAACGCGATCCAACAAGCGGCCAGGAGAGGTTGGAAAGTTCCCGACCTGCCTTTGAGCTCAGCGGGAGGCAGCGTTTGGACCACCGAATCAAGCTGCACTGGCGGGGCGGACGATGCCACAAAGGAGCTCTAGACCGAAGCTCGTTCGAGCTGCGGCGCTCGGTTGAAGCTTAGCCCCCGCGGGGAGGTCCCGCCGCGAGGAGAGTTACGACACTTTCTGCCAGTGTTTAGGACGACCCCGATTACCTTTCCGAGATCACTATCGAATGGGCTGAGGGCATCACGAATAGCATCGAGCGTGGACGCACCCTGTTCTGCTAGGATGATAACGGCGTCAAGCTCGGGAGAAAGCTCTCGCGCTGCAGCGCTGTCATAAAGAGACGGCATCGAAAAGAGTATGAAGTCCGCTTCGCTTCGAAGGCACGCCATGGCCCGCTCGAATCCTTGGGCCGCGAAGATGTCAGTGGTGATCTCGCCCGGGTACGATGAGCCGACACCGATAACGCGGTATCCGAATTCGGTGTCGCGTAAGGCGTCGTCGAGGGCGGCGCCTCCTGTGACTATGTCCCGGAGCCCCACACCCTGCTGGTCACCCCTGATCAGTTCGCCCTCATCGAGTGCTATCAGAACCGCTCGCGCTCCCGCTGGCCGCGAAAGTAGGACGGCAAGGTTGGCCGCCAGGGTAGTCGCTTGACCCCGCGGCCCAGCTGCAGCGATACCAATGACTTGCAGTCGGCGAAGACGGCTAAGTACATGGAGCTCTGCGCGTACCTGCTCCAGCATGAGACCGTAGCCGGAGCGGGGGCAGTGATGAACAAAGTTGTACGCAAGGTCCGCTCGGGATAGAGCGCCTCCGGAACCCGCCGCCGCCTTCCGTAGACGTTTCCAAGCACCGCGGAACGCGGGATCCCGCTCCGGCGGAGGGAGGACAGCTAAGCAGCGCAGTCCCATAGCAAGGATCTGTGCAGGGCCGCGGACGGTTCTGTCGAGCGCGCGCCGGCTCACCGAAAAACACAAGCCTATTCCTGCACCGCATACGGATGCAAGCAGAAGCGTTAACCCTACGCGCGGGGAACTTGCTGCTTCCGGAACACTCGCCCGCGTAATTACTTGTGCGGTAGGTTGCGGAAACGTTTGTTGATTGACGGCATCAAGGTATCTCTGCTGCAAATTCGTGTAGATCGTGTCAAGCGTGTTTGCAGCCCGGTCAAGTTCACGAGCGCGGACCCGAGCTTGATTCAGAACCGAAACTTCGGACATCACTCGCTCGAATTCCCTGGACAGGCTCTGCTCCTTGTCGCGTGAAACCGCCAAATCGCTTTTATATCCTTCAGCGATCCGGGTGAGCTCATTCCGCATCGCAGATCTGATTTGCGACATCTCGGCTCGGAGTGCCGTTACTCCTGCATGAGTATTGCCAAAGCGCGCTGCGAGCTGACTGGCTTGAGATGTCAGCTCTGCTAGCTGGTCCCGCATCCTAATGATGCTGGCATCCTTGAGAGCATCGCTTACAGTCGCCTCAAGATCACGCGCGGCGAGTAACTCCATGATCTGTGAGTATTTGGATGCGGCTTCCAAGGTGTGAGCACGTGTTGCAGAAAGCGTTGTATTTAGCTCTTCGAGCTGCTGTTCTGACACGAGCCCACGCCTCCCCGCTTCAACGATCTGGTTCTGGGCCTTGAACTCCTGGGCAGCGCGCGCTGCCGAATTTGCCTCCTCACGTAGCTCGGACAGCCGCTGCTGCATCCATTCACCAGCGCTTCGCCACAATTCAGACCGGTGCGCGACTTGGTACCTCACGTAAGCGTCCGCTACAGCGTTGGCTACGGCCGCGGCGCGAACCGGGTCGCCGGAGGTGAAGCTTACACCTGCGACATAGGATGCGCCGGCGCGGTAAACCGACAGGCTACCGCGAAGGGCCAAAGCCAGCCGCGCGCGTCTCAGCTCATCTTCATCACCGAGCGATCGGGGCTCGCCCGCGGCAAAGTAGCCGGCAGCTGCCTGATAGGCGCTTCGAAGGAGGGAAACCGCTCCCGCGATGATCGCGTTACGCGGCGTGATGAGCTCGGCTTCATGTTTCAGCTGCAACGCTTCCAGCGCGGCTATCGCAATCCGCTCAGACCGAATAAGCTCGATCTGACTCTCGACTTCAGGAATCTCGAGCGGGGCGGAGGAGGCGCCGTCTCGGTTCGTAACCGGGTTTCCCCGGCTCTCGATTAGCAACTGAACGACAGATGTGTAGAGCGGCGGTGAAAAGGCGACGAACATTGCCCCGGCGATCAGTCCAATCGCCGCGAACCCCGCGGCCCACTTCCAGCCACCACGTAAGAGATCAACAACTGACAGCTCCATCCCGGAAGCAGGTGAACTGGCCCAGCCTCCAGATGCGTCTCCAGCTCCGGCCCACCGGTCGGAGTTCGGGCTCAGCATCATCTCGGATCCCCGCAATATGAAGGACAACGCTGGGTCGACGTGTCACAAGGATGCACAGACACCGGTCCAACGAGGGTCCTTGCGACCGAACACGCTTCGACTTGCGCGGCCGCCTCATGATGCTGCCGATGCGTTGTGCCCGGCCCGCGTTCGAGGCTAGCGAGATGATAACGTCTTGCGAAATCGCTACCGGCCATCAATTCGTCTCTTCAGGGAGCCGAAGGGCGATCTCAATTACGTCCCCAGGCAGGACCTCTGTGCTTTCGTCTGCGGCTAAGGCCCGAGCGGCGGCACCCTGGTTCTTTCGGAATATGCTCACGTTAGGAGCCATGCTCTTTCCGCTGACCAACTGCGAGCGAAGGATCGTCGTGTACGATAATTTTTCTTCGACGGCCCTCAAACGCGCGCGCGTCTTCGCAACCATGAGCGTCGCATCTTGCAATTCCTTCAGGGTTGTCGCCCGCCGGTCATCGTTGTAACGCTCTAGCTGCCGGGCAACTTCGTCGCGTTTCTGCTCCGTGAAGGCAAGCTGCGCTCTCGTTTGCAAATTCCGAGTTGCTGAGAGCAGGATGGATTTCTTTGCGTCGATCAGGCGCGTGATTGGCACCTGCCCTCGCTGAAACAGCTCCTTCACCCTGGCGAGCTCGTTCGCGTCGTCTTCCGAGCCCTCTTGCTCTTTTTGTTGCTGTGCAGAGAGGATACCAACATAGAGGGCGCCTTTCAGGACAGCACTCTTAAGATAAACCCGCTCCCGATCAGCATCCGTCGCGCGCGTCACCAACAGCTGCCGCTCGATCTGATCGGCCGAATTCAACTCTACTCGTGATTTCTCACGGGAGCTGCGCTCTCCGTCGAAATCATTCTTGCCTGCGAGTTCTGCCTTGAGGCGCTTTACGACTGCCTCGTCTCGGTCCAACTGTGAATTGAGAGAATTATACTCTCCTCTCAAGTCCGTAGACTCGAGAGCCGGATTGCTGATGCGGAACTTCACAAAATCGTATCCACCTCCCATCGCAACGGCATGTCGGACCGTGATACCGGGGCGATAAGGGTGCTCGCCGGGCTTCGAGACGTCGCCGTTCAGGTAGAACGGGCGATACTCCGAGATAGCCACACTGATCTGTTCCGGCATGAGCACCGTCGTGATATCCCGGCCGTCCGCTCCTTTTTTGCGAAAAACTTTGCCCGGGACCAAGGAGCGGACCCGCTGTTCAAGCTCACCGACTGAAAGCCCTGCGGCGCGGACGGCTCCCGTCAGAATGAATGAGATATCCCCATCCACACCGACGATAGAACGCTGCTTCAGCTCCGGCTCGCCGACGGCGAAAAACTCAAGCGCATCGCCAGGCTGCAGCTTGTATGCCGCGAACGCCAAAGAGCTCACGAGCGGGCTTATAGTCAGGAGCAGCGCCGCGCCGGTCGCTCGCAGCCAGGAGAACGCTCGAAAATGAGCCCCGTTGTTAGACCGCATACGTTTCGCTCACGGACACCGAAGGTCTTCATAGACCATCGCATAGGGTGTCTCCTGAGCAAACAGCGCGATGTGGGGGATCCGGCGTGCGATACTTAAGTGCGAAAGATGATACTTTCAGGCACTGCGCGGGCGCGAAGGCGGTAGGGCAAGCGGTACATGTTCGGCCAGAAGGTCGCGCGGGCGTTCAAAAAGGCGCCAGATGCTACCGAGACCGACCGTTCTGAGAAATCAGTGCTGTGTTTCGGCTTCCATGCTGGATCAAAGTGGCAGCATTTCCGGCGCCAATTTGTGAGATGGTCCCGACGTTGTGAGTTCCGATCTGCGTAACGCTTGCCCTGTTGCCATCAGCGCCGGGTGGGGACACCGCGACCGGGGAGGAATTCGAGGGAGACAGGATGGGAGCAGGAACTGATAGAAGGCGTCCGACGCCGTCGGGCATCGTCGAATGCAGGCGAGTGATCGCCTGTGTGACATAGGCCTCCTGCGACACGCCGACTGAGGGCGACAGCAACAAAGTGGCCAGTACGACTGCCGAAATGCCCCGACTCACTCGTACCTCCTCCGAACGCTCCCGTTATTGCGGGCCAAGATTGTAGAATCCCTAACGTCGCTATCGCCAAGTGCGGCAGCATTTCCTGCGTAAGAAGATCGTCCGGATCGTCCAGGGTGCCAGGTTGACGCGTGCGTTGCTCGCCAGGAGATCGATCAGGCTTGGATGACGCTACGCCAAAATCTCCCAGCACTTAGCGACGGGGTAAGCTCGCGGGATTACTTGGGCACTGCTGCGGTACGAGACCAGGCCCGCAACCGGCAGGCACACAGCGTCCTAGACTGCGTCGGATCGCGACGGCCATTCGGCTTAGAAGACTTGCGGCTTGCGGAAGCGGATCGGCCTGAACACCATGGTGTGCCGTCAGCTTTGAAGAATGACCTTTGGTGCCCACCCTTGTTAGCAGTGCGTCGCTTACCGTCCTGGTCATCGTCGAGCCGGATACCGGGTACGTTGCGGCTGCCGAGCAACGGCCCTTACACTTGCTCACCTAACCTCGTTCGGCTCATCTGCGCCCGTACCCTGACAAGTCGTAGGTTCCAAACCGCGCCGCTACGAGGCTCCAGCATCATTGCGCCTCGGTGACCGCCGACCGGGTTATCGTGCGTCTGACGAATTCGCGGCTGAGGTTGCGAGTCAGGTACAAAGCAACTTGCGGCTGGTCCAGGAACAGTAGCATGCCGGCTGCGAGATCCCGCCTCTTCCAAGCCGATATAAGCTGGCGCCATGCCAATCTCTCCTTGGTGGAAATAAGGTGGGCTCTCAGCGCGTCCCGCTCGGACAGGCGGTCCTGCGGAAGCGACGTCATCAGGTGGCGATCGGCTTGGAGCAGGTTCTGCAGGTCCGCAATCCCGTGCTCGGCCGTAAGCGATCCTGACCGAACGCGATAGAAGTATTCTGCCTCGGGCCTAAGCGCCCAGCGCGCGCCGCGAAGCAGGAGCTCAGCGTAGAATGTGTAATCCTCGGCAAAGAGCATGTTCTTGTCATACCGAAGTCCGTGACGGTTTACGAAATCACGATTGATCAGTGGTTTGAGAAACCCGAACCCCTGCCGAGGACGTGCAGGGTTTGGCATGTTGCCCTCTAAAAAACGCGTTAAGTTCAGTCTCGAAGGGAGTTCACTCTGGCCGGAAAACATAGTCGATAATCGTCCGTCCGGATTCACGAGCATGACCCCATCGCAGACGACGTCAGCAGCAGTATTGTTCGCGAGATGCACTAGGTTTTTCAGACGGTCGGGACCGAACCAGTCATCCGCATCGAGGATCGCCACCCAGCGCCCTTGAGCAGCGTCGATCGCAGTGTTGCGTGCCGCCGAGGGGCCGGACCTGTTGCAAAGCCCTATATATCGAATCCGTGTGTCAAGCTGCGCGAAGCGCCGTACCACTGTTTCTGTGTCGTCGTCTGATGCGTCGTCGACAACAATGGCTTCCCAATCGGACAGGGATTGGTCGATGAGAGATTTCAGCGCACACGGAAGGAAGGAAGCGCAATTGCGCGACGCGATCAAGACTGAAACATCCACCATTGTGGTATTTTCCTAGTCAGGGCTCGTTAGAAAGGAGTACCAGACCACGGGAGTCAGCCGGAACGGAAGCATCTACGTTCAAAGTGAGTAGTTGCTCTGCGAGTGGGACACGTTGAACATCGCACGGGTCTAATTGAGAGCACAAGCTCGGAGACAAAGAATGCGACCTGGAGACTGACGGTGGGGTGCGAGCCTGAATTCGTCTCGATCGTCGTTCCGTGTTTGAACGAGCAGGCTCACATTGAACAGTGCCTTCATTCACTGTTGGCTCAGTTAGACCCTGCGCATTCTGAGATCGTCGTCGTCGACGGAGGCAGCGAAGATCGCACCGTTCAGATCGTTCAAGACTTAGCGACCCGCCACCCAAATCTCAGGCTTGTTAACAACCCTAAGCGTCTCCAATCAGCCGGGGTGAATCTCGCTGCCAAGCAACTCTCCCCTCGCGCTCGGATCTTCATCCGAGCCGACGCGCATGCACTGTACCCGGACTGCTTTGTGTCTGAATGCGTTGCCTCGCTTTCTGGACGAGGTGCCAGGATTGTAGCTGTTCCGATGAGGACTGTCGGCCGCACCTGGTTCCAAAGGGCCGCCGCAGCGGCTCAGAACCACCTTCTCGGCAACGGCGGGGCCGTTCATAGACGGTCCGGGCGTTCGGGCTTCGTTGAGCATGGGCATCACGCTGCTTTCGATCGGCAATTCTTTCTCGCGTGTGGCGGGTATGATGAGACCTTCAGCCACAACGAAGATGCAGAGTTCGATTGTCGGGCCACGCGCATGGGAGAACGCATCTGGCTCTGCTCAAGCGCAATGATTTCGTATCTTCCGCGAAGTAATCTTTGGGCGCTTGCACGGCAGTACTACAACCACGGTAGAGGCCGCGGGCGGACCGTCCTCCGACATCGGGTACGCTTGAAGATGCGCCAGCTGCTCCCCCTTGCCCTGCTAATCGTACTTACGGGACTGTTGGCGCTCAGCGCCTTAGATGCCGCTTTCCTGTTCGCCGCCGCACCGATCCTCTTCGTTTATTTGGTGTGGTCTGTTGCTGCTGCTCTTTCGTCAGGAGACCCGGCGTTAGCCGCCGTTGGGGCAGCCGGATTGACCATGCACCTTAGCTGGGCGGCCGGATTCATCGTTTCCGTGGGCCTACACACGTTGAGCGTCGGGATTCCGGTGGTGCGGAAGCCGCGACCCTCAGCCGCGTGAAGGCGTCCAGGCAGTGAGGGACGGTTGTGCGCTGGTCCAGAGGGCGCAGCCAAGTTCGATCCGGCTGGCGCTTCGGTTCAGACTTACAAGGCGAGCACGAGGGCGTTGTGATGAGAAGGGGGTCGGACGTTTCGAGTCGACATGGCGATGGCCAGAACAGCCGCATCGCTCAGCGACGTATTCATCGGGATCGCGGCAGCGAGCGTTCTCCGGGCTACAACGCTCTTGATGCCGCCGCCCGGCTTCGCTGATACCGAAACCTCTCGACACCCCTCCCTTTCGGGGGATGGCAGAGGACGTCCGAGCTGACGGCGAGCTAACTGCTGCCGCTCGGTCTCTGATTGAGGCGGACGTGCCCGTATGGAGAGGCTATCCCGTCACGGAACTCAGCCGGGAGGAACTGATCGAGGCGATCACCTACCAGCACTGGTGTTTGAACGAGATTGTCGCCCGCGCAGCTCGGGAGCGCGTACAGCAGGTTGCCGCCCGGCTTGGGGACAAGATCGCAGCTGCCATCTTCGATGAGCTATAGTCCAGAGGCTTTTCGATCCGCCTTCCGCAGAGCCTGTGATCCGCCTGTTCGGTGCCCGTGTTGATCGAGGCGGTATAGCGGGCCCAACTTCAGCGGGGCCGCTTGTTGAGCTCTAAGCCGCCTTCCCGGGTTCCTCGCCGTCCCAGATGAAGGGCGTATCACCGCCCTCGTTGAGCGCTGTTTGGCGGAGTAGGTCGGAGAGCTCACGTTGCTTCTTCTCCGTCTGCTCCCGAAGCTGATCCAGATAGGAGGCGGTGTGAGCTGACCCGTGAAGCTCGATCATCCGCGATAGACCAGTCTCCATCATCGTCTCGATGCAAGCGCTCTCAGGGTAGCCTTCCTGAGCCAACCGCGACAGGACAGCGCGCCAGGCAGAACGAAGGCGCTCAAGATCTTCCGAGAGAGTTTGCATGGCGACGCCCCGATGCGAGTGCACTCCCGCTGTAGCCTGCCTTGACTGTTCCGAGAAGAGGAAGGTTGGCGGCGGCTCCGAGCGCGCAAACGTTGCTGGCGTGAGCGGAGCGGCCGAGTTGACCTTGAACAAGCGTTGCGGGTGACTGCCGTATTTGCGCGGACGATAACCCGCCGCTGCCGAGGAGCTTTCAGCCGATGAGGAGAATATTTGCGGCTATTGCAATCGTGTAGACAATGGCCGGGATCAGGATGACCTGAAGCATGTTCGCCGCTCGCTTACGCGCTCACGTTAAATCCGTTCACGCCCGCAAACTCGCTCTCATAGGTGGATGACGTCGTCCCTGAAAGGTGTGGTTCCGTCGATCCGGATAGGCCCGTGTACCCTTTCCGGTTTGACCAAGTGGCTAGACTAGCGCAGACAGCTAGGGGCCAAAATGGGCAATTCGTGCACAGCTGAGGCTCCTCGCCGGCTTACATCGTTGATAAACCGCGGAGCCGAACCCCGTTCGGCTGGAGAGCACTCTATGGGATCGGTGTCGCTGAGCGGGCATTCTGCACATCCGGCGAACTCAGTGGTCGGAAAAGAGAGCGTCCGCGTATGGAAACTTGCTCAGCTTCCGGCTTCGGGCGGGTAGTATCAGAAAGCTAAGCGGGACCGCCCTTAGTACACGGCCTGGATCACGCAGGTGCTGCAGAGGGTACGTTCAGACATTGAGCTGGTCCTCGGTCCTGCCCTAAATCGTCCACGTTCCACTCTCGAAGTGGAGGCGAGCGCCGGCGCCGCGGCGTTCGAACTCGTAGATGCCATCAGCGTGACGAGCATCTGAGCTTCCCAGCTCCTGGGATTTGTCCCCATGCGTTTCGAACCCGCTGTGCGGAGGGCAGACTGCGCACGCGGCTTCAGGGAGGACACGACAGCCCCCGGTGCCCAAGCAGCCGCGCTTTGTCCCGTGACGGCAGCAACGTAGTCGAGCGTTTCTCGAGGTAAACGCCCCTTACCTAAAAGCCACTCGCGGACCCTGCGTGGACCAGCATTGTAGGCAGCCGCAGCTAAACCGAGGTTCCCGAACTGCGCCCTTAGGTCTTTCAGTAGCTCAGCGGACTTCGGCAGTGCCTCCGCGGGATCGAACGGATTCTTCAAGCCTCGTTCAGCGGCGGTCGACGGCATGAACTGGGCGACACCCTGCGCGCCAACCCGGCTGACCGCAGCGTGATCGAACCCGCTCTCCTGGCGGATCAGCCTGATGAAGTAGTCGACCGGCAACGAATGCTGGAGGGCCGCTCGTTCCGCAAGCCTTCTGATCTCGTCGACTGGAATCGTCCTGGTGGGCGCTGACGCCCTCTTCGCGAGCCCATGTCGTTGTAGGCTTCGCACCAAGCCGCGCATGATCGAGCCCGGAGGCAGCTGGGTGAGCAACGCTTCCGAAGTGATAGCGGGTGTCTGGTCAGCATTCGCTTGAGCGGAGCTGACCGCCGCCGACAAGATCGCAGCGAATACGTATGCGCTGAGTCGCACGGCGCGGTTCTCCGTTCGCCCTTTAGAGCACGCCTGGTTGCCGTGTTGGTTCGACGAGGACGAAGGGCTTCTCGGCTTCGGGGGAGTCCGGCGGGACGAGCTTGAAGTTCACGGCCTTCTTCTGCTCGTCGAGCGCCTTCATGAAGGCGGCCCCGGCCTTCTCGTTTTTGAACTTCCAAAGCCCGTTCTTCACGCCCTCGAAGATGAGGGCGTAGACCGCAAGCTGGATCCCCTCACGGACCGCAAGCGTCGCAGGCGAGTTCTTCGTGAAGCCGCCCTCGGCCTGCAGGAGTTGGTCAACGGCCGCGAACTTGAAAGCGGATCCCTGGAACAGGACCGAGTAGATGGTCTTCGTCGTCGTGACCGAGGCGAGCACCCGGCCCGTCTGCACGCTGACCGCTCGGAGCGCGACCGTCACGACGTCCTGGCGGTAGTTCGTGCTGCCACCCACGCCGAGATAAGTCGCCCCTACCCCGCCCGTGCTTTCGTCGGAATCGTACCCGATGATCCCGCCCTGGAGCGTAATCCCGGCAAAGCGGAGCGGCGGCAGGCCGGCGGCCTTTGTCCCCTCGACCGCAGTTCGCGTGTTCTGGATGATCTGCCGCTCCTGCAGCAGAGCCTGGAGCTCGGTGCGCTCGACGACATTGAACCACTCGCCGCGGCCAGCCTTCGTCAGCACGTCCGTCAGGATGGCGCTGCCGCCCTGGGTCACGGCACGCGAAAATTCAGCGAAGTTCTCGTTCGTCTTGTTTTGCCCGGTCAGGTCGGGAAAGCTGTAAACAGCCACGTCCAGCTTCTGGACCGGCGAAGGCAGGCTTTCCAGCACGACCCCGGTCTTGGTGTCCGGAACGATCGTGGCAGGCTGGGACAGCGGATCGGCTGCGGTTCCCGTATAGGCGCAGCCGCCAAGCGTTAGCGCGAGCACAGCGGCACAGCCGCATACAGCACCAGTCAGACGCATCACGCCCCGCATCCCGTTATTGCTATTCTTATTGTGTGCCGGCCTGCAGCCGGCTTACGGGTTGGCCGGGATCGCTGTCCCACCGATGACCACGGTCGGCGCCGCGACGCTCGAACCGAGGTTGCTAAGGGCCGCATTCAGGCCAGACAGGTCAGGCTGCTGCTGACCGGACTTCGCGCCTTTGCCCTGTGCCTGAGCTTGCTGCAGAAGGAACGTGCCGTTGAGCGGGTTGCCCCCAAAAGTCGGGTTCGCAGGGCGATAAACCTGCGGCGATGCGAACGCGCCTGAGCCGAGGGCCAACAACCCGAACCCCAAGCTCACAACACCAACCGTCCGCATCATCCAACGGCTCCACATGATCACGCGCAAGTTGCAGGAATCGCTTTACCACAGGGTTTGCGGTTGTTCCGTGCCTCGCGAGCAACACAGTCGGGTCGATGGAAAGCGTCCCCTGAGTGCACCTCGCGGTCGCCGCTTACACCATCGCTCAACTCTGGCGGACTTGCTGGGGAGAGGAGCCCACCCGTTCAGCGCGTTGCAGGCCGGGATTGCTGGGTCGCTGTGTAGCAGGCCGGGCTCGAAGCATTCTGCGCGTTGCAGGTGATGGGAGTCCTGTCTTGCCCTCCAGCGGCTCCAGCCGGCACGCCTTCGGGTACGGGTCGAGCGGGCGCGGTCGCGTGCGAGTCTAGCTGCGGGACCTGAGCCTCCGACGAAGTTGCCGGGGGTCGCCCGGAGGGGTGCCTGCGCGCAGGATTGCCGGATGCGCCGCCCTCGGCGCAGGCCCAACCGGCGGAGGCAACAATGATAGCTATGGTCAGCCCAACCCGCCGCAT
>JAESGR010000976.1_pt1 | contig 12233 bp, 6 predicted proteins | sample 9269771 | NCBI WGS metagenome assembly JAESGR01 (sample SAMN15739572, study PRJNA653492) | algae metagenome | isolation source: Chroococcus sp. CMT-3BRIN-NPC107 and co-occurring heterotrophs from well... | place: USA: Clark Mountains Wilderness, California | collected 2010-04-18
CCGTACGGGGTGTTCACCTGTCCGGAATAGAGGAGGGTAGCGTCCTTGCGCGGGTCGCCCGGCTCAAAGGCATCGGCCAGGTCCTCGGAGGGTGTGTTCCAGCCCCAGCCGAGGTCCCAGGCACCGGCGCCGCGCACGCCCTGCACGTTGGCGTACTCCGAGCCGAAATTCTGCGTGGGGGTGTAATGCGCCTGGATCTCAAAGATCGATTCCGGGCTGTTCTCCCCTTCCTCGGTAAAGATCTTCTGGTAATCGGAGTGCAGGCTGTACTGGCCCGAAGCGATCACCTGCTTGGCCGCGGCCAGGGCATTGGCCCACTGCTCGCGGTACAGGTAGGTTTTGGCGCGCAGGGCATTGGCGGCACCCGAAGTAAGGCGGCCGATAAACTGGCCGGGCCAGTTCAGGGGCAGCACGCCGGCCGCTTCCTGCAGGTCGGCATCAATGAGGGCATAGATCTCGGCTACCGAGCTTTTGGGCACGTTGGCCTGTGCCTGGCTCGTTACCTTGAAATCGACCAGCGGCACCTCGCCGAAAGCGCGCACGAGGTTGAAATAGGCATAGGCCCGCATGAACTTGGCCTCGCCCCGGTTCACCAGGGTAGCCGGGTCGCTGGTGCCCAGCGAGTCCACATCGGAAATGATGTTGTTGGCCAGGCCGACCAGCGCAAAGTGCGAGGTATAATAGTCGTTCAGCAGCCAGAAATCCTTGGTGTAATTGAAATTGTCGAAAAAGCTTTCGGCATCGGTGCCGTCGCCCACCGAGGAGCCTTTGTCGGCGTCGTCGGAGCGGATGTTGTGCACCGCGATGTAGGGCAGTGCCGAACTGCCGAACGAGCGCAGCTGGGCATACATGCCGAATACCTGGCTCTCGAAGGAGCCGCCGGCGAGATCGTCTTCGGTGTAGCGGCCCAGGGGCTCGCGGTCGAGGAAATCCTGCTTGCAGGCCGGCAGGCCGATCAGCAGGGCCGCAGCGGCCAGCGCTACTCCACTCTTCTTGAATTTATCGAAAGTCATTGCTTGATACTTTACGGTTTAGAAATTAAGGTTGATTCCCAGGGTATAAATGGCGGGCACGGGGTACGAGCCGGCATCAATGCCGAAGGACGTGGCCGAACCGCCGAATTCCGGGGTGTAGCCGCTGCTGTTGAAGAAGGTGACGGGGTTCTGCGCGTTGGCGTAGATCCGCAGCGACTTCAGGTGCAAACGGTTCATCAGGGACGAGGGGAAGTTGTAACCGATCTGCAGGTTGCGGATCCGGAAGAACGAACCATCCTCGATATAATAGGACGAGATAAGGTAGTTATTGGTTCGGCCGGTGTGCAGAATCGGTTCCCAGTTGGAGGTGCCCACGCCGTTCCAGCGGTCCTGGCGGTACAGCGGGAAGTTGAACTGGGCAAAGTTGCCGCGGTTCCACTGGCGGAAGATCTCGTTGCCGTACACACCCATCACGTCCACGTTGAAATCAAATCCCTTGTAGGAAATGTTCACCGAGCCGCCGTAGGTAAAGTCGGGCGTCGGGTTGCCGAGCATCGTGCGGTCCGCCTCGGTGATGAAGCCGTCGCCGTTTACATCCCTGTACTTGATGTCGCCGGGCTTCACCTCGCCGATAGAGCTCACCGCCGATTTTTTGATCTCCTCGTTGGTCTGGTAGATGCCGTTGGCCACGTAGCCGTAGAAGTAACCGATGGGGAAGCCTTCTTCCGTACGGCTCGGGTCTTCCACGATCCGGTAGCCTTTGGTGGAAAGCTGGAGCACCTTGTTGTTGATGGTGGTCAGGTTACCGCTTACCGTGTAGGTCAGGTCGTTGCCCACGCGGTTCGTCCAGGAGGCAGAGAACTCCAGGCCGTTGTTGGCCACTTCACCGAGGTTGCTCAGGCCGGGCAGGGCACCGGTGGCCAGGGCCGGTACCGTTACCAGTACACCCTTGGTCAGCTTGTTATAATAGGTACCCTCGAAATGCAGCTTGTTGCCCAGGGTATTCAGCTCCAGGCCGGCTTCCCACGAGCGCACGGTTTCCCAGTGTAGGTTCGGGTCGGCCAGGTAGGTGGGGCGCAGGGCCTGCACCACGTTGTTGCCGAACACGGCCGAGTTGGCCGAGGTGAGCAGCGGGAAGTAAGGATACTTGTTGTCGCCTACGTTCTGGTTGCCCAGCACGCCCCAAGAGCCTTTTATTTTCAGGTAATCCACAAAGGCCACGTCGTTCATGAAATCTTCCTGGCTCACCACCCAGCCGGCACCGATGGCGCCGAAGCTCTGCCAGCGGCCGCCATCCTTGGGGAAAGCCGAGGAGCCGTCGCGGCGGAACGAAGCGTTCAGCAGGTAGCGGTTCTGGAAAGAGTACAGGGTGCGGAACAGGTAGGAAAGCGTAGCCGTTTCCCAGGCATTGCCGCTGCCCGTGGTCGAAGCCTGGTCGCCGATCTCGGTGTACCAGAAGCGCGGGTCGTTCGGAATGGGACCGGTAGCGCCCTGGTTGCGGGCCGAGTTCACGCCCTGGAACGAGTTGTAGTACGAAGTGAAGCCGCCCAGCACCGTCAGGTTGTGGTCGCCGAAGCGGTTCTTATAGGTCAGCAGGTGGTCCTGCTGGATCTTGGTAAAGATGTTCTGGTACTGGTTCACCGAAGTGATGCGCTGCAGCGAATCGAGGGGATCGGCATTCACGATGTCGGGGTTGTACACCGTAACCAGCGGGCTGTAGCCGCGGCCCTGGTTGAACCCGTAGTCGGCAAAGAAGGCCGAGCGCCAGTTGAAGTTGCGCAGGAAGTTCACCTCGCCGAAGATGGAGCCCACGGCGCGGTACTCGTAGTTGCGCGTGGTGTTGGCCCGCAGCTCCACGTCGATCAGCGGGTTCCAGACCTGGGCGCGCTGGAATTCGGGCAGCGTGCCGTACAGGCCTGTTTCCTCGTTGAACGGATCGGCGATGGGTGCCGCCACGATGGCGCCGCCGACGTTCTGCTCCTGCGGCAGGCGCGAACGGTAGCCGTTGAGGGTAAAGCCGAACTTCAGGGCCTTCGACACCTGGAACTCGTCATTTATGTTCAGGGTGAATTTCTGAAGCATCTCGTTTTTGATCACGCCTTCTTCCTTCATGTAGCCGAGGCCCATGTAGAACTTGTTGCGCTCCGAGGCGCCGGTGATGGAGATGTTGTTGTAGTTGAGCATGCCGTTCTGGAAGATGAGGTCCTGCCAGTCGGTGTCGGCCTGCCAGTTGGCGTAGTTATAGGCCGGGGCGCCCTGGTTGCGCAGCTGCTCGTCGTAAAGCTCCTTGAACTGGGCGGCGTTGGCCATTTCAATGCGGTTGACCACGCGCTTGGAACCCACGGTGGAGTTGAAGTTCACCTGGAGCTGGCCCGCTTTGGCGCGCTTGGTGGTGATGATGATCACGCCGTTGGCACCGCGGACCCCGTAGATCGCCAGCGAGGAAGGATCCTTGAGGATCTCCATCGACTCGATATCGGCAGGGTTGATGAAGTTGATGTTGTCGTTGAGGATACCGTCCACCACGTACAAGGGCTGCACGCCGTTGATGGAGTTCGTACCGCGGATGCGCACGTCAGGCGAGGCGCCGGGGCGGCCGTTGTTCACCACGTGCACGCCGGCTACCTTACCCTGGATGGAGGCCACGGGGTTGGTGGCGGGGCGGTCGGCCACGTCGCGGCCGCGCACCGTGGAGATGGAGCCCGTCAGGTCGCGGCGGTTGGCCGTACCGTAGCCGATCACCACCACGCTTTCCAGCTGGCTGGCGGCCGACTGGGCCAAGGTTACGTTAATAGCGGTGCGGTTGCCCACGGTTACCTCCTGCGAGGCGAATCCGACAAACGAAAACACGAGCACCGCGTTTTCATCGGGCACCGTAATGGTAAAATTGCCGCCCGCATCGGTAGTGGTGCCGGTGGAGGTGCCGCGGATAGACACCGACACGCCGGCCAGGGCCTCGCCGCCCGCACCCGTTACCCGGCCGGTCACGCGGATATCCGGTGCCGGTGTTTCGGCCCCTTCGGTGGCGGCCTTCAGCACCACGAGCTTGTTGTCGAGCACGCGGTAGCCGATGCCGTTGGCTTTCAGGAGGCGGTCGAGCACGGCGGTCACCTCTTCGTTCACCACGTTGAGGTCCACGCGGGGCTTGCCGGCCACCAGGGCTTCATTATAAAGGAAGCGGTAAGGCGTCCGTTTTTCGATGGCGGACAGCACCTTCTTGATGTCGGCCGACTGGAGCCGCAGCGTCACGCGGTCCTGGGAGTACGTGCCGGCCGATACATGCAGGCCTGCCAGCAGGAGAAAGGCGCACATCAGTTTCATAATGCGGAAGAGCTTTGAGTAATGAGGCCAGGTTTCAAAAGGAGACCCGGTTTCCTTTTTTTTCATACTTTTCGGTTGAAAGAGTTAAATAATTGCGTCCACGTTCCTAATCGGTAGCGTTGTTTAACTTTCGGCGGGGAATGTTGGCGCATTTCCCGCTTTTCGTACATGAACCCTCTACGATGTATTCAGCATAGCCAGTTTGTTTATGGTGTTATGGTGATCAGGGATCCTTCCTTCTTAAACTGAAACGGCGCGGTGATCTGCAGGGCCTCAAGGGCCTGGGTCACGCTTTCGCTTTCAAAAACGCCGGTGAAGCGCAGGCCGCCGATAGACTCGTCGGTGAACCGGACCTGCACGTTGTACCAGCGCTCCAGGCGGCGGGCCAGGTCATAGAACGATTCGTCCTGGAACACCAGCTTGTTCTCCGTCCAGGCCAGCTCCACCACGCTGCTGTCCTGCGCGCGGTAGGTCAGGGGACTCATACTGTACAGCGGGCGGGCAGAGGCTTGCGGGGCCCCGGCAGCATTGGCCACCACCAGCTTTTCATTGGGCTTCAGAAAGAACTTTTCCCCCGGGCGGTCTTTCAGCACGATCTCCACTTTTCCGCGGATCAGGCTCGTTTCGGTCGTGGGCTCCCCGGCATAGGCCTTCACGTTGAAGGCCGTGCCCAGCACGCGGATCTCCATGGACTGGGTGCGGATCACCATGGGCAGCTCCGGCATTTTTACCACGTCGAAAAACGCTTCGCCCTGCAGTTCCAGCTGGCGGTGGTCGGTGCCGAACTGCTTGTCATAGGTCAGGCGGCTGCCGGCGTTGAGCCAGACGGTGGAGCCATCGGGCAGCACCAGCTTCGACTTTGAGCCCGGGCGGGTGGATACCTCGCTGACCGCCGGGCGCACGGCTACGGCAGACGCCGGAGGCGAAGACCGAAAAAAACCGAAGACCAGGGCGGCAGCGGCCAGCGAAGCGGCCACGCCGACGGCAATCCCCATCCGGCGGCCGCGCGGGCGGGCCGGGGCAGCTTCCTCCGCTGCAGGCGGAACCTCCATGCCCTGCTCTTTCATTTTCTCCAGGTGGCGGGCAAAGGCGGCTTCCGTTTCTTCCGAGTCTTCAACAGGGGCGGAACCCCAGAGATCCTGCAGGTGCTGCGCCGAATAGAGCCAGTCGGGGTGCAGGCGCATGAGGGCATCCAGCTCCCGGAGTTCTTCGGGTGTGGCTTCGCCGGACAGTTTTTTGGCCAGCAGATTCCAGAAATGAGTCAGGGGCATGCGGGGGGTTATGCCTTACGGACGGCCGGAACGGGCTTTACCCCTAAACGATTTTCAAAAAAAGTTCAGGACTTGGAAAAAGAGGAGACCGGGTCGAACTGGATGGACTGGTGGAGGCGGCGCAGGGCGATGGCCATCTGGCTTTCCACGGTCTTGACCGAGAGGTGGAGCAGCTCGGCCACTTCGCGGTACCGGAGCCCGTCTTCCTTCACCAGCTTGAAAATAAGGCGGCACCGGGGCGGCAGGCCTGCTACGGCCGTGCGGATGCGGCGCAGCATTTCGGCAGTGAGCAGCAGCTGCTCCGGGTTGCTGCCGATGCTGGTCAGCTCCGTGTCGACGTCGTCGAGGGAAAAGGAGCGGTGGCGGTGCGCCTGCTCGAGGCGGGTGATGGCGCCGTTCTTCACGGCGATATATAAATAAAGATGGAGGTTGCGGATCGAGGAAAGTTCTTTCCGTTTCTGCCAGATGTGGAGGAATACGTCGGACACAACTTCTTCGGCCGATTCCCGCTGGCGGGTGATGCTGCAGGCAAACTGCAGCAGGCGGGGTTGATACAGCAGGAAGAGTTCCTTATAAGCGGCGGCATCGTCATTGGCGATGCGTCCGGCCAAAGCACACAGTTTCGGGGCATCATTCATAAAGCAAGCGTGAGAACCCAAAGCTAGGAGGTTTTCCGGGTCTTCCAAAACTTTGCGGCGCAGGATTTACGATGTACGGTGTACGATGTACGGTGTACGATGACAGAAATCGATTTAGCAACTATATGGTTCAAAAAATTGGGTATATCCTGGAACTTCCCCAATTAAATTCTTTACCACCCGGTAAAGCAATCGTACATCGTAAATCGTACATCCGCCAAAAACCTGCTGCTCTCCCCCGCACCCCCGTCCTGCTCTAAAAAAAGAAAAGCCTCCGTTTCCGGAAGCCTTATTCCACCAGTTGTGGACCCTGCTGGGATCGAACCAGCCACCTATTGATTATGAGTCAACCGCTCTAACCGACTGAGCTAAGGGTCCTGCCCGGAGGCGGACGGCAAAAATACGGAAAAATGGATAGCGCCGTCCCGCCATACGGTGAATGTTTCGTGAAGAAGCCCGCCGCACCTTCCGGCCCCATTCATCCCGGAGAACCGGCAACTCATGCAAAGGGGCCGGGCCGCCGGGCCGATAGTTTGTATCCTTGCCCAAACCCGGACTCATGACCCGACTGACGCTCTGCCTCCTGCTTGGCCTTCTTTCCCAAACCGCCGGGGCCCAGACCCGCATCTACGTACACCTCGACTCCTCGTTCCGGCGCTCCTTTACCGGGCGCCTCTTTGTACATGCCACTTCCGATACGGCCAAAGGCGTTCCGAATGAAACGGATTACCGCCAGCCCACCTTTGCCCTGCAGGTGCGCGACTGGACCCCCGGCCGCCCCGTGGTCATCAACGATTCGGCTGAAGCCTTTTCGGTAAAGCCTTCCGCGATGCAGCCGGGCTTTTACAAACTGGTGGCCTTCCTTGATGCGCACCCCGAACTCAGGGGCAGCGGTAACCCCGGGAACGTGTATTCCCGCAAGGACGCCCTGCTGGAAGTGCGCCCGGGCGGGGTGAATGAAACCCATATCCACATCAACGCCGAAATAAAACCCCGCCCTTTCCGGGAAACCGATACCTTGAAATTGCTGGACCTGTCCTCCCCGCTCCTTTCGGCCTTTCACAAAAAGGAGGTCCGGATCCGGGCGGCGGTGCTGCTGCCCGCCGAATACCACCAGCAGCCCGGAAAGACCTATCCCGTGGTGTACATCATCCCGGGCTGGGGCGGCACCCATTTCGATGCGCAAGGCGCCGGTCCCCGGAAACGCTATGGCATCGGCACCGGGCTGCCCAAGATCTACGTGTACCTGAACCCTGAAGACGCAACGCCCTGGGGACTGCATGCCTTTGTCGACTCCCGCGTTAACGGACCCTGGGGGCGGGCCCTGGTGGAGGAAGTGCTGCCCCATGTACAGCAGGCCTACCGGGCCTCCAGGGAAAAAACCTTCCTGATCGGACACAGCTCCGGCGGGTACCCGGCCGTCTGGCTGCCCCTCCATTACCCGAAAGCCTTTGCCGGTACCTGGGCAGTATCACCCGACCCGCTCGACTTCAGTTCCTTTACCGGTATCGACCTCTATGCACCCGATGCCAACTTTTATGTGGACAGCCGCGGCGACTCCATCGGGCTGGACATCCGGAACGGGAAATACCAGCAAACCATCAAGCGGTCCATGGATATCGAACGCTATAACGATGACGGCGGGCAGCAGACCTCCTTCGAAGCGGTCTACGGCGTGCCGGGAGCCGACGGAAGACCCCGCCCGCTTTTCGACCGGGCGACGGGCCGGGTAGACCCCTCCGTGGTGGCGGACTGGAAGCGGTACGATCTCGGACGCTGGATGAAGGAGAACGGCCGGCGGGCTGCCCGGGAGCTAAAAGGCAGGATCCATGTTTACGCCGGCGCACAGGACAATTTCAACCTGCACCTTTCCGTACAGGCATTCGGCAAAAAGGCAGCCCTCCTGAAGCAGGCCCTCGTAACGGAGCTGATTCCCGGGGCCGATCACTGGTCGGTCTGGAGCCCGGCCTTTACCCTGCGGGTGCAAAAGGAGCTGGAGGAAGCCATCGGCAGGTGATCTGCGGTATACAAAACTTTTTACCCGGGCTGAAAGACAACTTTAAAATTTTCCGGATGGAAATGACTGTCCTAAGGAGCAGCGGCAGTAGCTGCTGGCCGGGCCGCCTGTTCGCGTACCGGTTCCTGTTTGTTTAACGGTAACAGGGCTGATGCAAAGGGATTCTTCCACTTTTTCTGTCCATGCCGGCAATTTTTTTCCCGTTCTTCATTTCCCCAATCTGAAATTACAGCGCACTCAGCGGTTCACCACCGTCACCGGTGACTGGCAAGGAAATTTATACCAGTACTATAAACGTTTGCACCCTGCATGATCGGAACGGTAACCATATGGGCGCTTTCCCTGCTCGTGATCCTGATCACCCTGCTTCCGCTGGTGCGCAGCGATTACTGGACCTTCCGCATCCTGGAGTACCCGCGGTTCCAGAAGCTCGTCATTGGGCTCCTGTGCGGGACCGCCCTGTTCTATTTACGTCCGCATGCCGGGCCGGCCTTCCCCTACCTGATGGCCGCCGTCGGCGCCTGCTGCCTCTTCCTGATGGCGAATATTTTCCCCTATACCACCATTGCCCGCAAGGAAATGCTGCGCGTGGGCGCGGTGGACGAAACCACCGGCCTGAAGATCTTTACCGCCAACGTGCTGCAGACGAACCGCGCCTATGACCGCCTGCTGGAGCAGGTGCGGCAGATGGATCCCGACCTCGTGTTCCTGGTGGAAACCGACGAAGGCTGGGCCGAAGGCGTGGCCGCGCTGGAAAAAGACTATCCCCATACGGTGAAAGAACCGCTGGACAATACCTACGGCCTCCTCTTCTACAGCCGCCTGCCCCTGCGCCGCACCCAGGTGCTGTACCGGGCCGACCCCGAAGTGCCCTCTATAGAAACCGAGGTGCAGCTGCCCTCCGGGGCCTGGGTCAAGGTATACGGCCTCCACCCGAAGCCGCCGGTGCCGGGCGAATCGCTTACCTCCACGGCCAAGGACAAGGAACTGATGAAAGTGGCCTTCGAAGTGGAAAAGGAAAAAAAGCCCTGCATCGTCATGGGCGACCTCAACGACGTGGCCTGGAGCCATGTGACGCAGCTCTTCCGTAAAGTCAGCGGCCTGCTCGACCCGCGCCGGGGCCGGGGCTTTTACAGCACCTTTTCGGCCAACAGCCACATCATGCGCTTCCCGCTCGATTATATCTTCTGCTCTCCCCAGTTCGGACTCGTGCACATGCGCCGCATGCCGCACAACGGCTCCGACCACTTTGCCATGTTCATTCACCTGCAGCTGGAGCCCGCCCTCACCGCCCTCCACGACGAACCCGAAGCCGATGCCGCCGAGCGGGAGGAAGCGGCGGATAAGGCGGAAGCGTGAGTTTTGGGAATTAGGAATTGGGTGTTGGGAATTGGGAGTTGGAAGTTGATCAGTTGAATAGTTGATCAGTTGACAAGAAGCTTTGAGCCACGAGCTACGAGCAAATAACATAACCTTTGCGTCTTTGCGTTCCTTTGCGCCTTTGCGTGAAGCCTTATCTGCGTCATCATCTGTGATTCATCAGCGAAATCTGTGATTTCTCTGTGATTTGTTCCCTAAGTTTAGGGAGCCGGAGCACCGGTACCCTGCCTATGTCCCGATATGTTTGCTCGCTGTTCCTATTGATCCTGGCCTTTACGGCCACCGCCCAGAAAAAGAACGAAGCCTACCAGCTGCAGCTCCGCCCGGCGGCGGGACCGGTGCGGGTCGACGGCGTGCTCGACGAGGCCGCCTGGGCCGGCACCGACGTGGCCACCGATTTTTTCATGGTGTTGCCCATGGATACGAGCAAGGCCCGCGTACGCACCGACGTGCGGATGGCCTACGATGACAAGCACCTCTACCTCTCCGCCGTCTGCTTCCACGCCGTGCCCGGACCTTATTTCGTGGAGTCGCTCCGCCGCGATTTCGCCTTCGGCCGCAACGACAACTTCCTCTTCTTCCTCGACCCCTTCGACGACCAGACCAACGGCTTTTCCTTCGGCGCCAACGCCGCCGGCGCGCAGTGGGACGGCACCATGTACGGCGGCTCGGCCGTGGACCTGAACTGGGACAACAAATGGGTATCGGCCGTGCGCAACGACAGCGACCGCTGGGTGCTGGAGCTGGCTATCCCCTTCACCACCATCCGCTACAAAAAAGGCATCACCCGCTGGGGCATCAACTTCAGCCGGCTCGACCTGAAGACCACCGAAAAAAGCAGCTGGGCGCCCGTGCCCCGGCAGTTTCCCACCGCTTCCCTCGCCTATACCGGCAACCTCGTGTGGGACCGCCCCCCGCCCGACCCCGGCACCAACATTTCGGTGATCCCCTACGCCCTCGGCGGCGTACTCCGGAACCACGAAGGGGGCAGTCCTACCAAGCTGACTAAAAAAGCAGGCGCCGACGTGAAGATCGCCATCACCTCCGCCCTCAACCTCGACCTCACCGTGAACCCCGATTTTTCGCAGGTGGAGGTAGACCGCCAGGTGACGAACCTCGACCGCTTCGAGCTGTTTTTCCCCGAGCGGCGGCAGTTTTTCCTGGAGAACGGCGACCTGTTTGCCAATTTCGGCTACGCCACGCTGCGCCCCTTCTTTTCCCGCCGTATCGGACTGGGCGTGCCCATCCGCGGCGGCGCGCGCCTCAGCGGGAAGCTGACGAAGGACTGGCGCATCGGCCTGATGGACATGCAGACCGGACCGGTGGCCGAAACCGGCCTGCCGGCCCAGAACTTTGCCATTCTTTCGCTGCAGCGCAAGGTATTCGCCCGTTCCAACATCGGCCTGCTGGTGGTGAACAAGGAGTCGGTCGGTTACCGACCCGACCGCGACAGCCTTCAGAAAGCCTACACCCGCTACAACCGCAACATCGGCCTCGAATACAACCTGGCCTCGGCCAACAACGTTTGGACCGGCAAAGCCCTGGTGCTCAAATCGTTTGCGCCCGGGGTGAAGGACAAGGACTGGGTGCAGGCAGCGCACCTCCAGTACAGCAGCCGCAAATGGAACCTGTTGGTTCAGGAAGAGTACGTGGGCCGCGGCTATACGGCGGAAGCGGGCTATGTACCGCGCAACGGCTATTTCAAGATCGGGCCTTCGGCGGGCCGGCTGTTCTTTCCTAAAGGCGGAAAGGTGCTGAGCCACGGGCCCCGGCTGGGCACCACCTATTTCTGGGACGAGCGCCTGCAGCGCACCGACTACCTCCATACCGCCTCCTACGGCATCTCCTTCCGCACGCAAAGCGTGCTGACCGTGGGCCTCAACGACGAATTCATCCGCCTGCTCCTCCCCTTCGACCCCACCAACTCGGGCAAGGATACGCTGGCCCGCGGCAGCGACCACCACTGGCAGAGCGTCCGCGCCGAATTTGTTTCGAAGCCGCAAAGCCTCTTTACCTACGCGGTGCGCGGGCAAACAGGCGGCTACTACGCCGGCGGCCGGCGCCTCACCCTGGGCGGCGAAGCGGGCTACCGGTTCCAGCCCTTCGTAAGCCTCCTGCTCAATGCGAGTTACAATAAGCTGGACCTGCCCCAGCCCTGGAACCGCACGGACTTCTGGCTTATCGGTACGCAGGTGGATGTCACGTTCACCAATAAACTGTTCTTCTCCACCTTCCTTCAATATAACGAGCAGACGAAGAACCTGAACCTGAACAGCCGCTTCCAGTGGCGGTACCAGCCGGCTTCCGACCTCTTCATCGTATACACCGACAACTACCTGCCCGCACCTTTTTCCGTGAAGAGCCGTGCCCTGGTGGTGAAGGTGAACTACTGGTGGAACAAGAATCACAGATGAATCACAGATTACGCTGATGGAGCGGCAGGTTGCTCTTGTATAGAAGAGCGATAGGCGCTGATGACGCAGATAAGTTCTTATCAGCAGGTTTTTTTATTTGGACGGGGCAGCATAGATCACTGATGACGCTGATGAATCACTGATGACGCTGATGAGGTAGCGGGTTGCTTTTGTAGAGAGTAGCGTGGGGCGCTGATGACGCAGATATAATTATGGCA
>JAESGR010000977.1_pt1 | contig 12213 bp, 11 predicted proteins | sample 9269771 | NCBI WGS metagenome assembly JAESGR01 (sample SAMN15739572, study PRJNA653492) | algae metagenome | isolation source: Chroococcus sp. CMT-3BRIN-NPC107 and co-occurring heterotrophs from well... | place: USA: Clark Mountains Wilderness, California | collected 2010-04-18
CAACCACCTGCATTTCGGGATCGGCCTTTACCGGCGGAAGCCCGGCCTTGCGCCGCTCCTCGTTCACAAGGTCCAGCATCTGGGCTTCCAGGTCGGCACGCACTTTGGGATCGGTCACTTTAAACCGGAGGTTCACCGTTTCATCGGAGTCCGGCTTGACCGTCATTTTATTCATGGTCCGGCTGATGGCATCATTGAACACAGGAGCCAGCTTTTCATTCATCCAGTCGGCGCCGACGGCAAATACGGAGGCCATGCTGCTTTCGCGCATGGTAGCGGAAAGCCTGTCGGACAAAGGAAGGGACAGCAGCAATGCCGAAAAAACAACTGCATATACCAATCCTTTTACAAATCCCGGCGCCAGTCCGAGGAACCGGTTGATGCCGTGCGTATGCACATCGGCACCCAGGGCGGCGGCAATCCGGCCAAACAGAAAAGACAGGATGGTCAGCAGCAGGAACAGGGTACCCAGGAAGGCCAGCGGCTGGGTCCAGGCACCAAGGGAAGGCCAGTAGGTTTCCAGCCAGCCGGCCACAAAACCATAACACATGAACGCGAAAAAAAGGCTGACCAGCCAGGTCAGCAGGTTAAGGGCGCCCAGTATGAATCCGCGGCGGTAGCCACCCCACATGGCCAGCAGGATCACCGCCAGCAGGAAGAAATCGATGAGGTTCATCTTTGTGTTTCCGTTTGCGGAAACGGTAAAATTTCCATACCAGACCGGCCGGCGGAAATTACCTACCTTGATTCCCAAAAAAGCTATGATTTGCCGCCGCTTTTTGTTTTTCCTATTGCTGTGTACCTCCTGCAGTGCTGCCATTTCACAGGTTCTGATCCGGAATGTAAATGTAGTGGACGTGGAAAAGAAACGGATCCTGCCCGGCCAGACCGTTGTCGTGCTCGACAGCTTTATCCGGTATGCCGGCCGCGGCCGTGCCTATAAGCTGCCCGACGGCACACAGGTCCTGGACGGAACCGGTAAATACCTGGTACCGGGATTTGTGGATGCCCATGTACATTTTTTCCAGAGCGGCGGCCTGTATACCCGTCCGGACGTCATTGACCTCAGGTCGTACCGCCCCTATGCTGCGGAAATCCGCTGGACCCAGGAGCATATGGAAGGGCTGCTGCGCCGGTACCTGGCTGCGGGCATTACTTCCGTGGCAGATGTCGGCGCCACCCTGAACCTGTTGCGCCTCCGGGATTCAATGGCCGCACTACCCTTTACCCCGGCTGTATACATGACCGGTCCGCTCCTGACCACCTGGTTGCCCCCGGAATACAAAGATCTGGGAAAGGATGCCCCTTTTGCCGAAATGAAAACCGAAGAGGATGCGCGCCGGCTCGTACGGGAACAGTTGCCGGCCCGCCCCGATTTTATCAAGATCTGGTACATTGTGCTGGAACAAAATACGGAAGAAGGGGCCCGGAAACTGCAGCCCCTGGTACGGGCGGCCATTGAAGAAGCGCGCCGCCATGGTTTAAGGACGGCCGTGCATGCCACCGAACAGGTGACGGCCCGGCTGGCGGTGGAGGCCGGCGCCGATTTCCTGGTGCATGGTATCGACAATGAACCGGTGAATGATGCCTTTTTACACATGCTGAAAGAACGAAACGTGGTGGTCAGCCCCACGCTTACGGTCGGGGGCAATTACCGGAAAGCCCTGGGCGGCAATTACCGGTTCACGCCGGAAGACCTGAAGCACGCACATCCCGTTCCCCTCGGTTCGGTGCGCGACCTGGAGCACCTTCCCGACACCATGCTGGCTACCCGTTATCAACAAATGATCAGGGAAAGAAGTGCGGCGTTTGACCGGGAAGATTCCCTGCTGCGCCTGAACCTGCAACGGATGCGCCGAGCCGGCGTACGGATCGCGGTAGGCACGGATGCCGGCAATATCGGCACCCAGCACGTTGGCTCCTATCCCCAGGAACTTCGTGCCCTGAAAGAAGCAGGCTTTACACCTGCCGAGTTGCTGGAGGCAGCCACCCTGAACGGTGCACGCGCCCTGGGCCGGGAAAAGGAATGGGGCACTGTTGCGGAAGGTAAGCGCGGCAACCTCGTATTGCTGGACGGAAACCCGCTGGAAGACCTGGCGCAGTGGAACCGCATCCACCGGGTAATCCGGAACGGGACTGCCTGGGAGCCTGATTCGCTCATTCTTCATACACCGGAAGCCCTGGCGCAGGAACAGCTGAATGCCTACAATGCGCACGACCTCGAGGCCTTCCTCCGGCCCTATGCCGAAGACGTGGAGATTTACGGATACCCGGACAAACTGCAGCTGAAGGGCAAACAGGCCATGCGGGAAGCGTACGCTTTCCTGAAGCGGACACCCGGGCTTTTCTGCGTACTGAAAAACCGCATTGTGCAGGGAAATACCGTGATCGATCATGAAGAGGTATATGGCTTCGGCCCGAAGCCCGTTTATGCCGTGGCGGTATACACCATCGAAGGTGGACTGATCCGTAAAGTGCGCTTCATCCAGTAAAAGGACCGGAACCGGGCAGCAAACAAGTACGTAAAGGCACAGCTTTTGTAAATCATGGGGTATGAAAAAGCTAGTGTTTGCAGGTTTAGGGCTGGGTTTGATCCTGGCCTCCTGCCAGGAGATCGGCGGCATGTTTAAAAATGACGCTGCCCATGAAGCGAAGGATTCGGCCCGGGCCAATCTCCCCGTAATCGAAAGGGACGCCGGCATCACGGAAGCCAATGCCTACAGCGACCTTTTCCTGGACAGTACCTATATCGAGCAATTTATCCGGAACCGGCAGCTGAATGATTCGATGGCCCGGGACCTGCGCAATTTCTATAACGCCCGCAACCTGCAGTATGCCTGGTTTGCTTCTGATGGCATGACCGAACAGGGTCGCGGCCTCTGGACCCTGCGCGATTCCGTCCGTTCGGAGGGAACAAAGCGCAACCGGGAGGATTCCCTGCAGGGCCGAATTGACAGCCTGGCGGCCAATGACTCGTTGCGGATCGCCCGGAATGACACTTCATTCGTGCAGGCGGAGCTCATGCTTACCGAACGCTTTATCCGCTTTGCCAGAAACAGCGCCGCCCGTGAAATGATGGGACGCCGCTGGTATACGGCCTTTGTGCCGGCCCGTAAAATGAATGCACTGGAACTGGCAGATTCACTGGCAAAAAGCGAAGCGGACCAGCCCAACCTGGCACCTGCAACCGCGGACAGCAGCAACAGGAATGCCTCGGAGCAGCAGGCCTATGATCGGATGCAGACCGAGCTTTCGCGGTATGCCGACCTGGTGCGTAAAGGGGGCTGGCAACCGGTGAACCTGGCCGGAATAAAGCTGGTGAAAGGCCGCTCCCACCCGGCTGTTGTGGCGCTGAAAAAGCGGCTGCAGCTTTCGGGGGATTACACCGGAAAGGATACCAGCGCTGTATATAATGATTCCCTTATAGTTGCTGTACGGTCCTTCCAGGCAAGGCATGGTTTCCGTGAGGATGGTATGGTGAATGACTCCCTCGTACAGGTGATGAACATCCCGGCAGAGCAGCGGCTGCAGCAGCTCCTCGTGAACATGAACCGCCTGTTGTGGATGCCGGAGCCCTCCAACGGAAAGGCCATCCAGGTGAATATCCCCTCTTATATGCTGCATTACTATGCCGACTCCGGTAAAGCGTTTGACATGGAAGTCGTGGTGGGGAAGGAAGGCGCCAATACGGTTATGTTCTCGGGTAAACTGAACCAGATCGTGTTCAGTCCTTACTGGAATATCCCGGCCAGCATTGTACAAAACGAGATCCTGCCGGCCATGAAATCCAACAAGCAATACCTCTCTCAGCGCAATATGGAGGTCGTGAACGATAAGGGCGATGTACCCGTCATCCGGCAGAAACCCGGAAAAGACAATGCGCTGGGACGGGTGAAATTCCTGTTCCCCAACAGCTACGACATTTACCTGCATGATACCCCGGACAAGGGCCTTTTCAACCGCGACCAGCGGGCGCTGAGCCATGGCTGTATCCGTGTGGCTGATGCCGAAAAGCTGGCTACCCACCTGCTGCAATCGGTGCCGGGCTGGACGCCGGAACGGATCCGTCAGGCCATGAACAGCGGGCAGGAGCAAACGGTAAAACTGGAAAACGGGGTTCCGGTCAACATTACTTACCTGACGGCCTGGGTGGATGAGCAGGGCCGCCTGCAGTTCCGCAATGATATTTACGGACATGATCAGCGGACGGCCGCCCGGATGTTTGTTCCGGCCAAAGCATAAGCAGCCTTCCGCGCATAAAAAAAGCCTCAGTGTAAGCTGAGGCTTTTTTTATGCGCCACCGTCAGGTGGTTTGATTTTCGCTTTCCGTACGGGCTTCGTTTTCCGCCATTTCATCGTCCTGAGCCGTTTCGTATTCATCACCGAATTCTTCCCGGCCGCCCTGGTCATGAACCTGCCGTACCGACCCTTCTTCCGGTTCGGCTTGCTGTTCGCGGGGATCCTGGGGCGCACCGGCCCGGCCGCTTCCTTCAGAAGGCTCCAGGCCCTTCATTTTGGTTTTATCACCTGCATTGTTTCGTGCCATATGTTTTTTAGGAAAGAAGGTGTAAAAGGCATGCCAATTCAGAACAGGCCTGTGCAGTTTTTTAAAAGCCCAGATGAACGATAAAGGATAACATTAAGGTTTTGTTAAGAGAACCCAGCACAATGCTTGTTATGGGGCGCGAAACGATCCGATGATCCTCCAGTTTTCCCGTAACGTAGCATTCACCCGGCTGGTGAAAGTTTCCGGCCGCCTGCGTGAATTCAACTTCCGCAAAGTCGCCGTTCAGAGCGATGACCCCTATTTTCATGTAGATGTAAGTGACGACCGCGGCAACCGCATCCAGTTCAGCATGGGCCGGAAAGACAACACCTGGACCATACGGGAAGAATCCATCCCCCAATGGGTGAAAGAAACCGAACCGGAACTCCAGCAGGTGATTGCCGAAAATGACCGCTGATTCCTTTCAGCCGGTAAGGGATCCGTTGAACCGTTGATTGACGGCAACTGCCGGAAGGCAGCGGTTTAGCGGAACCGTTATCCGAAATAAGTCAGTTTCTGTTCCCGTGTAACGGCCGGTACTTATCCAGTTTTTCCATCAGGCTAACGGGATGGAAGGGCTTCAGGATAAAATCGTCGAAGCCCATGGCTTCCCATTTGTCCTGTTGCTGAACAAAGGCATCTGCAGTGACCACCACGATGGGGCCGCGGTAGTGATGCGTTTCACGAAGGATCCGGGTGGCCTCTACCCCATCCATTACCGGCATGAGCATATCCATGAACACGAGGTCGTATTTCTGTACGGCCAGCTTCTCCAGGGCAACCGCCCCGTTTTCGGCATGATCCAGGATCACTTCCCACCGACGCAGCAGGTTTTCCATAACCATCACATTGATGCGCTGGTCTTCCACCAGCAGCACCCGCATTCCCGGAAAGGAAGTCGAGACGGCAGCGGTATTTCCGGGGGCTGCAGGACTGGCCTCTGCCACGGCCAGGTCGATCCCGAAGCGGAAAGTGGACCCGCTGCCCGGTATTGATTCCACTTCAATATCTGAACCCATTAGCTGAACAAGACGCCGGGCAATAGCCAGGCCCAGTCCCGTTCCCCCGTATTCGCGGCTGATGCCTGCATTTGCCTGCGTGAACCGGTGGAAAATGGATTCCAGCTGATCGGGCCGGATGCCAATACCCGTATCGGAAACCGACAGGACCAGGCGGATCTTCCCGGCGGCGCGTGCCCCCTGGGTAACCCGAAGGGTCACTCCCCCTTCCTTGGTAAACTTGACCGCATTGCCGATCAGGTTGTTCAGGACCTGGGTCAGCCGGTTCGGGTCACCGATCACCCGTGCGGGCAGGCCCGGGCTTACTTCCGCCAGCAGGGTAATACCTTTTTGCCCGGCAGCAACCTTGTGCCCCCGCTGGACCTGGTGCAGCAGCTGTTGCAGGTCAAAGGGCACGCGTTCCAGCTCTATGCTTCCGGACTGGATTTTATTATAGTCGAGAATATCATTGACGATGGTTAACAGGTTGTCGCCGGCGAACTTAAGTGCGTTCAGGTATTCGGCCTGGTGAGGTTGCGGCTGCTCCAGCAGAAGCAGGTTGGTGAGCCCGAGTATGCCGTTGAGCGGGGTGCGGATTTCATGGCTCATCGTGGAAAGAAACTGTTCCTGTGCCCGGGCCGCAGCATCGGCTTTGCTTTTCAACTGCTCCTGTTCGGCAGCAAAAGCCTGCAATTGCTCATTTTTCAACCGCAGCTCCATCAGGATGGCGGCCTGCCGCGATAACCGCTTCAGGGCTTCTTCCTGGTGCGGGAGAAACGGCCGCTCATGGTTATCAAACACACATAGCGTACCCAGCTTGAACCCCCGCTCCGAAATGATTGGCGCACCGGCATAAAACCGGATGAAAGGATCACCGGTAACGGAGGGATTGCTGGAGAAACGTTCATCGGATTGTGCATTGCTGACTACGAGTACCTCGTCCTGAAGAATGGTGTGCGAACAAAAAGCGGTTTCCCGGCTCGTTTCCGTTCCGCTCAGGCCGATACGGGCCTTGAACCATTGGCGGTCGCGGTCTATGAGGGAAAGGACCGACATTTCGCTGCCGCAGATAAGAGAAGCCAATTCAACGAGGTGGTCAAAATCTTTTTCTGCATCGGTATCCAGAATACGGTACCGGTAAAGTTCCTGCAACCGTTCCTGCTCATTCGGTGGTATGGAGGCAATACGCATAGGATATAAATGGATGAAAAAACTACGGCCAGCCTGTCTACCGGCCGCAACCTGAAAAGTACGACACCAGCTTTTTATATTCAAAAACGATTGCATACAGCGATGAAATAATGCACCGGTTAAGTGTTATTGCTTATTGCTGATAAGCCTCCGAACCCTCAATTTTGCAGGCATATAATAGCAGTTAGTTTTGGTGAAAGCCCCTGTGTCCACAGGGGCTTCTTTTTCAGGCATAAAAAAAGTCCCGGTAACCGGGACTTCCAATAAGTTATATCATTCATCAACGGAAGCGGGCCCGGGTATCCACCGCACCCTTGAAGGTACGTTCTTCGAGTGTGGCGTTTCCGGGGATCACCTCTGAGCGCTGCTGGGCTCCGCGGGCTGCGATAACCGTACGGAAGGACCCGCTGGAAATATAGGACAGCGCGCTGGCAAGGCTGCTTTCCGTTACATCGCCCCAGTCTTTGTCCAGCCCATCAGCGGCCTGCCCGTTCACCGGTATGCCCCCGAAATAATTGCCCTGTCCGCTTTTATTCACCGTCCGGAAGGAAACGGGGAAAATATACCAGTTGCCCACGGGAATCGGGAAATAACCTACCGGCTTTCCGTAGGTGCTGGCCGGACCAACCACCTGAATATCCACATAGGGTTGCAGGTTGTTGATCAGCAACTCGCTGGCCGAAGCCGTGCTTTTGCTGACGATAAAAAAGATCCGGTTTACATTCAGGTTACCCAGCTTCCGGAAGTTTTCATCTTCATTGAATTCGCTGTACCGGTTGTTGAATTGCTGGCGCATCATCAGTCCACCGTTGCCGGAAGCCGGCACGAGGTAATTGGCCAGTTTGCTTTGCACCGACACATAGCCACCACCGTTGTAGCGAAGGTCTACGATCAGGTCGGTTACCCCGGCGCCGGCAAAGCGGTTGAAGACACGGTTAAACTCGTTGTAGATCTGGGTCGTGTCGCCCAGGAATGAATTAAATACGAAATAGCCGGCTTTTTTTCCGCCTACGGAATACACCGTATCCAGAACTACCGGCTGCTCCCGGTAGGTAGCCGCATTCAGTGTGATGTCGGAAGTACTGCCGTCTGGCTTCTCAAACGTAAATTTTGTGCTGCTGCTGTTGAATACGGTTTCCACAACGAAATCGGTATTGCTGCTGCTGATGCCCGTATTGCCGTTGATGGCCTTGATGCGCCAGCCGCGGCGGATACCTGCACGGCCGGCCGGCGATGCGGCTTCCACATGCTTTACCCGCAGGTCGGTGGCCTGGCGGAAAAAAACACCCAGTCCGAAATCGCCGGAAATGCCGCTGGAAATATCATCCCAGGCAGCCTGGTCCATGGCAAAGCTCCAGCGATCCACCGGGCCGGTGAATCCCGGTTCCGTACTGTATTGCCGCAGAGCGGTCATGATTTCATTGGGATCGTCATAGCTCTGCGGATCGAAACCCGCCGGGATCTGGTCGTACCAGAGGTAAAGGTCCCTTGCAATAAGCGCCACCGAATCTTTCATTTTGTCGGTGGCGGGAGGGGCCACCGGGGTTTCCGGTGCCAGCGTATCCGTATCTTTTTTGCAGGAAAAAAGGCTGGTTGCCAGTAAAGCCGCCAGCAGGATGGAGTAGTGCCGCATAGGTGTTCTGGAATGTTTAGTGTGTGCTCCTTAACTGCAATAAAAGGGCTGAAATTGCGGCTAACGCCCTATTTAACAACAAATAAGGGATTGTTGAACGTTTAAAACGGGCCTGGGCTCCGGGGCTCTTTGCGCAGGTTGGCGATGAGGCGGTCGCAATTCGGGCAATGCACCTCCTGCACCTTGGAAACACCGTAGAAATCGATGATATGAGCTTCGTCGCCTTTTCCCTGCCAGCCACACTTGGGACAGGTAAGTTCCCGCTCGTCAAAATCAACCGCACGAAAATCTTCCATATGCAACGCTTTACGTTCACCCTATTTCCAGCAATCATTGTACCCCTTTTTCCGCTTGAAGGACAAAACCAAACCGATAACAAGTCTTTCTCCTTCTGCGTTCCGGTCCCCGGATCAACAGAAGCAGTCCTTTTGATTATGCACCGTCTTAATACATACCGGTAACCGCCGGTACACCCGGGCAGGCACTTGAATATTGGCTTCACCGAACGCATAACCGTCCGGCACCAGGCACAATTAGGAGCTCAAACTGATCCGTGGATGCCTGCCGGGTGTTCCTGCACGGAAGCATGCGTTCGCTTCCGGGGAAAGAGCACGTTTGCCTGGAACATCATTTGACACCTGTACTGCCGAATAACCAGCCCATGCCCCGAAAAAGTGCCGGCATCCTGCTGTACCGGATACGCGAGGAGCCCGAATATTTCCTCGTCCATCCCGGCGGTCCGTTCTGGGCCGGCCGGGAAACCGGTGCCTGGACCATCCCCAAAGGTGAATTCGGTCCCGGTGAGGAACCCCTGGCCGCCGCCCTGCGGGAGTTCCGGGAGGAAACGGGCTTTTCCCCGTCCGGCCCTTTTGTTGCCCTGCAGCCCATTCGTCAGAAAGCCGGCAAGCTGGTATTTGCCTGGGCCGCCGGTGGTGACCTCGATGCTGCAGCCATCCGCTCCAATACAATGCGGATGGAATGGCCTTACCGGTCGGGCAAATGGATCACCATCCCGGAAGTGGACAAAGGCGGGTGGTTTCGCCTGGAGGAGGCGATGGAAAAGATCAATCCGGCGCAGGCAGCCCTGGTTGATGAACTGGCGCAGCGGCTGGCAGACGGCCATGCTGTGGCATGAATTTGTTAGGGATGGATCGTAATCTTTAAAAATACCTATTTATGGAAGATAGAAACCAACAGACCGGCAACCCTTCCGGCCAGCCCAACGAACTGGATAACCGGCACCATGGTCCCCAGGGAATTGATAAAGCACCGGGTGAAGAAACACCGGGGGATACCGAAAATTTCGTGGCCGAAACGCAGAAAGGAAAACAGCAGGTCGACGCCGACCTCGACAAGGAATCGGACCGGGCCATCGACCAGAATGATTAAAAAAAGCGGATCCAGGATCCGCTTTTTTTATGCGGCAGGCACAGCCCGTTTCCGGGGCAGCCGCGTACCGTATTTCTTCAGCATTTTCGCCAAGTGACTGCTGTCGGTAAAGCCCAGCTCCAGGGCCGTTTCCTTCAGCGATTTGCGGGCATGGACAATCCGCGCTTCCGCGATCTTCAGCCGTGATTTAATAATGTAATCCTGCAGGCTTTCGCCGGTATTGCGTTTGAAATATTCTCCGAAATAGGAAGGGGCAATATGAAAACGCCGGGCGAGAGCATCCAGCTTCAACTGTTCGCGGTCATGCAGGTGGTGCTGGATAAAGCTCAGGATCTGTCCGAGCGAACGCTCTCCCGGCACCGAATGAATCAGGATCTGTTCCACGTTGCGCGTAAGGATATTGAGCACCGAGACCATGTTGCTGCGGATGATGTTGCGGGAATAGGCATCCCCGGTTTCGTGTTCCTTCAGGATTCCCCGGATGAGCAGTTGCAGGTGTGTCTTATCTCCTTCGCGCCGGATGATCTCGCCGGGGATCTTATTGTAACTGGAAAGGATGTAATGCAGCTGGTGGAACCATTCGCTGTAATCGATGGAACCGGCTTCACCTTTCCCGAAAAACTGGCCCGTAAACCGGATGAATACAAAACGGGTCGGCTCTTCGATGCGGAAGGAATGGCAATCCAGCGGCGGCAGCAGGAAGATGCTCCCGGGGCAGTAACAATAGCGGTGCCTGTTGATGCACTGGCTTCCCCGCCCCTCCTCGATAAATACCAGTTCAAAAAAGTTATGCGCATGCGGGCGCTTTTCCCACTGGTCCAGGGTACGCTGCTCGATGGCGAAGGGCTGATAACTCTGCTCGATCATGGTGGCCGTTGTGTTGCTAAGCTACAAAGGTTTCCTTTTTTCCGCGGCTTTCCCCGCATCTTACCATTTTATCCTTTTTCCTTACCGCAGCCGATCCTTTTTCCCACCGCACCTTTGCTTTCTAAACAGATCGAAAGATGAAAGCATTTATTCTGGAAGAAGGAGGCGCTCCGGAAGCCCTGCAGTTGCGGCAGGTACCGGAGCCGGAACCGGCAGCCGATGAACTGCTGGTGCGCGTCAAGGCCATCAGCATCAATCCCGTGGATGTCAAGACCCGGCAGGGCAAAGCCCTGTTTGCCAAACTGAAAGAAGACGGTCCCGTGATCCTTGGCTGGGATATTTCCGGTGAAGTGATCCGCACCGGGCCGGCGGTCACCGGGTTTTCCGTGGGGCAGGAAGTATTCGGCATGGTCCGTTTTCCGGGTCACGGCAAGGCTTATGCGGAATACGTGGCAGCGCCTGCCGGTCATTTTGCCCTCAAGCCTTCGTCCATCAATCATAAAGAAGCGGCAGCCGCCACCCTGGCCGCCCTCACGGCCTGGCAAGTGCTGGTGCACCAGGCACAGGTCAGGCCGGGGGAACGCGTCCTGATCCATGCCGCTGCCGGAGGCGTAGGGCATTTTGCCGTCCAGATCGCACGGCACCTCGGTGCCTCTGTTTCAGGAACGGCTTCGACTGCCAATCATGAATTCCTGCGTAGGCTCGGTGCTGAAGAGCTGATCGATTACCGCTCAGCGGCATTTGAAGAAGCAGCGGCTCCCTTTGACGTGATACTGGATGCCGTTGGCGGAGACCACCTTGCCCGTTCCCTGAAGGCCTTGAAGCCGGGCGGACGCCTCGTTTCCATCCTCGGCATGCCCGAGGCGCTGAGCCAACAGGCAACAGCAGAAGGAAAGAAAGCCTGGGGATACCTGGTACAGTCCAGCGGTACCGATATGGCGGAACTCAGCAGCCTGCTGCAGGACGGCCGGCTGCGGGCGGAAGTGGCCGCCAGCTACCCGTTTGCCGATATGGCCGAAGCCCACCGCCAGGTGGAAACCGGCCATACCCGGGGTAAAGTAGTGGTCACTTTAAACGGACAATCATGAGAATACTTTTAGTGGGTGCTTCGGGCACCATCGGAAAAAAGATAGCAGTAGAACTGGGCGGGCGGCATGAACTGCTTACGGCCGGGCGCACTTCCGGAGCCTTCCGGGTGGATATTACCGATCCTGCCTCCATCGAAGCCCTGTACGAACAGACCGGACCGGTGGATGCGGTCATCAGCGCCTCGGGCTCCGGTTATTTCAATACCCTGGCCACAGCGCGGGATGCCGATTTCCGAAGAGGGATCAACAGCAAGCTGATGGGCCAGGTAAACCTGGTGCTGTACGGCCAGGAGGTGGTGCGGGACGGCGGATCCTTTACCCTTACCTCGGGCGTGCTGGCCGACGACCCGGTGCGCAACGGAGCCAACCTGAGCCTGATCAACAGTGCCATCAACGGTTTTGTGCTGGGCGCTTCTATCGACCTGCCCCGCGGGCTCCGGATCAATGCTGTCTCGCCCGGGGTGGTAGAAGACTCACCCGACCTGTTTCCGGCCTTCCCGG
>JAESGR010000978.1_pt1 | contig 12211 bp, 8 predicted proteins | sample 9269771 | NCBI WGS metagenome assembly JAESGR01 (sample SAMN15739572, study PRJNA653492) | algae metagenome | isolation source: Chroococcus sp. CMT-3BRIN-NPC107 and co-occurring heterotrophs from well... | place: USA: Clark Mountains Wilderness, California | collected 2010-04-18
TTAGTCAGAGACGCGCGAATTATTGCCGGAAACATCAGAGACGTTTATCTACCTTGCCATGATAAGGATCATGGTGAAGCGATTAGCATAAAATCTGACCCCGCAAAACTTTTCAAACACCCTCTAAAGTAAAAACAGAAAACCCCTAGAATAACCTAGAGGTTTTCTGTTTTACCACTTACTCTTGGGAATCAGGGTTAGCATCTTCAACATCTAATGGGGGTTCGCTTGACTCTACTTCCTCTGGAGGAGCCTCAACGACTGGAGGTTTAGACTTTGTAGGCTTGGGCCCGCGCATCAAAGCCAGATTCATTGGCGGTGGTGCTGCTGCTTCTTCCCGATTAGAACCTCTCCCTCTACCCTTAGCTTTTTCTTTGCCTGGTATAGAAGGAAGCACTTTGCGTTTCTCCGGTAATATTGTTGTCGCCTCAAGACTTTCATTAACAGTAGTTGGTTGAGGTTCTTGTGTTTGTTCGACAGCATCACTGGGAGGAGCGACTTGACGCTCTGATTTCTTAATGGGACGTTCCACCATAAATTTTGCACATTTGTTTATTAATATTTTTGCACTGTCCTAGTATTTTAAGGAAGCTTAAAACCAAATAAAGTTAGATCGCAAAGGTTGCTAACTTAAAACTACAGTTATCTAAATTGCCTACCCTCTAGAATGTTAGAACCGATACTTCGATTACGATTAAAATTATGAATAAATATATTTAACTTCAACACTCAGTGAGTATACATCATGCCACCCTCTTTACCCGAAGCCGTTTTGTTAGTAGACGGTTATAACATGATCGGCGCTTGGTCAGACCTAAAAAAAACTCGTGATCGCACCGGATTAGAAGCCGCACGCGGCGAATTGGTTTCAGCACTCATTGACTACAGTGCTTTACAAGGCTACGCAACTCAAGTGGTATTTGATGCTCAATATCAAAATACTTGTAGCAGCCAAGAAATTATTAACGAAAACCTATCAGTACATTACACTGATTTTGGTCAAACTGCTGACACATACATAGAAAAATCCTGCGCGGCGTTGCGTCCATATCTAAAACAATCTCACCTCTGTCGGCTGATTGTAGCAACTAGTGATCGCGTCCAACAGCTAGTTGTAGTAGGCTACGGCGCAGAATGGATGTCTGCTCAACAACTAAACTACGAAGTCGAATCAACGCTCAAAACTTCCCTAAGCAAGTACAAGCAACGCAAACAGTCTGCTAGTAGGTTTTTGGCTAACTCTATTGATGCCAAAGCCAGACAAAAGCTGGCTCAGTTGCGGATGGGATTGTAGTAAACCTTTAAATATCTTCCCATCTAAATTTGTCATCGATAAATTTTAAAAAAACTTGTGCAAACCTCTTGCAAAATATCACCGCTTGCAGTTAATATAAATATTCGCAGTCCTCAGTAGCTCAGTGGTAGAGCGATCGGCTGTTAACCGATTGGTCGCAAGTTCGAATCTTGCCTGGGGAGTTCATTAAAATCGATAATTATCGCTCTTAGCGATCGCAGCACGATGTCAATCAATGCTGCAAAATATATATAAATTTACTGCTGAGATAGTCGTTTTACGGCTCCATCGGCTAACAATTTATCGGCTTCGATCAGCAAAGACGGAATTTTATCGCGGCGGGGACTAGCAGCCAAACACTGGTGGAAATCTAGCTCGTTTAACTTGTCTGCTTTAGTACCAGGAAACCAGTCACCACCAGAACCTAGCAAGTTGTAGCGTGTTTTGGCAAATTCCATCATGTCGTAAGCGATCGCTAAATTTCTCAGTGCCAAAATAGCCGGAATATTTACCCCGCCTGGGGTTGCATCGAATTTTGGTAAACCAATATGCCAAGTTTTTACCCAATTTTCACCCAAAGCTGCGATCGCTTGTTGTTCTAATCTATGTAAAATTGGCGGCAAAATCTCCTCCGCACGCTCTAATAATTCCAAAGTTTTTAGATGTTCGTCAAAGTCTTGCGACCTAGCTGCACCAATGCTTAGAGTATCTACTTGGGAATGACTTAAACAAAATAAGTCGTTAAAGACAATGGGGCTGAGAGGTTTACATAAATTTACCAACGTCTGAGGCGGTTTATACAACATTCCACCTTTGTCAGAAGGACTAATGATAAATACACCCATATCGTGACTTTTAGCGGCTCTAATGGCTTCCCAGTTGGTTTGATTGATGTAGTACCAATGTAGGTTTACATAGTCAAATTGGTCGGTGGTGATCGCCTTTAAAATAATTTCTGTTGCTCCATGAGTTGAAAAGCCGATAAATCTAACCTTTCCTTGAGCTTGTAGCTTTTGAGCAACTTCTAAGCAACCCCCAGGGCGCATACTTTGGTTGAAACTTTCTAAACTATTGATACCGTGGATGCCTAGCAAATCGACATAATCTAGGTTGAGATTGGTTAAAGATTGCTCGAAATTGTGTAAGAATTCTTTAGAGTCGGCTTTAGGCGAAATTTTGGTTTGAATAATTAGCCGACGGCGATCGTAATTACCTAAAATTTTTCCTAACTGTAACTCCGACGTACCATAACCACGCGCTGTCTCGATATGACTGATTCCAACTTCTAGCGCCCTAACAATAGTTGCTTCTAGATTTCGCTGATTATCTGCCGGAATTTGCGCTTCTGGGACATCTTGCCACTTGTACTGATACCTCATCCCACCGCAAGAAAATAGCGGCATTTGCAACTCTGTACGTCCAAATCGTTGATACTGCATCATGGTTGACTGATAACTGATTCTGGTAGCTCGGTACTCAGACGCAAAGGTAAATTGGGAGTAGATAGCGATTGAGCGTAAGCAGGAGTAAGAAAAAGTTGATAAGTCTTGGCTTCAGGTGTCAGTTGGTTGATAAATGCCAAACTTACTCCAGAAATTAGCTGGCGTAAAGGTTGTGCTTCCAAACCTCGGCGCTCTTTAATTCCTGCTGTATCAGTAATTGCTTGGCTATTAGGATTGCCAACACTTAAATGAGTACCACCGATGGCTGTAACTAAATATTTGCGATCGCCAAGTTGAGTAAAAGGTCGCAATTGATGGTTAAGGATGGGGGTTATCGCATCCTCCGTACTAGCTAAAATTAAAATGGGGACGCTAACTTGATTTAAACCATTTTCCCCAAATAACTGTCCGATTACTGGATTGAGCGCGATCGCATTTTTTACTCGTTTATCTTGCAATTCCAGCTTGCTATCAATCAAATTTGCCGCTCCACACTGCAACCAATCAGCAGGTGCTTGAGCTAAAGGATTTGCCGTTTTACACCCTTGACGCAATTGCTGCAAGTTTAATTCTCCCCCAGCTAGGGCTAAAGCTGTATAACCACCGAAAGAATGACCGATAACACTAACAGTTTGTGTATTTAGTTTGCCTTGTAATACCCCTGGCTGTTGATTGATATCGCTTAATCGATCTAGCAAAAAGCTAATATCTTTAGGTCGATTAATAAACTCTGTAGCTGGTAGCAACTGATTGGAGTTACTGATATTTGATAGATTTCTTGTAGAGCCGTCAGGATGTTCTAAGGCTGCTACCGTTAACCCGTGACTTGCCAAATGACGCGCTAAGTAACTAAAAAATTGGCGATTGGCTCCCAATCCAGGAGAAATAACTACTATTGGGGTTGGACGTAAGGCTGATATTAAGGAGTTTTGCTGCGGATAGTAAATATCTACAGGAATAGTACGATCGCGTTTTCGATCTTGTAAGACTATTGTTTGCACTTTTACCGTTGCTTTGCCAACCCTAGCAGGATCGAAACTGGGTTTAAAAGCCGTACTACTTTCAACAGCTAATTTATCTGCTAGGGATGAACCTACCGCTTGGCTTTGCAGGTAAGAGGGATTAAATTCTACGGCTAAAGCGATCACTCTTGTGGCATCGATGACAATATTTTCTTGGGGATAAGCTTTAATTAAACTAACGATACTCACTCCATTAGCTTGCTGGGCGGCGATCGTGACGGCGGCTTGGAGTTGCGGTAGTGTCAATTCGGGAATCGCTACCCCCAAATATTTAAGCAACTGTTTTCCATAGGGCGAACTCGATAATTCAGCAATATATCCGTCGGCAAACTTTGGATCTATTTGCAGGCGGCTATTTAAAACTTTGCGGACTTGGGGCGTTAAAAAACCAGAGTAAAGTTGCAATTGTGGCGGTAAATTTCCAGTTTTGGCAAATTGTTCTAATTGCGAAATAGCGATCGCACTTTCAAATACTCCCAATTTTAGCGTTACTCTTTCGGCTGCCATAGCTGGAGTTGCGAATACTTGCAAGCCAAGAGCGATCGCTAAGTGCCACAATTTTTCTTTAACTAATCGAATTTTAGACAACAACTTACCCTTAATCATAATTTTCACTCCCCTTTTGTTCCATTATGTACACCGATAGTTTTGACAGTGTTCCGCCCGAATAGTTAATTGCTTAAATATCTATGTAGCTTTAAGTACATCTAATTAATTAACAAAGGCTCTAAGCGTTTAAAACTGCCTTGGTAAGAGTAGGAAAAATTACTTAATTACTTAATTCAGCAAATAAGGGAAACAAAACATAAAATAGTGAAGACTAAAAGACTTAGAGAAATTACTACATCGCCATTATGGTATTTACTGTATCGTCAGCCCGCCAACGAACCGTTGCAGGTATTACAACTTTTTTAACAACGGTTGCTATGGCTTATCCATTTCCTAGCCTAGCGCAGCTAAATCAAAATCAGCCCTCTGCCCCGGTGTTACCAGTTCCTACAGCGCAAACGCCCGTACAGCCACCACTAGATTACAGTTTGGGAGGAGGCGATCGCATCCGCATCAATGTATTTGAAGTTCCAGAATACAGTGGTGACTACCAAGTTCCCCCCGGAGGAGCGCTCTATTTACCTTTAATAGGTGGTGTAACAATTTTAGGATTAACCCAAGAACAAGCCGCCGAAGCGATCGCTGCTAGGTACTCTCGTTACCTGCGACGACCTTTAGTAACGGTAAGCTTAATTTCACCGCGTCCGATTAACGTTGTAGTTGCTGGAGAAGTAAATCGTCCGGGTTCTTATACCGTAGGTTTGCAAGGCGGTGCTGGCGATAACCCTGGGATACAATATCCCACAATAGTAGGAGCGCTGACTTTAGCGGAGGGTGTGACTTTAGCCGCCGATATTCGTCAAGTACAGTTACGGCGAAGACAAGGACTAGGCCCGCAAGTGGTCACCAATCTTAATTTGACTGAGTTAGTCCAAACTGGAACTTTACCTCAAGATATAACTCTGCGCGACGGAGATTCAATTTTTGTGCCAGTAACATCTAATGTGAATTTAGCAGAAATTCGGCAATTTTCTACTGCCAGTTTTGCGGGAGCAATTAATAGACCCCGGACAGTGACTGTAGTAGGAGAAGTAAACCGTCCTGGCTCCTATACAGTAATTGGCGGCTCTAGTACAGGCATTGCTACCGAGCAAGGCGGTGGCGGCGCTGGCGGCGGGCTACCTACAGTATCGCGGGCAATTCAGTTAGCTGGAGGGATAAATTCTTTAGCAGATGTGCGGGGGATTCAGTTACGCCGACCAACTAAATCTGGCACAGAACAAACTATTAACCTGAATTTTTGGCAACTGCTAACAGGGGATTCTTATCAAGACACGCTAATTCAAGATGGAGATACAATCGTTGTTCCCACCGTTGCCGAACAAAATCCCGCCGAGAGTACGGTAGTCGCTACGGCAAATTTTTCGCCAGCAACTATTCAAGTTAGTGTAATTGGCGAAGTTAAACGGGCGACGGGCGGCGCTGGAGGTACAACATTACAACTACCAGCAAATACACCGCTAAATCAGGCAATATTAGCGGCAGGAGGATTTAACGATTCTAGAGCTAGGCGAACTACAGTGGATTTAATTCGTTTAAACCCCAACGGTTCAGTTACAAAACGTCAAGTCCGAATCAACCTAGCTCAAGGTATTAGCGAGGAAGGTAATCCCATCCTCCGCAATAACGATATTGTCGTTATTAACCGTTCTTTCTTAGGCAGAGTCGGGGATACTATAGGAGCAGTGGGCAATCCAGTGCTTAACGTTTTTAGTTTGTTTAGATTATTTGGAATTTAATTGATTACCTAAAGTTTTGGCGGCATCTAGCCGCCAGCTTCCACAAAGCAGAAACCAAGCACTACCTAAGCTTAATTTAATAGAGAAGCGATCGCTTTTAGCAACTTGTCGGGCGCAAAGGGCTTAGTAAAATAAGCATTTGCCCCCAAATCTTTCGCTTTTTGACGGTGCTGGTCATTTTCTCTAGAGGTGAGCATTGCTACGGGTAAGTTCTGCCAATTTTTAGAAGTGCGAATTTCTCTAAGTAAGGTAAATCCATCCATGCGAGGCATTTCAATATCAGAAATTACTAGATCGTAAACTTCCCCTGGCTGGTTTAAGGTTTCTATAGCTTCTTTACCATCTCGACACTGCACGACTTGATAGCCAGACTTGTTTAAAACCTGGTCTAATAACCGTCGTACTGCTACTGAGTCATCAACGATTAAGATTGTTGCTTTAGCTGAAGAAGATCGCTTAAACGCTGAAGTTGGAGGCGTGAATAATGGCTGTTTTTGATTGATTAATTCACCCAAGTAGTTGGGCGACAACACTGAAACTACTTCCCCCGTACCCAGCACCGTACAGCCTGCAATATAAGGCGGAACTTTGACCGTAGCATCGAAGGGCTTAAGTACAAGTTCTCTTTCTCCAATTAAAGAGTTAACAGCAACAACTACAGGTTGTCCGCCGACATCTAAAACAATTCCTAAGTGTTGGTTAAATTGCTCTGCCGCCGGGACGCTATCAGGGCGAGTGTAGGGCAGTAGTTTGGTCAAACAAAATAATGGCGCTGGGCGCTCGTGCCACATTATTGTTTCTGGCAGGGAAGAATAATCGCAAAACTCAGCTAAAGCAATAATTTCTAAAATGCTTATCGATGGAATCGCCAAAGTGCGTTGCTGGCAACGACAAAGCAGTAAAGATAAAATGCTCAAAGTTAGAGGAATCGTAGTTGTAAACGTTGTCCCTTGTCCGACTTGAGTGGCGACTTGAACTGTACCGCGCAGTCGCTCTATTTGCAGGCGCACGACATCTAACCCCACACCTCGACCCGAAAGTTCAGTAACAGAAGTTGCTGTAGAAAACCCCGGCATAAATAGAAATTGCAAAATTTGCTCTTTTGTAAGCTCCGTCATATTTGGGCTATGTAAACCCGTCTCTATGGCTCTCTGGAGAACTTTTTGAGTATCAATACCACGCCCATCATCAGCAATTGCAATTACTACTTGATTTGCTTGGACACGAGCAGTGAGAGTAATTTGCGCTGTTTTTGCCTTGCCTTGTTTTAGCCGTTCTTGGGGGGGTTCAATGCCGTGATCGAAAGCATTGCGAACTAAGTGGGTAAGGGGAGTTTGCAATTGTTCGAGAATTACTTGGTCAATTAAAGTGTCTTGATTGGCAATCTCTAAGTTTACAGCTTTGTTAAAGCGATCGCTCAAAGTTTGCAATGGGGTCACAAACCTTTGAGCCAAAAATTTAAACGGGACTAAGCGAGAGGCAGTTAAGTCGCCGCGCAAACCATCGAGTTGCTGGCGCAATCGATCTAATCCAACTTGAAAATCGCGGGTAATTAGTTCAATATCTGACTTAGTTTCCTGCACTCGTACCATGACTTCTTGCAAATCTTGCAGCGTGGAGTGAAAGCCAGTGTACTGGTCAAATTGCAGAGCATCGAATTCGCGATCGCTTGCTTCTAAGCTTGCATTTAAAGACGCTAAAGGGCTGGCTAACTGGTCGTAAAAAACTCTTACTTGTTCGTTAATGGGGTTGAGCTTTTGCGACTCTTTATGGAGGGTCAAATTAGCTTGATGTAGTTGAGAATGATACAAAGATAACCGCTCGTGACCGATGAGTAATTCTCCTAAAGTATTACCCATGCGATCGAGTTTAGTAACAGGAATCCGCAAGTTTAGAACCGGAGCAACGGGAATAATAGGTTGACTTACTTCCTCTGCAACAATTACAGGTTCGGGGGTAGAGCTTTGAGGCGCGGGGTTGAGGGTTTGACCTCGCATTTCCCGCAATTGAGCAATTTGTTTAGTTACCGTCTCTAGAAGTTTTTCTCCTGTGGCGCTCTGTGCTTTTTGAACGCTCTCGGCGGCGGCGATTAGCCAATCTAAGTTTAGAGTTTGCCCTAATAAAGTACATTCTTCAACAAAACCTAACAACCCCTGCTTAAGCGCTTCTATTTGAACGGGCAAAGTTAACAATTTTTCAATTCTTTGCAGACACTCCTCTAAGTCAACTTCTAAAATCGTTTTGAGGATAAAAGGATTAATCGCCATTGCTGCAAAAGCAGCGTCTTCACTCTCCTCCAAACGGGGAGCTAATTCTTGCAAAAACCCATCAAGAGCGTGTTCAATTGGTAATTGGGATTCGGCTACGATTACCGGACTTTCTGGATTAGTCATAGCTTCGGCGACTAAATCTTTAACTTGCTCGATACCAATAATTAATAGCTCGTGAGCAGTATCTATTTTGTCTTTTACCCTATCGTCGTTTAAAGCTTCTAGCAAGTCTTCTAACTTATGGGCAAGTTTGTGCAAAGCTGGAAGTTCGGCAATCCCTGCACCTCCCTTAATTGAGTGGGCCGCCCGCATCAATACTGTATATTCAAGCTTGATTTCTCCAGGCTTTACACTAGCAGGGTTACGAGCAAAAGTTAGTAGCTTTTGCATTCCTTGCTCTAGCATTTCAAGATAATCGGGTGCGTCCTCGTACAAAAAGCAAGAACGAGCTTCAAGCAAAATTGCTTCTAAACTGGCAGCATCTAGTACCATTTATTTCTCTACCTGAAAGCGAGATACAGAGTTTTGTAGTTCTTCGGCGACACCGACTAATTGCTTCAAAGATGCCGAAACAGCTTCCGATTCTTGAGAAGTATTCAGGGCGATCGCGGCGACTTCGTGCATATTTTGGTTTACTGCTTGAGAAGCGATCGTTTGTGACACAGTACTTTGGGAAATTGATTGGAGCAGTTCGTTAATGGTATTGCTAATGCTAGCTAGTCCTACCAACGTTGTTTTAGTTTTGCCCACTAACTGCGTCCCTGTAACTACTTGAGTTGTACTAGCTTCCATTGTTTGCAATACTTCGGCGGTTTCTTGCTGAATTGTATTAACTAATTGCTCAATTTCTTTAGTTGAATCGGTGACTCGTTCAGCCAAGCGTCTGACTTCGTCGGCTACTACGCGGAAACCTTGCCCGTGTTCTCCAGCACGGGCGGCTTCAATAGAGGCATTAAATGCCAACAAGTTGGTTTTTTCAGAAATTCCCGAAATAATGCTGACAACTTTAGAAATTTCTTGAGATGATTCGGCAAGTCTTTTTACTTTTTTAGAAGTTTCGGCAACGCTAGAGCGAATATTTTGAATGCTACCTACGGTTAGATCCATTGTTTCGCCCCCTTCTTTAGCTGCTTCTACGGCTTCGCGGGCGATCGCGGCGGCTTTTTGGGCAGAATCGGCTACTGATTGAATTGATTGCCCAATTTCCTCTACAGAAGTAAGGGCTTGATTTACAGATTGTGCCTGCGTTGTGGCTTCGGTAGATAGTTTTGCCACCGACGACTCGCTACTGAAGGTAGAGGCTTGTACTTGGCTTGTAGCAGCTTTTACTTGAGTAACAATTTCTCTTAAGCTGCGAATTGTGGCGTTGAAAGCGTCAGCAATCGAACCGATTGCGCCTTCATCTACTTTGGCTTTAACAGTTAAATTTCCTTGCTGTGCGTCTTCAATATCAAGTAAAAATGCAATTACCCCTTGCTGGAGACTTTCTTTTTCTTGGCGTTGAAAATCTGCCTCGGCTTGACGCAGACGCGATTGTTCTTCTAAAGCAGTAGCTGAAGCATTTACACTATCTGCCATTTGGTTAAAAGTCATGGCTAATTGTCCTACTTCATCGGTAGCAAAAATTTCGGCTCTAGCTGTGCGATCGCCTGCCGAAAATTCTTGAGCGGTTTGGCGCAAGTTTTCAATCGGTTTGGGAATAGCCCGTCGCAAAATCATCGCCCAAGCTGTAATGATGATTACTGCCAAAATCAGCACTGTAAATCCTTGCAATACGCTCTGTTCAAGTAGCTCATCGACAGCGTTTTCACGAGTGCCTCGGACTAAAATTGCTACGGGTTCTTGATTTTCGTTACTTGCTGAAACCGAACTATTTTCTCTAGTAATATTTGGTAAAGCTATAGCTGCCAATGTATAGATTTGACTGCCAACTTTAGTTCTTGAAGTTACTGGTTTCCCCTGTGCTTTTACGGCAGCTTCTATCAAAGATGAATCAGGTAAAGTCACATTTAGCTCTGCTTTCTCTAAATTGTTTGTTTTCCCTTGGTCTAAAGCCGTTGCCAAAGTAAAATCTTTAGTCATGGGTTGGTGAGCGTAAACTGCACTGTACCCACCATCAAGAACTTTTATTGTGTCTTTAACAATTGGCAGTTTACCGTTAACAATATCGCCGGAAACTAATGCCCCAATTACTTGCTTGGTGGCTGGGTCTTTTACGGCAGTAACGGTATAACGAATCAAAGCATCTCGATTTGCAAAACCTTTAGGCAAAGGGGGGTTTTCTGTTTGCAATTCGCTCCATTTAACAATAGCGTTAGCTTTAATTTGCCTTGGATCGCTCAAAACTTCTTTAACTAAATTATTCGGGTTAAAAATTTCTCCTTGTCGATTAGCATTAGCCCCAGCAATAATGCGTAGATCCTTGCCAACTAAAGTTGCATACTCAATTTTTCTAGCGGTAATTTCATTTTTGAGGATTTTATCAACTTGGTTTCGCAACGGCTGAGAAATAGGATTGTTTTCCGCCGCAGCTTTTGCCGCACTAACGATCGCACTATTATCAGATTGACCGCGAAACCCAAACCCCATTTGGTTGACTTTGATATTGTAGTTAATCGCGGTAACTGCTACTTCTGACGATGCTTGACGTACCAACTGACTTCTCAAACCCGTCTCGATAACGTGTTTTGACCCCATACCCAAAGCAATTACTGATAATATTTCTGAAGCTAGTAAGGCGATAAGCTGCTTGCGGCTAATTGGTAAGTCGTAAAACCACTGTAGGGGGTTTTTCTTCTTCCTTTGCTTTACTTTTGGCTGTATTAGTTCTTGCTGTCGGTCGTCTCGATCTTGTAGCGGCGATCCTGGCGCATCTTCTTGTAATTGCTCTAATAGACTGCTCTGGGGGAGGTCTAATTGTTCTAAGGCTTTAAGGGCGATCGCTCCCATAGAACCTATGGGATCTGATTCAACTACTTCTTGATATACGGCTTTAGCTTCTTTATTTCTGTTAGATTGTTCTAAAACTGTAGCTAAACTAATTTTGCTTACCAAATCGCTAGGATCTAGTTCAACTTCGGCTTCAAGCGATGTTATTAGCGATTCAATATTCTGGGAAGCTGTGTTGTATTTATTATTACTTGTGGTTGTCATGATTTATCTACCAATTTATTAGAATAAGTTAATTCAGAAATATTGCTAAAAACGGCTTGAACATCAATAACAGTATATTTTTCGTCAGCAAATAAAATATTATTTATTTTTAAAGACTCCCAGGCTGGCGGAGGATTAGAATTCAAAGATTGCAAGGCTAAATCTATAGGAATAATTCCTTTTAAAGCCGATACTACGCAACCTACTTGTTGGTCGGAGTTTTTAATATCGCTTAATACTAATAAGGTTAAAGTATCTTGCGCTCGCCTATTTTTTTTGTCTGGCGCTATTTGCAATAAGTCGCTCAATTCTAAAACCCATAGCAATTTACCACGCTGATTTACAACTCCAAGTAAAGCCGGAGAAACTCCTGGTACTGGGCAAATTTCTCCATAGGTTAAAGATATTACTTCTTCAGCATTTGCTAAAGGAAACAAAACATTTACCGATTGACGCAATTGACTGCAAAAATAATCTTCAATCATAACGATAGTCAATTAAGATGCTTGCAAACGGTTTGAACCAAATTATTAGGAGCAAAAGGCTTAGTAATATAGGGGTGCGACCTCGATATGATAGAATTTAGGTAGTGATAATACACTGTCTGAAAAGAAAAAGGGGGCTGGGTATGGGCGTTCAATTGTTGAGCATTGAAGGGACAAGAGTGAAAATGGAGGTGACT
>JAESGR010000979.1_pt1 | contig 12207 bp, 11 predicted proteins | sample 9269771 | NCBI WGS metagenome assembly JAESGR01 (sample SAMN15739572, study PRJNA653492) | algae metagenome | isolation source: Chroococcus sp. CMT-3BRIN-NPC107 and co-occurring heterotrophs from well... | place: USA: Clark Mountains Wilderness, California | collected 2010-04-18
ATGAGGTCGCAATCTCTCTCGAAGTAAAGTAACCTGGTTCATAGGGGTTTCTTGCTTTAGGAATGTGGTAATTCTTATGAAACCTCTTCCCATCAATCATTTGCAAGCTTTTGTCCTGTACTTAGGGTAATATTTCAGAATTCAAATACCGCATCATTTCAGGACATCCAAAGCACGATCGTCCTGTTAATATCCAGCCAACTGACGATATTATTATTGCCAGCAAGGATAGCTTAAATAGTGGATTAGAATACTTAATAAAAAACTGGGTAAGACACTCACCTGAACTTCTCCTCGTTGTCGATGAAGCGCATCATGCAACAGCTAAGACTTATCGCAAATTAATCAATGCTGTCAAGGACGATTTGCAACAAAGAGATTGCGTGGATGGTTTCAAAATGTTGGGTTTAACCGCTACTCCATTCAGAACGGATGAGGGGGAAAAAGGCTTATTAAGCATGGTGTTTCCAGATGACATCATTTTTTCAGAACATTTAAGAACTCTAGTTACAAGAAATATTCTTGCTGAACCAATATTTGAGCGGCTAGAAACAAAAATTGACTTTTCTGTAGAGTTAACTGCTAGCGATATTAAAGCAATCGAGAATTTTGACAAGCTGCCTAAACACGTGGCACAAGGAATTGCCCTCTCCAAAATTCGCAACAGGCAAATTGTCGATCACTATATCAACAATCGAGAAAAGTATAAGCCTCTGTTAGTTTTCGCAATCGACATTCAACACGCTATTGAGTTGAATACATTATTTAATGATAGTAAAAATAAAGATAGCAAAGATATTTCTGACTTTGTTGTGTGTCAAATTGTTGATGGGAAAACAGGGACTAAGGTTTCTCCAGCAGAAAACTCAAAGAAAATTGAACAATTTAGAAATGGAGAGCTTGAGGTACTAATTAATGTAGAAATGCTGACAGAAGGAGTAGATTTACCTAATGTACAAACTGTTTTCCTTACTCGCCCTACGACCTCCACTATTTTAATGACACAAATGATTGGCAGAGGTTTACGTGGACAAAGGGCAGGAGGTACTGATAAAGCTTATTTAGTAAGCTTCATTGATAACTGGGAAAATAAAATTAACTGGGTGAATCCTGAGAAACTTCATGAAAAAGAAGGTGCAGAATTCATTGATAGAGATATTCAAACGACAAAAAGGATTGTTCGACTTATCTCTATTGAGAAAATTGAAGAATTTACTCGAATCATGAATGAATCAATCGATACCGATGCTCTAGAAAAGTTAGATTTTTTGAAGCGAGTCCCAGTAGGAATTTATAAATTTTCAATCCTTGAAACTTCCTGTGAACCTTCTGAAGCCTTTGAACCTAGAAACTATGATGTACTCCTGTATGACGATACAGAAGAAGCTTATGATAACTTCATAAATGATTTGGAAGCTTTATTTTGTCTTGTTGATTTGAAGGATCGAGAGACTTTAACAGAGCAAGAACTTAATTATCTTTGGCAAAATACGAAAGAAATATATTTCCCTGATTCTGATTTTTTGATTGGATATAGAGATGAAGATGTTAAGAACATTTTACGTTTTTATGCTCAAAAAGAGATTAAACCAGAATTTTTGGCTTTCAGTGAGCGCCTAAAATGTAATACAGCTACTGTAGCGAAGCACATTTATGATAATTCCTTCAGTAAAAAGGATGAAGAGAACTATATAGACTCTCTTTGGAATGACGAAAAAACTTTCTGGCAAGTTCTTTTTGGCTATAACAAACTATATTTCAGAAAACAGTTGAGTATTGAAGATTATAAACGTGCTGGACTTTATGGTGATTTACTAGAAGTAACACCAACCACAATCTTTGACAATGAACCCCTAGAGAAATTAACTTTGAACGAAATCAAAGAGCGAGATCCGCTTGAATACCGAAAAATCAAAGAGTCTGTATTTGCAAAACACACAGATGCAAAAAAATTTGTAGTATGTGCAATCAGTGGATTCAAAAGTCAAATGCGGAGAGATTTTCAAATTGACCATATCAAGCCAATGTCAAAAGGCGGTTTAACTATATTAGAGAATCTACAAGTTCTATCACGTAAAGCTCATGTAGAAAAAACTTGCTCTGAGAATGCAAATAAATAATACTTGTGGAGGTGTAAATAATGAAAAAAAGGAAATTAAAGATTGCTGTGCTTAATTACACCTCCATAGGCAACTCCTCAGAAAAAACCGCGCTAATCTTAGAAAGAGGTACTTTATAAAAAATTAACTTAAAGAATAACTATGAGCAGCCCCTTGATTACCCAAGTCATTGCACAAATGAATGATTTACCTGATGATCTTCAACAACAAGTTCTTAGCTTCGTTCTCAACCTGCGTCAAGAGCATTTACAAGAATCCGGCAACGCTTGGGATGTTCTAGAATCGCTCACAGGTACAATTGAAGCCCCTACGGATTGGTCAGCAGAACACGATCATTATCTCTATGGCACACCTAAACACCAATCAAATGAAGTATGAGAGGCGATCGCCTTTTTCTAGATACTGCCTTCATTCAAGCTTTGCTCAACCCGCGCGATGATTTTCACAACCGAGCTAAAACGCTGTTACCTCGCATTCGTACTGCAAAGGAAGTATGGATTACAGAAGCCATCTTTGTTGAGGTCGGCAACGCCTTAAGCGCATTCAATCGCTCTGGTGCGGTTCAGTTTATCCAACAGTGCGATCGCACGGAGAATATCAAAGTCGTCAGTGTCCATACAGAGTTACTAATACAATCTCTTGCGCTTTATCAATCTCGCTCCGATAAAACTTGGGGCTTAACCGATTGCATTTCTTTTACAGTCATGCAACAACAAAACTTAATCGATGCTGTGACTAGCGATCGCCACTTTATTCAAGCAGGTTTTTGCGCTTTAATGTTAGAAACAGATTAGCAGTAAAGGCTGCAAGAGACTTACACCCTTAAAGTAATTGAGCGTAGAGAAAAATAAAATGTCTGAAACTACATTAGATACAAGCGATCTTAAAGAACTGCTCAAAAGTGCGATTTCTGAAGTCCTGCAAGAACAAAAAGAAGTCTTTACTGACATTATTATTGAAGCAATGGAAGATATTGGTTTGGTAAAAGCGATCGCAAAAGGTGAAAATACTGAACCTGTTAGCCGTGAAGGTATCTTTAAGATTTTGAGCCAGAAGTCATGAATGGTGAATTTAGAAAAAGCTTTTTTCCCCCTAATTGTTTGGCAAGAAGGTTGCTACTCACAACTACACCTCTACAGGCAATTCTTCAGAAAAAACCGCGCTAATAGTAGAAAGCGGCACTTTATAAAAATACTGGCGTTGAAATTGCTCCTCACGTACCGCCGCGATAAATTGCTCAATAGTTTGTAAGTTCTCAGTATCAGCAATAGTTGACTCTACTTGAAGCAAGCTCATTTTAAAAGCTCCGTTTTGAAAGCAAACTTTAAAACCTAAACACTTTAAAGCTGTAAATCCCAATCGCAATAATAAGTCGCTAATTCCCAATTTTTCTATTAGTTGAATGCGCGTAACGCCTTGCCCAGTGCGGCTGAGATACTTGGTAATCCCCACCAAATTTAGCCAAACTTGATGAGGTGAAACAGAGTTAGGGGCGTTATAGGCGATCGCCAGCGTCTTATTTTCATAAAGGGAGCGATCGTACCAAGCCCGTAAATCGTCCCAATTACTAGGACAATTTTTAACCAACAAAACTGATGCTGTTACTTGCTCGGAACTATTTTGTCGCCAGTCTAAAATCTTGTTGGGTAAGGTTGAGCAAGTAAGTTGTGTTGCATTGGCATTAAAACGAATCGCTAAAAGCCTGACTTCATAATGAGGTTTTATGTTTTTTGCTTCATTTTTGTAATTGTTGTGATCGAGTTCTACAATTGCATCGCAGCGCCCTGGCAGGATTTCTTCACTGTAGTGTCCCCACCAAACACCAGGAAATCTAAGGTTTGTGGAGTCATCGCGCAATTGAAATTCGGTTTTTATATACTTAACTGTTTTACCCTTAAAGTCGCAGATATTTTGATTTTTAACTCTTTCAAACCAACAGTTTTGAAGCAATAGTTTTGGGACGGGGTTGCCCATTCCACAGGGTTCGAGTAGTTTCAATTCTTTAAAGAGATTCTCGCCTAAATCGGCAACAGTGACGACTAAATCGGCTTGCATTGTGGGCGGTGAAGTCGCATTTCCCAATATTTGCCGCAATCTTTGGTTAATTGCTTGGGTAAATAAGGGGATATTTTCTACAGGCAAACTCAACCCCGCCGCAAAAGGATGTCCGCCAAATCGGTGCAATAAATGCGCCTGATCTTTTACCAATTGGTACAAATCAACTTGATTTACCGATCGCGCCGAACCACGCGCTAAACCTGTTTGTCCTTCGGTATCCGTACTTAGTAAAATCGTCGGGCGACCTGTTTGCTGGGCAACTTGTCCGGCGACTAATCCTAGTACCCCTACAGCCCATTGCGGATCTTCTAAAACTATAACGCTCGTAGTTGATAAATCCATCCGCTCTAGCAAATCATTTACTTGTTGCTGGACATCTTTTTGTAAAGACTTACGCCGAGTATTAGCTAGTTCGGTTTCTTCCGCCAATTGGTTGCAACGTTCTACATCTTTGCTGGTCAGCAACTCTACGCAAAAAGACGCATCCCCTTGAATTCGACTTACGGCGTTAATTCTTGGACCCAAACCAAAAGAAATGTCTGTCGGGCGATCGCCACTTCGTCGGCAAAGGTCTAATAAGCGCCCTACTCCCGGTCGGCGGCGCTCTGTTTCTGATTTTTTAGAGTCCGATTGCATTTTTTCGATTCCCCGTTGCGCCAAGTACCGACAATCGCCACTTAGCTGTACTAAATCGGCTATGAGTCCGATGGCGACTAAATCTAATAAGTCGTCTATGGGTTGCTGGGGGACATCGGGCAAAGTTTGATAAAGCGCTTCTACTAATTTGTAAGCAACGGCAACTCCAGAAAGATGAAAGAGTTGATGATCGCTTGGAAAATAACGAGGATTGATAATGGCTGTTACAGGTGGGCGACTTCCTGGCAAAGTATGATGATCGGTAACTATGACATCAATCCCTAAAGAGTTTGCATAAGTTATTTCATCAATATTTGTGCTGCCAGTATCGCAAGTGACAATCAATTTAGTGTCATTTCGGGCAATTTCATCAATTCCCTGACAGTTTAAACCATGCGATTGGGTGAGGCGATTGGGAATGTAGTAGTTTAGCTGTTGGTGTTGAGGAAAAAACTGCCCCAATCCATCCCATAAAACCGCCGTTGAGGTAATGCCGTCTGCGTCAAAATCTCCCCAAATAGTGACGATTTGATGGCGATCGCGCGCCTTAAGCAATCTGGCTACCGCTTGTTGCATTTCTTGCCCAAATACAAACGGACTAGAAGCTTGATATAGCTGCGGTTTAACAAATTCTGCCAACTGCTGCACGTCTTTTATGCCGCGTTGCCACAATAATTGAGCGGCGTAATACCCGCAAGACGCAGGAACATAGCCTTTTACCGCTTGCACAAACCATTCTGGCGGCGATTCCACCGATACTACAGTCCAGTTTTGTAATTGTTCTGTCATCTACCAAACTTGCAGACATCTCTACTGAATTGTTACTTCTTGAATAGTAGCAAGATTTAATAGTTTGTTTGTACTGTATTCTGGTTCGACTAAATCTGGTTCAAGATGGCGATCGCTTCCCTTCGTACTTCGTCCTTCGCATCTACTAATAAATTGGCAATAATTACAAGTTTTGCTACCTTCTACTACTTGTGGGAATTGTTCGCCGATTTCGTAAAGTTTGAGCCAATTAGTCAGTTGCACAAGTAACGAATTGAGCTTTTTCTCTATTTGCTGATGCTGGATGTTGCTATAAGTAAAAGTTAAACTTTGCGGTTTATCGTCCGATTGCACAAACCAGTAAGTCATAGAAATTTGTTCGGGCAAATATTCGCCCTGTTCCGCCAATACATACAAATAAAGCAGAGTTTGCCAATTTTGGGCTAATTTGCGCCGATCTTGAGGTTTGGGGTAAGTTTTCCAATCAAGAATTTGGCAAGTGTCACTTCTGGCAATAAATAAGTCATAAATTACCGTCAGCAAATGGTCTTCAACTTGCAAAGTGCGACAATGTTCGCTTTCTCGAAACTCTCCATCAACGGGACTCAATATTTCTGTAGCCGCGCCTGCAAAAGCATTCATCCAGCCTTGCAGTTGTGCGTCTTCTTTAACTAAAGCATCAATGGGTAAACCTAATTCTCGCTGCTGCATCAATAGGTGAAAGCGGCTACCAGAACTTAGACGTTCTTGTTGCTCTAAGCTAGTAGGAGAGCCAAAACCGTCTAAATAAGTATATTGAAATTGACGCGGACAACGTTCGAGCAAGTTTAACTGTCCTTGAGATAATCGCATAGAGCCAATAACCTGTAGCTTTATTTATTTTACGGGCAATAACCGATTATCGAGAACAGAGTAATTTAATAGCAGCGACAAGTATCTTAGTGGGGTTAGAACTAGAAGAGCAGAGGCGTTGCTGAAAGTGTGATGATTTTCAGGGGTTGGTTGACGAAAAAGACAGAATTTCTGGTTTCACCTTCTACGTTCTGCATTGGATAGTGTTCTGGCGTTTCGTGGGGTAGAGAATGGTGATTTTCTAAGTACATTCCAGCCAATGCTGTTTTGTTGTTAAATAGCAAGAATGTACCGCTACTTAGCCAAACTGAATGTATGTTAGGAGCGATCGCGCTCAATAGCAATTTTCCGAGTTTTACTTTTTTTCCAGTGGGAACGGTAGCGACATTGTTACAACTTCCAAATAAGCAACTGGCAGTTTTAATGCGCTCTTCTAAGTTTAGCTCTTGGAGACACGGGAGATTGGATTGCGCCCTACCGATCGCGATCGCCTACTTTATCTAGAAGTCTAATTAAATAACCTTGTTGCTTAGGTCAAAAAAGGATAGTCTATATAGCCTTCTTCACCACTGCTATAAAAGGTTTGAAAATCTGGTTCGTTCAAGGGCGCATTCTGCTTAAAACGTTCTGGTAGGTCTGGATTTGCCAAAAATGACTTACCAAAGGAAACAATATCAGCCTGACCATTGGCTAGAGCGGCGTTTGCTGAATCCTTGGTGTAGTTGCCATTAGTAATTAGCGTCCCATGATAAATAGGGCGAAATAAAGGCGTTACGGGGTTTAGTACGGCTCGATTTTTCAAATCAGTTTCGTTTGGTTCCATCAGGTGAACGTAGGCTAAAGAAATCGCATTAAGTGCTTCAAGAACATAACTAAAGGTTGCTTGAGGATTTGAGTCAACCATGCCATAGAAGGTATTGCTAGGCGAGAGTTTGACTCCTACTCTTTCTGCTCCCCAAACACTAGAAACGGCTTCGACTATTTCTAGTAAAAATCTAGCTCGATTTTCAATACTACCGCCGTATTCGTCTGTTCGTTGGTTCGATCCGTCTTGGAGAAACTGATCGATTAAATAACCAAATGCTCCATGTAGTTCAATGCCATCAAAATTAGCCGCTTTTGCATTCTCCGCACCAACGCGAAACTGCTCGACAATTTCAGAGATTTCACTTTTTTCTAGAGCGCGAGGCGTTTCCATTGTTACTTTTCCGACCGGGGTGTGCAGTTCCCCTACAGGAGCCTTTGCACTAGGAGCAACAGGCTGTTTTCCATTTAGTAAAGATGAATGGGAAATTCTGCCACAGTGCCACAACTGAAGAAAAATCTTACCGCCTGCTTTATGGACTGCGTCTGTAACTTGCTGCCAACCTACAATCTGTTCTGGTGAATAGATCCCCGGACAATTCATATACCCGTTACTCATGGGAGAAACCATTGTGCATTCGGTGACAATCAAACCAGCCGATGCTCTTTGCGTGTAATAAGTTGCCATCAAAGATTGAGGAATACTGTCTGTCGCCCTTAACCGAGTCATGGGAGCCATTACTATTCGATTAGGGAGGCTGTAAGAACTGAGATTAACCGGAGAGAATAGATCGATATTCATAGCTTTATTTCTAGACACACAGAAATACTATTAATTTTTAATAGTTGTTGTCTTGAATAATTTTGCTATTAGTCGGTACGTTCTTGCTATCCGGCGCGAAACTGACTAGGTGGCATTCCTACATAGCGTTTGAAGTGGCGATTTAGGTGGCTTTGATCTGCAAAACCAACTCGATTGGCAATGGCTGCAATGGATAGATTTGTAGTTTTAAGTAACTGTTTGGCGCGCTCGGTGCGATACCTAAGCAAGTATTGATGAGGGGTTGAGCCTGTAGATTGCTTGAACAAACGGCTAAAGTAAAAAGGACTCATTTGGACTATCTCAGCCATCGCTAGTAGGCTAAGATTTTGAGCGGAATGTTCGGTAATATATGCAGTTACCTGTCGTAATTGAGCTTGGGATAATCCTTTACAAGTAACAATCTTGGGTTTTTTCGTTGAGTAGTGTTGTAACAAATGAGCAGAAATTGCCGTTGCCATTGCTTCAGTGTAGAGGCGATCGCACTTTCCCGTAAATTCAAGAGTTGTTTTTAGCGCCATTCCTATTTGGTAAAGGAGCGGATCGTTTAATTTAAACTGCGGTACAAGCTCAAAGTCCTCAAATTCAGTAATTTGGGTCATCAAAGCAGGCTCAAGAGACAGACAAATCAACTCGCAAGCATCTTTTAAACGGACGGATACAGGGGTATGTGCAGGAGTCAAGCAAATATCACCATCTCTAAAGGAGTCGTACCGCCGATGACCATCTAAAGTTTGTTCTTTGATGACGGCGACGCGATTAAGATGAATCGTCATGAAGTGCTGCAAAAAACAATGCTTAGGTGTCTCAAAATCGTTAGGATGTTGGTAATAGCGAAGTTTGATTCCGCCCCAAAATGACGTTTGATTAAAGAGCATTGGCACGCTGGGACTAATTTTTGAGAACGAGCGATCGCTAGCAGCATCCAGAATTAAAAGCTTCTCATTAGTCATCGATTGCCTGCATAAGTTCTTCAATAAAAAAGCACATCTACTTATTTTACTGTTTTCAACCCTTTGAGTAGTAAAAGTATAGAGGGGGTGATTTTTATTGCTAAAATGCAACTCAAACCTCGTATTCAATAAAAGATAATCTTTGTGTTGATTTGCTGTACATACTATGACTACTAATTTTGTTGATGTTTTAGATCGCGCGGCGGTAAGTTTACGAACTAAAGAACTTCGTCCAACCGCCAAAGAAGTAGTCAATGCTTTATTACGAGCAGAAAAGACCGCGAAACAGCAAAGACTTGTGTATCCACTCGAAGCGCTGTTTGGTCAGTGGCGGCTTTGCTTTACAGCGCCTAAAAATGCTCATTTTAAAAGTGGTGTTGCTTTGGGTAAAGGCTTTTATATACCCCAAATTGCGATCGCCCAGATTGCTTTTCTGCCATCTCAAAATTTAGGCGAAGCTAGAATTACTAATTCTCTGCAATTTGGTTCCTTCCAGTTTAAGTTAACGGGCCCTACTCGTTATTTGGGCAAGAAAAATTTACTAGCGTTTGATTTTACTCACCTGGAATTTTTACTATTTAGTAAAGCTATTTATAACAGAGGTTTTCGCGGCGGAAAGCCTACAGATTTTGAGCAACAATCTATTACTAAACTTCCCTTTTTTTCTTTTTTCTTAGTAACAAAAGACTTTATTGCCGCTCGTGGTCGTGGGGGTGGTTTGGCATTATGGGTAAAGAAAAATCTGTGAAGAATCCGAAGTTTTGAGAATTTGCGCGATCGCCTAAATTTGCAGATAAGAGAACATTTCAGTATTATCTATCTAAATGAACCATGCTTTTTTGATTAAACCATCGTCAACCCAACGCGATCGCCCAAACCTGAACGAAACTAAATTAAAGCGAACTGAAACTTTAAATTATTTCTTTTTAAAATAAGCTTCCATTACCTTCAGCACCATCGGAGCGCAGATTTTACCCCCACCACCGCCGGAATGTTCGGCAAAGGCGACAACAACTATTTCTGGTTTGTTGCTAGGTGCGTAACCACCAAACCATGTATGAGATTGATGTCCAAAAGCTTCAGCAGTGCCGCTTTTTCCTGAAGCTGGGGGAATAGTGGGGGAATTTAAGGCTTTTCCCGTCCCACCATCGACTACTTGGCGCAATCCTTGACGCAGTACGCGAACAGTATCTGGTTTGAGGTTTAAGGATTTACGCCAGGTTTTTGCGGTTTCATTATTTTTGAGTAAGTGGGGTTGGACTAAATATCCGCCATTAGCAGGTACAGCAAACATCATCGCAGTTTGCAGGGGCGATACTTGCAAAAACCCCTGACCAATAGACATATTAACGGTATCGCCTACACTCCAAGGTATATCGAGATTTGCTTGCTTCCATTTATCGTCTGCAACCAATCCCCGCGCTTCTTCGGGTGCTAATTCTATGCCTGTTTTTTTGCCAAAACCATAACGGCGCGTCCAATCAATTAAGGTAGGCCCGCCTACTCCTCTACCAATTTGATAAAAGAATGTATCGCTACTCCAAGCCAAAGCGCCGGCAAATCCTAACGGCCCAAACCCAGCGCGATTCCAGTCGCAAAAGGTAGTACCGCCGATGTTCATACAAGCGTAAGTTGGGAGTACGGTAGTAGGGGCAAATTTGCCTGATTCAATTGCGGCGGTGGTAGTAATAATTTTAAAGGTACTGGCGGGAGGAAAGCCTCGTAAAGCCCGGTTGACAAAGGGATGATCTTTTTTTTGCAAGCTTTTCCACGTCTGCGGGGCGATGCGTTTAGTAAATATATTTGGATTGAAAGCTGGACGGCTAACCATTGCTAAAACTGCGCCATTACGGGGATCTAGGGCGACAATTGCGCCTTGGCGATCGCCTAGGGCTTTTTCTGCGGCTTTTTGTAAGTTTAAATCTATAGTTAAATAAACATTTTGCCCAGTTTTAGCTTTCTTTGCCCCTAATACCTTAATTATTCTACCTTTTCCATCTACTTCTACTTGTTGTCCTCCCCATTCTCCTCTTAGCTGTTGCTCAAAGGCTGCTTCTACCCCCATTTGTCCGACTACATCTCCTAAGCGGTAGCCTTGAGAACGCTTCTTAACTAATTCGCGATCGCTCATTTCTCCGGTGTAGCCGAGAACATGGGAAGCTATTTCACCATTGGGATACTCTCGCACTGCTTCTATATACACTTCCACATCTTTTAGTTGATAGTGATATTCAGCTAAGGCGGTAATTTGCGATGGAGTTAAATCCCGCGCCACTCGTACTAATGTTGAGGAATTGTAGCCAGCTTTTTCTAAGCGTTTTTGAATTTCGGCTTCAGGAGTATGGAGAATTTGAGCAAGTTTAGCTCTTGTTGCTGTCCATTCTATATTTTTGGGAGCTATTGGCCACACGTACACTGCATGAGAAAGGCGACTACTAGCCAAAATTTTCCCATTGCGATCGAATATATTGCCCCTTTCTGGTTGTTTGGGGATAATCCGAATGCGGTTGCTGTCTGCTTGTTGGCGATATTGGCTACCGCGAACAATTTGCAGGTAAGCTAGACGGCTACCAATCCCACCAAACATTAATAGAGTAATGCCTAGCATGATAAATAAGGATTGGTAATTTTTGCCTACATTGCGAGCGGTATTATTCTGTTTGTCTGTTGCATAACGCAGTGAGGACATAAACTAGCCCCTGTTTATTTTTTAGTAAGATTATAAATATATAAATATTAAGCGCAGCTTCTGCCATTGAGTGCAACACCAACATTAAACGAGGTTATAGCAGACACTTTAAGGAATGATAAATAAGGCTTTAATAGCGAAAGAGCCTAACAGCAGTTTGCCCAGGAAAAACATAACATTCTTTTGCTATATTCCTCCGCTTGGAATTGCAATGCTCGCTCGAAAAAGCGCTGGCAGTCAAACGCTTGCAACCCGTGCAGTGGCAAGCCATTGTCAGCAGAGGCGGGACACTCACTTTAATTCGATGTCCGCAACGGCAGGAGCCTTCCCAGGGTAAGTTCCAGGCATTCATAATCCCCGCCAAAGTTCTTTATTTATAATCTAAGTACAGGACAAAAAATGTAGAGCATTTAAGAAATCATCCATTTTCTGCTCCAAATTGAGAACAATATTTCGCAGATGGTCAAAGCCATAGCGAAAAATGCTCTTAGCTTTACGTCCATGCTT
>JAESGR010000980.1_pt1 | contig 12196 bp, 12 predicted proteins | sample 9269771 | NCBI WGS metagenome assembly JAESGR01 (sample SAMN15739572, study PRJNA653492) | algae metagenome | isolation source: Chroococcus sp. CMT-3BRIN-NPC107 and co-occurring heterotrophs from well... | place: USA: Clark Mountains Wilderness, California | collected 2010-04-18
GGACGGTGCGGGCGATGAGGTCCATCTCAAGGTCGCCGACCCGCAGCACGGTTGCCACCGAGCCGGTCTCGCGCCGGCGGGCCAGAGCCTCGACCCGGGCGATCAGCTCGGCGAACGCGTATGGCTTGACGAGGTAGTCGTCGCCGCCGGCCTTCAGCCCCGCCACCCGGTCGTTGATCTCGCCGAGCGCCGAGAGGAAGAGCACCGGCGTCTGATCGTTTTCGCGGCGAAGCGTCTGGATCAGGGTGACCCCGTCCATCTTCGGCATCATCCGGTCGACGATCAGCACGTCGAAGCCGCCCTTGCGGGCCTCTTCCAGACCCGCCTCCCCGTCCGGCGCCTTGACGCATTCGTAGCCCGCCTCGGTGAGGCCGCGGGCCATCGCCTCGGCCGCCTCGAGGTCGTCCTCGACGATCAGAATGCGCATGCCCGATTCCCCCTGACAGCCAGGGAGACTAGCCGGTCACCTTGAGCGGAAGGAAGAGTGTCCGTCCGTCGCGGTTGACGCCGATCAGCACGCTCTCGCGGCCGGACTTCTTGGCCGCGTCGACTTCGCTGGAGAGGTCCGCCGCGGTGCCGATCTGCCGGTTGCCCGCGCGGACGATGACATCGCCGCGTCGCAGGCCGCGCTCGGCCGCGTCGGAGCCCTGGTCGATGGCCTCGATGACCACGCCGCGCACGTTCGCCGGGATGCTGTGGCGCTGGCGGGCGGCGGCGTCGAGCGGCCCGAGGGACATGCCGAGCACTTCCGGCCGCTGGGCTTGGGGCGGGATCGCGGCGCCCGGCCGGTTCGGCTGGTTGGGATTGCCCTGCGCGTTGGCGGCCAGCTCGCTCTCGGTGGGCCGCACGCCCGAGCGGACCTCGACCACCCGGCGGCGGCCGTCGCGGATGACGTCCAGGCGCAGGGTGTCGCCGGCGTTGGCCTTGGCGACTTCGCGGGTCAATTCGGAGGAGGTCTTCACCGGCCGGCCGTTGACCGAGGTGACCACGTCGCCGGCCTGCAGGCCGGCGCGCTCGGAAGGCCCGCCCGGCACTAGGTCGGAGACGATGGCGCCGCGCTGGTCGCCCAGGCCCTGGGCCTCGGCCATCTCGGTGGTGAAGTTCTGGATCGTCGCGCCGATGTAGCCGCGGGTGATCTTGCCGCCGCTGATCAGCTGACGGGTGATGTTGTCGGCGATCTCAGAGGGGATGGCGAAGCCGATGCCCACCGAGCCACCCGTCGGCGAGAAGATCGCCGTGTTGACGCCGATCACCCGGCCGTAGATGTCGAAGGTCGGCCCGCCCGAGTTGCCCCGGTTGATGGGCGCGTCGATCTGGATGTAGTCGACGAACACCTCGTTCAGGTCGCGGCCGTAGGCCGAGATGATGCCGGCGGTGGCGGTGCCGCCCAGGCCGAAGGGGTTGCCGACGGTGATCACCCAGTCGCCGACCCGCGGCCTGGCCGCGTTCTCGAAGTTCACATAGGGGAAGGCGTTCCCCTCGACCTTCAGCACCGCGAGGTCGGTGCCCTCGTCGCGGCCGACGACGGTGGCCTTCAGCTCGCGCTCGTCCTTGAGGACGACGGTGATCTCCTCGGCGTTCTCGACCACGTGGTTGTTGGTGACGATGTAGCCGTCGGGGCGGATGAAGAAGCCCGAGCCGGAGGACTGCTGGCGCGGCAGCCGGGGCTGGCCCTGCGGGGTCGTACCGCCGCCCTCCTCATCGTCCTCCTGGCCCTCGCCGCGGGGGACGATGTCGAAGGGGAAGTTCTCGAAGCCGGGGATGCGGCGCAGCGCGCGCGCATCGGCCCGGGAGGTCACGTTGATCGAGACCACCGCGGGCGAGACCTTCTCGAAGATGTCGGCGAACGACATCGGCGCGCCGGGCGGCGGGGCGAAGACGTTGCCGGCCGCGGAGGTGCGCACCAGGGGCGGATTGTCGTTGGCGGCGCCCTCCGGAAGCTGCGCCCCGGCGCCCGCCACCATGGCGGCCGCCGCGATGCCGACGCCGAACGCCGCGCCCAGGAGATAACCGGTCTTCTTCGAGGTCATAGGCCTTCCAACTTCCCTTCGGGGCAGCCGAATTTACACGCCGCTCCCGTCAAATACCTAGGATCGATGCATCAGGACGCAACTCCCCTTCAAGTTACGTTTAGGTCACTCTCCGCGCCGCATCGCGCCCATTCTGCGGCGCAATGGTGTCACTCGCCCGATAGCGCCTTCAGGCGCTTGGCCTCGGCTGCTGTAAGCTCCGCTTCCGGCGACCGGTTCCGGAGGCGTGCAAGAAGCAGGCCCACCCCGCCCAGCAGCACCAAAAGGGGCGCCAGCCAGAGCGCCAGATTGCCGAACGAGAAGGCCGGCCGCAGCAGCACGAACTCGCCGTAGCGGTCAGTCAGGAACCGCTTGATGGCGGCGTCCTCCTCGCCGGCCGCCACCCGCTCGCGAACGATGCGGCGCAGGTCGGCGGCCAGAGGCGCGTCGGAGTCGTCGATGGACTCGTTCTGGCAGACCAGGCAGCGGACCTCCTTGAACAGTTCGCGCGCCCGGGCCTCCTGGGCCGGGTCCGGCAGCCGCTCGGCCGGGTCCGAGGCGGCGGCCATGCAGAACACCGCCGCTAGGATGGCCAGCAGCTTCCTCAAGCGCCCGCCTCCGCCTTGCGCGCGACGCCGAGTCTAAGCCGCCGGTCGGAAAGCGAGATGGCGCCGCCGAGCGCCATCACCGCCGGCCCGAGGAAGATCAGCAGCGCGAGCGGGTTCCAGTAGGCGCGCACCAGCCAGGTCGACGCGCCGGCCGCCTCGCGCCGCTCGCCCAGCACCACGTACAGGTGGCTCAGGCCCTCGTGGCAGATGGCCACCTCGGAGGTGGTCTGCCCGCCCGGCAGATAGAGGCGCCGTTCGGGCGCGGGCCGGCAGACCAGGCGATCGCCCTTGGTCGCGACGAGGCGGCCGCGTTCGGCGTCGTAGTTGGGGCCCTCCACAGCCTCGACGTCCTCGAGGGTGAGGTGATAGCCGCCGACGCTGACCTGACCGCCCAGGGGGACGGCCTGGGCGCTCTCGGCTTTCCAGCCGGTCTCGAAGCAGGCGCCGAGCACGAAGATCCCCAGGCCGATATGGGCCAGGGTCATGCCCCAGGCGCCCCGCGGCAGCCGCACCAGCCGCCGGGCGGTCTCCGCCGCCGGGACGCGGAAGGCGCGGCCGCGCTCGACGAGCTCGGCCACCGCGCCGGCGATCAGCCAGGCGCCAAGGGCCATGCCGGCGGCGCCGAACGCCTTCTTGGGGCTGACGACGGCGAAGACGGCCACGCCCACGAGCAGCGCCAGGCCGGCGGCGGCCCACAGCCGCTGGGCCGCGCCCAGGGCGTCGCCGCGCTTCCAGGCCAGCAGCGGCCCGGCCGGGAGCAGCAGCAGCAGCACCGCCATCAGCGGCGTGAAGGTCAGATTGAAATAGGGCGGACCGACTGAGATCGCCTCCCCTGTCATCGCCTCGCGGATCAGCGGATAGAGGGTGCCGAGCAGCACGGTGGCCGTGGCCGCCGCCAGCAGGATGTTGTTGAGCACCAGGGCGCTTTCGCGGCTGACCGGCGCGAACAGGCCGCCGGGGGTCAGGCTGGGCGCGCGCCAGGCGAAGAGGGCGAAGCCTGCGCCGGCGGTCACCCCCAGGATGATCAACAGGAGGACGCCGCGCTCCGGATCGACCGCGAACGCATGCACCGAGGTCAGCACGCCCGAGCGCACCAGGAAGGCGCCGAGCATCGAGAAGCTGAAGGCCGCCAGCGCCAGGAACACCGTCCAGCCGGGCAGCGCGCCGCGCTTTTCGGTAACGATGGCCGAGTGCAGGAGGGCCGTCGCCACCAGCCAGGGCATGAAGCTGGCGTTCTCCACCGGGTCCCAGAACCACCAGCCGCCCCAGCCGAGCTCGTAGTAGGCCCAGAAGGCGCCCAGGGTGATCCCGAGGGTCAGCAGGCTCCAAGCGGCCAGCGTCCAGGGCCGCACCCAGCGGGCCCAGGCCGCGTCCACCCGTCCCTCGATCAGCGCCGCGACGGCGAAGGAGAAGACGATCGAGAGGCCTACGTAGCCGGCGTAAAGCAGCGGCGGGTGGAACGCGAGGGCCGGATCCTGCAGCAGCGGGTTGAGCGAGCGGCCTTCCACCGGGGGCGTGGCCAGCCGCGCGAACGGGTTCGAGGCGAAGGCGGTGTAGGCGAGGAACACGGTTCCGAGCACCCCCTGCGTCGCGAGCGCTGTGGCCTTCAGGCCCGCCGGCAGGCCGCGGCCCAGGCCCGCCACAGCCGCGCCGAAGCCGGTGAGCGCCAGGCACCAGAGCAGGATTGAGCCCTCGTGGCTGCCCCACGCGCCGGCGACGCGGTAGAGCAGCGGCTTGGCCGTGTGCGAGTTCTCCGCCACGTTGGCGACCGAGAAGTCGGAGACGACGAAGGCCCACACCAGGGTTGCGAACGCCACGGCGATGGCGAGGAAGGCGCCCAGCGCCATCCCCTCCCCCGCCCCGGCCAGCCCAGGCGAGCGGCGGACCCGCGCGAAGGCGAGCACGCCCGCCTGGGCGATGGACAGCGCAAGGCCGAGAGCCAGGGCGAAGGCGCCGAGCTCGACGATCATTTGGCCCCGGATTTCTGATAGTCGGCGATCGCGCCCTCGCCGCGCCACTCGCCCTGTTCCTTCAGCGCCTTCTCGACTTCGCGGGGCATGTAGCGCTCGTCGTGCTTGGCGAGCACCTCCTTGGCCTGGAAGACGCCGGCGCCGTCGAACGCCCCGGTGGCGACGATGCCCTGGCCCTCGCGGAACAGGTCCGGCAGGTCGCCGTGGAAGCTGACCTTGGCGCTCGCCTGCTGGTCGGCGACGACGAACTCCACCCGCCCGTCCGGATACTTGGCCACGCTGCCGGCCTGCACCAGGCCGCCCAGCTGGATGGACTGGCCAGGTCGGGGGTCGGCCGCCTCGGCCTGCGACGGCGTGTAGAAGTAGGAGATGGAGTCGCTGAGGCCCCAGAGCGTCAGGCCGACGGCCAGCGCCAGCACCGGGGCTATGGCGGCGAACACGGTGAGGCGCCGGCGCGCCGTGCGGGATTTCGGCAGCCAGCTCATGGCATCGGATCCGCCGCGGCGGCCTCGTCGAGGGCCTCGAGGATGTCGGCCCGGCCGCGGTAACGGGCCTTCGCCGACGCCAGTGCGCGATCGCGGGAGACGGCGTCGCCGAGCACGGCGTAGGAGCGGACCAGCCGCACCCAGCCGTCAGGGTCGTCCGGCGATTGCTCGAGGCGGGCGGCGAGGCTGTCCACCATGCCGCGGATCATCGCCTGCTGATCGTCGGCGGCCGGCGCGCCTTCGGCCTCGGCGATGACCCGGGCGAGGGCCTCGCGGCGCGGGTCTTCGGCGGGAAGCTCAGCCTGCACGGCGCGCCATTGGGCCAGGCCCAGCGCACGGTCGCCGCTGTCCACCTGCTGCTTGGCGAGGAAGACGCGGGCGGTCACGGATTTCGGGTCGCGGCGCAGCGCCTCCTTGAAGGCGCTCTGCGCCGCGGTGCTGATCTCGCCGCCAGCCTGCATCACCAGGGCCTCGCCAAGAGATTCCCAAAGGACCGCGCGGTTGGGCTCAAGCTCGATGGCCCGGCGCAGCGCCCGGGCGGCGCTGGCCGGATCGCCCGATGCCGCCTCGGCCATGGCCAGGTACTGCAGCGCCTGGGGATCGCCCGGCCGCTCGGCGACCATGCCGCGCAGGACGGCGGCCATCTCGGCGGGCTGCAGGCTCTCCGGACTGGCCGAGCGCCAGGCGGCGATGCGCGCGGCGATGGGCTGGTCCGGAAAGCCCGGCGCGCCGACCGCCAGATAGAGGGCGAGCGCCAACAGCGGGCCCGCTGCGGCTGCGGCGAGCAGCACCCCGCCGCGCGGCGGCGTGGCCGTCCAGGCCCGGGCGCCCTGATCGGCGGCGGCGAGCAGGCGACGGCCAGCCTCCGCGTAGGCGCTCTTGCGCTCCGGCTCGGCCAGCACGCCGCGGGCGGCCAGGTCGTCGATCTCGGCCAGCTGGCGCCGGTAAACAGCCAGCGTCGGGTCGTCCGGCGTGGCCACGGCCGCCGCTCTCGCCCGATGGAGGATGAGCACCGCCGCAGCCGCCGCCAAAAGGCCCGCTGCGAACCAAAACCCGATCATGCGGGCGCGTTTAGCGGAAAGCCGCCTCGCGTGCGAGGACGACGTAGCCGCATCTGACGCCGCTCAAACGGCGCTGGCTCGGCGGCGGACGACCTGGGCGGCCTTGGGATCGTGGATCAGCCCGGCGAACTCGGCGGCCACCTCCAGATAAGCCCGGGCGGCGGCCGCGTCCTCCACCTCGCCGTGGCGCAGGCGGTCGAGCAGGTCCTCGACGTAGGTGTCGACAGTCTCGGCGAGGGCCTCGAGCATCTTCGCCCGGCTGGAGGCGAAGCCGCCAGCGCCGGCGCACCCGCGGATATCGCTGGCGAACTGCAGCAGGGTCATTGCGCGGCCCACGGCCTCGGCGTCGGGCGCTTGGGACACCTTGGGCACCGCCTTCATGCGGCGGGCCACCTTCTCCTGCCGGGTCGGCAGGGCGGCGCCGATGGCGCGCTCCAGCTCGCGCAGGCGGGCTTCGACAGTGGAGGCCAGGGCGGCCCTCTGCTGGGCCACCCGCCGGCCCCAGCCGCCCTCGCGGTCCAGGCGCATGGCTGCGGAGATCTCGCCGATCTGCTCGGTGATGCGCTCCACCACCTTGGCGGCGGCGCGGCCGGCGTCGCGGCCGCCGTCCGCATCGATGGCGGCGACGGTGCGCATCTCGGCGTCCACCTGGTCCATCAGCCGAAGCGCGAACAGCGCCGACTCCGAGGCGGCGAAATAGTGCTCGTCCGGCTTGTCCATGACCGCCGAGATGATCCGCAGCACCTGCCAGGGATGGGCGAGTTGGGCGGCCAGCATCTCGAAGAACAGAGGGGCCGCGTCGGTGCGGGTGGTCACCGCGTCCTTGAAGGCGACGCGCGCCTGGGCGACGACCTCCTGGTCCGTCCGGTTCATCCACTCGGGCAGCCGTTGGCACGCGAGCCGTACAACGGGGGAAATGTCGAGGCAGGCGGCCAGCAGCCCCGCCCCGTTCTCACGGGCCTTGGCGGCGGCCTCGGCGGCGGCGGTGAAGTCGCGGCCCTGGCGCTCGCGCACGCCCTCGGCGGCCACGCGCGTCAGACGGTCGAAGGCCTCCCGCGAGTGTTCGCAGCCGGCGAGCTCGCGCAGGACGCCGCGCGCATCGGCGACCTCGGCCGGCGCGGCGCGCTTGAGGCCGCACCAGAGGAGGCCCAGCACGGACTTGGGGAATCGAATGCGGTCGGTGGACCGGCCGTCGCCGAGGCACATGGCGGCGATGGGGGCCAGGACGCTGTTGCGCACGCGGCGGTCGTCGGCCTCCAGGTCGACGAGCTGGCGCACGCTGGCCAGGGCGTCGTCGCCGCCGGCCTGGGCCAGCGCGGCCTGCAGGCGCGCGACGACCGGATCCGGCGCCTGCTCCACGAGGGCGCGGACGATCTGGATCTTCTCGTCGGACAGGGCGGCCATTGGTACTCCACGCGCGGGGCTCCCGCACGGCCCGCCCAATCTGCCCCCCGCCCAGTTAAGGCTTTCCAAACTCTAACTTTTCACGCCTCGGCGCGCGGCAGCACCAGCTCGACCTTCAGGCCGCCGAGCGCGGCGTCGGAGAGCGTCATCGCCCCGCCGTAGGCGCGGGCCAGCTCCTCCATGATCGACAGGCCGAGGCCGGACCCTGGCGCGCTCTCGTCCAGGCGGGCCCCGCGCCGCAGGACCTGCTCGCGCCTGTGGGGCGGGAGGCCCGCCCCATCGTCCTCCACAGTCAGCCGCAACCGCTCAGGCGCGACCGGCTCGGCCCGCACCCGCACCCGGGCGCGGCCCCACTTGCAGGCGTTCTCCATGGCGTTGCCGGCCAGTTCCAGCAGATCCTGCCGCTCGCCCAGGAAGAACAGGTCCTCCTCGGCGTCCCAGTCGATGTCGACGCCCTTCTCCTCGTAGATCCGCCCGAGGGTGCGGGCGAGCTCGTCGAGCACGCTGGCCACGGAGGTGCGCTCGCCGGAGCCCTGGGTGCGGGCGGCGGCCCGGGCGCGGCGCAGATGGTGGTCGACCTGCTGGCGCATGGCCTCGGCCTGGCGGGAGACGACCTCGGCCAGGGGGCCGGGGCGCTGGCCGGCCTCGGTCAGCATCACCGACAGCGGCGTCTTCAGGGCGTGGGCCAGGTTGCCGACGTGGGTGCGCTGGCGCTCCACGACCTCCTGGTTGTGGGCCATCAGGGCGTTCAGCTCGTCGGCCAGCGGCTTCAGCTCCACGGGGTAGGCGCCGGCCAGCCGCTCGGCCTTGCCGCGGCGCACCGCGGCGATCTCGCGGCGCAGGGTGAACAGGGGCCGGAGGCCGACCCGCACCTGCAGCACCACCGCCATCGTCATGGTCAGCGCCAGCAGCAGGAAAAAGCCGGCGGTGGCGACCGCGAAGCTGCGCACCTCCCGGTCGATCGGGCTGCGGTCCTCAGCGGTCATGAAGATGACCGGCAGCTCCCGCCCCGGCAAGGTGGCCTGCGAGGCCATGGCCCGCAGCGGCACGCCCAGCGGGTCGCGGGTGTCGTAGGAGACCGGCTCGCCGGGATTGGCCTGCAGGCGGGCGACCATGTTCGGCGGGGCGCGCAGCTCGGAGTCCCAGAGCGAGCGCGAGCGCACCAGGGTGCGCCAGCGCCCGTCCGGGGTCGGCTCGGCCAGCTGCCAGTACCGGCCCGAGTAGGCCCGCAGCGCTCGCTCGTCGGTAAGAGCCGGGGCCAGCACCTCGCCCTGCGGCCCGATGGTGGTGCCGGAGAGCAGGTTGTCGATCCGCTCGGAGAGCCCGGCGTCGAGGGTGCGCAGCGCCGCCTGCTGGAACAGCATGGCCAGCACCAAAGCCGAGACCAGCAGCCCCGCCAGGCTCCACCCGGCGGCCAGCAGGACCAGCCGGCGGGCCAGCGAAGGGCGGCGCAGGCCCTCCAGCCTCACGTGCGTGCGGCCTCGCTCCCCAGCTCGCTCTCGGGGGCGGTCAGGCGGTAGCCGAGGCCGCGGACCGTCTCGATCCGCTCAGGGCCGATCTTCTTGCGGACCCGCCCGATGAACACTTCGATGGTGTTGGAGTCGCGATCGAAGTCCTGGTCGTAGAGGTGTTCGACGAGCTCGGAGCGGCTGATCACCCGGCCCTGGTGCATGATCAGATAGTGCAGCAGCCGGTATTCCAGCGAGGTGAGCCGCAAGGGCTCGCCGTTCACCGAGGCGCGCGCCGCCCGGGGATCGAGCCGCAAGCCGCCGCAGGAAAGGCTGGGCGCCGCGTGGCCGGCCGAGCGGCGCAGCAGGGCGCGCAGGCGGGCCAGCAGCTCCTCCGTGTGGAAGGGCTTGGTGAGGTAGTCGTCGGCCCCGGCGTCGAAGCCGGCCACCTTCTCGCTCCAGGCGCCGCGGGCGGTGAGGATCAGAACCGGAGTCGAGATGTTCTCGCGCCGCCAGCGCTCCAGCACCGACACCCCGTCCACCTTGGGCAGGCCCAGGTCGAGGATGACCGCGTCGTAGGGCTCGGTTTCCCCGAGGAACTGCGCCTCCTCGCCGTCCGGGGCGTGGTCGACCGCATAGCCGGCGTCGGCCAGCGCCAGCTTCAGCTGGCGCGACAGGTCCGGATCGTCTTCGACAAGCAGGATTCGCATAGAGAGGGCCCGTCCTTATCGCCCGTCCAAAATCGCCTTAACCGCCCTGGCGCGCCAGCATGGCGCCGCTCTCGGCGTCGACGACGAAGATCACCACCCGGCCGTCGGGCATCTGCCACTGGACGAAGTAGGCGGTCCGGCCGCCGTGGTCGCCCTGGGTCGTGTTGAGGTGCCGCCCCGGCGTACGCTGTGCGATCGTCCCCAGAACGCGAGACAGCGGCGCTTGGCGCCCCTTTCGCACTGCGTCGCGGGCATGGTCCTGGTCCCGGCCCCCCGCGCCGAGGGCGGGGCGGTCGTCATCGCCCCACGGCTGGGCGTGGGCCGCGGGAGCCGCCGCCAGCAGGAGAGCGGTGATGGCGAGGAAGCGTTTCATAGGCCGAGGATGTAGCCCTTTGGGACTGAACCCAGTCTGAATGCCGAGTTTAGAGAAAGGCTACGCCTACCCGCCACCGGTTACGAGCGCCGCTTGGGCGCATAGGGCCGCTCCTTGCGCCAGGCGGCGGCGAACTTCTCCAGCTGGCTGTCCGGCCGCTCGGGCATGGTGACCACCAGCCGGGCGATCAGGTCCCCGCGCCGGCCGCGCATGTCCGGCATCCCTCGGCCCTTCAGCCGCAGCAGCTGGCCGGAGTTCGCAGCCTTGGGGATGGTCAGGGTCACCGGCCCGTCCGGCGTCGGGGCCTGCACCTTGCCGCCCAGCACCGCGTCGTAGACGGTGATCGGCAGGTCCATCAGCAGGTTGTCCCCCTCGCGGCGGTAAATCGGGTGAGGCCGCACGATCAGCTCGATGAAGGCGTCGCCCGGGCCGCCCTTGCCCGGCGCCCCCTGGTCCTTCAGCCGCAGGGTCTGGCCGTCGTTCGCCCCTTTGGGGATGACCACCTCGACGTTCCGCCCGTCGGAGAAGGCGATGCGCTTCTTGGCGCCCTGAATGGCTTCCTCCAGGTCGATCTCCAATCGGGCGCGCACGTCCGCGCCGCGCTGCGGGCCGAAGCCGCCGAACCCGCCGAAGCCGCCGCCGGGACCGGCCCCGCCGCGGGCGCCCCCGCCGCGGCCGAACACCTCGCCGAGGATGTCCGAGAGGTCGACGTTCTCGAATTCGGTGCGGAACCCGCCGGGGCCCTGCCCGCCCCCGCCGAAGCCGCCCCCGAAGCCGCGCATGGTCTCGCGCCCGTCGGCGTCGATCTCCCCGGCGTCGAACTTGCGCCGCTTCTCCTCGTCGCCGAGGACGTCGAAGGCCGCGCTCACCTTCTTGAACTTCTCTTCCGAGGCCTTGTCGCCGGGGTTGGCGTCGGGGTGGTGCTTCTTGGCCAAAGTTCGGAAAGCCTTGCGGATCTCCTCGGCGCTCGCGCCGCGGGAGACGCCCAGCTCCTGATAGGGATCACGCGCCAACGAAGTCCTCATTCCGAAAGTCCACTCTCGGCTCGCGCCGAGAGATTGGATTTACCGCAGCGTCGCGCAAGGGCGACTGTTGCAAATCCGCCACGGCCGCGTTGTTCTTGCCCTGTTCTCATTTTCCTGGGCATGATGCCGACGGGAGGGCGCCATGAACCTGAGACAACTGCTGCTTTCGCCGGGAGGGAGGATCGGGCGAAAGAGCTTCTGGATCGGCCTGATCGCCATTTTCGTCATAAGCTTCGTGACGTCATTGGTGCTGACGATCGGCGTCAGCATCATTCGGGGCCAGGGAACAGGATCGGCGGCCATCGTCACTCCCCTCGTTCAACTGGCGCTGATCTATCCGTCGATCTGCATCACGACGAAGCGCTTGCACGACCTTGGCCGCAGCGGGTGGTGGCAGGCGCCCGTGTACGCCCTCTGGATCGGAGGCGTCGCGTTCGTGACCATAGGCGTATCCGGCCTCGGCGGTCTGCTGATGATGGTCGCCGTGCTGGGAGGTCTGGCGATGTCGGTGTTCACTGGCTTTGTGGCCGGCGCCGCCCAGCCGAACCGCTTCGGCGCCCCTGAGGGCGCGGGAGACAAGACCGCCGACCTATTCGCCTAGTCCTCGCCCCGTTCCGCCACTAGGTCCCAGGCCGCGAAATCCAGCGCGTCTTCTGCGTCATCGAGACTGTCCTCGCTGATGGTCTGGCCGCGGATCGAGACGCCGGCTTCGTGCACGCTCTCAGGATCGCCGCTGATCAGCGGGTGCCAGTCGGGCAGGCTGCGGCCCTCGTGGATGCGGCGGTAGGCGCAGCTCTTGGGCATCCACTCCAGCGCGTCGATGTTGTGCGGCGTCAGCTTGATGCAGTCGGGAACGTGCTTCTTGCGATTGCCGTAGTCCTTGCAGGCGCAGCGGTCCGGATCGAACAGCCGGCAGTGCACCCGGGTGGGGATGATCTCGCCCGTGTCCTCGTCCTCGAACCGCACCAGGCAGCACAGCCCGCAGCCGTCGCAGAGGCTCTCCCACTCGGCGACGGTCATTTCGGCGAGGCGTTTTGTCTCCCAGAAAGGTCTCGTCGGCATGCTGCGGCCGTCCTAAACCGAATGTGGGGCTCCCGCCATCG
>JAESGR010000981.1_pt1 | contig 12179 bp, 11 predicted proteins | sample 9269771 | NCBI WGS metagenome assembly JAESGR01 (sample SAMN15739572, study PRJNA653492) | algae metagenome | isolation source: Chroococcus sp. CMT-3BRIN-NPC107 and co-occurring heterotrophs from well... | place: USA: Clark Mountains Wilderness, California | collected 2010-04-18
GCCACGACCGGAACGGTTTTCCGCCTATGCGGGCACAAAGCTCCCCATTGAGCTCAGCATCGCGACAGGCGGATTGAGCGTGCCCGAAGGCGCAGAACTGCGCTGGAGCGGCGATATCGAAGGCTCTACACCGGTTGCTGCAACGGGTACGGTTTCGACAAGCGTTTTCTTCCTCAATCTGCAGATGCCACAGGCCGATAGCAGCAGGATCGTACACCTCGATTTCGTGCTGACGGCCCAAGGCCAGGAACTTGCCCGCAACAGCCTCGACATCTCGCTCTATGCGGCGCGTGACACAGCATCGCTGCCCAGCCTCGCCGTTGCCGACAGTGCTCTGGCCGAGTATGCCCGCGGGTTAGGCTACAAGGTTGTTCTGGCCGACGAAGCAGACGTGCACCTCGTCCATGCTGTCGACAGCAATGACCTTGAAGCAATCAAGGCCGGTGCCCGCTACGCTATCCTTGCCGATGGCACGGTTCCGACGAACCGCAATTTGCGTACAGACATGCCGGCGGGCGAACTGCCGCATCGCAGTATCGTGGCCGATGGCATCACTTTCCGGCCGGCGCTGGATCAACATCTGCCCGGTATCAGCCTGGTCGAGCGGGACGGCACCATTTGGCGTGGAGACTGGATCGCGGGATTTTCATGGGTCCGGCGAGATGGACCGTTCGCCAATATTCCAGGCGGGCCAATCCTTGATTTGTCGTTCTCGGGCGTGGTGCCGCATCATTTGCTGCTTGGTTTCAGGCCGTGGGAGTTCGGCTCGAACGTGCATGCCGGCACGGTCGTGGGCTGGGTGCACAAACCCGCCGCTATTATCGCTGAAAAGCGTGTTGGGCGTGGTGGTGTGGTTGCAACCACGTTCCGTCTGATGCGGGAAGCGCCGGGTGCCGACCCTGTAGCTGCAGCGCTATTTGACGCTGTAATTCAGACAACGAGAGAACTGGTTGTAGACCGGCGAGAAGAGTAAGCTGGCTTCTTCCCTCACCGGGGACAGAGCGAGTTTCAGGCCTAACCTGTGATAAGTGCCTACTAATTTTTGTTGACGGCATTGACTGTGAATAGCTTAGGCTGATTAGTATGATAAATGATGCGAGTGACCGGAGAGTCACCGCATCTGGGATAAGGAGCAGGGCCTTCACCCTGTCGAGGAGACACAATGTCTGATATCGTCCTCAAAGAGGTCAGCAAATCCTTTGGCTCGGTAAGCGTGCTCGACAAGGTGTCCATGCACATCACTTCGGGCGAATTCATCGTGTTTCTTGGGCCGTCGGGCTGCGGAAAATCGACGCTGCTGCGCATGATCGCAGGCCTTGAGGAAGTCAACGAAGGCGAGATCTACATCGGCGACCAACGGGTCGACCAATTGCCGCCCAATGAGCGCGGCGTATCCATGGTGTTCCAAAACTATGCGCTTTATCCGCACATGAAAGTGCGGGACAACATGTCCTTTGGGCTGCAAAATATTGGCACGCCGAAAGACGAGATTACCCGGCGTGTCAACGACGCAGCGCGCATGCTCGAAATCGAGCCGCTGCTTGACCGCAAGCCGGCACAGCTATCAGGCGGGCAGCGCCAGCGCGTGGCCATTGGGCGGGCTATCGTGCGCGATCCCAAGGCGTTCCTGCTTGATGAGCCGCTGTCAAATCTGGACGCCGGGCTGCGCGTTCGCACGCGTCTTGAACTGGCCCAGCTGCATAATCGCATCAAGGCAACCATGATCTTCGTAACCCACGATCAGATCGAAGCCATGACATTGGCGACCCGGATTGTGGTGATGAACAATAGGCGGATCGAGCAGATCGGCTCGCCAATGGAAATTTACACCCGGCCGGCAACGCGCTTTGTTGCAAGCTTTGTGGGTTCGCCAGCCATGAACTTCGTGCCGCTCGCTGCTGTACAAGATGGCGGTGGCAATGCGCTCGTGACATTTGCCGGACAAAACCCGGTGCAGACCGCGGTGCCTGTTGGCCAGTTGCCGAAAGGCAAGCTGACTTTGGGCATACGCGCAGAAGCGGCGCGCATCAATCACAATGGTCAGGGCATCAACGGGGTTGCCGACGTGGTCGAGCGCTTGGGCGAGCGGACACTGGTTTATACCCGGCTCCCGGACGATACGATCCTGGTCGCGGAAGACGAAGGTATCAGCCGCATCAATGCCGGCGACAAGGTTAACATCGTTCTGGATGCGCATGCAGCCATTCTGTTTGATGAGACGGGGAAAGCTTATCACGCCGCAGCTTGATTGCGGCGGCAAGGAGCTAGAGCGCGTCCAGCGCCGCACCAGGATAGGTGCAGAGCTCAAGGAATTCAGGGCCACCCAGGTGGTTGTCTGAACATCGGCGCAGTTCGCATCGCCAGCGGGCCGCACAATCTAAGAGTGGCGTTTGGGCCAATGCCCATGAGGAGGATCTACGTGAAAAAACTTTTGAAGATCGCAATGTTGTCGACGGCACTGCTGTCGGTAGGCGCCGTGCAGGCGCAGGAAACCGTGGTCTGGTGGGATTTCCTAGGCGGCGGCGACGGCGTGCGCATGAAGTCGCTGATCGAGCAATTCAACAGCGAACATGCCGGGGAAATCCAGATTCAGGCAACCACGCTTGAATGGGGCACTCCGTTCTACTCCAAGGTCCAGACCTCGGCTGCCATCGGCGAAGGTCCCGATGTCATGACATATCACCTGTCGCGCATTCCGCTCGGCGTTGAATCCGGTGCCTTGGCTCCGATCAGTGCCGAAGACCTGGCGAGCGTTGGCCTTGGTCCAGATACATTTGCTCCCACGAACTGGGAAGCCAGCCAGAGCGACGGCCAGATCTATGCCGTGCCATTCGATATTCACTCGCTGATCCTGTACTACAACAAGGATAAGCTGACTGAAGCTGGGCTTCTCGGCGAAGACGGCCTACCGACCGGGCTTGATGGCGTGGAGAACTTCACGGCAGCGCTCGAAAAGCTTCGTGCAGGTTCGCAGTATGCCCTGTCGCTGCAGACGTCGGGCGATGGTACGCCATGGCGCGTATTCTATTCGCTGTTCGGCCAGCAGGACGGCGTGTTCCTGGGCGAAGACGGCACGTTCTTCCCCGAAGAGAGCATTCCGAAGGCCGTTGCCGCCGTAGAGACCATGGCAAACTGGGTCACCGAGGGTTATGCTCCTGAACTGACCGATTATGAAGGATCGGTGGCGCTTTTTACCTCGGGTGAAGCCGCCATGCACCTCAACGGTGTTTGGGAAGTGCCGACCATGACCGATTTGGCTGCCAAGGGTGAACTTGGCTTTGAATGGGGCGCAATCGCCGTGCCCACTTTCTACGATCACCCAGCGACCTGGGCTGACTCGCACGCCTTCGCCATCCCGAACAATGTCGGCAAGGAAATGACGCCCGAGAAGAAGGCCGCCGTTCTCGAAGTCATCTCCTGGATGAACGAAAACTCGCTTGCCTGGGCCGATGCCGGTCATATCCCGGCCTATTCGCCGACTCGTGACAGCGAGGAGTTCAAGACCAAGCAGCCAAACGCGACCTACTCGGTGTTGGCTGATACGGCTGTGTTCGATCCGCGCTCGACCTTGGCTGGTGTTGCCTCGCCCGTCTATGACGCTGTCGCAAACTACATCAGCCCAGCCATGAACGGTGAAATTCCACCGGAAGACGCCATCAACGAAATGAAGGCCGACCTTCAGGACCAGGCTGACTAATCCAAAACAACAGATCCGGCGGCTTCGGGCTGCCGGATCAATTTATTGGGCCGGAGTACCATGATCAGGAACCAACGCCGCGAGTGGGCGATCGCTTTTCTTCTCGTCCTGCCGTTCTTGCTGACCTATGGCGTGCTGTTTCTGTGGCCGACGATCCAGATGGTGCAGCTCAGCTTTACCGATGCGCCGTTGATCGGGCCAGGGAACTGGGTGGGCCTCGAAAACTACATCGAGATGTTCGATGACCGGCGTTTTTGGACCTCGGTTCGCAATACGTCCTATTTCGTGCTGCTTACGGTTATCCCTAACACGCTGATCGGCCTTGCCATTGCCATGATGGTGTCACGCCTCAAAGGCTGGCAGCAGAGCCTAATCCTAGCCATGTTCTTCCTGCCGTACATCCTGCCGGTTTCGGTGGTCTACCGTATCTGGAACTGGATGTTCAACGTGCAGTTCGGTATTCTGCAGTACCCGATTACCGCTGTCTTTGGCGACCGTGTGCCGGTCTTCCGCACCCAATGGCTGTTCATGCCGACGGTGGCATTCGTAACCATCTGGTGGACATGCGGGTTCAACATTCTTTTGTTCCTCGCAGGGCTGCGCTCAATTTCCAATGACATCTATGAAGCGGCGGCGCTCGACAATGCCAACCGCTGGACGATTTTCCGCAAGATCACCTGGCCACTGATCTGGCCAGTGACAGCACTGGTGCTGACAATACAATTGATCTTGCAGCTCAAGATTTTCGACCAGGTCTATCTGTTCGTGCAGGGCGGGCGGCCCGATCCGTCCATGGTGCTGGTGCAGTATATCTTCAGCGTTGGTTTCCAGAAGAACCAGGGTGGCTATGCCGCGGCGATTTCCGTAGCGCTGTTCGTGATCGTGATCGTCTTTTCATTGCTCCAATTCCAGCTGCTGCGTGCCCGAGGTGAAAAATGAGCGTTGCTCAAGAACAGATCGAGGATCTCGCTACGGTGAAGTCAGTGCGGCCGGCGCGTACAGCACGGGCTATCGATATCGGCGGATTGATACTGACGATCATCACAGTCATCTTTGCGGTGCTCTGGGCTTTTCCGATCTATTGGTCACTGGTTACTACGCTGAAGCCTGAGTCGCAGGTCATCAGCAAAAGCCTCGATTTCCTGCCGCGGACCTGGACGATCGATGCCTATTGGCACGTGCTAGTGAATACCCAGATCGGGCGGTGGTACATTAATTCGCTGGTGACGTCTCTCGCGGTTACCGTGCTTACACTGATGACGAGCGCGGCGACGGCTTATGCCTTGTCGCAGCTCAGGTTCCCAGGGCGCAAGGTGATCTATTACATGATCCTTGCCAGCTTCATGGTCCCGATCGCGGCCCTTATCGTTAATCACTACATACTGATGGCGCAGCTTAAACTCATTAACAATTTGCTTGGGGTCATCTTCCCGCAGCTGATCCATCCTGTTGTGATCATCGTCTACAAGAACTTCTTCGACTCTGTGCCCAAGGAGTTCCGGGAAGCGGCCAAGATGGACTCCGCCAGCGAGTGGCGGATCTTCACGCGCATCTATTTGCCGATGAATTGGGGTGTGACAACTGCCCTGGCGATCGTGACGTTCATCGGAGCGTGGAACAACTTCCTATGGCCCTTCCTCGCGGTGTCAAAGCCCGAGATGATGAACGTTGCCGTAGGCATTACGCAGGTGAACGACGCCTTCGGCGTGCAGTACGCTCGCGAGCTGGCAGGTGCCATTCTTGCGGCGCTGCTGGTGGCTGTCTTGTACCTGATTTTCCAGAAGCGTGTGACGCAGGCCATCATGCTGTCTGCGGGCATTAAGGGCTAGGTACAGCGAGCTGCGCCGGTGTGTATCGGCGCGGCTTTACACGTACAGACTTCAACCCTCAAGCTATTGGCTGCAGCGGGCTCATCGCATTAATGCTTGCGCAGGTTGTAAACGGTTTTGACAAGAGGTGTGAGGCGCTAGCAAACTGCTATCCTGTGCGCCGCTCTCTTCCGGCCCCTCTAGGACACCAATTCTTAGACAGGTGCTCGAGGCGATTTTCAGCCTTGGGCCAGCGCACTCCATAACGCGGAACGATGGAGCGAGATAACGGATACCCAGGCATTGATCTCGTGCGCCTCTTCGGCGTTTTTGCCCATAGAGGTCAGGGTCTCTTTGGCCACTTGTATACCAATGTCGTTGATTTCCGCGTGGACCCACGGCGCAGCTTTGAGGAGTTGACTAAAGTCAAATTTGGCAGCGGTTCTGCTGGTTAGAGTTGGGATTTCTGAATTGAGCCGCCTCTGGCGTGCACGCAGCAAGTGTCGTGTCCGCCATGACTGGCTGACCGTATTCGTCAACATTGGAAAGTACCCCTACTTATATCCTATGTTAAGCAGCACTTCTGCGGCCAAGCAAGTATTATCCCCTATGGGGTTAATAGAGACCTGTTGAAAGCTCCTGTCGCGGTAAATTACCCGGCGCCGGAGCTCAGGCCATTTCCGCTGATATGCCTAAAGCATCCCAACCAAAGTCAAGCAACGGCAGAATGTTTGAAGTCCATTGTGCAATATGGCTTGGCAACTGAGACGAGTGTAGCTCGGTAGTTGAGAGCGCCTGTTTTGCAACGAACGATTTTAGCCGGAGCGCTGCGGTAACGTCGTGGGGCAGTTCGGTGCTGAAACCCCTGGGCGTTTTGACCAAGGCGCCGTCACGTTGCAGGACAATGCCAGTGCTGCTGAGCTGGCCTTCGAGCTGTTGCCACGCATCGGCATCGGCAACAATGGCGTTCCGCATCGCTGCAAGTTCTGGCGGTGCAAGTTCGTAGAAGCCTGCCGCCATGAACGAGTCGCCCGGCTCGATATGAAGGTAGAGCAAGCCTTGCGCGTGCCGCTCGCCAGTGCGGGTCATGGTTGCTGCGATGCTGGTCTTGTAGGGCGATTTGTCCTTGGAGAACCGCACGTCGCGATTGATCCGCATTATGGCTTTCTGCGGATCGGCAGTCAGCGGTATCCCTTGAACATGGAATTCTGTCACAAGTGCAGCGATGAGTTGCACCATCGGGCCTTTGACATCTGCTTCGTAGGTTTCGCGGTGCTCCTCGAACCAGTCACGATTGTTGTTTGCGCCCAAGTTCTGCAGGAAGGGCAGGGCGTTCTGGGGAAAGCCATTGAAGGCCATGGCGGGTCTCGCGTCTCAAGGGAAGGCAAAGGGACTTTCTGCAAGGCAAGGTGAAGGCGATAGATGCCTATACGGCCACCAATGCCGCTTGGACCAAGGTAGACAACAGTGGTTAACTTGAGGGCGTTGTACGCTGCACAGATGCCGTTGAAGCGAGAACGCTATCCCGGTTCGGTGCTCACCGGTGAAGAGGCGCTAACCAGTTTAGAAGGCGCGCCAGAGAGTGGTGCCGGCAGCAGGGTTCGAACCCGCGACCCCCTGATTACAAATCAGGTGCTCTACCAACTGAGCTATACCGGCACGAGGGCGCGTTTAGCATTGCGTTGGGCTGCGGGCAATGGGCGATTTGCGCGATCGACTAATCAATGGTGTCGAGCCCTTAGGAGTGGGCTCGGCCGACAGTGGCTGAACTTTTTTTCTGTTGGGGCAGGGGGCGCGCGTATATTAGCCTTGTTGCCAGGCCGTCAAACAGCGTGCTTTCGCGGCAGCCCTGACAGGGGCAGACAATTATGCCAAAGCGGCCTTCAGTGGCCATGGGGTCAGCGCTTTTCGGCTTGCCGGCTAGGCGCCGTCGTCCTAACTCAAAGCTCAAAAGCGGCGCTGAGTATCGGGCGCCGATCTTGGGAGTTTGTCCGGCTTGAGCGCACATTCATTGACCCATCTGCAAACCCTTGAAGCCGAGGCTATCGAGATCTTGCGCGAAGTCGCGGCGAGCTTTGAGCGGCCGGTAATGATGTATTCGATTGGCAAGGATTCGAGCGTCCTGCTGCACTTGGCGCGCAAGGCGTTCTTCCCTAGCAAGATCCCGTTTCCGCTGCTGCATGTGAACACCACATGGAAGTTCCGGGAGATGATCGCCTTCCGCGACAGCATGGCGGAAAAACATGGGTTCGATCTGATCAGCCACACCAATCCCGAAGGGCTGGCCAACAACATCAACCCGTTCGAGCATGGCTCCTCGCGTTATACGGATATCATGAAGACGCAAGCCTTGCGGCAGGCGCTCAATGCGGGGCGCTATGACGCAGCCATCGGTGGCGCGCGGCGCGACGAGGAAAAATCCCGTGCCAAGGAGCGCATCTTTTCCCATCGCAATGCCAATCATGCCTGGGACCCAAAGAACCAGCGGCCCGAACTCTGGCGGGTGTTCAATACGCGGCTTAACCCCGGCGAGAGCATGCGCGTGTTCCCGATCAGCAATTGGACCGAACTCGATGTATGGACCTATATCTATTCGGAAGGCATCGAGCTGCCGTCGCTGTATTTCGCCAAGCCGCGGCCGGTAGTGGAGCGCTCGGGCACGCTGATCATGGTGGATGACGACCGTATGCCGCTCAATCCGGGCGAGACACCGCGCGAGGAGATGGTACGGTTTCGTACATTGGGCTGCTATCCGCTGACCGGTGGAATTCGTTCCACAGCGGCCGATTTGCCCTCGATCATCATGGAAATGCAGGCCAGCCGTACCAGCGAGCGGGAAGGGCGCCTGATCGATAGCGACAGCGTCGGTTCAATGGAAAAGAAGAAGCAGGAAGGGTATTTCTGATGAGCCTGCCCTTGGCCACTGCCGACACCGATCTTGATCTTTGGCTTAGTCAGCAGACGGGAAAGTCGCTGCTGCGGTTCCTCACCTGTGGCTCGGTCGATGACGGCAAGTCGACGCTGATCGGGCGCTTGCTGTACGACAGTCAATTGGTGCTCGACGACCAACTAGCAAGCCTCAAAAAGGAATCTCGCAACCGCTCAGTCGGCGAAGAGGGAATCGACTTCTCGCTGCTGGTTGATGGGCTCACGGCCGAGCGCGAGCAGGGCATCACTATTGATGTGGCCTATCGCTTCTTTTCCACCGACAAGCGCAAGTTCATCGTGGCCGATACGCCGGGCCACGAGCAATATACCCGCAACATGGCAACCGGCGCCTCTAATGCCGACCTCGCCCTGGTGCTGATCGATGCGCGAAAGGGCGTGCTGACGCAGACGCGGCGACACAGTTTCATCCTGTCGCTGATCGGGGTGAAGCATGTCGTACTCGTGGTCAACAAGATCGACCTCGTCGGGTATGACCAGGCGGTGTTTGACAAGATCGTGGCCGAATATCGCGCCTTTGCCGAGCCGCTGGGCTTCAAGACACTTGAGGCCATTCCGGTGTCAGCGCTTCTGGGTGACAACATGCTTGCAGCGAGCGCGCATACGCCTTGGTATGCCGGCTCGGCTCTGGTGCCGTATCTTGAAACCATTGATGTCAGCGAAGATCGCTCGGGGCAGAAGTTCCGGTTTCCGGTACAATGGGTAAATCGGCCCAATCTCGATTTCCGTGGTTTTGCGGGGACCGTGGCGTCAGGCGCGATTACCGTTGGCGATGAGGTGCTGATTGCCTCGTCGCGCAAGCCGGCGGTGATCAGCCGCATCGTCACCATGGACGGCGATCTGAGGAGTGCGGCGGCCGGGCAGGCGGTTACACTGGTGCTCGACCGGGAAGTGGATTTATCACGCGGTGATGTGCTGGCGCGACCCGGCGAGACGCCCGAGTTTTCCAACCAGTTCCAGTCGCGATTGATCTGGATGAGCGATGAGCCAGCCTTTCCGGGCCGGTCCTATCTTCTCAAGATCGGCTCGCAATTGGTGCCGGCGACGATCACCGATCTGAAATTCCGCACTAATGTGAATACGCTGGAGCAAACGGCGGCGACCAAGATCGACCTCAACGAAGTTGCGACGGTGACCATCGCGACCGACAAGCCAATCGCGTTCGACGCTTACCGCGCCAATGCCCTGACCGGTGGCTTCATCCTCATCGACCGGCTGTCGAACGCGACGCTTGCTGCGGGCACTATCGAGTTTGGCCTGCGCCGAGCGCAGAATTTGACTTACCAGGCATTCGACGTGAACCGGGACGTCCGCGCCCGAATGAAGGGGCAAACACCGCAGATCGTCTGGTTTACTGGCCTCTCAGGGTCCGGCAAATCGTCCATCGCTAATCTCTTGGAAAAGCGCCTGACGGCCGAGGGGCGCCACGCCTATATCCTTGATGGCGACAATGTGCGCCATGGGCTCAACAAGGACCTTGGCTTTACCGAAGCAGCGCGGGTCGAGAATATCCGCCGCGTGGCAGAAGTAGCCAAGCTGATGGCAGATGCCGGCTTGATCGTGCTGGTGTCGTTTATTTCGCCATTCGAGAAGGAGCGGCGCCTCGCACGCGAGATTGCTGGCGACATCGTCTTCACCGAGGTTTACGTCAATACGCCCTTGGAGGTGTGCGAGGCTCGTGATCCCAAGGGGCTCTACAAGCGGGCTCGTGCCGGAGAGATCAAGAATTTTACCGGTATCGACTCGCCGTTTGAACCACCGACTAGTGCCGAACTGGTGCTGCATGGCGCGGAGCAGGAGCCTACCGTCCTCGCCGATGAGCTGCATGATTGGCTGAAGTTCTGAAACGAAAGGGGGCGCCGCGAAGCGCCCCTTCCTTGTTCAGGTCGCTGTTCGATCAAGCGCGGCCGAATTCGTCCTCGATGCGGATGATATCGTCTTCGCCGAGATATGAGCCGGTTTGTACTTCGATGAGCTCGAGTTCAATCTTGCCCGGATTGGCCAAGCGATGCGTGCAGCCCAGGGGCAAATAGATCGACTGGTTCTCGCTTAGAACCGTGATGGTGCCGTCCACCGTCACTTCGGCTGTACCGCGTACCACGATCCAGTGCTCGGCGCGGTGGTGGTGCTTTTGTAGGCTGAGCTTCTTGCCCGGCTTGACGAAGAGACGCTTGACCTGGAAGCGCTCGCCATTGAGCACCGAGGAATAGCCTCCCCATGGACGATAGGCGGTCTTGTGGATTTCGGTGAGGTTCGACGTTTTCTTGTTGCCGCGTAACATTTTGACCATGGCGCCGACCTTTTGCGCCTCGGACAGCTTGCCGACATAGACAGCATCGTTGGTGGCGACTACGACGACATCGTCCAGCCCATCAACGGCGACGTGACCGTCATCGGTGATGACCAGCGAATTGGTGACGTTGTTGAGGGTAACCGCGCCACGGGTGACGTTCTGCCCCGCGTCTTTCTGGCTGGTCTTCCAAACGGCGTCCCAGCTGCCCAAGTCCGACCAGCCGAAATCAACAGCCACAACAGCGGCGCGGGCGGTCTTCTCAAAGATGGCATAGTCGACTGAAATATTAGGTGCCGTGGCGAAATTGGTCTCGTCCAGCCGAATGAAGTCGAGGTCGGTCTTGGCCCGGGTGATCGATTGCTCGGCTGCAGCGAGCGTTTCAGGCGCGAGCTTCTGGCATTCTTCAAGGAACGCTCCGGCACCGATCATGAACATGCCTGAATTCCAAAAATACCCGCCTTCGGCGAGCATTGCCACTGCACGCTCATAGTCTGGCTTCTCGACGAACCGCTCGACGGGGCTGACGGCGCCGCCATTGATGGCATTGGACTTGATGTAGCCAAAGCCGGTTTCGGCATGCGCTGGAACGATGCCGAACGTTACCAGGTCACCACGCGACGCAGCTTCGGCGGCCGCGAGCACAGCCGCTTTGTAGCCGGCATCAACATTCACGTCATGATCAGACGGCAGCACATGAAGGACTGCATCTGGTCCAAAGGTGTTGCGGGCAAATACGGCAGCGGCGGCAATTGCCACGGCGGTATTGCGCGCAACCGGCTCGAGCAGGACGCCGGCCAGCTTAGCGCCCAGTTCGTCGGCCTGTTCGGCGACGATGAAGCGGTACTCCGAGTTGGTAATGACGATCGCCGGAGCATAAACCGATCTGTCCGACACACGCTGCAGTGTCTGCTGAAAGAGGCTCGTCGCGCCGACCAATTGCAGGAACTGCTTGGGGCGAGCCGCTCGCGACATGGGCCAGAGCCGGGTGCCCTGTCCGCCGGCCAGTATCAGGGGTACAATCAGTTGCGGCATGGAGAGTGCTCTATCTGTGTGTTGGAGACGCAAACGCTCTTGGCGAAGTCGCGGCCTTTCTAGCCGAGCAGGCACTCGGAAAACAATGGCTAAGGCAGCCTTACTCCTATGCGGATCGAGTTTTGGTTTATGCGGCCCTGTTGTTCTCATCGGTCCTGCGTGGCAAAGCTTGACCAAACACCACAAGGGAGAATCTTCGATGAAAACTAGGGCTGCTGTTGCTTTTGGTGCCGGTAAACCGCTGGAGATCGTCGAAGTGGACCTGGAGGGTCCGAAGGCGGGTGAAGTGCTCATCGAGATCAAGGCGACAGGTCTTTGTCACACCGATGATTTCACCCTTTCGGGTGCGGATCCCGAAGGCTTGTTCCCAGCCATTCTGGGCCATGAGGGCGCTGGTGTGGTC
>JAESGR010000982.1_pt1 | contig 12165 bp, 12 predicted proteins | sample 9269771 | NCBI WGS metagenome assembly JAESGR01 (sample SAMN15739572, study PRJNA653492) | algae metagenome | isolation source: Chroococcus sp. CMT-3BRIN-NPC107 and co-occurring heterotrophs from well... | place: USA: Clark Mountains Wilderness, California | collected 2010-04-18
GCCCCATTGCGGTCTTCGGGTGGTCTGGCCCGTGCCGGACCCGGCGCCGCGGGTCTCCCTCATCGTCCCCACCCGCGACCGGGCCGAGCTGCTGCGCGCCTGCGCCCACGGCGTGCTTTCGCGCACCGATTATCCCGCCCTGGAGCTGCTGATCGTCGACAACGGCAGCGTCCAGCCGGCCACCCACCAGCTGTTCGACGAGCTGAAGGCCGACCCCCGGGTGCGTGTGATCGAGGATCCCTCGCCGTTCAACTACTCGCGCCTGAACAACCTCGCCGCCCGCGAGGCCAAGGGGCAGGTGCTGGTGCTGCTCAACAACGATATCGACGTGATCGGCCCCGGCTGGCTGAGGGAGCTGGTCGGCCAGGCCCTGCGACCCGACGTCGGCGCGGTCGGCGCGCGGCTGCTGTTCGCCGACGGGCGGGTGCAGCACGCCGGCATCGCCCTGGGGATCGCCGGGGTCGCCAGCTACTACCACCCCTTCGTGGCGCGCGAGGCGCGGGGCTACCGCGACGCCCTGGTGCTGGCGCGCGAGGTCTCGGCCGTCACCGGCGCCTGCCTAGCGTTGCGGCGCGAGGTCTACGAACAGGTTGGCGGCCTGGAGGAAGAGCACCTGGCCGTCGCCTTCAACGACGTCGACCTGTGCCTGAAGATCCGGGAGACGGGCCTTCGGGTCGTGGTGACGCCCTTCGCCGAGCTGCACCACTACGAGTCCGCCTCGCGCGGCCGCGACCGCTCGGCCGAGCACCGCGAACGCTACGCCAAGGAAGCGGCCTACATGCGCCAGCGGTGGGGGCGGGTGCTCGACGAGGACCCGTTCTACAACCCGAACTTCTCGCGGCGCAGCGGCGGCTTCAAGCTGGCGAGCCCGCCGCGCGTCCGCAAGCCCTGGGCCGGCTAGGGCCTGCTGTCTTGGTCGGAAGTAGCGGCGCGCGACGTTGGTGCAGTGTCGATTCCAACGAGTTGGGGCAGGAACCGCGATTGCGAGCCGACGTTTCCGCCCGCGTGCCCCTGTACCACCTCCACATCCGGGACGCTCAAGGCACCGCGCGAGACGATGAGGGTGTCGAGTTCGCTGACCTGGAGGCCGCGCGTAAAGAGGCCCTGAACGGCGCGCGCTCGCTTATGGCGGCGGACCTCCTGAAGGGGGCGCTAGACCCGCGGGGATATATCGAGATCGCGGACGAGAGTGGACGCACCGTCGACGTAGTTCGCTTTCGGGACAGCTTTACCTTCGTCGAGGGCGACCAATTGGAAGCAGAGGATAGCACCGGGCGGTGAGTCAAATCGGCGATACGCTTGCCTTTCATCTGAGCCGGTTTGGCGAACTGCCCGAAGCCGATGCGCAGGCCGTCCGTCGGCTTGACGGGGAAGTCCGAAGAGTGGACCGGCACCAGGACGTACTCAGTGATGGCGAGCAACCCACCCATGCTGTGGTCGTGCTGGAGGGCTTCCTCTTCCGTTACACGATGGGACGGCAGGGCGTTCGGCAGGTTCACTCCTTTTACCTGCCGACCGAGGCTCCGAGCCTCGAAACCATCTACATGGATTACATGGACAACAGCCTGGCTACGGCTGTGGACAGCCGCGTGGGCTTCGTACCGCTCGAGCGCCTCTACCAGCTCATCGACAACTTCCCAGGTGCACGGAAGCTCCTTTGGCGTCAGACGCTTGTGCAGGGCGGGATATTCCGCGAGTGGCTGATTAGGAACAGCAACCGCACCGCGCACGGGGCTGTTGCCCACCTCTTCTGCGAGATGTTCGCCCGAGCCGACGCTGCGGGACTGGCGGAGGGGAACACGTGCCCGATGCCGGTGACTCAGGAACTAATTGGACAGGCGTTGGGGTTGAGCGTGGTGCACGTAAATCGGACCCTACAGCTCCTGAGAGAAGCGGGTTTAGTAGACCTGCGAGGCGGGATCCTGAGCATCTTGGACCGCGAACGGCTCTGGGACGCCGCGGATTTCGATCCTCGCTACCTGCACCTCAAGACGACTTCGCGAGATTAGCCGGTACGGCCGCAGCCAAGCTCGCACGGTCAATGGCATGGCGCTCACCCGAGAGACATGCGGCGCAAACACGGTGCGGAGCGCTGCCGCAGTAATCAACTGCAAAGCAGATTAGTTTCTGCTAACTTGCGTTAATCACCATCCCGCATTGGCTTGTGGTGACTGAGAGACAATGCGCTCCCGCCTGAACGGAGACGCGCGTGCCTCGATACTTTTTTCATGTCGCAGACACCCTTGTCATCCCAGATCGGGAAGGCGTTGAACTTGACGACCTTTGCGTAGCGCGGGTTGAGGCGGTCAGGGTGGCTGGCGAGATGCTGCGGGACCATGCCCCTGAGTTCTGGAACTCAGGAGAGTGGAAGGTGATCGTCACGGGGGAGGACCGTTTGGTTCTATTCTCGATCTGCTGCCAAGCTCTTGCGGCGCCCTGGCCCGCGCTTAGTTACGACCCTCAGCCGGGGCCGACTGCGCTCCAGGTTAGTAGGGTCTAATCCACGTTGCCGACAGCCCTGCTGCGGCAGGGCATAACTAGCTCCTCTTGCAGGTGGCTTAACAGGTCGCTCGCTCCAAGCGAAAGCCGACCATGACCAGTGCGCTTCAACCCTCTCCGGAACACGCCCGGCTGATCCGCAAGTTCGAGAGCGTATCGAGGCTCGGCCCCTCGGACATAGCGACGTTGGCTCGACTTCCATTGCGAACCCGGAGCGTCGAAGCCGGCGCCGAAGTGGTCGCTCAGGGGGCCACTCCCACTGAGTGTTGCTTCGTGATCGAAGGTTGGATGTGTCGCTATGTGATGACTCGCGAAGGAGGACGGCAGATCGTTTCGTTCCACATCCCCGGCGATCTGCCCGACCGAGACAGCCTACATCTGCCTCACCTTGATCACTCGATCAGTGCGATTTCCAGCGCCCGAGTGGCGTTTATCCCGCACGCCGCTGTCTCCGCGGTATTGGCCCACCACCCGAACATTGCGGTCGCGTTCTGGCGTGACGCCGTGGTCGATGCGGGAGTGTTCAGGCAGTGGCTCACGAGCCTTGGCCGTCGAGACGCAAAGCAGCGCGTCGCGCACCTCATCTGCGAGATGTTTACGCGCCTAGAGGGGCTCGGGCTGGCGGACAGCGATCACTTCCACTTCCCCGTCACCCAGACGCAGCTCGGCGACGCGCTTGGGCTCTCGGCCGTGCACATCAACAGGACCCTTCAGGACCTGAAGGCGAGCGGGGCCATGTCGTGGAAGTCATCTGTCGTGACAATCCACGACTTCGACGCCCTGCGCCAAGTCGGCGACTTCGATCCCGCATATCTGGAGCTCAGGCCAATGGGGCTGACCCATTAGATCGAACTCGCTCGGCGTCACCGCAGCTGCGCAGTCTGAGGAGCGCGGCGCGTTAGCTCGCTGATGACATCCCTGGAGGGTGCGCACGGGGAAGAACGTACGCGAACTATCCGTCACGGTACGCTTCCCACCCATCTCTGACGTTCGCGCCGTCCGCTTGTCTGCCCCTAGGCTGCGGCCTTCGCCCAGGTCCTCGGATGCTGGCTGCGGAAGCCGACGGCGATCCGGTTCCAGGCGTTGATGGTGGTGATCAGGAGCGTCAGATCGACGATCTCGGCCTCGGTGAAGTGGGACCTGAGCGGCTCGAAATCCGCGTCCGGCGCGCGGGTGTCGGCGATGCGGGTCAGCACCTCGGCCCAGGCCAGCGCCGCCCGCTCGCGGTCCGTGTAGAGGCTCGACTCATGCCAGCCGGCGAGCAGGTGGAGCCGCTCCTCGCTCTCGCCGGCGGCGCGGGCGTCTCTACTGTGCATGTGCAGGCAATAGGCGCAGCCGTTGATCTGCGAGACCCGCATCTTCACCAGCTCGATGAGGCTGTGCTCCAGCCCGCAGCCGGCGAGATAGGCCTCCATGTCCAGCATCGGCTGCAGGGCCTTGGGCGAGACCTGATGGGGATTGATGCGTGCGCGCATGAGAGCCTCCTGTTGTCGTGCTGACAGGACGGCGGAGGGCGCGCGGTTGTGACATCGGGCGGGCGATCGCCGCGTCCGGCTCAGGCCGCCAGCAGCTCGCCGATCTTGCGGATGGGCACGATCTCCGAGGCGACGCCGCCCTCCATCCGCATGACCTTGTTGCAGTAGAGCTTCAGCAGCTCGATGTCGTGCGAGGCCAGCACCAGGATGCCGGCCCGCTCGACCAGGCCCAGCAGCCGCTGGTGGGCGATCTTCTGGAAGTCGGCGTCCCCCACCGAGATCCACTCGTCCATCAGGAGGACGTCGGCCTCGACGGAGGTGGAGACCGCGAACGCGAGTCGGGCCTGCATGCCGGCCGAATAGGTCTTCATCGGCATGGCCAGGAAGGGCCCGAGGCCGGTGAAGGCGGCGATCTCCTCCAGCCGCCCGTCGATCTCCTTGGACGACAGGCCGGCGATGCGGCCGCGCAGTCGGATGTTGTCGAGGCCCGTGGCGGACGGGTCGAGACCGAGCTGCAGGTCGAGCAGGGCGGCGATGCGGCCGAAGATCTCGATCTGCCCCTCGTCCGGCTCGTAGGCGCCCGAGAGGGCCCGCAGCAGGGTCGTCTTGCCCGAGCCGTTGTGGCCGATCAGGCCCAGCCGATCTCCGGCCTTGAGCTGGAAGTTGATCCCGGACAGCGCCGTCACCTCGGTGGCGCCGGCCAGCGAGGAGCCCAGCCGGCCGCCGACGGCGACCTGGGCCAGGTACTTCTTCAGCGACTTGGCATCGGCGCCGTAGACCGGGAAGCGGAGCGTCAGGTCGGAGACCTTGATCGACACCGGCGGCGGCTTGATGGGGATGGCGCTCATCAGAGGTAGTGCACGATCCGCCGGCGCGTCCGGCTGAAGAGGAAGAAGACGCCGGCCCAGCCGACCACCGCCATGACGGTGAGCACCTGCCAGGTGACGCCCGGCACGGCGTCGCCCAGCAGCGGCCCGCGAACCGCCTGCAGCATGTGGGCGAACGGGTTGAACAACAGCACCGCGTGGCGGTCCGGAAACACCGAGGGCAGCCAGAACACCGGCGTCATGAAGATGGCGAACTGCATGATCGAGGCGACCACCGGCGGAATGTCCCGGAACCTGGCCGAGACGATCCCGGCCAGCATGCTCAGCCAGCCGGCGTTGAGCAGCAGCAGCAGCAGGCCGACGAGCGCCAGCGGCAGGTTGATCTCCCGCCAGGCGCCGAAGTAGGCCAGCACGCCGGCGACGATCACCATGTGGTGCGCCAGGTTGATCGCGTTCCGGAAGATGGTCCGCCAGATGAAGGTGAACATCGGGATGGCGGTCTGGCTGAGCATGCCGCGCGCCATGACGAAGGTGTCGCAGCCCTCGGTGATGATCCCGGTCATGGTCTGGAAGAACACCAGCCCCAGCGCCACGAACGGCAGGAAGTCGTCGATCGGCTGCTTGAACAGCGAGGCGTAGAGCAGGCCGATCCCCAGCACCATCAGGCCCATCGACAGGGTGATCCAGAACGGGCCGAGGATGGAGCCGCGATAGCGGGAAATGACGTCGTGGCGCGCCAGCGACCAGGCCAGGCCCAGCCGCTTGAACGAGCCCTTCAGGTCGGCGGCGGCCATCTCGAATTCGAACCGCGCGCCGCGCCGGCCGATCCGCAGCAGATGTTGGGCCGCTTCCATTGACTCTCCCGACAGGCGGGCTCCGGTAACAGTCGTCGCCAGAGCGCGCAAGCACCGCCACGGCGCCCCCGCCAGGACGGATTGAAGCGGCCGATTCGGGCGAAAAGCCGCGTGCCGGCGGCCAGATTGGCGCTGGGCGAGCGCCCATGCTAGCCCCCAGGCCGTCCCGATGTCCTCGCCCCGACCCTCGCTGGCCCACGCCAGCCTCGCTCCTCCGGCGCCGGCCGCGCCGCCGACCCTGGCCGGCGCGGGGGTGTGGCTGGTGGTGCCCTGCTACCGGGTCACTGGGCACGTGCTGCGGGTGATCGAGAAGACGCCGGCCTGGGTGGAGGGGATCGTCTGCGTGGACGACGCCTGTCCCGACCGCTCCGGCGACTTCATCGAGGCCAATGCGAGAGACCCGCGGGTGGCCGTCGTCCGCCTGCCGGAGAACCAGGGCGTCGGCGGGGCGACCATGGCCGGCTACCGGGAGGCCGAGCGCCGCGGCGGGCGGATCTTCGTCAAGGTCGACGGCGACGACCAGATGGACCTGACGTACCTGCCCCAGCTGATCGCGCCGATCCTCCTGGGCGAGGCGGACTACGCCAAAGGCAACCGGTTCACTTCGGCCAGCCACCTGTCGAACATGCCGCCGATCCGGGTGTTCGGGAACGCGGTGCTGAGCTTCCTGTCCAAGGTCTCCAGCGGCTACTGGAACGTCTTCGACCCGACCAACGGCTTCACCGCGATCGAGGCCAGCGTCGCCCGCCGGGTGCTCGAGAAGAAGATCGCCCGCCGCTACTTCTTCGAGACCGACCTGCTCTATCACCTGGGCACCCTGCGCGCAGTCGTGCGCGACGTAGCCATTCCCGCCCGCTACGGCGAGGAGGTCAGCAACATCAGGATCGGCCGCATCGTCGGCCCCTTCGCCCTGCGCCACCTGCACAACTTCGTCCGCAGGATCGCAGGTCAGTACTTCATCCGCGACTTCAACGTGGCCACGGTGGAGGCTATCGCCGGGGCGGCGTCCATGCTGTTCGGGCTGTCCTACGCGCTGTGGTGGATCAGCGTGCGCGAGCCGGGCCAGGCGGCTTCGGCCGGCGTGGTGATGGCCGCCGCCCTGCCGGTGATCGTCGGCGTGCAGCTCCTGCTGCAGGCGCTGAACTTCGACGTGCTCAGCGTGCCGACCCGGCCGATCCATCCGCACCTGCGGGCGGTCGAGCAACTCACCGAGGATTAGCTTGCGCGGCGGCGACCTCGCCCGTCTGGCCGCCTATGCGGCGATGGCGCCGGTGGGCCAGCTGCTGTTCAAGTTCGCCAGCCTCCGGCACCAGGAGCTGGAGGGGCCGATCTTCTGGCGGCTCATCCAGAACCTGCCGCTGGCGGGCGCCTTCCTCTGGTACGGGCTGTCGGCTGTGCTGTGGCTGGCGATCCTGAAGCGCACGCCGCTGTCGGTCGCCTATCCCGCCGCCATCGTCGGCGCCGCCCTGGTGCCGCCGCTCGCCTGGGCCGCGTTCGGCGAGCCGCTCTCCTGGGGCATGGCCGGCGGCTACGGGCTGATGCTGGCGGGCCTGTGGCTGCTCAGCCCGAGGTCAGCCTAGGGCGTCGAGGGCGGCGCGCACCTCAGTGTAAGGGATCCCGTACATCCGCTCGTAGAGCAGCGGTCCGGCGTGCGGCCGCTCGCGCACGCGCGGTGGCGACAGCTGCTGGTAGCCGTAGCCCCAGCGGGCGAAAGTCGCGAACATCGCCGGCCACAGGCCCGCCCAGGTGCGCCACTGTGAGGGGAAGCAGCGCACGGCCGCCGCGTATCGCGCCCAGTCGACGGCCGACATCGGCACGCGGGTGACCGGCCCGTTCTCCGGCAGCGGCGAGGCGCCCCGGAACAGCCGGCCCGGCAGGCCGCGGCCGTTGTAGAGCGAGACCTGGTCGATGGGCGCCCCGCCGAGCGCCTGGCTCAATCGGACCGCCAGGAACGCCAGGCCGTCGTGGTCGGGGTGCCCGCCCTCCCAGGCCGGGACCACCAGCCGCTCGATCTCCAGGCCCGCCGCCGCTTCGCGCACCGCCGCCTCGGCGGCGGCCAGGGTTCGATGCAGGGCGCCGTCCAGAACGCCGGTCCCGCGGCCGGCATGGCGCGCCGCCTCGCCGGGAACGCCGATGCGCTCGAGCAGCCGCCGGGTCTCCGAGAAGCGCCGCTCCGCCAGGGCCGCCGAGGCGTAGTCGGCGACGTAGATCAGCCGCTGCTCGAGGCCTGCGCGCGCCCGCTCGATGAGCAGCGGCAGGGCCGCGTACTCGTCGTCGAAGTGGGCGAAGATGTAGAGGACGCTCATTTGGGGGCGCGGCGAACACACCACGATCCCCCACCGCGGCCAAGCCGGGCTTTTCAGCCGCCCCGCGGCAGCTTACCAAACGAGCCTTCCGGCAAATGGTGGAGGCGATGGGGGAACGGCGGCCAGGCTCTTCGGCGGCCCTCGCCTATCGCGCGCTGCTGGGGCTGGGCTTTGCCGCCATGCTGGCCCTGAGCTTCCCGGGTCACCTGACCTACGACTCGGTCACCCAGCTGGTGGAGGGCCGCGCCGACGCTCAGCAGTCCTGGGGCCCTGCTATCTACGCCTGGGTCCTCGGCCTCTCGGACCGGATCGCCGGCGGAACGGCCGCCTATCTCCTGGCTAGCGCCGCCCTGCTGCTCCTGGTCGTGTGGTCGCTGCCGGGGCTGCGCCCGCGCACGTCTTGGGCCGCCGTCGCCGCGGCGGCGCTGGTGGCGGCGAGCCCGGCGGTGGTGCTCTACCAGGGCATCGTCTGGAAGGACGTGCTGTTCGCCAACTTCGCCGTCGCCGGCTTCGTCGCCCTGGCCCACGCCAACGAGGCGCGGGGCGGGGCAGGTCGGTGGATCGCTCTGGCGCTAGCGGCCCTGGCGCTCGCGCTCGCCTGCCTGGTCCGCCAGAACGGGCTCATCGTCGTGGCCGTCGCGGCGCTGACCGTTGGCCTCCGGATGCGGGAGCGCGGCTGGGGCCGGGCGGCCCTGAGCGCGGCTGGGAGCTCTTTGGCGGTGTTCCTGCTGGCGCAGGCGATCGACGCGGCCATCCAGCCGCCGAACGCCGACCCGGGGCGGCGCACGGATACCGGCCTGCGCATCCTGCTGCACTACGACATCCTGGGCGCCGTGGCCCGCGACCCCTCGATCCCGCTGCCGCACATCGACGCCGCCAACCCCGCCGCCGACGACCTGATCCGCACCAAGGCCAGGCTCGCCTATTCTCCGGAGCGGGTGGACCAGCTGGAGCAGCACCCGGACGTGCGCCGCAGCTTCTGGCGCACCCCCGCGCCGGCCATCCGGGCCCAGTGGCTGGAGGTCGCGACCCAGCATCCCGGCGCCTATCTCGCCCACCGGCTGGACGTCTTCCGCTGGGTGTTCCTGACGCCGGAGCTGGAGCGCTGCCTGCCGGTCGCGGTCGGCGTGGAGGGCGTGCCGGCCCATCTTCAGTCGCTGAGCCTGGCCGCCGGTCAGGACGCCAACGACCGGCGCGTCGCCGCCTACGCCCTGAATTTCGCGGGCACGCCGCTCTACTCCCACGCGGCCTTTGCCGTGCTCGCGGCGGTCTTGGCGGTGCTGCTGCTGGCGAGGGGCGCGCCGGCCGACCTGGCCATCGCCGGGATGCTGGGGGCGGGCCTGGCGACGGCGGCGAGCTACTTCGCCATCTCCATCGCCTGCGACTACCGCTACCTCTACATCCTGGACCTGACGGCGCTGACGGGGCTGCTCTATTTCGCGCTCGACCCGTCTTTGAAGCGCATCAGGCGGTCTTCCTGAGCCACAGCCCGCCGCCGGCGTTCTCCAGGAACTGCGGCAGCGTCCGGCGGGCGTGCTCGGCGTGCTTGCGGCCGAAATAGTCGTTGAAGAACAGGATCTCGAAGGCCGGATTGAACATCAGGAACGCCCGCAGGATGTAGATCTCGTTCCACGAGCGCCGGGCCTGGAAGATCCACGGGTCGGGATATTCGAACGGATAGAAGATGTCGTGGAAGTGCACGATGACCCCCGGCTTCAGCCGCGGCAGGATCTCGAACAGCTCGAAATTGACGTCTGAGCCGGCTTTGCTGACGTGGGTGGAGTCGATGAACAGGATGTCGCCCGCCTCGAGCTGGTCGTAAAGCTCGGAGCCGGCGGCCTGCACCGGCGTCTCGTGTAGGGTGCAGCGGGCCTCGTCGGCCTCGGTGAGCAGGCCCTTCAGCCGGTCCGCGTAGGGCTCGATGAAGGTAAAGGCGGTCGGAAGGCCCATGGCGTCGGCCAGGTCGAGCATGCAGGCCGAGGAGAAGCCCGAGCCGATCTCGATGACCCGCCGGGGCCGGTGGGCGTCGAACATCGCCGCCAGCACCAGCGCATCGCCCCAGGAGTAGAGGTCGTTCACCGCGAAGTAGCGCCGCGGCGGGCTCTCGTGGGCCGGGAAGTTCGCCGCCTGCATGGCTGGCAGGTGGGCGTCCCAGAAGGCCAGCATCCGCTGTGGGTCGATGGACAGGCCGGCCAGCGCCGATTCCGGCAGGTTGCGGTCGACCGCGTATCCGGAGGCGGCCAGCGCCTCGGGATCGATGACCGGCGAATAGTAATGGCCGGCGTCGAACTCCGACTGCAGCGCAACCCGGTTGCGAAACTGGAATTCGCCGGAGTCGAACAAGTTCTCCAGAACCTGCGCGGGGCCCAGCTGGCGGGTGGCGCCTGCCGTGTAGTCAAGCTCCTCCGCAGTAGGCTCGCGGCGCAGCACGCGGCGATAGGCCGTCTGCGCGAATTCGCGCTCGGCGGCGCCCGACTCGGACGCGCCCGTCAGCAGCCGCACCAGCCGGCCGCGGATCCCGAAGAACCTCACGCCGCGGCCTGCCCCTGCTGCGCCAGCCAGGTCTTGAAGCCATTGGCGTCGAACGGGTCGGGATAGGCCGCCTCCAGGTCCGGCCGCGAGCGGTAGAGGACCCGGTCCGTCTTGGCGATCGGCGTCCCGTCCGAATAGGTCCCGTAAGCCCAGTAGCGGGGCGGCAGGCCGGCCAGGGCCTGGCTCTTCACCTGGCGGCGGTACCAGTCCCAGATCTCGTAGACCTGGAAGTTGTCGCCCGCGTACTTCTGGGTCATCGCATCGCCCAGCGGGCCCAGCTTGGTGAAGTGCCAGAAGCGTAAGGGGACGCCGTTCACCTGTACTTCGCCGTCGTGGCCGATGGCGACCTTGCGGCGCGACAGGTTCCAGCTGGCGACGTTGTAGCCGGGGTCGCGCAGGACCGCATAGTTGTCGAAGAAGCTCGGGATGTGGTCGCACCAGCGCTGGTCGGTGAACAGGCCGGCGGGGATGTCGTCGTAGCAGTAGTCGCGCAGCATGCGCGCCCACCAGGCCGCAAACTTCGCGCCCTCGCCCCGGGTGCGCATGGCCACGAAGCCGAGGTTGAAGACGCCCGTCCGCAGCGCCGAGATGTCGTTGTCGAGGATCGCCTCGTGGCCCTCGTTGGGCTCCACCAGGTGCGGCGTGACGAGGATTTCGGCCCGCTCCAGCGCCTGCTCGATGGGATCGAGGCTCGCGAACACCGCGATGTCGGGGTCCAGGTAGACCACCGCGTCCGCCTCGCCCTGGCGGCAGATCACCTCGGCGAAGGGGCCCTTCACGGCGGTGCAGGCCTCGACCACGTCGTGCTTGAAGAGCCAGGCCGGGAAGTCGGGCAGGCCCAGGTCCTCGGCCCAGACGACGCGGTCGAAGGGCTCGTCCTCGATCCGGAAAGCGACGCCCGCAGGCGGGCGGTCGGTGATCAGGGCGATGCGCGTCCAGCCAGGCTGATGACGCTTCACCGTCTCGAACAGCACCCGGGCCCGGTCCAGGTAGCTGAAGGTGAAGCTGGAGAAGCAGACGACGTTCATCGGAAGGGCCAGGTCCGCCTGACGGCTGGGGTTTCGGGCGCCGCCCGGGCGCGGGCCGTGTGTGGAGCATGTCGCCGCAGCAGGCAAGCGCGCTTGGCGCCGGGCGCCGTTCCGCTTACAGCCGCAACCGATGACCACCGCCCGAACCGCGCGCGCCGTCTACCTGGTGCTGGGCATGCACCGGTCCGGGACCTCGGCCCTGACCAAGGCGCTGGCCGCCCTGGGGCCAGACCTTCCGGCCCACACCATGCCGGGGGACGAGCACAACGAGGCCGGCTACTTCGAGTCCTGGCCGATAGCGGTGCTGAACGATCAGTGGCTGCGCGCCGCGCACAGCGCCTGGGACGATCCGTTCGCCTTTCCGCTCGAGCCGCTGCCGGGCGAGCTGAACGATGAGTGGGTCCGCAAGGCCTCGGACCTGTTCGACGAGGAGTTCGGCCCGGCGCCGCGGCCGCTGCTGAAAGATCCCCGGATCTCGCTGCTGGCGCCGTCGTGGTTTGAGCTTTTCGACCAGCGCGACATCGGCGTGCGCAGCGTCATCTCCATGCGCCGGCCGCTGGCGGTGGCCAAGTCGCTGCAGCGGCGCGACGGCTTCGCGCTCGAGCGCGGGGTGCTGATCTGGATCAGCTACATGCTGGCCGCCG
>JAESGR010000983.1_pt1 | contig 12163 bp, 14 predicted proteins | sample 9269771 | NCBI WGS metagenome assembly JAESGR01 (sample SAMN15739572, study PRJNA653492) | algae metagenome | isolation source: Chroococcus sp. CMT-3BRIN-NPC107 and co-occurring heterotrophs from well... | place: USA: Clark Mountains Wilderness, California | collected 2010-04-18
GCCGAACCCCGACGTGCCCCTCGACACAAAAGAAAAAGGGCCCCGAAGGGCCCTTTTCATCGCCGCGCGCGGCTCAATCGTCCCCGGAGGTCAACCCCAGGATCGCCAGCAGGCTCTGGAAGATGTTGAACAGGTCGAGGTACAGCGCCAGGGTGGCGGAGATGTAGTTCGTCTCGCCGCCATCGAGGATCTGCTTCAGGTCGTACAGCAGGTACAGGCTGAACACGCCGATCGCCAGGGTGCTGATCACCAGCATGCCGACCGTGGAGCCGACGAACACGTTGACGACCGCGCCGACCAGGATCACCAGCGCACCGACGAACAGCCACTTGCCCATGCCGGACAGGTCGCGCTTGATCACCGTCGACAGCATCGCCATCACCAGGAAGATGCCGGCGGTGCCGCCGAAGGCCGTCATCACGATGCCGGTGCCGTTCTTCATGCCCAGGATCACCGCCAGCAGGCGCGAAAGCATCAGGCCCATGAAGAAGGTGAAGGCCAGCAGGACGCCGACGCCCGCGGCGGAGTCCTTGGTCTTGTTGATCGCGTACATGAAGCCGAAGGCGCCGGCCAGGAACACGATGAGGCCCAGGCCGCCACCGAGCCCGCGGGTGATGCCCGTGGCCATGCCCACCCAGGCGCCGAGCACCGTGGGGATCATGCTGAGCGCAAGCAGCCAGTAGGTGTTGCGCATCACCTTGTTGCGCTGTTCCTGCGACAGCGCCGCACCGTAGCCGTAGCCCGGTACTGTCTGGATCGGTTCGTTCATGGCAGCTCTCTCCTTGTTGCTGACCTTTAGACGGGTGCATTCTAGGCGGGTTCCCGCCGCTCGCGGCAAGTGCTGTAGGACAACAGCTATGCTCCCCGCTTTTCCCCGACACCCGACCTCATGAAGACCAAACCTGCGCTCGAATTCGCCGATGTCAAGGCCATGGCCGCCGCCGCCGAACAAGAGGCCGTCGGCAACAAGTGGGCCGTGACCATCGCGATCGTGGACGACGGCGGCCACCTGCTGTCGCTGCAACGCCTGGACGGCGCCGCGCCGGCATCCGCGCAGATCGCGTCGGCGAAGGCCCGCACGGCGGCGATGGGCCGGCGCGAAAGCCGCCTGTACGAGGAGATGATCAACGGCGGGCGCGTCTCCTTCCTGAGCGCGCCTGGCATCGAAGGCCTGCTCGAAGGCGGCGTGCCGATCCTGAAGGACGGCCACTGCCTCGGCGCCGTCGGCGTCAGCGGGGTGAAGTCGGCGGACGACGTGCAGATCGCGCGGGCCGGGATCGCTGCGCTGGGCATCTGAAGGCCGGCCCTCACCCCGACCCTCTCCCGCAAGCGGGAGAGAGGGAGTGTCACTTCGTCAGGATCAGTTTGCCCAGGCGCGTGGCCTGCAGGCGGTAGGTCTCGCCGTTGTGCGTGATCTCCACGGTCTTGTGGCCTTGCAGGAGCGCGTCGCTGGTGACCTGGCGGCGCCCGTGCTGCTGCCCGGCGCCGGAAGCGGCACTGGCGGGCGCCTCGCGTTCCGACGGGTTGTCGCTGCGCTGGTTCATGGCGTCTTCGGCTCCGTGACGAAGCCGATCCTGCGCAGCCCCGCCTGTTGCGCGGCCGCCATCGCCTGCGCCACGCGCTCGTAGCGGGTGTTCTTGTCGCCGCGGATGTGCAGGTCGGGCTGGGTGGGCCGCGCCGCTTCGGCCGCCAGCAGGCGCGGCAGGTCGGCATCGGCGACCTGGGTCTCGTTCCACCAGTACTGCCCCTGGGCGTCCACGCTCAGGCGCACCGCTTGCGGCCTGGCGTCCTGCGGCGAAGCACTCGCGCGGGGCAGGTCGATGTCCACGGAATGCTTCATCACAGGCACGGTGATCATGAAGATGATCAGCAGCACCAGCATGACGTCCACCAGCGGCGTCATGTTGATCTCGTTCATCACTTCGTCGGTGTCGTCCTGCGTGCCGAAGGCCATGCTCAGCTTCCCTTCTTCATCGCCACCACTTTCGTCGCGCCGTTGCCGGAGACGCGCGCGCCGGTGACGAAGTAGGCATGCAGGTCGTGCGCGAAGCGATTGAGCTTGAACAGCACGCCCTTGTTGCCACGCACCAGCGCGTTGTAGCCCAGGACCGCCGGGATGGCGACTGCCAGGCCCAGTGCCGTCATGATCAGCGCCTCGCCAACCGGCCCGGCGACCTTGTCGATCGTGGCCTGGCCCGCGGTGCCGATGGCCAGCAGCGCGTGGTAGATGCCCCAGACGGTGCCGAACAGGCCCACGAAAGGGGCGGTGGAGCCCACCGAGGCGAGCACCGCCAGCCCGGACTGCAGGCGCGCGGTGGACTCGTCGATGGAATTGCGCATGGTGCGCGTGAGCCACTCGCTGGCGCCGAGCTGGTCGTGCAGTTGCGGCTGCGCGTTGTGGTGGGCGGCGGCTTCGCGGCCTTCGAGCGCCAGGGCGCGGAACGGGTTGGCGGGATCGGTGCCGAGCTTGTTCAGGCCGTCGGCGAAGTCCGCGGCGTGCCAGAAGCTCTCGATGTTGCGTGCCTCGCGGGCATGCCGGCGCAGGTCCAGCGCCTTCACGATGATCACGATCCAGGAGGCCAGCGACATCGCCAGCAGGATGACGGCGACGCCCTTGGTGACGATGTCGCCCTGGCTCCAGAGATGGGCGAGTCCGAATTCGGTGTTCATGGTTGTGCTTTCATTGTTGTTGGAGGTCGAAGCCCACGGGCTGGTCGTGCCACATGGCCGCAGGCACGCCGCCGAGCCTGCCGGGGACGAAGCGCCATTTGCGCACGGCGTCCTGCGCACTGCGGTCGAGGCGGTCGTAGCCGCTGGAACGCTTCAACTGAAGGTCCTGCACGCTGCCGTCGGGGCCGATCAGCACCCGCAGGAGCACCGTGCCCTGTTCGCCCAGCCGGCGGCTGGCCGGCGGATACACCGGCGGCGGGTTCTGCAGGTGTTCGGCGTTGCTGGAGGGCAGTTCCACGCGGGCGGGCGCCGGGGCGGGTGGTGCCGGGACGGGTGGTGCCGGGGCGGGTGGTGCTGGGGCGGGTGCGGGCGGCGCCGGCGCGACGGCGACCGGTGCCGTGATGGGCGGCGGTGCGGGCTGCGGCTCCGTGACCCCCAGGGGCGCACTCGGCACGGGCGGCAGGCTCGGTGCGGCCAGCGGGCGCGGCGCCGGGGGGACGGGCGCCGCCTTGCGTGGCTCGGGTGCGCGCGCCTGCGGTTGCGCTTGCGGTTGTGGTTGCGTTGGCACCTGCGGCCTCGGCTGGGCAGGCGGCTCCACCTGGGGCGCCGGCGGGGTGATCATCTCCGTGACCACCGCCACCGGCACGATCACTTCGACGGCCCGACGCAGCAAGCCGCTTTGCAGTGCGTACAGCGCGCCAACGTGCAGGAGGACGACGCCGCCGGCGATCAGCAGGTTGCGGCGGGAGGGGCTCACCGGACTGGAAGGCAGAGACGCTTGCGTCATGTCTCGTTGCTGCCCACTGCCCACCGGGCAGCGGCGATGACGAGGATCAGGCTGCTGCCAAGGGCGAGGAAGAAGGCCATGCTGCACTCTCCTGGATGCGGGGAGCGAGCTGCACGGTGCGCGGCTTGCAATCCACGGCCGCGACCGGGTGGATGGCACTGCACTGGGCCACGACGTCGCGGGCGCAGGTTTCGCACTGGCCGCATTGCGTGGCAACACCGAGTTCGAACTGGATCTCGTCGAAGTTCATGCCGGCCCGCGCGTGGCGGGCGATTTCGCGGTCGGAGACGCGGTGGCAGACGCAGACGATCATGGCAGTCGGGTTTGGCTGGCGGTTGCTGAAAATCTGGCGTGAGTATAAATGCGAATCCTTCGCATTTGCAATGCCGTTCATTGCGCCAGGTCAATCGGGGGCAGGAAAAAGGTCGCGGCTGAGCTGCCCGACGCTGCCCGCGCCGCATTGCGCGATTGCGAGCTGGAGTTCGTCGCGCAGCAGCCGCAGGGCGTGCGCCGCACCCGCGGCACCGGCGGTTGCCAGCGCCCACAGCAAGGGCCGGCCGACGAGGACGGCGCGAGCGCCCAGGGCGAGCGCCTTGAGCACGTCGGTGCCGCGGTAGATTCCGCCGTCCACCAGCACCGGCAGTGCTGCAGCAACCGCGTCGACCACCGCGGGCAGCGCCGTAGCAGTCGCCGCTGCGCCATCGAGGACGCGGCCGCCATGGTTGGAGACGATCAGGCCGGCGACGCCTTGCCGCACGGCCTCCTTCGCGTCGCTGGGGTGCAGCACGCCCTTGAGCAGCACGGGCAGCCGCGTCTGCGCGCGCAGCCAGGCGACATCGTCCCAGCCCGGCGCTTGCGCCAGCAGTTCGGGCAGCGACTGCGGCGCCGGCTGCGGCGGCAGGTTCACCGTGGACACGCCGGGCGGCAGGTTCAGCGTGCGTGCTGCCCGTGCGCCGGCATCCACCGTCAGCACCAGCGCTTCGCAGCCCGCACGTTCGGCGCGCCGCACGAGCTCCAGCGTAGCGCCGCGATCGGGCAGCAGGTAGAGCTGGAACCAGAAGGGTCCGCGCGCCGGCGCCGTGCCGAAGGCCGCGGCGACCGTTTCGATGGCCGTGCTGGACTGGCTGCCCAGGATGAAGCCGGCCTCGAGCGACGACGCTGCCAGGGCCATTGCCAGTTCTCCATCGGCATGGGCAAGCTTCTGCAAGGCCATGGGCGCCACGAGGACCGGCCATCGCATGCTGCGGCCGAACAGCTCGCTGCTGGTGTCGACGCTCTTCACGCCCGCCAGCACGCGCGGCAGCAGGCGCAATGCGTCCCAGGCGTCCCGGTTGGAGCGCGTCGTGATCCCGTCTCCCGCGTGCGCGCCGAAGTACGACCAGGCCTCGGGCGACAGCCGGGCGCGCGCATGCGCCTCGTAGTCGGCCAGGCGCGCGATGCCTGCGGGTAGCGGTTCGAGCGCCGGCCTCACGTGTCGGCCCACATGCGCAGCAGGTTGTGGTACGTGCCCGTGAGCTGCACGACGGCAGCGTCGTCGTCGCCTCGTGCGCGCAGCTTCAGCAGCGCCATGTCCATGTCGAACAGCAGCCGGCGCTGATCGCCGCTGCGCACCATGCTCTCGACCCAGAAGAAGCTGGCCAGGCGCGTGCCGCGGGTGACCGGCGTCACCTCGTGCAGCGTCGAGCCCGGGTACAGCAGCAGGTCACCGGCGGGCAGCTTGAAACGCTGCTCGCCCTGCGCTTGCCGGATCACGAGCTCGCCGCCTTCGTACTCGCCGGGATCCGCCAGGAAGAGGGTGCACGACAGGTCCGTGCGCACCCATTGCGCGGGATGGCGCGAATGCAGCACGGCGCCGTCGATGTGGGCGCCGTAATGGTCGTGCGATCCGCCGTAGCGGTTGAACAGGGGGTTGAAGATCTTGCGCGGCAAGGCCGCGGAGAAGAACACCGCATCGCGCTGCAAGGCGGCGAGCACCAGCGCACGCAATTGCGCGGCCTCGGGGCTGTCGGCCGCGAGCTGCTCGTTGTTCTTGCGGCCCGCGGCTTGCGCGCCCGCGCTGCTGCGCCCGTCCACCCAGGGCGCGGCGTCGGCGAGCAGCGCGCGGGCTTGCGCGAGTTCGTCGGGGCGCAGGATGTTCTTCAGGTGCAGCAGCATGCGAAGGCTTTCAGAACATGGCCTTGACCGTCAGCTCCACGCGCCGCGGGGCGCCCGGCGTGTAGAAGCCGCGGTACAGGGCATCGGCGTACAGCTTGTCGGCCACGTTGGTGACGTTCAGCTTGGCCGACCAGTTGTCGTCGAAGGTGTATTCCGCCATCGCGTCGAAGGTGGCGAAGCCGCGGGCGGTGGCGTGCCGCGCGCCTTCGGGGTTCTGCGCGCTGCGGTAGGCCATGCCGACGCCCAGGCGCAGCTTGGGCAGCACGCGGTAGGTGGTCCACAGGCTGCCGCTGTGGCGCGGCGTGAGGGCGGGGCGGTCGCCCTTGACCTGCGCGCCGGTGCCCGCCGCGTTCGGCGCCACGTTGCTCTCGTCGATCTCCGCGTCGGGGATCCAGGTGTGGTTGAAGAAGATGTCCCAGCGCGTGTCGATGCGGCCGGCCAGGTTGAACTCCATGCCGGCGGCATGGCGCTTGCCGGACAGCAGTTCCTGCGTGGCGGCGGAGTCGGCGTCGGTGTTGCGCTCGTTGTACTTCTCGCTGTAGAAGGCCGCGACGCCGACCAGCGCGCGGCGCTCGAACAGTTCCCACTTGCCGCCGACCTCCAGGTTGCGGCTCTTCTCGGCGGGCGTGTTCGCCGCGCGCGTCGTCGTGGCACCCGGATTCGCGAACTGGTACGTGTCGCCGGAGGTGTTGTACGAGGTGCCGAAGGAAGCGTAGTAGGAGCTCAGCTCGGTGGGCTGGTAGATCAGGCCCACGCGCGGCGACCACAGGTTCTCGCTGCGCGCGCTGGTGTCCACGCCAGCAGCGGTGCGGTACTTCGCGCGAAAGTGGTCGAAGCGCAGGCCGGCCACGGCCTTGAGGGTCGAAGTGAGCGGGATGGTGTCCTGGGCGTACACGCCGACGTCCTGCGCGCGGAAGGTGTTCAGCGGCGGCACGAACCCGTTGTCGGGACGCATGCCGCCGTCGTCGGGAGCGCCCACGCGGGTGCGCGGCGGGGCTGCCAGGTTGCCGCCGTAATTCTGGTTGCGTGTCGCGTCGTCGTGGTAGAGGTCGACGCCGGCCAGCAACTGGTGCTTGCGGCCGCCGAAATCGATCGTCCCGGCGTAGTCGCTGGTCAGCTGGGTGAGCCTGCTCTCGCCGATGCGCGCCTTGTTCGTGCGGTTCAGGACCGTGTTCGCGTTCAGGTTCGCCGGCGTGGTGCCGGCGGCAAAGCCGATCGCGCTGGCCACGAGGTCGCGCTCGTAGCGGCCATGCCGCAGCTGCGTCTTCAACTGGCCGTCGCCGTCGAAGCGGTGCAGGTGCGTCAGCGTCAGGATGTCGGCGCCGGTGTCGTTGCGGTCGTTGGCCGCGCCGTAGTAGTTGCGGGCGGGCAGGGTGGTGAGCACGTTCCCGCGCGTGCCTTCGCTCAGGAACCACGGGTGGTTGTACAGCGGCCGGCCTTCGATCTGCAGGTGGTACAGGCTCGCCGAGAACTCGTCGCGCGTGCCGATGCCCCATCGGTACGTGGGTGCGATGCCCAGCTTCTTCTGTCGCGCGCCCCGGTTGTCGGCGTCGTGCACCAGCGCGTTCAGGCGGAAGGCGGCGTTCTCGCCGGTGACGAAGTTGAAGTCGCCGGTCAGGCGGTGCAGGTGGCCGGTGCCGAGCGTGTAGTCCACCTCGTGCTGCGTCATCAGGAAGGGCTGCTTGCTCACCTGGTTGACGACCCCGCCGGTGGAGCCCTTGCCGAACAGCATGGAGGCGGAGCCCTTGAGCACCTCGATGCGGTCTTCGTTGAAGGTGTCGCGCTCGTACAGCGGCGCGTCGCGCAAACCGTCCCGGTAAATGTCGCCGGCCTGCTGCAGCGAAAAGCCGCGCAGGCGCACGTCCTCCTCGCCGGTTTCGCCGGCCTGGAAGGTGACGCCGGCGGTGTTCTTCAGCACCTCGCGGAAGTCGTCGAGGTTGCGGTCGTCGATCAGGCGCTCGGTCTGGATCGTCACCGATTGCGGGATGTCCTTGACGTCCTGTTCGCCCTTGCCGATGGTGGTGCGGCGCGTGCGCAGGTCGTTCTTGGCCTGGGGTGCGGCGGCCCGTTCACGCACGGTCACCGTGGGCAGGACCCGCCCTTCGGGGGCGGCCTGCGGCCAGGCGCCGGCAGAAGCGGCAAGCAGGAAGGCGCCGAGCGGGAGCAGGGCGGCGTCGGAAGAAGGGCGTTGCGCCAAGGTGGCCTCCAGGGTGGCCCGCGGCTGCGGGCGTCGGTGTGGAAGGCTGGCTGGCGCTGGGAACGCGGTGGCTGGCCGGATCGGGTCGGCCGTGATTCTATATCTGAATGCGAATCTCTCCCATTTGCATCGGCGACCCTGCGGAGGTGCGCATCTCGTCAGCCCCGCGGAGGCGGGGATCCAGGGCTCCCAAAAGAAAGCGGCCCCGCGGGGCCGCACTCGAAGCTCTGGATCCCGCCGCCGCGGGGATGACGATTCAGGAAGGTTCGCCCATCGCCGACTGCAGGTAGTTCTGCAAGCCGACCTTGTTCAGCAGGTCCAGCTGCGTCTCGAGGTAGTCGATGTGCTCCTCGGTGTCCTCGAGGATGCGCTCCAGGATCTCGCGGGAGATGTAGTCGCGCACGTTCTCACAGTGGGCGATGCCGGCTTTCACGGTCGCCTGGGCGCCGCGCTCGCTCTGCAGGTCGCAGTTCAGGATCTCCGGCACGTCCTCGCCGATCATCAGCTTGCCCAGGTCCTGCAGGTTGGGCAGCCCGTCGAGAAAGAGGATGCGCTCCATCAGCTTGTCGGCGTGCTTCATCTCGCCGATCGACTCCTCGTACTCCTTCTTCGCGAGCTTGGTGAACCCCCAGTGCTTGAGGATCCTGTAGTGCAGGAAGTACTGGTTGGTGGCCGTCAGCTCGTTCTTCAGTTGCGCCTGGAGATGCTGGATGACTTGCGGATCGCCTTGCATGGTTCGGAGGGGTCGCTCGGTGGTGATCCAGCCATTGTGGGCGAAAAGAAAGGCCCCGGAGGGCCCTTCGTCCTCAGCTGCGGATCAAATGGTCGAAGGCACTCAACGCTGCCTTCGCACCTTCGCCGGCGGCGATGATGATCTGCTTGTAAGGCACCGTCGTGCAGTCACCCGCCGCGAAGACGCCCGGCATCGAGGTCTGCCCGCGCGCATCCACGACGATCTCGCCGAACTTCGACAGCTCCAGCGAGCCCTTCAACCATTCGGTATTGGGGACGAGGCCGATCTGCACGAAGACACCTTCGAGGTCCACGCGCTTTTCCTCGCCGGTGGCGCGGTCCTTGTAGGTCAGGCCGTCGACCTTCTGGTCGCCGGTGATCGCCGTGGTCTGCGCATTCACGATCACGTCCACGTTCGGCAGCGAGCGCAGCTTCTTCTGCAGCACCTCGTCGGCCTTGAGCTTGCTGTCGAACTCCACCAGCGTCACGTGCGCCACGATGCCGGCCAGGTCGATCGCCGCCTCGACCCCGGAATTGCCGCCGCCGATGACCGCCACGCGCTTGCCCTTGTACAGCGGGCCGTCGCAGTGCGGGCAATAGGCCACGCCCTTGTTCTTGAGTTCCTTCTCGCCCGGCACGTTGATGTTGCGCCAGCGCGCGCCGGTCGTGAGGATCACCGTCTTCGCCTTCAGCGTCGCGCCGCTTTCCAGTTCCAGTTGCACCAGGTCACCCGCCTTGAGCGCCTTGGCGCGCTGCAGGTTCATGATGTCCACGTCGTAGGTGCGCACGTGTTCTTCGAGCGCGAGCGCGAACTTGGGTCCTTCGGTCTCCTTGATCGAGACGAAGTTCTCGATGCCCAGCGTGTCCAGCACCTGGCCGCCAAAGCGCTCGGAGGCGATGCCCGTGCGGATGCCCTTGCGCGCCGCGTACACCGCAGCCGCCGCACCGGCGGGGCCACCGCCGACGATCAGCACGTCGTATGGCGCCTTGGCCGAGATCTTCTCGGCTTCGCGCGCGGCGCCGGCCTTGTCGATCTTGGAAACGATCTCTTCCAGCGACAGCCGGCCCGAGTCGAAGAAGGTGCCGTTCAGGAACACCGTCGGCACGCCCATGATCTGGCGTTCCTTGATCTCGTCCTGGAACAGGCCGCCTTCGATCATCGTGGCCTTGATGCGCGGGTTCTGCACCGCCATCAGGTTCAGCGCCTGCACGACGTCCGGGCAGTTGTGGCAGGTGAGCGAGACATACACCTCGAACTCGAAGTCGCCATCGAGCGCGCGGATCTGCTCCAGCAGCGCCTGTTCCACCTTGGGCGGATAGCCGCCCACCTGCAGCAGGGCGAGCACCAGCGAGGTGAACTCGTGGCCCATGGGCAGTCCCGCGAAGGTGGGGCCGCCGGCCTGGCCGGGGCGGTTGATCTGGAACGAGGGCGTGCGCTGGTTGCCCGCCGGTGCCTCGGTGACGGTCACCAGCTTCGACGCATCACCGATGTCCTTCAGCAGCGCCCGCATCTCACCGGCGGCCTGCGTGTCGTCCAGCCAGGCGGTGATCTCCACCGGCTGCGTCATGCGCTCGAGATAATTCGCGAGCTGCGCTTTGAGGTTGGGGTCGAGCATGGGACTTCCTTATCTTCGAGTTCTGGAATGAAAAAGGCCCGGACAGGGCCTTGGAGGACCGCGCGGAATAGCATGCAGCGCGGTCCCACTTGCGAGGAGGATCCGGCTTTGCCGGTCCTCCTCGCACTGATCAAGCCACTGCGAAAAATCGCTTGCGATTTTTCGCAGTGAACAACCTTAGATCTTGCCGACCAGGTCGAGCGAGGGCTTCAGCGTCTCGGCGCCTTGCTCCCACTTGGCGGGGCAGACTTCACCCGGGTGCGCGGCCACGTACTGGGCGGCCTTCAGGCGGCGCAGCGTTTCCTTGGCGTCGCGGCCGATGCCGTTGTCGTGCACTTCGATCGTCTTGATGCGGCCTTCCGGATCGATCACGAAGGTGCCGCGCAGCGCCAGGCCGGTGTCCTCACCTTCGGTGATCAGCACCTGGAAGAAGCGGGCCAGCTGGTGCGACGGATCGCCCACCAGCGGGTACTGCACCTTCTTGATGGTGTCCGAGGTGTCGTGCCAGGCCTTGTGCGTGAAGTGGGTGTCGGTGGACACGCCGTACACCTCGGCGCCCAGCTTCTGGAACTCGGCGTAGTTGTCCGCCAGGTCACCCAGCTCGGTGGGGCACACGAAGGTGAAGTCGGCCGGGTAGAACACCACGACGGACCACTTGCCCTTGAAGTTCTGCTCGGTCACCGGCACGAACTTGCCGTTGTGGTACGCGGTGGCGGAGAAGGACGGGATTTCGGTATTGATCAGGGACATTGTTTTCCTCTATAGCTGAGCACGTTTCCATGAAGCGCGCCTATGAAGGATAAGGCAGGTTGGGCCCGTCCCCAATTGAAAGCACCCATCGGCGCGTTAGGTGTCGGCTATGGACCGACGCGCCGGCCGGACGGCGTGAAGATCAGTACTCCAGCCGCTCCGGCCGGATCTCCTGCAGGATGGTCGTGGCGATCTCCTCGATGGACTTGGTCGTGGTCGACAGCCAGCGGATGCCCTCGCGCCGCATCATCGATTCGGCCTCCGCCACTTCGTGCCGGCAGTTCTCCAGCGAGGCGTACTTCGAGTTCGGGCGGCGCTCGTTGCGGATCTCGCTCAGGCGCTCGGGCTGGATGGTCAGGCCGAAGATCTTCTTGCGGTGCGCGGTGAGCGATGGGGGCAACTGCCGGCGGTCGAAGTCCTCCGGGATCAGCGGGTAGTTCGCCGCCTTCAGTCCGTGCTGCATGGCCAGGTACAGCGAGGTCGGCGTCTTGCCGCTGCGGCTGACGCCCACCAGGATCACGTCCGCCTGCTCGAGGTCGCGGTTCGACTGGCCATCGTCGTGCGCGAGGCTGAAGTTGATGGCCTCGATGCGGTCGTGGTACTCCTTGGACTTGCTCACGTCGGAGAAACGGCCCACGCGGTGGCTGGACTTCATGCCCAGCTCGATCTCGAGCGGCCGCACGAAGGTGCCGAACATGTCCAGCACCATCGCGCGGCAGCCTTCCTCGATCACCTGGAGCACTTCGACGTTGACCAGCGTGGTGAACACCACCGGGCGACGCCCTTCGGTTTCCGCGGTGTGGTTCACTTGCCGCACCACCTGGTGCGCCTTGTCGACGCTGTCGATGAAGGGCAGTCGCACGTGCCGCGGCTTGAACTCGAATTGCGCGAGGATGGCGTTGCCGAAAGTTTCGGCCGTGATGCCCGTGCCGTCGGAGACGAAGAAGACCGTTCGTGTGTGCATGTGGGACCTACAATCCCGGCCATTATCCGAATTCCAGCGCTGATGACCCGCCGTAGCCCACTCGAACAAGCACAAAGCCCCACGGCGGGGCAGCACGCCATGCGCGCGCGCGCAGACCCGATTTCAACTTCCGGAGTCTTTCCATGTCTGCACGTTTCGACGCGACCGCCCTGGTCGTTCCGTTTGAGAACCTGAGGATGAGCGACGTCGAGGCGGTCGGCGGCAAGAACGCCAGCCTCGGCGAAATGATCTCGCAGCTGCCGAACGGCGTGCGCGTGCCCACCGGCTTCGCC
>JAESGR010000984.1_pt1 | contig 12162 bp, 9 predicted proteins | sample 9269771 | NCBI WGS metagenome assembly JAESGR01 (sample SAMN15739572, study PRJNA653492) | algae metagenome | isolation source: Chroococcus sp. CMT-3BRIN-NPC107 and co-occurring heterotrophs from well... | place: USA: Clark Mountains Wilderness, California | collected 2010-04-18
TCCGATAAACTTCGAGTAGGTCTGCTCGATCATCGCGACTGAGGTGCCGCAGTGGCCGGCGACGATCCGGACTTCCACACCGGCCATCAGTGCAGCAGCGATCCAGGTATGGCGGAGACTGTAGACGGTTATCTCAGGTGCCAGCCCCGCGGCCTTTACTGCTTGCTTCATCGGCTTACTCTGACTGTTCGAAAGCCAAGCCGTACCGTCTGCTCTCGTGAACAGTGGCTAGGATCCAGATCTGCCGGAGATAAGCCGAGTCAGCAGCAATCGAAGCTCGTCATTGATCGCGATGGTACGCGGGCCGGTCTTGCCTTTAGGAAGATGCAGTCTTGCACCCTCAGTCGCGTGAAGATGGGCATCCTCGACACGACAAGCAGCCATTTCCCCGTATCGCGCACCACATGAGGCAAGCGCAAACACCAGATCGTATAGGTGCGGGTCGTTGATGTTGTCGAGCAGCCTGCGGATCTCGTCTGCGTAGAGGAAGGTATTTCGAGAACCTGTCACGTTCTGAAACGCCTTCAGTCCGGTCCGCCAGGTAGCATCGGAGGGCAAGTCGGCCGGCCGCTGCCGACGTGCCAAATTTAGAGCCGCACGCAGGATAGTCATAATCCGATTGGCGCTGGCACGTGACGCACGTACTCGTTCGGGATTATCGCCTAGTCGAACCAAGTTGTTCCTGAAGTTGTTAAAATCGGCACCGGTCAACGTCATGACCTTGCGATGTCGGAGTGCGTCCGGGATGTGATTCCGCAGTATTGATCTTGCGTAACGCTCGCTTCCTCCGCGTGCCTTGAGATCCTCCAGGTAGTTCACAATAGCTTGGTCTATGGTAAGCGGCTTTGCACCGTCGCCGGCGGCCAGCAGCTTCTCCATCTCGAACCACGGCCGCGCCTTCTCGTTGGCTTGCACCCACGACAGAATGTCTCTGCCATTCGCATCAACGACGTCGTCGGCTGCACCCAGTTTCTCGGCCTTGTACGTGATCCCTTTGGCACCGACAGGGCGAAACTTGGCAAACCAAGTGCCGGTCGGTGTACTGCGGGCTCTGTAATAGCCGATCAGACAGCCAGGGCTGATCTTCGACCAGTACGGCTCCTTGCGCGGCTTGAGCTCGGCCCGCGCGGTCCGGTTCTCGAGGCGACGATCACGCGGCGCACGGGCCATCGGCAGCAGCATCCTGTACTTGTCCTAAACGGATAATCGCGGACTTGTTCGGACGCGCAAGGACTAATTTTGAGGCTGCTCAATGACTAAGGGACGACTGGGGACGCTATCGGACTATAGAATTTCCCTTTCCAGGGACTTTTTATGGAGCACTTCCGCGTTCATCTGCTCCAGGAAGAACTGGAAGCGCTGGCCGCCTTCCGCCTTGGCGCGGTAGAGTGCCAAGTCCGCGTTCTTGATCAGCTGATCGGCGCTGGTCGCGTCAATCGGAAACAGGGTCACCCCCATCGAGCAAGTCACGAACAGGTCGTGGTCGTCGACGGAGATGGGCTCGGCAATCGAGTCGAGGGCCTTCTGGGCGAGCGTTGCCGCGCCGCTCGCACCGGCATTGCTGGATAGATCGGTCTGGACGATGGCGAACTCGTCTCCGCCGAGGCGGGCCAGCGTGTCGGTGCTGCGCAACGTGCTCCGTAGCCGGCGCGCGACGATCTGGAGCAGCCGGTCGCCGGCCGCATGCCCCAAGGTGTCGTTGACGTCCTTGAACTGATCGAGATCCAGCAGCATCAGGGCACCGTGGCGGCCGTCCCTTGCGGCCCGGGCCATGGCAGTCTCCAGCCGGTCGAGCAGCAGCGTGCGGTTGGACAGGCCGGTCAGGCGGTCATGATGGACGAGGCGCTTGATCTCTGCCTCGGCGCGCCGGCGTTCGGTAACGTCGCGCAGGACGGTCTGGAATGCCTGTCGGCCGCCTTCACTAAGGGTCGCGGTGGTGATCTCGACCTCGACCCGCCTTCCGTCCTGGGTCCGCACCGCCGTCGTGGCCGGTTCGGTCACGATCCCTTCCTGGGCAGCCTTGGCCAGTTGTCGTTCGACCGCATGACGCCCTTCGGGGATGATGAGGTCCATCAGTTTGCGGCCTACCAGATGTTCGAGCGAGGTCGCAGCCAGGATCCGCAACGCCGAGCGGTTCGCCATCTCCACGACGCCACCCTCATGCATCAGGATTCCGTCAGGTGCCGTGTCCACCAGCCGCCGCCAGCGTTCCTCCGACTGGACCCGCCCCGCTTCCGCTTCCCGGTAGGCGGTCACGTCGATCAGCGTGACGACAGCGCCCGCCACCGATCCATCGGCTGCCGCGTGCGGAAGAACCCGGATGAGGAAGCGACTGGTTTCCCAGCAGGCGACTTCACGCTCGAAGGGATCACCGTTCTCCAGGGTCAGCCTGACGAGGGAGACGAGTTCGTCGTCATGCAGACCCGCGGCGACATCCGCCAGCGGCCTGCCCTCACCCGGTTCGTCCAGGCGCAGCATCCTCGCGGCCACCGACGCGCAGCGACGCACACGCAGGGCGGGATCGACAAACACCACGCCCACGTCGATGGAATCGAGCAGGCCCGCCATGTCGGCCGTCAACTGCTCGAGCTCGACGATCTTCTGGCGATGCGTGTGGTTCATTCGTTCGAGTTCTTCGGTCAATGCGCGCAGATCGGCCGCATAGGCCTCCAACTCGGTATGTGCCCGCTGCAGATCATCGAACGCCATCTGCAGCCGGTCGTTGCTAAGTTCCAGTCGCTCGACGGCCGTTTTCAGGTGAAGCCGGGAAGCGGTCAGCTGCTTTGCCAGTACTGCATTCCTGGAAGCTGCTCGATCCGTCTGCGGCACCGTGTCGTCTGTTCCGGCAGACTGGAGTTCCTGCTTCCGGGTCGCTGACGCAAGGATGAGAACCGATCCCTTGGCTCTTGTTGCCGGGCCAAGCGGCAGGAATACCAGATCCACCAGCTTGGTTGTACCCGCCTCGTCGAGCGGCAGATGCATAAGGTGCTGGATTTTGCCGCTTCGCCGCGCGGCAAGCACCGCCTCCGAGACCAGCAGGTGCGTCGCCGCCATCATCAGGCTTGCGAGATCCGTACCTGGCCCGGCCGCCGCAAGGCCGAGGACTTCGTCGTCGGGCAGCCGGTGGACTCGGTCGCCCGCATCGATCAGACAGATCCAGCTCTGGCTGGAGCCGGGCTGGAAAGCATCGACACCGATTGGATCGGCTCGAGCGTTATTGGCAGGCGCCGCCAGCCAGTGTCTCGCCAGCCAGGGTGCGAGAGCCGGCACCGGGACGTAGCCATCGGGCAACCCAGGACAGAAGATCTTGACCATCCGCTCGTGCTGACATGCGGTGAGCCCACCAGCACTTGCCACCGCACGTGCCAGCGAAGTGCCGCCCGGAGCTGCCTGGGAGCCAAGAAGAAGATGGCCTAGTCGCCGCCCGCCGGCAGGCAGCCCGCGTTCGACGGCATGCGTTGCGTCGCTGCCAGAACGGTACCAGCGACTGCCATCTACCATGAGTTCCGACGAGTCGGAGATCAGGGACAAGGCGTCTACCCGCACATCCTCACCCTCGGACAGGCGGTGGCTGGGCAGACTGAGAAGATTGAGGTCGAAGCCGACCGGATCAGCACCAAGCAGGATCCAACATACTCCGGTACACGCCGACGCATGTTGAAGAACGACGACAAGTGAAGCGAAGCCGCCACCGGCCACCTCGATCAAGACAATCGGGAAATCCAGTAAGGTGGAGCCATGATCATCGGCTTGGCCCGCTCTGCTGGGATCGCTTTCGGCCGTGATGCTCATCATGGTTCAGTATTGAGACCTCGTCCACTTGGTCAGCGGGCGGCAGGGTTTGTCAACCCTAGATTACGGGATACCAACCGCATCGCGTGTAACGCGATCAAACCGGATGAGCAAAAAAAATAGGGAGCGGTGGCCCGCTCCCCAGCCGATGATACCGATCGGATCCTGGATCAGCCCTTGATGTTGTCGGGCATCACCTTGTTGTCCTTCCAGGCCTGCAGGAGCAGGTCGTAATCAACCGTGACGCCCTGCGGCTCCTCGTTCGCCAGCTTGCGCTTTGGCTCGCCCCCGGTTTCGTCGGCCTTCTTGTACCAGACCTCCGGATCCTCCTCGGGATTGAGCTTCGGCGCGCACTCGCCACCGATCCCTGCTCGCTCAAGGCGACGCAGCACGTCGTCCTGCTGCTTGGCGAGGTTGTCCATGGCTTCCTGTGCGGTCTTCTCGCCGCTCACGGCCTCGGCCACGTTCGCCCACCAAAGCTGCGCCAGCTTTGGATAGTCGGGCACGTTGTTGCCGGTCGGCGACCAGGCCACGCGGGCCGGGCTGCGGTAGAACTCGACCAGACCCGCCAGCTTCGGGGCGCGCTCGGTGAAGCTCTCGTGCCGGATGTCGCTGTCGCGAATAGGTGTCAGCCCGACATGGGTCTTCTTGAGCGAGGTCGACTTGCATACGCAGAACTGCGCATACAGCCAGGCTGCCTGCCGCCGCTCGACCGGCGTCGAGGTCATCAGCGTCCAGCTGCCTGCGTCCTGGTAGCCGAGCTTCATGCCCTCCTTCCAATAGGCGCCGTGCGGCGACGGCGCCATGCGCCACTTCGGCGTGCCGTCCGCATTCATCACCGGCAGACCTTCCTTGGTGGAGGATGCGGTGAAAGCCGTGTACCAGAAGATCTGCTGCGCGATCGCACCCTGGCCCGGCACCGGCCCGGCCTCGGAAAAGGTCATGCCTTGCGCTTCGGCTGGCGCATACGCCTTTAGCCAGTCGATGTACTTCTGCGTGGCATAAACCGCCGCCGGGCCATTGGTGCCGCCACCACGCGAGACCGAGGAGCCAACCGGGCGGCAGCCATCCATGCGAATGCCCCACTCGTCGACCGGCAGGCCGTTGGGGATGCCGACATCGGACATGCCAGCCATGGACAGCCAGGCATCGGTGAACCGCCAGCCCAGCGACGGGTCCTTCTTGCCGTAGTCCATGTGGCCGTAGATGCGCTGGCCGTTCACTTCCTTCACGTGGTTGGAGAAGAAGTCGGCGATGTCCTGGTAGGCCGACCAGTTCACCGGCACGCCCAGGTCGTAGCCTTTGACCTTCTTGAACTCGTCGCGCATCTGCGGATCGGTGAACCAGTCGTAGCGGAACCAGTAGAGGTTCGCGAACTGCTGGTCGGGCAACTGGTAGAGCTTGCCGTCCGGCCCGGTCGTGAACGACTTGCCCATGAAGTCGTCGACGTCGAGGGTGGTGAGCGTGAAGTCCTTGCCGTCGCCGGTCATCCAGTCGGAGAGCGGTACGACCTTCTTGTAGCGGAAATGGGTGCCGATCAGGTCGGAATCGTTGATGTAGGCGTCGTAGATGTTCTGATCGGACTGCATCTGGGTCTGCAGCTTCTCGATCACGTCGCCTTCCTGGATGAGATCATGGCTCAGGTTGATGCCGGTGATCTCGGAAAACGCCTTCCCCATCGTCTGCGATTCGTAGACGTGCGTGTCGATCGTCTCGGAGACGACCTTGATCGACTGGCCCTTGAAGGGTTCGGCGACCTTCTGGAACCAGGTGAGTTCCTCGATCTGCTGGTCACGGGTCAGCGTGGACGGCTGGAACTCGTCGATCCAGCGGTTGATCGTTTCGTCCGCTGCGTTGGCACGGATGATGCCCGGCATGGCGAATGCCGCGCCTGCCATGGCCGTGCCGCCCAGGAACCTTCTGCGCCCGAGGTGCCATTTCGTCATTCGAGACCTCCCTGTCTCTTGTTGTCCCTCGATCACCACTGCGTTGCCGGATCGGGATCGTGCCCCGGCAAGCCTCGACCGTGCCGTCAGCCGAAGCGCAGCACGATAACGAACCACAAGACTGCCACGATCGACGCCCACCACAAGGGCGCAGCGAACAGGGACAGCCAAAGGAGATGGATCCAGGCTGCACCGAGCAGGCCGATGAACAGCCGGTCGCCGCGGGTCGTGGTCATCGGCAGGAAGCCGCGGCGTTCGGCAGTCGGCCACGCGAACTGCAGCGCCGTCATGGCCGCCAGCATGGCGGCGATGGCCACGAAGAAGATCGCGACCGGTGAGGTCCAGGCCATGGAAAGGACGAGAGTGTTGATGGCTTCCATGTTCCCTCACACCCGTCCGAGGGCGAAGCCCTTGGCCATGTAGTTGCGCACGAACCAGATCACGAGCGCACCGGGCACGATGGTCAGCACACCCGCCGCCGCGAGCAGACCCCAGTCGAGGCCGGCCGCGGACACTGTCCGGGTCATGGCTGCCGAGATCGGCTTGGCGTTGACCGCGGTGAGCGTGCGCGCCAGCAGCAGCTCCACCCAGGAGAACATGAAGCAGAAGAACGCCGTCACGCCGATGCCGGACTTGATCAGCGGCAGGAAGATCTTGAAGAAGAACCTGGGGAAGGAATAGCCGTCGATATAGGCGGTCTCGTCGATCTCCTTTGGCACGCCCGACATGAAGCCTTCCAGGATCCACACGGCGAGCGGCACATTGAACAGGCAGTGTGCCAGCGCCACGGCGATGTGCGTGTCGAACAGCCCCATCGCCTGGTAGAGTTGGAAGAACGGCAGCAGGAACACGGCCGGTGGCGCCATGCGGTTGGTCAGCAGCCAGAAGAAGACGTGCTTGTCGCCGATGAAACGGTAGCGCGAGAAGGCGTAGGCCGCTGGCAGCGCCACCAGCAGGCTGATCGTCATGTTCATGAGCACGTAGATCAGCGAGTTGACGTAGCTCATGTACCAGCTGGGATCGGTGAAGATCGTCCGGTAGTTGGCGAGCGTCGGGCGGGATGGGATCAGCGTGAGCGCGCCCAGGATCTCCTCGTTCGTCTTCAAGGACATGATGACGAGCCAGTAGATCGGCAGCACCAGGAAGACGAAGTACACGATCAGCCAGATGCTCTTGCCGTGCTTCATGCCCGGTCTCCCGTGCCGGCCCGGACCATGACATTGTAGAAGACGAAGCTGAGCGTCAGGATGATCAGGAAATAGATGATGGAGATCGCCGCCGCCGGCCCCAGGTCCATCTGGCCGATCGCGATCTTGGTGAGGTGGATGGACAGGAAGGTCGTGGCGTTGCCGGGCCCGCCGCCGGTCACGACGAACGGCTCGGTATAGATCATGAAGCTGTCCATGAAGCGCAGCAGCACGGCGATCAGCAGCACGCCGCGCATCTTGGGCAGCTCGATGTAGCGGAAGACCTTCCAGGGCGACGCCCCGTCGATGGCAGCAGCCTGGTAATAGGCGTCGGGGATCGCGCGCAGGCCAGCGTAGCAGAGCAGCACGACGAGCGGCGTCCAGTGCCAGACGTCCATGATCACGATGGTGAGCCAGGCCGCGACCGGGTCGGCCGTATAGTTGTAGGGAATGCCCAGCCGGTTCACGACCCAGCCGCCCAGCCCGATGTCGCCGCGGGCGAAGACCTGCCAGATCGTGCCGACCACGTTCCACGGGATCAGGAGCGGCAGCGCCATCAGCACGAGCGCGAGCGAGGCCTGCCAACCTTTGGCAGGCATGGCCAGCGCCAGGGCAATGCCCAGCGGAATCTCGATCAGCAGGATCACCAGGCTGAAGATGAACTGGCGCAGAAGGGCTCCGTGCAGGGCCTCGTCGCCCAGGACCTGCACGAACCACTCGGTGCCGACCCAGTAGCGGTCCTGCGGGCTGAAGATGTCCTGGAACGCGTAGTTGACCACGGTCATCAGCGGGATGATCGCCGAGATCGCGACGATCACGAACACCGGCAGCACCAGGAACCAGGCTTTGTTATTCTCGATCTTGTCCAAGTCCTGCCTCCCGGACCTTCTAGTGGACTAGTGCGCCATCGACATAGAGCCGCGTCCACGCGGGCGGAAAATGCGCGAAGGCTGGCCCGGTCGCGACGGGTGCGTCCTCGGCGACCTTGGCCTTGACCTGGACGGTGCCAAGCTTGGCCGTAACCAGCGCGTAGTTGCCGAGATCCTCGACCCGCTCGATATCCACCGGAAGCGCATCCATCCCCGGCGCGCCCGAGATATGCAGATGCTCGGGCCGCACCCCGAGTTCCGCCGCTCCATTCGACCGGCCGGCCGCCTCGGCCCACGCTCCTCCGAGCGGGAGGTCGACTCCCGGGATTCGCAGCCCGTCGGAGGCACGCTTCAAAGGAACGAAATTCATGCCGGGCGAGCCGATGAACCAGCCGACAAACCGATGTGCCGGCCGCTCGAACAGTTCCTGCGGCGTGCCGACCTGCATGACCTTGCCGGCATGCATCACGACGATCTTCTGGGCGAAGGTCAGTGCCTCGTTCTGGTCATGGGTGACGTAGACCAGGGTGCGGCGGTAGCGATCGTGCACCTGCTTCAGCTTGCGCCGGAGCAGCCATTTCAGATGGGGGTCGATCACCGTCAGCGGCTCGTCGAACAGGATCGCTGCCACGTCGGAACGGACCAGACCGCGGCCGAGCGAGATCTTCTGCTTGGCGTCCGCGCCCAGGCCACGGGCACGGCGCGGCAGCGTCGGCCCTAGCTCGAGCATGTCGGCGACTTCCTCGACCTTCATCCTCACGGAGGTCTCGTCGATGCCCCGATTGCGCAGCGGGAAGGCCAGGTTGTCGAACACGGTCATCGTGTCATAGACGACCGGGAACTGGAAAACCTGGGCGATGTTGCGGTCGCCAGGCGACTTCGTGGTCACGTCCTGGCCGTTAAACAGGACCCTGCCATGGGACGGACGCAGCAGGCCGCTCATGATGTTGAGCAGCGTGGTCTTGCCACAGCCGGACGGCCCCAGCAGGGCGTAGGCACCGCCGTCCTCGAAGGCGAAGTCCATGGGAAGCAGCGCGAAGTCGCTGTCCTCCGCCGGGTTGGGCCGATAGGCATGGCCGAGGCCGGCCAGCGTGATCTTGGCCATGGGTCAGCCGCCTCCTGGTATCGGTCGCGGCGGCGCCGCCTGCAGGCCGCCATCTGCACCGAAGGCGTAGATCCGCGAGGGATCGAGAAACACCGTCACCTTCTGGCCCAACTCGTGCTCGTGCACGCCTTCCTCCTGGACGACCCAGGCAATGTCCTGTGCGTGGACATGCACGAAGGTCTCCGATCCCGAGATGTCCGCCAGGTCGACCTCGGCCGGGAAGGAGGGGCGGCTGCCCGCCGGATCGCGCAGGGACAGATGCGGTGCCCGAATGCCGAAGTGATAGGTGCCATCGGACAGGCCTTGCAGATGATGGTCCAGCCGAAGCTCCAGGCCCTGCGGGAAACGTGCGATGTCGCCGACGACCTGCACGCCGACCAGGTTCATGGGCGGGTCGCTGAACACCCCCGAGACGGTCTGCGACGCGGGATGGTGGTAGACCTCGGTGGTTCGCCCTGCCTGGAGGATCCGGCCCTCGAACATCACCATGACCGAGCCGCCCATGGTGAGCGCTTCCAGTGGCTCAGTCGTGGAGTACACGACCACCGCATCACGCCGCTCGAACAGGGCGCGCAGTTCGGCGCGCAACTCCTCGCGAAGCTTGTAGTCGAGGTTCACCAGGGGCTCGTCGAGGAGAAGAAGGTCGGCATCCTTCACCAGCGCCCGTGCGATGGCCGTCCGCTGCTGTTGGCCGCCTGACAGTTCCGCCGGCAGCCGATCGAGCAGATGGTCGATGTGCAGCAGCCCGGCGGTTTCCCGCACCTTGGCGTCGATCTCCGCCTGTGAGCGGCCCGACAGCCGCAGGGGCGAGGCAATGTTCTCGAAGACCGTGAGCGACGGGTAGTTGATGAACTGCTGGTAGACGAACGCAACACTGCGCTGGCGGACCGGCTTGCCGGTGACGTCCTCACCTTTCTGGACGATCCGCCCGGCCGTCGGCTGATCGAGGCCGGCCATCAGCCGCATCAGCGAAGTCTTGCCGCTGCCGGTCGGCCCGAGCAGGACGTGCAGGCCCGGCTCCAGCGTGGCCGTCACCGGATGGAGGTGCACCATGCCGGAGACTGTCTTCTCGACTGCGGCGAGCTGCAGGCTCATGCGGCGTCGACCGTCGACGGACCAAGGGCATGTTGCCCGGACAGCCGCGCGCCCAGTCGCTCCACCGTTTCCTCCCCGACGACCAGCCCCAGCTTGGTGCGCCGCCAGAGGATGTCCTCCGGCGTCGTCGCCCACTCTTCCTCGATCAGGTAGCGGACTTCCGCTTCATATAGATCCGCACCGTAGCACTCCCCCAGGTCTTCTAGGCTCTGCACGCCCTGCAGCACCCGCCTGATGCGGCTACCGTAGGCCGAGACCAGCCGGCTGGCGAGCTTCCCCGAAAGCCATGGCCGGCTCATGCAGAACGACATCGCAAAGCCAGCGGGATCGTAGCCTTCCAGGTCGCCACCGGGCAGCGGCTCGTCGGCGGTCCAGTCGCCCTCGGCGACGGCTAGATGCGGGGCCAGCTTCTGGACGGCGTGCTCCGCGAGCTTGCGGTAGGTCGTGATCTTGCCGCCGAAGACCGAGAGAAGTGGAGCGCCGCCTGCAGGAACGTTCAGGTCGAATACATAGTCGCGGGTAACGGCGGACGGATTGGCCGAGGCATCGTCGTAGAGGGGGCGCACACCCGAGTAGGACCAGACGACGTCGTCCTCGCCGATCTGCTGCTCGAAGTAGCGATTGACGACGTCGCAGAGATAGCGGGTTTCCTCAGGCGAGATCCGCACGTCCTGCGGCTCGCCCTGGTATGGAATGTCAGTGGTCCCGATCAGGCTGAACTCGCGCAGCCAGGGGATCACGAACACGATCCGCTTGTCGTCGTTCTGCAGGATATAGGCGTGGCGGCCATCGTAGAGCCGCTTGGTGACGATGTGCGAGCCCTTGACCAGACGCACGCGGCTCCTGGTATCCAGTGCCAGGTTGTCCTGGAGGAAATGCGAGACCCATGGTCCCGCCGCATTCACCAGCACGCGCGCCTTGACCATCCGCACGGCCTTGGTGCGCTGGTCCTCCAGTTCGGCCACCCAGATGCTGCCGTCCCGCCAAGCTCGACGGCAGAGCGTCCGCGTGTGGATCTCGGCGCCAAGGTCGCGGGCGGCGAGCGCGTTCAGCACGACCAGCCGGCTGTCGTCGACCTGGGCGTCCGAATAATAGAACGCCTTCTCGACCCAACTCTTCAACGGTTTGCCTTCCAGCGTCGGCCCTAGCCGCGCCGTGCCGGAGGACGGCAGGATCTTACGGCCGCCCAGATGATCGTAAAGGAACAATCCAAGCCGGATCAGCCAGGCAGGCCGCTGTTCAGGACTATGGGGAAGCACGAACTGCAACGGGCGTACCAGCATGGGTGCCGCATTCAGCAGGACCTCCCGCTCGATCAGCGATTCACGGACGAGCCGGAATTCATGGTACTCGAGGTAGCGCAGCCCGCCATGGATCAGCTTGGACGACCAGGACGAGGTGTGCGCAGCGAGATCGTCCTTCTCACATAGAAGCACGGACAGGCCACGGCCGGCCGCGTCGCGGGCGATGCCCACGCCATTGATGCCGCCGCCGACGACAAGAAGGTCGAACAGATCCCGCATGCCTGCGCATCCCCAACGTCCTGAGCGGCATCTCGCCGGTGCCGCCTTCTCGGAACGTATCGTGCCGGCTCGTCGCCGCCCTGATGCACAACGGGTATCGCGCCAGGATGGGGTTCGCAATCGAAAAAGAAAATCATCGAAAACGAACGCAACTACGCAGCTGGCAGGACATGCTCGCCGCTGGCGATATGAACTCTCACCCCGGCTGCGCGCAGCGAGGCCTGCCAGGCCGACGGAGGTTCGATGTCGGTGAACAGCTCGTGCACCTGGTCCAGATGCCCCATCCTGACGAGCGCGGTGCGGCCGAACTTCGAATGGTCGCAGGCGAGCAGGACCCGCCGGCTGTTCGCGACGATCGCCTGCGCCACGCGCACTTCGCGGTAGTCGTAGTCCAGAAGCGAACCGTCAGGATCGATTCCGCTAATCCCGATCACCCCGACGTCGACCTTGAACTGACGGATCAGGTCGATCGCCGCTTCGCCTACGATCCCGCGGTCGCGCGAACGCACCAGCCCGCCGGCGATGATCACCTCGAAGGACGGGTTCTGGGAAAGGAGGCTGGCGACGTTCAGGTTGTTGGTGATGACCTTTAGCTCGGTATGGTCCATCAGCGCACGGGCCACTTCCTCGGTGGTCGTGCCGATG
>JAESGR010000985.1_pt1 | contig 12139 bp, 13 predicted proteins | sample 9269771 | NCBI WGS metagenome assembly JAESGR01 (sample SAMN15739572, study PRJNA653492) | algae metagenome | isolation source: Chroococcus sp. CMT-3BRIN-NPC107 and co-occurring heterotrophs from well... | place: USA: Clark Mountains Wilderness, California | collected 2010-04-18
CGTTCTCCAATCCTTCCGGCTGGGCAACGACATCGTGGATGCCCTCAGCCGGCACCGGATCACTGGGCTTGCCGGCGTTCCGACGATCTGGACCATCCTGGCGCGCACCGCTCCCAAGCTCATGACGACGCCGCTGCCGCACCTTCGCTACGTGACGAATTCCGGCGGGGCGTTGCCGACCGACACGGTCCGGCGTCTGCGCGAGCGCCTGCCGCAGACCCGGATCTATCTCAGGTACGGGCTGACCGAGGCGTTCCGCTCGACCTACCTTCCGCCCGACGAGATCGACCGCCGCCCGACCTCAATCGGCAAGGCCATTCCGGAATGCGAAGTGTTTGCTGTCTCGCCCGACGGTCGCCGGACGCGGCCCGGCGAGCCCGGCATCCTCGTTCATCGCGGCCCGACGGTCTCGCTGGGCTATTGGCGGAATCCCGCTGAGACCGCGAAGGTCCTGAGGCAGAACCCGCTTCGACCGGCGGAGGAGGGCACCGAGACCGTCTGCTACTCGGGCGATCTCGTAGTCGAGGACGAGGACGGCTTCTTCACCTTCGTCGGTAGGACCGACGCGATGATCAAGTCGTCCGGCTACCGGATCAGCCCGTCCGAGGTCGAGGACGCGCTGATGGCGACGCGCGCCTTCCGTCAGATCGCGGTCATCGGGCTGCCGGACGATCTGCTCGGGCAGCGCGTGCACGCCGTCGCCGTCGCCGGACCGGAGCCGGTCGACGTGGCGGCCATCCTGCGCGGAGCGGCCCGGCAGCTCGCTCCGTACATGGTCCCGCGCACGATCGAGCTGGTACCGGACCTGCCCACGACCCCCAACGGGAAGGTCGACTACAAGCGCCTGGTTCACGACAGGAGCGCCGGCGTCGATGGCTGATGACGGGCGCCACGGTCTTGCGGGTCTTGCCGTCTCCCTGTTCACGGTCGAGGGTGACGCTCTCGTCGTCGGCGGCGTTCCGGTGTCGCAGCTCGCAGACACCTACGACACGCCGCTCTTCGTCTACGATGCCGCCACGCTGCGCCGTGGCTACCGGGCGCTTGTCGAGGCCGTCTCGGGCCTCGCGGAGGTGTTCTACTCGATCAAGGCCAACCCGAACCCGGCCATCGTGCGCGTCTTCGTGGAGGAGGGCGCCGGCCTGGAGATCGCATCCGCGGCCGAGTACGAGGTGGCGCGCGGGGCTGGCGCTCGATCCGACCGCATCCTGTTCGCTGGGCCCGGCAAGCGGGCGGATGAGCTTCGCCACGTCGTCGATCGCGGCATCGGGGAGATCCATCTCGAAAGCTTCGGGGAGATCGAGCACCTAGCGGCGATCGGCCGCGCGCTGTCCGCGACCATCCCCGTCGCCATCCGGATCAACCCGTCCGCGGCGGCGCAGGGCGGGGCGATGCGCATGGGCGGCAAGCCGTCACCTTTCGGCTTCGACGAGGAGGAGATCGATTCCGTCCTCGCGGCCATCGCGGCGCAGCCGCGGCTGGACTTGCGCGGAATTCATCTCTTCGCCGGCACGCAGATCCTCGATGCCGAGGTTCTGGCGAGCCAGTGGAGATACGGACTGCAACTGGCTGGCCGGGTCGCGCGCCGGCTCGGAAGGCCGCTGGCGACGATCGATCTCGGCGGCGGGCTCGGCATCCCCTATTTCGCGGGTGATACCGCGCTGGATCTCTGGCGATTGCGGGAGCGGGTCGGCGACCTGATCGCTCTCGTGCGCGACGAGCCGCTCATCCGCGACGCGCAAATCATCATCGAACCCGGCCGCTTTCTCGCGGGGTCGGCTGGGATCTACGTTGCCCGCGTCCTTGCGGTGAAGGCCTCGCGCGGCACGCGCTTCCTCGTCACCGACGGGGGGATGCACCATCACCTCGCGGCGTCAGGGAATCTCGGACAGGTGATCAAGCGGGATTATCCGATTGTCGCGGCGACGGGCCTGAGCCGTCCCACCCAGCGCGCCGCTCTGGTCGGCCCGCTCTGCACCCCGCTCGACACGCTGGCGCGGCAGGCGGAGCTTCCCGATCTTCGTCCCGGCGAGTTGGTCGCGATCCTCCAATCGGGCGCCTATGGGCTGACCGCCAGCCCCGTCGGCTTCCTCAGCCACCCGACGCCGGCGGAGGTGATCGTGGACGGTGGTGAAGCCTCGCTGATCCGGCGGCGAGGGACCTTCGCGGCGCCCATCGCCCTTCCCTGAGGAGGGCCGAGCGATGCTGCTGCGCAAGACCCTGCTGTACCTGCCCTCCAACGCGCTCGGGCCGCTAATCCAGCTCGGCACCATCCTAGTCTGGACCTATTGGCTGTCGCCGGCCGACCTCGGAATCTACGCCCTCGTCACGGCGCTGCAGGACCTCGTCCACTTGGCGAGCGTGACGTGGTGGTCGCAATACGTGCTGCGCTACCTCGGGATCCGCGGCGAGGAGACCCGCCGCATCCAGGATCGCACGGAACTCGCCGTGCTCGCCGTCATGGGCGTGGCGCAGGCCGCGATCGTGCCGGGTCTGATCCTTCTCGCGGTCACGGGCACGGTCGATGCCCCGCTCCTCGCGAGCATCACGGGCGCCAGCGTGGCGCGCAGCATCGTGGTTCACTGGGGCGTCCGTGCCCGGGCTGAGCAGCGCATCGGGATCAATGGTCTCGCCCAGACGCTCGCACCGGCGCTGAGCCTCGTCTTCGCGCTGCTCCTGTTCCCCGCCTTCGCGCCGAGCCTCACTGTCATCTTCGCCGGCATGGCCCTCGGCCACCTGGTGGTCGCGGCTCTGATCGTGCGTCCGCTGGGCCTCGTGCGCGTGACGCCGCATCTCGATGGCGAGATCCTGCGCACGGGGCTGAGATACGGCACCCTCGCCACCCTCGGCTCCGTCTTCGCCTGGGTGTCGATGCAGAGCGTGCGCTTCACGACCGACGTGATCCTCGGAACCGCCGCCGTCGGCCTGATGACGGTCGGCTGGGGGATCGGCCAGCGGATCGCGACGCAGATCGCGGTCATCGCGACGGCAGCGATCTTTCCGCATGCCATCGCCCGCGCCAGGGAGGAGGGGGCGCAGGCAGGGTTCAACCAGCTCGCCGCCGCCGGCCCGATCCTGATCGCCGCGCTCCTGCCGGCCACCGTCGGGGGAATGCTGGTGGCCGCTTCCCTCGCCGACCTCCTGACCGCTGGCCCGTACCGCGAGGTGACCGCAACCATCCTGCCCTACGCCATGCTGGCGGGCGCCTTCCGCGTGTTTCGCCACCACTACCTGGACGAAGTCCTGCAACTCGCGGAACGCCCCGACATCATGACGAAGCTCGATGCCTTCGAGGCGGTCGCCACGGTGATCCTCTGCGTGCTCGGCACGCTCTTGTACGGCATGATGGGAGGCGCCGCCGGCTGCCTCGCCGCCTCGGCGGTCACCACCGTGATCGCGATCTTCGCGATGCCGCCCCAGGCCGACGTCCGGCTGTCGGCCCGCCAGATCGGCCCGAGCGTAATGGCAACGGCGGCGATGGCCGCTATCGTGATCGCCATGCCGGAACCGCGCCATCTCGCCGAGCTCACCGCCTCGATCGCCGCCGGCTCCGCGACCTACGCCCTGACGCTAGCCGCCCTCGAACGGCGACGCCTGCGCGCCTGGCTGTCGACCTCTTCGGTGTCCGCTTCCTGACGCATCATCACGCACGAAACCGCGAGAGTTGCTGAACGCAGGAGTTCACCGACCGCACGGGTTCCTGCTGCAAGGCCATGCCGGCGGGGCCAAGATACTCTGTCACGAGGTCGGAGGGCGGTCGCCAACACCGACTTTGAGAGGGCACCCGCCTGAATCTGAATCGCCTGACGAGCGAAGCTGGTTATGACGAACCTCAGCCGATCGCCGATGAACGGGTGGCCAAAAACGAAGCTTCAGTGTCGGCGAGGACGCCTTGAAGCGCAGCGACGCCCTGGCTTTAGGTCAGGCTGGGCTTTGGCTTCTACGCGATCTGCGCCAGCGTGAGCGCAGCCCTCGAGCCGACAGCGACAGGGCTGGCGAACGACGAGCAGGCGTGTCGTCAGAAGATCACGGGCATTCCTGGATCTCGGCACTCGCCCGGGCTTGAGTATCGCGGGCAACCTCCCCGAGGAGTTGATTGTTGTGAAGCCGGTCGTTGGTTTCCTCGGTCGCCTACGCAGCGGCGGCCTTCCAGGGTGACGAAGCCTGCTGGTTCAAGAGACAGGACGGCGATAGTCTCGACGACTTACGTTCTCCGGCGCGACGGGCCTCATGTCCCCAGACGAGGCAGACGGTGAAGATTGGCTCTCGGTCAGCACGCGCGCGCCCGATGCCGCAGCGATCGAAGCGGCCCAAGCACGCGCTGGCGAGGCCGGCCGGGGCCGTACCGCCGCGCAGCCCGCAGAGATCCCGGCCCGGGGTTGGCACGATATCCTGCGGCGTGTGTTCTGGGCCGTACCGCGCGATCGCGTCCTCTCCACGGCCGGCAGCGTCGCCTTCTTCACCCTCCTGTCGACGTTTCCCGGTCTGGCAACCATCGTGTCGGTCTATGGCTTGTTCTCAGATCCTGGCGTCATCAGCCATCAGCTCAACACGCTGTCAGGAGTGCTGCCGGACGGCGTCCTTGAACTCATCGCCGACCAGCTCCAACGCGTCGCCGATCAGGGCACCGGCCTGCTCAGCACCGCATCGCTGGTCAGCCTCGTCATCGCATTCTGGAGCGCCAACTCGGGCGTGAGCGCGCTCTTCGATGCGCTCAACGTGATCTACAAGGAGCGGGAGAAGCGCAACTTGATGCGCTTTTACGCGACGACCCTTCTGTTCACTCTCAGCGGCACCCTCATCGCGGTCGCCGCTATCGGTATGGTGGTGGGCCTGCCCATCGTCTTGAACCAGGTCGGCTTGGGTGCGCGCACCGACACCTTGCTGCGGATCCTGCGCTGGCCCGCCCTGCTCATCCTCGTGAGCCTCGGCCTGTCGTTGGTCTATCGGTATGGGCCGAGCCGCCAGGAGGCCAAGTGGCGGTGGGTGAGCTGGGGCAGCGTCGCTGCCGCGCTGGCCTGGGTCTGCGCCTCGGTGCTGTTCTCCTGGTACGTCGCGAGCTTCGACAGCTACAACCGCGTTTACGGTTCGCTCGGTGCGGGCGTCGGGTTCATGACTTGGATCTGGCTGTCGATCGTCATTGTGCTGCTCGGGGCGGAGTTGAACGCCGAGATGGAGCGACAGACGGCCTGCGACAGCACCATCGGCCGTCCAAAGCCCCTGGGCTCTCGTGAGGCGTTCGCGGCCGATACGGTTGGGCCACCCTAGGTCACGCAAGACCAGCTCGTGGCAGCCCACCGCAAGGTCGGCCGCATGACCAAGGACATCGCGGCTGAGTTGGGCAAGAAGCGTTGAGAGGACCCATGCCGCAGCCTGCGTACCAACACGGGGTCAGCGCGGCCGGCCGCGATCGCGGCGTGCGGCATCGACGGCCCACTCCATCAGCGAACTGAGAGCGGCTCCCGCCGGTTGAGCCGGCATGACCGCGCCCCATGCCGACACCGCCTCGCAGCTTACCGACGCCCGACGCCGCGAGATGGCGATCGAGCACCTGCTGTTTGGCACCATCCGCTTCGTCGCGCAGCGCCACCCTGAGCTTCTCGACGAGCTTGACGGCAGCCTCGACCACCTCTGGGACAAGGCAGACGGCGAGGAGCGCGACGACGAAGCCGTTCGCGAGGTTGCCCGTCGCTTCGTGAAAAGTCTGCGCGCTGGGAGCTGACGCCGTGAGGACGGACCAGGCGCCCTCGGTCGATCATCTGCCGGAGCTACCACGCGAGGCGTTCCGAAAGCATGACGCATCGCCCGACCCGCTGTTCTACGCGGCTCCGCGCTTCGTCACGCATATCGACGACACCGCGATTGCTGCGGTCACAGACTTGTACCGCGACGTGCTGCCGCCCGGAGGTGCCCTCCTCGATCTGATGTCGAGTTGGGTCAGCCACCTGCCGGGCGAGGTGCCGTATGCTGCCGTCATCGGTCACGGGCTGAACGTTCAGGAGCTTGCAGCCAACCCGCGTCTGACGGCCAGCTTCGTGCAGGACCTGAACCCCTGGCCAGCCTCTATCCGCCAATTGCGGAGACGACCATCCTCAACGTTTCCCTGTCCGCCCTTTTGTGGCGTGGCATGAGGCACGAGGATCGTCGAGGAACAACGCCTCGGTACGTGTGGGCGGTCTTCGGTGGATACGCAGGCCCTCTGAGCCTTCTTGCCTGTTGGCAGAGTAACCGTCCGATCACGTCAGGATTCGACGTGTTCGCCTTCGCTGCGGCGGCCCAGGCGTGGCGAATCGCGCTTGGTTGGCCGAACTCAGCGCCAGTCTGTTGCGCGGCGCCTGTCCGCTCTGGCGCAACCTGCGGCTGATCGGCGTGGCGTTGTCGGACCTACGATCCTCCGGCAATGACCATTTTCACCAACTCGACCATGCGGTTTGAGAGAAGCGCTGCCGACCTTGCGACCGATTTTCGATCTCGTCACAGCCATCCTGACAACAGTGCGCGCCTCAGACGAGGGCGCGGCCCTCACTCCTCAAGCCCAGAAATAGTTTCCGTTCGGCCGATGACGGCGTGCAGGGGATCACTCGAACCACCCTCCGGTACCAGCACGCGGCCTTCGACCTCGGTGAACCCGGCCTGCTGGAGGTAGAGGCCAACAAGCCGGGCACGATCCTCCCCATCAAGCGCCGACCAGATCGCCACGGCCTTCGTCGGAAAGCATCGGTTCGAGAAGGTGATGATCACGGGTGCGCCAGGCCGCAGCACGCGTGCTACCTCGCGCAGCACGGCCACAGGATCCTGCAGGTACTGCACCGAGACACACATCGTGACCGCGTCGATCCGGGCTGTCTCGAGCGGTAGCATCGGATAGGGTCACGGGGGCCTAGCGGTTGCTGAACGGCATCAGCGAGGATGGCCTGGACCGCCCCATCAGCCAACCCGCTATGATGCGGCTACGCGGCTGGCCACTCCGTCGACCTGGAGAGATGGGGAGTGCGCCAGATCGACGATCGGCATCTCGTCCGCTGCCAAGCGGCTGCTCGACTCTACGATCGTCTGCCAAAGCGTCCGCTGTGATGCGTAAACACGGGCGTCGCGACGGGCCTGCCGAAGCACGATGCGGGCTGCAGTGCGTGCGTTGGATGCTCGCAGCTCGGATTTTGGACCACCGTCGCGAAGCGCTTTCCAGGCCAAGGCACGAAACCAATTCGCATTGGTGATCGCAATAGCGCGGCGCTCCATCAGACTAGCCGGCTCAACCTCGTTTGGTACAGTCGAAACGGACATTGCACTGCCCCTGGACTACGAGACCCTAGTTGTCTCAAAGCGGGACAGAAATGGGTACTCGTATCCCTTCCGTGCAATAGAGGCACCACCGCTTCTGAAGGGTAGGGTGCTTCCTGGGTGAGGTACTGGCTGGGCTCAAAAAAGATAGCGTACGGAATGCATCCGCTAGCGAATGGCGCGGGGTCGATCCATACTTTAGCGCTGAAGGGGCAGCCTGCCTCAGGCTGCTTGCACGCCCTTGTTGCTGGCGTCTAGACTTCCCTCGGCCGCTCGGCCCAAACCGCTGTCTTGCTCCGCTTGCGCGGCAACCCCTCTGAGCGCGGCGACCATCGCGTCGGTCTGCTCATCAAGATCATCCCGGCTCTGCCAGTTGGCGCCACGTCGGCGTGCGATGAGAGCCGCAACCAGCGTCGCAAAGAAACTTCCTCCGAGAGGCGCCAACAGAGCGCTCGAAATAGCGCCCAGAGGGGCTGTGGCCGCAGCTGTAACAAGACCACCGCCAATCGCGGCGAACACCAACGGGAACACGAGGACCTCCTCACACCCGTGCGGTGTGCCTAAAGATGAGTCTCAAGCGTGAGGCTGCTGCTGGAGTTGTTACCATGAGGTTAACCGGCGGACTCAGAAGAATGTGAGACAGACAGGGATCATCTCGCTGCGCCGGCTCGTTTTCCCTCGCGTTCGCAGACCTGCAGCAACAACGGGTAGGCACATCGCTAACTCTTCTGAGCAGTGAAGGATGTCGCCATGGCTGGTAACGACACACCAAATCCCCTCGGAGCTGCGTCGGTGCAGCCGAGGATGAACGAACAACCAGCGTCCAAGAGCACGTCCGGCACGGCCGATCAGGCTCGCGAGGCGGTAAGGAACGCTAGAGATTACGCGTCTGACACATTGAGCGACGTCTCGAGGCGTAGCACAGACTATTATCGCCAGGGCAGCCAAGCTGTTGGCGGCGTAGGTAGTACCGCGATGGTGAGCATGTTCATTGCCGGCGCGGTAGGCTTCGGTATTGGCTGGTTGGTCCTCGGGCAGCAATCCCGCTCGGGCGGCTACGTCGCTCGGCGCATGAGCTACGGCAGCGAACGTGATTTTTGAGAGGCCGTCCTTTCGGTGCCTCATGGTCCACAAACTTGTTAGGCCTTGAGAGTGATACTCCAGAACATCAAGTCCGCAGTCCAGTGACAACAGAGCTACGCCAGGAGCTTGTGAGCAGTCGGACCGAGGGCATCGAGGCTGCGCTGCTTCAGATCGGGCTAGGCCGCGATGCCAAGGATGCAGCGCTGACCATCCGCGCGCATCTGATGATCTGTTCGGCTTGCTCACGCGCAATCCCGGCCTGGATGCGGCGGCTGACGACCTACAGACGAGTGTTCACTCTGTCGTCGAAGTAGGTGAGGGTCCCAGCCTGGATGACCGAAAAGCGCGACTGCTGGCGCACGCTCGCGCTCGCTTTCGTGCTCGTCTCGTAGCCGCCGGCGTCGAGTTCAACCTCGAAGGCGGAATGAAGAAAGAGCGCGGTTAAGTGGCTCCAGAGTTGTCAGGTAGGACTGAGCGCTCTGGAAGGATCATCACGATGACAAATCACACCCCGGAAGGCCGGCACGCCGAGCCGCTGGCGTCAGAACCAAAGCGAAGCGCTCCCCTGCAGGCGCGTGCCGCCGAGGCGACTGGCGCAGCCGCAACGGGTGCCCAGGCGGTGGGAGCTCTAGCCGTTGGCGCCATCGCCGTCGGAGCCCTGGCCCTTGGGGCAGTCGCCATCAGCGCCTTCAGCATCGGCCGGCTGTCAGTTCGACGCGTGTCGATCCGAGACGGGTACTTTCGCCGTCTTCATGTCGACGAGTTGACGGTCGGAAACCTAGAGGAGCTGCGGCGAGATCCCACTGCCGACGCATGAGAGGCGAATTCAGTGTCGAATTGCTCGCGGAGGACGCTTCTGGACCAGGGGTGTGGCTGTGGATGCACCAGGTGGATTGAGGCTGATCATGAAGGGGCGTAACGGGTGCAGGATGAGCCCCTTCGCACGTAGCGTCCTATCCTCTGCAGCAATCGCCGTCCTGGCCACCGCGGCCGTTTGGCTGTTTGTGATGCCGGATGAGCCTCAACGCGCCGCGGATGACGGTGTTATCGCGGCTCTTGTTGCGTCGATCATCGTGACCGAGAAGGTTCGGCGGGACTCGCAGCAAGGCTGATCAGGCATCTGAATGCGAAAGGCTCTTTGAAGTGAGGAACGGACTGATTTTGTCCTCGGGATAGCTGTATGCCTGTTCTCCTACCGCTTGGCTGAGGTGGAGAACCAGCGCGACGCATTGTCGGTGAACATGTGTCCAGCCAAAGTCGGATTGTAGTTCACGATGCCTCAGCAACGACGCCGTAATGTCTGCAGGATGACCAAGGAAATTACCTGTAGATCCAAAGCAGCGTGCCACAGGAAGCGTCCTAATCAGGGGTCATGGAACTCCTAACTGGTAGCCAATGCCATTTGGGACCAAGCGCTCCTAGGTTCGAAAACCCTTTTTTGGGGATCGAACCGTGCCGAAGGCTGGGACGCGCATCGTCGCTCGTCGTTGATGGGTCTAGACCCCACTTCCCGCCTGCGGGATGGCTGCCTCTAGGAGGGTCAGGACGATATCGATGATGGGCTTCTGCTTGGCGCTGTTTAATCCGCCGATCTCACCGGTTTCAACTCCCGCGATCAGGCTCTCACCGAAGGCCTGCACCTCATGAAGGCGATCCGGGCCAACAGCGGTACCGAAGGCCAGGAAGGTGTGGTTCAGCGCGATCGTGAGAAGATCCAGGACGGCGCGAAGCTGCTCGTCACTGAGCTGAGAGAGCGTGTCTTCGGGCTGCTCATCGCCGTCCTCTACGAACTCGATTTCCATGCTGCCCTTGTCTCGTTGGCGCCTCGGGGGTGAACGCAGTGGGTGAGCCACGCAACCGCGTTTTGGCTTACCAAACTCGACGTCGCACTTAGCGAAGGTAGCCGCTCGCCCGTAGCGCCTTCTCGACCTCCTCATAGACCCCTTGCATCACGTCGTCGTTTTGAGCTGGCGGCGGATGTAGCGGCACCATCGGCTTGAACTTCATCGCTTCAGGCGGAAAGTGCGCAGGCTGCTGCTCCATGAGGACCTCGTCAGCGTCTCGACGGGACACCGTGGCGAACAGCTTTCTCAGCATAAGCGCCTCCAATCTCTGCGGCTCGCGCAATGTAGCGCTCGCTTGCTGACTGCATCAACCATGCTGAAAGGCGGTTGGTTCGACGGCTTGAAGCAGAAGCCTGAACCGTTCGCTATCGGAGTTCCTGAAACGCTTACGAACGCGAGCCCGAAACCGAACCAACTATCAGGACAACCAAGCACGTAACGATGATGGCAGGCTCAACCATGAGCGACGGGCCCTCCTTGGTGAAGTGGCGTTTCATGCTCTCGCCCGCCGCGCGAGCAGGATCGGCATCTTACCTTCAGGAGGGCTGCTCCTCCGTGGTCTCCTCAGCGCCCTTGGCGGTTTTGTCCTCATCCTCGTCGCTAAGCAGCTCGTCGATATCGTCGGCCAAATCGCTCAGCTGGTTCTCGGTCGCGAACACGCGAACAACCTGGCCGTCGTCTGTTTCCAAGGTGATTTGATAGCCGCCCTCCACCTCATCGGTCAGAACGCGAGCAAGTATTTTCATGGCGGCCACAGTGAGTCTCCATCCAGTTGGGCCAAGGGCAACGTGCAACACGACTGAATGAGCCAATCCAGGATGCATGAGCGTCACCGTTCCCACGGAGAGCTGCGTCCCCTGCGTGGTCACCAGTCGTCTGGAGGTTACAATTCTGCTCCAAAGCGCTACTTATGGTGGTTAACCTCCTGAACGAAAGCGGCTCAGCACATGCACGACCTCAAGGACAGTGGCGCCCGCGATCGATCTGAGACAAGGGCTGCCAAACAGAAAGAACGCAACATTGCGGGGGCGTCAGCCTGGGCGGACCATGACGCAAAGCAGGAGGTCATGGAGATTAACCTCTCTCGCCAGCGAGCTTTGCGCCTTGCTCGGGACGAGGCCGTGATCGCGGCTGCTATGGTGACGCCGAAAACCAAATTGAGAGTGCGTCGTCGAGCAGCTTGACTGGACTGTAACCCAGCTCTCGTTCCGAGATTGCTGCGGAAGACGATCGTCGCATACGGCCCCGCCCGGCGCACGCCGCGGCGGGGTTATCCGTGCCTGATCTCCTCAAAAGAAAACACCCATGTTTGGAAACAATCGGTGCAGAAGGAAGCTTATCTCTGCTCGTGTAGCGGCCAACGGTATGTCCGAGGGTCCAACCAGAGGTGCTCCTGTGAAGAACATCATTCTTATCAGCGCCGCTCTGTTCGCCACACTGCCGGCGCTAGCTCAAACCGGTGCGGCACGCCAACCTGGAAGCGATGGGACTGTCATTCAGCGTGAGCCGAACAGCACTGGCAATAGCAGCAATACCGCCATCTCTCGCGGCGCGACCGGCGCTGACACCGCTACGACTAATTCTGCTTCCGGCGGCAACGCCAACAAGCCCGAGCAGGCAATCCCGAACAGCAGTGGCGGTGGTGGCAGCGGATCTCAGTAGCGCTCGTACTGATCTTCCATGGCGCGTCGCAGCCCCGCCGGCGTACGCCGAGCGGGGTTTTGTCACGTTGTTCTGGTCGGGGGCGTGCTGCATGCACAGCGATGGAAGTTCACTGACACTTCCGCAACCTTGAACCCGCCCGGCACACGCCGCGGCGGGCTTTTTCATACATACGGTTGTATGAGCCGTTTCCGTGCCGCCCACAGCTGAAACTTTCCCTCAAGTGGCAGCGTATCAAGCCGTACGAGGGGAGTGCTCACTGAAATCTCAGG